>Ga0187847_10002205_pt1 | contig 16014 bp, 19 predicted proteins | sample June2016WEW_4_10_FD_132458 | JGI IMG/M metagenome (GOLD analysis project Ga0187847, IMG submission 132458) | Peatland microbial communities from SPRUCE experiment site at the Marcell Experimental Forest, Minnesota, USA - June2016WEW_4_10 | ecosystem: Environmental > Terrestrial > Soil >...
CGCACGACACGCTTCTTCCGTAGCAAATTTCGTCTCCAACTCCATTACATTCCGCGGATACTCTTCTGCCACCATCCCGGCATACTAGATATTGGGGCTACCTGAGTCAAGGGGATACCCATCAGCCGTGATTTGCGACAGCTTTTCAGCAATATTCACTTTGTTCATTGCATCTTCTCCTCTATTACCAGCGTTCATTGCGATCCTGATGTTTTCTTTTGTTAGCGTGCTCGCTGTTCGTGCTCCAGTAACCAGCGCTTCCGCTCGATTCCGCCACCATAGCCGGTGAGCGATCCGTCAGAGCCGATCACGCGATGGCACGGGACTACGACCCCAACAGGATTTGCGCCATTGGCAAGGCCCACGGCACGAACTGCGGTCGGACGGCCAATGCGCTTGGCAAGTTGCGCATAGGAGACTGTCGTGCCACAGCGAATTTTGCGCAGCGCACCCCAGACTTGACGTTGAAAAGGCGTGCCGCCGGTTTCGACCGGTAAAGCATCGATGGCCTCGAGTTCTCCCGCAAAATATCTGCTGATCCCATCCGTCAAATCATTCGAGTTATGCTTGGGTTTGAGTTGGAATCCGTTATCACCGTAGTGGAGACGAAGGAGTCGTCGCACACGCGCTTCATAGTCTGTCCAATCCACGGCTCGGAGATTTTCTTCGCGGTCACTCACGACAAGCATCGTGCCGATCGGTGTGTCGAGTCGATTTACGAATAGCTTCAAGACCTCAGCCATGCGTCCCCCCGGTTGGGATTCGGACCGATTGGGCGGCCCACAGGTGCTGCGCAGCGTATGCACGCCAGGGCCTCCAGGATTCGGAGCGTTTGAGAAGGCTATCTGGGCTGGAACGCATCCCATCGATCAATGCCACTCCGCGGAGCAGGCCGGCATCAGAGGCGGGGAAAGCGTCCGGTTCGCGCAACGCACGCAGGGCGATGTACTGAGCTGTCCATTCGCCGATGCCCGGGATCAAGCGGAGTCGGGTGATTGCTTCTTCGATGGTTCCAAACGGGCGAAACAGGTTCCGGTCAGCCACCGCAGCTTCCGCCAGCGCCTTTAATGACGCTCGCCGTGCAGACGGCATTCCAAGCCGGATGGATTCTGCCCTCCTTAAAGATTCTGGAGTAGGAAATACATGCGATAAGCCTGGGTGAGTGTCAGGGGTAACCGGCAAAGGTTTGCCGTGCCGCAGAACCAGTTCGCCAGCCAGACGGCGAGCCGCAGCAACGCTCACTTGTTGGCCAAGAACAGCCCGCACCGCTAATTCGAACCCATCCCACCCGCCCGGAGCGCGCAGCCCAGGACGTTGTGCCACCAGCGGCGCGAGCACTCTGTCGAGAGAGAGATGTTCATCAATGGTTCCGATGTCTGCGCCTGTGTCGAACAAGCGTCGCACGCGGGTCACAATTGCAGGCAAGCAACGAACACTGGGAAAGCGGATCGCGACCCCTAAGCTCTGCTGTTGAGCGAGATGCACCACTCGGACGAATCCAACGCATCCGTCGAACTCAACCGTGCGTTGATAACTGTCGTGCTCCACGATTTCAATGCCGGGGATCGCACGCTGCGCCAGATAAGCGAGCATGGAATCCCAGTCGTACGGCGGTCGATAGCGCAGGCGGAGCGTGACCCCCGTCTTGCCAGATACCGAATGTAAGGTGCCCTCCCGTCGCAAGGCACTGGGAGGACGATGAAACAGGTCCTGGAACACTTCATTAAAACGGCGCACGCTGCTGAATCCTGCCGCCAAAGCCACCTCGGTCATGGGCATACGGGTTTCATGAATCAGTTGCTTAGCGAAGACCACACGCCGGGTTTGCGCCACGGCGATAGGTGACGCGCCCAAATGCTCGATAAACAATCGCCGGAGTTGACGGTCTCCTACTCCAAGGCGCTTAGCCAATTTCTCGACATTCGTGTCGTCACCATCCAACGCCCCATCGGCGATAAGAGCGAGCGCCCGGGAAACAGTATTCGAAGTTCCGCGCCATGAGGCTAAGTCAGGAGCAGTCTCGGGCCGGCAACGTAAGCACGGCCGAAATCCATCTTCCTGGGCTGCAGCGGCGGAGCCAAAGAAACGGCAATATCGAAAATGTGGCGTGCGGGCCGGACAGACGGGCCGGCAATAGATGCCGGTCGAGGTCACTCCAACGAACAATAGACCATCGAAGCGGGCATCTCGGGTCTGCAGGGCGCGATAGCATATTTCCCGATCCGGCAATTCCATAGGCGCAATTTTCTCACTCACTCAAAGCGGAGACTCGCGGTTTTCGGACATGATCACCGACACGAGAACAGTCTAACGTCTGGGTATGCTCCCAGTTCCAGACCTCCTTGGAAACATTCTCCCAGGTGTGTTCACGCCGGTCCTCCCTGCACACGATGTCGCTCCCGCTGATCGACTGCATTTCGGTCGGGGTTGATCGAATGCAGCGAAACTTTGAACCAATGCGGAAGCAGGTAGAGCTGTGGCAGCGAAGCGAGTTGACCGACGTTACGGCGAAGGTGGTCATCTATGAAGCCTTCGTCGAGGGCAGACTCGAAGCTCCCAACACTTTGCCCGTTCCGTGCATGACCTGTACTTCGAGCCGAAGTACGAGGAGTTCCGGCAGCGCACAATCTGGAGTCTCTCCAACGCCTTCACCTCGGCATTCGAGGAACTGGAATCCGATTTCTCAATTCCAGGCGACCGCCAAGCTGGGCGCGTTTCTGGACGCGTTCTCACAGTCATTCTTGCCATTAGCCCTGCCGATTGGGGCGAGGCCATCGGGTTAAATCGCGCGCGTCTCGCCACCTCCAACGGGCGAGATGGAGGTGGCTGCCTGGATCATCCATGGGCAGTGAATGTAGTCCACAATCTGCTCGATTCTTTGGCCGATCACCTTCATACGAATGACCGAGTATGAGGTCCATGTGTCGGCACCGCGTTGAAGAACAATGAGCACCGGTTCTCCATCCACCTCGCCCAGCGCCAGTTTCCAGGGCCACGGCCACCGATCGTAGTTGAAGAAGTATGGTGCGTCTGCGAACTTCCCGGCGAACCGATCGAGAACGTTGAGCCGGGCGTCGGCGCTGATCAATTCACGCACGCCGTCCCAGTCGCGTCGATTAAAGCGATCCACATAGAGTTGCATGATTTGTGCTAGCTCGGGATTCGCACTTCGAACTGACGGCGACGAAGCAGGAGACGAAGCTAATTTCGTTCGGCCGCGGCTGAGGGCTGCCTTAACGCCACCAACGGTGGAATCGACGAGTTCCGCAATCTCCTCCAGCGAGTAATCAAATACGTCCTTCAGAAGAATGCATGCGCGCTCCTTCGGAGGCAGGGACTCGACAAGGTGTTCCACTGCTTTTCCGATCCCTAGTGCGGCTGGTTCGGCTGGTGGGACTGCGTCGGGCGGGGCAGCGGCCGCCTCGGCTTCGTCCCGCACTCCCTTTCTTCGCAGGAAATCGATCGCGCGATTGTGGGCGATGCGAAACAGCCATGGCTTCATTGGACGGCTCTCGTCGTATCTGTCCAGCTTCCGATAAGCCTCGATCAAGGCCTCCTGCACGACGTCTTCCCCGTCCATGACCGAACCCGTCATCCGGGTACAGTAGCGGTGCAGACTCGGTCGAAGCGTGGAGACCGTCTCGAGGAAGGCAAGGTAACGCGCTTCGACCCGGCCGGAGCCATCGAGATATTCATGACCATCCATGCGGTTCATCATGCCTTCCATCGACCTCCGCGCCACGACTACAGCTGCAATTGCGTGACCAAGTAGTTCCGGTCATTGAAGCCAATTCGCGACTAGACCCCCAGTTCAGCGCCTGCCGGTGCCCAGGTCGTCGGAGCGTCCGGCTTCGAGTCGCGGCCACTGCGCGATGGGGCGTCCGCCCGGCCACTCTGGTTCCCAAGTAGGCGAGCCGCTGCTAGTCCGCGTGTAGGTGCACTGTTGCGGCCAGCCGGCCGGCGAGTCCTCCCACTTCTCCTGCCGCCCATACACAGTGAGGTCCATGAGCGCGTAGCTGTAGTCCATAACCTCCGCCCCACGGCGTTTCGTCCAGTAGGTTTCGAAGACGCGGTCGCAGTCCCGGAGGTAGCACACGAGGTGGAACAGGCCAACCTGGCGTCCGACGAGGAGCGTGTCAAGGGAGGGCATTGCCGAGTACCACGGCATTTGCCAGCCCATAAAGTCGCGGTATCGGCTACTTTCGTCGTAAGGCCCCTGGCAGAAGACCGCGTGAGTGATGTTACGTGAATGAAGGTAGGACAGCTCCCCGACCTGGGCGGTGACCCACGTGCAACCTTCGCACTGCTCCGGCGCCGGATGGCCAGTGTGCCACATGAAGTAGTAGGCGATGAGCTGACGACGGCCTTCGAACGCATCGAGCAAGGTAAGGGGTCCGTGTGGCCCGGTCAGCTGGATTTTGCCATCTACCTCGACCATGGGCAACCGCCGGCGGGCTGCCGCGATGGCATCACCTTCTCTAGTGTGCGCCTTCTCTCGAACGCGTAATGAATCCAGCTGGGTTTCGAAAGCTTTCCGGTCTGCGATCTTAGGAACCGCAGGTTCATCTTTCATGAAGTACGGCATCGTTCGCTCCGTTCGCGACTCGGGCGCTGTTTCTATCTTTGAGGTCGCTCGATCCCGAGTCCTGTCATCTGCTTCGTCATCGTCCTGACTTTCCGCGTGGTGGTGAGATCGCGGCGCCAAGATCTCAGCTCGCTTTCTCCTCTTCGGCGCGCCTTCGGGCGGCTCCTTCAGGGTCGGTTATGATGTCGACCCACTTCGGATGAGGCGAGGGTTCGGCGTCGTAGTTGTCGTGCCAGTTCCACCACTTGTACGGCGCGGTCTGGGGATAGCCCTCTGGCGAGTCCTCCCAGGTCTCCTGGCGGCCGAGCGGCGTGATGTCGAGGTAGCTCCAGGTACTTCCCATCGCCTCGTCGCCGCGGCTGTTGATGAAGTATGTGCGAAACACCTTGTCGCCGTCGCGGAAGAACACGTTGTGGCCGTGCCATTCATCGACACCGAAATCCTTGTCGAAGCTGTCGGTCATGGTGTACCAGGGCATCTCCCAGCCCATCCGCGCCTTTACACGCGCGATGTCTGCCTGCGGCGCGCGTGAGGCCCAGGCGAGGGTAGTGTCGCGGGCGTTCAGATGCGCCAGGTTCGAGACCTGATCGGCGCCCAGCGAGCATCCGCGGCAGGCATGCTCGGGCCAGCCGAACACCCCGGGCTCGAAGAAGGCGCGATAGATGATCAACTGCCGGCGGCCCTCGAACAGGTCGAGCAGGCTCACCTTACCCTTAGACCCCTCGAACTCGTACTTCTTCTCCACCGCCACCCACGGCATTCGTCGACGCTCGGCGGCTAGCGCATCACGGGAGCGAGTCAGGGCCTTCTCTTTCGCGAGGAGTTGCTGGCGCGCTGCCTCCCAATCCTGCTGCGATACGACCGGCGGTGTCTTCATCGCGACATGCTCTTTCGGGTTCTTCTTGTCTCTCTCTTTATTCGTTGCCATATCATTTCTCCTTCGTTTTCTGAAATCGATCAAGACCAGTCGTTCGCGGAAGCATTCTTCGATGGATCAAAACGTCTTCTCTCGCCAGCCAGTCGCGCATCATAGCGCACCACGTAGCCGGGAAGAGCAACACCAGTTGGCAATTGGAAGTCTGGTATGGGCTCCTGTGCTCGAATCGCCAGCGGCAATACACCTGCCCACACTGGCAAAGTGCAGTCGCTCTCGTCCTCGAGCGGAGGTCCGCTTCGGACCTTCGCAGAGGCTTCATCTATGAGAAATTCCAGTACGGTTGTAGCCTTCAGTTCACTCGCATTGGGAGCCCGAACCTCAGCCCAGCGACCGGGAATGAGGTGCTCGGAGATGACTTGCAAGCACTGATTCTTGTAGACGGGATCCTCTATCTTTTTTGCCCTTCCAAATGCAACCACGGATCGATAGTTCATGGAATGATGGAAAGCCGATCGCGCCAGCACGAGGCCGTCCACAAGCGTTACGGTTACGCAAGCCTGGATCCCGGTTTCAAGTTCCCTTAGCAGGCGGCTGGCGGCCGAACCGTGTAGGTACAGTGTTTCTCCGCGACGGCCATACAGCGTGGGAATCACAAACGGTTGATGGTTGACCGAGAATCCGACATGCGCGAGGAAACCCTCGTCCAAGATGCGGCTGATCGTGCCCCATTCGTGGGATCCACGTACGGGCATGCGTCGAAGTTCACTGCGCTTTGTCAATTCCATAACTCACCCTATATCGTTAGCGATGCAAGTGGCGAGGTTGACGGCTTGGACCCGTTACCCAAGCCCGGCTGCTGCCCTCGCAATCAAGAGCAGCCCTACCCCGACCATGACAAACCCGATCATTCGCGCGACGTGCTTGCTATTCGGTGCGAGACGTTCAGCAGTGATTGCTGCCGTGACCAGAGCCATCACCCGCAGATCCATCACCCCGATGACGAGGAGGATCGCCGTAAAGCCAGCGCAGCGGTAAATGCAGTGAAGGCCGAGCCGCAGCCCGTATCGCCAAGCCGTGGCAGCGTCCGCCGGCAACGCACCCTCGCGTCCCGACGGTTTTCGGCAGCAAGCGAGGTGATGGGCCTTGCACACGCTGAATTGGAATGCGCCGGCGATCACGACGACGCCGCCGATTGCGATCGGAACAAGTCTCGCCAGCGCGGGCCGTTGCATTTCGATCTCGGCAAGCGTGGCACCCAGTGGAAAAACAATGATTCCGAACACAGTCCAGGCGAGGAAGTAGCCGATACCGACCAGCCCAGTCAGCCAACTCCGGCGGGTTTCGCCTGCGCCGCCAACCGTCTCGCGATAGCCCCATAACGTTGGCACCAACGACGGCAGCATCATCGCCACCATCATCGCGACCCACATGCCAATGAATGATGCAGCGGCGCCCAGCCATGTACGCCCTGGCATCGGCATCCATGCCATCGACATCGTCCACCCGCCTGGCATCGGCATCTCTCCCATGGCTGACATGGAGCCACACCAGAGGGTCGTCAGCGCCGCGCTTCCGGCAAAGAGCAGGGCTGAGGTGCCGAAGAAGGCTGGCTGTGAAGTCCGCTCGATAGTCATGGGCCTTGATCTCCTTTCCCGCAAAAGCGTCGCTAGAAGCACTGCTTCGCTCATCACGTGCAGTACTCAAGTTGTAGTACTCATCGTGGAGGCGCTAGCAGACGCCCCTCGTTGCGTCCCTTGGGCGAACGGTCGAGCCAGGGGTACTTGCCCCAGATGGCGTCCACTCCGCGCGCGTAGGTGGAATAAGTGTGGTAGACGATACCGTCCTCGAGCGCGAAGGCGCTCATGCCCTCCCGCTCGCGCGTACACGTGCCCACGTCGGTTCCGGTCGTGGCCGCGTTTTTAGCAGGCGTAGAGGTCGGCGTTCCGGCCTTTCCGATGTTCATCATGGGGTCATCGCGGCGGAAGTTGTATTCGGCCCCATCGCGCAGTTGCTCAGCGGTGAACGAGACGTGGAAATCGAAGTTGAAGTCGCTGCCGAAGGAAGACGCCCAGGGAAACGTCCAGCCTTTCTGCCACTTGTACGCGTCCAGTTTCGGAAACGGCGCCCGCGACACCGCCCAGAGCATCACGTCATGTTTTCCCAGGTGCGCGACGATGCCGTTGAACCCGTCCGCAATCGACGAGCACGAAGGACACCCCACGGTGAAGTCGGGCCCAAACATGAAGTGGTAGACGAGGAGCTGCGAGCAGCCCCGGAAGAGGTCCGCAAGCGAGGCGCTTCCTTCCCCTGTATCGAATCGATACTCCTTGTCAATGGGAACCCAGGGCAGTTCCTGCCGCTGACGTGCCACTTCGTCGCTGCGCCGTGTGAGTTCCTTCTCCGCCTTGAGCAACTCGAGTCGTGCCACAAGCCACTCGTCATGGGTTCCTACCTTGTGTGTCTTTGCGGTTATGGTCGTCATCGCGATATCTCCTTCCTTCGGGTATCGCTTACGTTTCGGTGCATCTCGGAGCAACGATGTTGGGTCTCGGCCTGCCTATCAACTCGTCGGTGCGGCGCGCGGCCGTTGCTCATCAGTCGTCTAGCTTCGTCTGATGCAGTCAAGCAGCGTTGGCCGCACTCAGCGGCAGAAAAGCTGCGAACTGGCGCTCCAATGCCTTGTCTGGGCCAGTAAGCCAAGACTCCGCAACAGATCGGGACACTGGATCGGGGAAAATCTCCTCTTCGCCCTTCTCCAGTCCATCGAAGATGCCCACGGCGGCGGACTCGGGCGAGGCTTTTGGTATCGGCAAGTTGCGAATCATGTCGGTGTCAATAGGCCCTAGCAAGGCGGCGTGGACTCTCACGCCCTGAGGCGCCAACAATGCCCGCCATGATTGTGTGATGTTGAGCGCGGCGGCCTTCGAAATGGAGTAGGCCGCAAACATTGGTACGGGAGCCAGCCCGGCCAAGGACAAAATGTTGCCGATGGCTCCTTTGGAGCGTTTCAGCAGTGGCAAGAAAGCCCTCGTCACATTGGACAACCCGAAAAAGTTAACGGCGAGGTGCCGCTCGATGAGCTCGGGGCTGCTCAGATCATCCGGTAGATTGATACCGGCATTGTTGATGAGGAGGTCGAGCGTGCCGACCTCACTGACCGCCTGCCGGATGTGTGCGCTGTTAGTCACATCCAGGGTCAGGGGCGTGACCCGCCCATCGGAATGTGTAAAGGGCTGGCGCGTACCCGCATAAACCCGCTTCGCGCCTCTCCTCAGGGCCTCTTCAAGCAGTGCGCGTCCGATGCCTCGGTTCGCGCCGGTGATTAAAACTGTCTTGTTTTCGATGTTCATACCATTCTCCTTTCGATCTTTGTCCTTCTGTTTGCTATTACGCATCGCTCGGCGGAGAGGATACGTCCTCGCAAGAACAAATCTTGCTTCTACCTTTTATTCTGATTCGGCTTCCCGAAGTCGCACCTCAGCGCTCACCTTCCTGCGGTACCGCTTTGCCCAGCGGCACATGCCTGCGAGTGGAGCAATGATCGTCCTTCCAAGTTGAGTCAACGAATACTGGACAGCAACTGCCTTCGATTGCGTCACCTGCCTGGCGATTAAACCCGTGGATTCCAGATTGCGAAGGGTTCTAGTGAGCATTCGTTGTGAAATGGTTCCCAGTTGGCGGCGCAACTGTCCGTGTCGATAGGGCCGCTGTTTCAGCGAAAACAAGACCTTGGGCGTCCACCTGCCGATGAAGATCGAGGTGGCCGTTTTCGATGCCTGCACCGTATTCATAGTCTTCTGCCTCCTGCGAAAACGTCTGCGTGAAGCAATCACCCTTTGTTTCGCGCTCGGCTCGTTTCAGCTTGCCAGTGTTCGAGAGTCGAGCGCAATTAGGAACATCTATGTGCCTGGTGTGTTCACGTTTCGGACGTCTTCTGTTGCTAATACGGTCGCCCAGGACGTGAGGATACGTTCCGTCAGGCGGCCGAGTTGTTCGAGAGCCGGTTCGCCCGTCATCGGAATAGCTCCTTCTTGCAAAAACGGTGCCTAGATATCTTTGAGGCCCTGCTCATGGATCAGAAAACACAGTGCCACAAACATGAGCGCCGTACCGTTCACCACCAACATCAGCGGTGCTGAGCCAGGCGGTCGTCGCCGACGGTGGGGTCTAGCGATGGATGACAATCGCAAAACCAACTTGATCCCGACACCATTGCCTTGATCACGTATTGACAGTGTCCGCCACAGACCTTTGAGACACCCCGGAGCCCCAATTTGGAAACACTGTCCCTGGTGCGTTTACGCCCGTGCTCGCCAAACACTCGAAGTCGTTCTCGCTCATTGACTGCATCTCGGTGGGTGTTGACCGAATGCAGCGAAACCTCGAGCCGATGCGAAAGCAGGTCGAAACCATGGAAGAGAAGCGAACTTGACGGACGTCACGGCAAAGGTTGTGATCAACGAGGCATTCGTCGAGGGGAAGTTGGAAGCCGCCAAGCACTTGGCCCCCACCGTACATGACCTTTACTTCGAGCCGACGCACGAAGAGTTCCGTGCGCGAACGCTATGGAGTCTTTCCAATGCGTTCACTTCTGCATTCAAGGGACTGGGGCCGATCCCACAGTTCAAGGCCACAGCCAAGCTGAGCGAGTTCCTGGAGGGCCGATTCTCCCAGCCGTTCCAGTTTGTGGGGTGATGCCGGGCACGCCTTTTCTCAGCCGATGGATTGAGGCTTCTCAGTAGTAATACTTTGTTTTCGCTGCCCATTCGCTCTGCGGATAGTGCTCCTGGAGGAAATCGAACGCGGCCTTCGAGAACCTACTGGTGTCGACATTCGTGCAAACGAAACGGGTAGCACGTACAGCTAGATGCAAGGCTTGGGGTAAGCGCGGATCTTCGCCGTGCTGTTTCGCGTATGCAATGACTGTTCTGTCAGATAGTTTGGACCTACGTCGGTATGCCGCCAGGTGTCGAGAATCTCACGAGATGTGCCTTCGTCGAACTGTGGACAACCGGCGCTATCCACCGTAGTTCCGTGCTGAGGCGCCTCTTAGCAGCCGACTTCCGGTCTTGAATAACTTTTGATTTACCCATCATTCGTTCGGAACGCTTTGAGGCCAAGTTCTCAGTTGGCGGCGTCGCATTGCAAGATCAGGGCACAATTGGTGGAGGCGGCGTCCCATCGGACCATTGGCCAACCCAGACCAGGAAAATAGTCACTCGTTCTTCAGGGTCATTCGCCGCCATCACCGGTGAGCCAGGCAGATTGGCTCCCCAGGTTTTCGCCACGTCGCTCGCGACAAAAAACATCAAGTGTGGATGCCAGCTCTTGTCACGGTCGCTTAAGTACTGCTGCTTCGACATCATGTAGCACATCGCTCCGGGCGCCAGTCCGGGCAGTTCTTTTTTGTCCAGTGCCGATGTGGTCGCCTCGACGATTTCCGTCTTCGATTTTCCTGCCACGACCAGTTTGGTCTTCATCAAGAAGATGGGAACAAAAGTTCTTGCCGCGGCAGGATTGAAGCAAATGGGGGCACGCACTTTTGGATTCCAGAACTCCGGTTCATCGGTGGCGGCGCCCCATGATCGTTCCACGATGCAGAGGAAGCCGTTGATCCCGTTTACTGCGGTCCTGTATCCCTTCGGTCCCAGCACCATCACCTCGGCTCCGTCCGAGATTGAGGATGGGGCAGCACTGCGCGCGAGCGCGATTTCAGAATTCTCGTCGGGCATCATATACCGATCAAGAGGAGCCATAGCCGGATAAGGAGCGTTCTCCGCCTGCGCTCGCACTTGATAGACTGAGGCGGGCATGAGAACTAGTGCAAGGAATGCCAAAGCACGGAAATTGAGCATCTTCTTCTGCATTGAACTCTCCGGTACACGTACTCTCCGCCACGGGTTGGGAACACCCGAGACTGCAGACGGTCATGGTGCAAAGCCTAAACCAGTCGTCTTCTCGCTCACAAACCCGAGATGGGCTTAACCTCACCATATTGCGGACTCTTCCAGAGCTCGCCTTTGTATTCCATGTAGTCAGCCGTTGCTTGTGCGATTTCGCGCCCGTAATACCGTTCCACAACGTGCAAGGCAAGATCGATCCCAGAGCTGAGGCCTCCGGCGGTAGCAATTTTGTCGTTGTCTACGTAGCGGAGTCCGGACACGAAATGCACTGCTGGGTACTTCTTTTGCATATTGTCGACGAACAGGTGGTGGGTGGTCGCCCTCTGATGGTCCAGAAAACCGTAAGCGGCGAGCATGGAGGCGCCAGTGCAAACCGACATGGTTAAGTCCGCGGTTTTCGCGTTCTCCAGTAACCAGTTCTTTTGTGCTTCGCTTCGGCCTCCCTGTGCAGGAATCAGAATCACTTGCGGTTTGGGGGCGTTGTCGAATGTGTAGTTGGGAATGACCTGAAGCCCCGCGGCGGAGATGGGTTTCTGTGAGTCGGAAACGGTGTACAGATTGAAAGGCATAATCATGTCGTCGCCGCCGCGCCAGGGCCCGCCTTGGGGAGAGAGCATGGTATCGCCAAAAACTTCCCAGGGGCCTGCGAGATCGATCAGAGCGGTGTTATCGGAAACGATGGCCGCGACGTTGATGATGCCGTTGACGGGTGGCTTGAGAGTGCACAACTGCGCGGAGTCGCAGCGTGTATTTGCCTGAAGGGAGTGGCTGGCGATAGCGAGCGTTCCGCAGAGTGCGATGAGAGTGATCACACTGTAACAGATTTTTTTGGCCATTGGTCGATCTCCTGCATTTAGAGTTTGCGAACGGGATCAGTTTAGGGCTACACTCTGGAGTCTCAAATGACAATTATCCGTCTTTTTAGGACATTTTCGAAAAGGGTTGGGAAGCGTGGCGCTGTACCGTAGCGTCCAACGGCAAAATGAAACCGAAACACATCGTGATCCTGGGATATGACGGAGTAATGGGTCTGGACCTAGTCGGACCGATGGAGGCGTTCGCCAGCGCGCAGGTCAACTCGCCGAAGGGAGGCGGGGACGCTTGCTATCGAGTCACCATCGCCGCGCTGGGGGAGAAAACCTTTCGCTCGGAATTCGGGCTCACGCTTGCGGCGGAAAGGAGTCTCTCCGGACTGCGAGATGTCGACACACTGCTCATTCCCGGCGGCAGGGGCTTGCGCGAATCAAAAGACCATCGAAAGCTTACGGCCTGGCTGCGGCAATATGCGGGCTCGACGCGACGGATCGCGTCGATCTGCACGGGAATCTATGGCCTCGCCCCGTCGGGATTGTTGAACGGTCGCAGGGTGGCGACGCATTGGAGGTTCATCTCGGATTTGGCGAAACGTTATCCGAAGCTGAGAGTCGATCCTGGCTCCCTGTACGTGAGGGACGGGAAATTCTGGACGGCCGCGGGAGTGACGGCGGGCATCGATCTCTCGCTCGCTTTGATTGAGGAAGATTTCGGGTCCGAAGTAGCGCTGTCCGTCGCACGCGAACTGGTCGTGTACATGAAGAGGTCTGGAGGGCAGGAGCAGTATTCCGAGCCATTGCAGTTTCAAACACAATCGCGCAGTCGCTTTGCGGATCTGTTGCCATGGATTGTAGCGCACCTGGAGCAGGATCTTTCGGTCGAGGCACTGGCGGCGCGTTCCTCGCTGTGTCCGCGTCAGTTCTCGCGGCGCTTTACCCAAGAGTTTGGGAGTAGCCCGGCTTCGTTTGTGCGGCGGGTGCGACTGGATGAAGCGCGGCAGCGCCTCTCTGCGCCGGAGTGCACGGTGGACGGCGTTGCACGCTCCGTGGGATTCAGCGACGGCGATAATTTCCGGCGCGCGTTCGAGCGATGCTTTGGGATTGCTCCGAGTGCCTATCGTGGGCGGTTTACAGTGAAGCGCTGATGGCGGCGTTGAACAAAACTGCGAAAACAAGCGATCTGATCGTGAGAAATCTCTTCTCTTTGCTGTCTTGCATTGTATGAAGTCACCGGTGTTGAAGAATCAACGCGACGGCTCACAATCCGCCACGGGTTTCACACGGCAGAAGCCTCTCGTTCAGTAATTAGGAAACAATGTGCCAGGGGTGTTCACTCCGGTGCTCGCCAAACACTCGAAGTCGTTTTCATTATTGATTTCCCAGGAGCCCGTTTATGGGCAACGTCCGGTTTGCCGAGTATTCGGGCCCTTCATCGGCTGGCGCCGTTGGGAAGTTGACTTCCAATCCAGTTAGCGACGCGGGCCTCCAGCATGTCGAGCGGTAGACTTCCTCCGCTGAGGATTTCATCGTGGAACGCTCGGAGGTCGAAGCGGGAACCAAGCTGCCGCTGGGCGCGGTTGCGGAGATCGAGAATCTTGAGCTTACCGATCTGGTAGCTGAGGCCCTGGGCCGGCCATGCAATATACCGGTTAATTTCAGCTTGGATCGTTGGCTCATCTCCGGCGCCGCTTTCGCGGAAGTAGGCTACCGCCTGTTCGCGGGTCCAACCTTCGGAGTGAATTCCCGTACCGACGACCAGGCGGACCGCACGCATCAATTCCAAATTGAGCCGTCCGTAGTCTGAAGCCGGATCCTGGAAAAACCCGATCTCCTTGCCGAGCGCCTCTGCATAGACCGCCCAGCCTTCGGCGTATGCATTGTTGATCACGTGAAGGCGAAACTCCGGCAGGCCAGTGAGCCTCTGCTGGATGGAGATCTGCAGGTGATGACCGGGGATACCTTCATGGTAGGCCTGCGTCTCGTCGCTCAGAAGCTTTCGATGGGCATAGTCTGAGGTAGCCACCACGACGCGAGCTGGCCTGGCTCCATCCGGGGTGCCGAACATGTAGTGAGTCGGATTGTTGGGCTGGGAGGCAGGCGACGCTTCGACAGTCAGCGGGGTTTTCGGGAATACTCCGAAGAGTTCAGGCAAGTGTGGCTGCATTTGGCCAACATAGCGGCGGAAATCCTCCACGATCTGATCCGGAGATTTCGGGACGTATTTGGGATCACTGTTCAGGGCGGCGCGAAAATTGCTCAGGTCTTTGTACCCTGCTTTATGGGCAAGATCGGTAAGCAGCCCGTTGATCCGCGCGACTTCTCGAAGACCCAGCGCGTGAATTTCCGCCGGAGACATATCCGTGGTGGTTTGCTCTCGAATGGCTTGCTGGTACCGGCGAGCGCCGTCCGGCAAGCTGTTCAATCCGATTGCGGTCCGGCCCTGCGGAGCGTAGTCCTTTGCGATGAAATCCGCGAAATGGCGATAGGCGGGGAGCACCTCCGAATTCACTGCCTGTTCGATCTCTTCGGTCAAGCGCTTCTGGTCGTCAGCCGAGATGGAAGCGGGAAACTTCTTCGTCGGGGCCAAGAACGGATCCTCGGCAATGGTTCCTTCACATTGAGCTGGTACTTGCTCGAGCAGAATCCGGACCGGCATCAATCCGTCTTTTTCTCCCTGGCGCAGTACTTCGATAGTTTGTTCGAAAGCGCGGGGGATTTGGTGGAGACGGGCAATGTAATCTTCGTAATGCCTTACGGTATCAAGCGGTACAGAGTTCGGAAGATCGGCAAGGTGGGTGTGGATGCCCTGCATTTGCGAGATGGGCATCTCATAATTTTTCAGCTCGTAGTCGGCAATACGATTCTGCAGAACGTAAAGCAGGAGATCGTGGGAGAGGCGATCCTGCTCCGGAAATCCGTCGGTAGAAATGGCTTCGAGCTTCGCCCGATAAGCGCGATCGACGGCGTTTCGCTTCGCGCTGGCCGCCAGCGAGTAGTCGTCGAGCAATGCGTTATCCCGGTAGTTTCCCCTGGCAGTCTCGCTCTCCGGAGAGGCCCTCATGTCATCTTCGAACTGCTCCCTGAACAGAGTGTTCTGGGTGGCAAGCCGAGCCGCCGTGGACCCGATCAATTGCGATGAAACTTGGAAGGCCGGGAGATGCGCGTTCACGCCTTGCGCTGCCGCACCAGATACGCTTTGCAGGCACAAGCAGGCGAGGCCGAAGAGGGAAACCGATTTCGCCATATGTGTACCTTTCAATATTCGCTTAAGATTAAGTCCCGGATCAAGCAGCAGTGCGAGTTCCTGGAGGCTCGGTTCTCACAGTCGTTCTAGCGTTGGCAGCGGTCCCACTGCCCGTCCCTCGCTTTTAACTAGAGTGTCGTGCGGAGAGTCGACACTTCCCCCAACGAAGAGTCCATAAACGCATTTTCGGGGAGTAATCCGGGAAGTTGCACGTATTCCGACGCTCCATGAATGCTCTGCCCTGTACGCGCCGGGCGATCAATCCGTGGGCCGCGCAATCTGGTCGAAGAGCATCATTGCGCCCATAAAACAGAATGAGTATTCTGTTTTATATGCAGGCCGGGAAGGCAAGCAGAACAGTTTCGCAAGCTTATCCCGTGGTTGGTCAAGCCGTGTTCGCGACCGCCCGGAACCAGTGTGTGGTTGGCAAAGGTTTCGTCCTTACCGATGGGGCACCCCGACTTTGAGGACCGTCGATGGTCTTTAAGACCTGATACGCCCGGAGTTCCTGTCCCCAGCGCCTCACTCCGTTCGCAGTGCTTTTAGCGGGTCGATTCGGACGGCGGCGCGCGCGGGAACATAGCAGGCTACCA
>Ga0187847_10002207_pt1 | contig 16005 bp, 11 predicted proteins | sample June2016WEW_4_10_FD_132458 | JGI IMG/M metagenome (GOLD analysis project Ga0187847, IMG submission 132458) | Peatland microbial communities from SPRUCE experiment site at the Marcell Experimental Forest, Minnesota, USA - June2016WEW_4_10 | ecosystem: Environmental > Terrestrial > Soil >...
ACCATGTCTCCGGTCTAAAACGTAAAGGATGTCCCGGTACTCTCAAAACACTGCGCCTCCGGCGCGAGAATTTTGGGGAGTCGCCGGAGCTAATTTGATATTCATCTTCCGAAAATGCTATGGCTCGTGGTTTCGATGATGCGCCGTAAGCACCAGCGCCACCAGCGCGGTGAGCAGCGACACACCGGCAAGCGCCATGAAAGCTCTGCCCCAGCCGTACACGACGCTGATGCGCGCCACTGTAACACCCGAAAGCCAGCCTGCGATGTAACCGAAGCCGTCGATGATTCCGGCGGCAGTGGCGCTGCCCCGCTGGCCGCCGAAATCGAGCGACATGGCGCCGGCAAGGTAGGAATAAGGACCGAGCAGGGTGAATCCAACCAGACCGACAAGAACCGAGGGCGCCCACGCGCCGGCGTGGCCGGGGACGCGGCCGAGCAACGCCAGGCAAGCGGTACAGGCCGTCATGCCGACGACGACCAGCACATTGCGCCCGTTGGCGCCGAGCCGGTCGCTCAAGAAACCGCCTAGCAGCACGGAGACTCCGCCACAGAGCGGGAAGAGTGCGCTGCGGCTGGCGGCCACGCTCGGCAGCAAGCCCACGAATTGCACAAAATAGGTTGGCGTCCACAGATTGAAGGTCTCGCGCAGCAGGGTGGCGCCGAAGGCCAACAGGCAAACCAGCCAGAAGGCGACGCTGGTGAGAAGGGGGCGCAAAATCGCGCCGAGATGAAGCTTCTGATCTTCAGCGTCCGGCTCCTCGCCGGCGTAAACATTGCGCGGATTTACTTCTGGCGCGGGAAGGCCGCGCTCGGCCGGGGTTTCGCGCAACAGCAGCGAGTTGACGACGAACAGAACCGCCAGCGCCGCGGCGGCAAAGTAGAAAACGCCGCGCCAGCCCACGCCGTGCGCCAGCAATTCGCTCATCGTCCAACGGCATGCCGCGTCGCCAAACAGGAAGCTGAGGCTGACCACGGCCATCACGCTTCCATAAGTCGAATAGGAGAACCATCGCGACGATACCCGCACCAATCCCGCCCAGCCTTGCGACTGAAAGAGCCGGTTGCACATCCATGCCAGGGTGAAGATGGGGAATCCGCCGCTGAACGCGAAGACGATGGTGAAAAGAATGGAGCCGGCCATGCCGCCAAGGAAACTGCGCCGGCCACCGCGCGTGTCGGCCAGAGCTCCGGAGAAAAACTTGCCCAGCGCATACGCGGCCGTGCCGATAGACGCCATGAACCCGAGACGAATTTGCGCTTCGCTTGGGCTGATGCCGTGACGCGATAGGTCGCGGATCAGCTCGGGCATCACCACCGAGAGATCGGAACGGCAGAAATAATAACCGGAGTAGCCCAGCGCCAGAAGTGCGGCCGTGGCTCCGTGCCACCAAGTAATTCGCGGCTTTGAACCTGGTTCGGCGGGCTGGGTCTGGATCGCGGCCAATGTACTGTCTGGGGGCACACCAGAACGCTACCATACGCCTCCGTACGGCGACAGTGCAGTTGCAGGGGCATCTGGCAAATTCATGAGCTGAATTACTCGCGACTCGCGCCCGACATTCGGGAAACATTCCTGTCGCAGAAAGAGCGCGTAGCATGAAACAAGAGGTTTTACACAGCGATGAGAGTTGTCCTGTTTCTGGCTCCGGTAGCGCGACGCAGAGCGTCGGATCTTCGCATAGCGCGGTACCTGTGGCCGGCGAAACGGCTTGTCGCCATCATGGTTCTAAGCGCAAGTTGTCTTCTTCCGAAGGTACCCGCGCAGACTGCGGCCAGGCAGGATAGCGTCCGTTTGGTGGATTTGATGCCCGGCTTTTGGAAGTTTTGGACCGACGCTGGCAGCAAGCCTCCGCCTGAGCAGGCACAAGCTTGGCAATCTTTTTATGTACAGCCGAATGCAGCCGTCTTCCGCGATCTGGATGTTCCATGCGCGCGCCATTTCAATACCGCCTCGCTGGAGACCGACTATTTTCCCATGGTGCCCCAACTTGCTTCGGGGATGCGTGAGCTTGAGGCGTCGCTGCCTCTGACCATTTCTCAGACGCGTCGGCAATTCCAGCAAAACTTCCCCGACATGGCTTGGCGTGGTGACATCTATCTGATGGCCTCTGCAGGATGTTTCAACGGCCGGTCGCAGAAGGTCGACGGTAGCGAGGCATTGCTTCTCGGGCTCGATAATATCTCGTACGGTCTGAAGGAGACCAATCTGCCCGCGCTTCTCGAACACGAATTATTTCACCGTTATCACCATCTCTATTTTGAATTTGAGCCCCAACGCGATGAACCGATGTGGGTAAGGCTATGGGCCGAAGGCATGGCAACGTATGCCGCCAGGAAGCTGAGTCCCACGGCGACCAACATGGCGACGATGTGGATGACTGACAAGAAACTAGCCGATCTAGATGCGAACCAGGCTCAGTTGGCCGCGGCCTTCCTGAGTAGATTCGACTCAACAGATCAGGCAGATGCCGATCGCTACTTCCTCGATGACGTTTCCAGCGATCCAAACATCCCCGGTCACACCGGCTACTATCTCGGCCTGCGTGTGGCGGAGCTCCTCAGTCAGCGTTACACCATGACTGTCATGGCGCACTGGAACCGTGCTCAAGCAATGCCGCAGATTCGCGATGCGCTCCAGCACATGGCGAATTCCCGACCTTGAGTGACGTCGCGGGTGGCTACTTGAGCCATTTAGACCTTGTTGCTCTTGCATTCATTGAACACCTTCTCCGAGAGATCTAAAAAATGCACTCATACGCGCCCCAGAGACAATTTCAGCACCCCTTTCACCACCTTCGAAACAATCTTGCTGGGGCGCTGATGGGCGTTTCCCATGACGGCGGTTGCGACAAAAGCTAGAAGGCATGAATCTAAAAGGCTCATTGGAATACGAGACGGCAATGGCGGCGAACACCTGGCGTACAAGTTTCTTTCCACATTTTATTTCCCATTTGTATCTTTGGAATATTAGTATGGAGCGCCGAGGGGTCTGCTCGTTGAAAGCACGGCCTATGGGATAGGTCAGGCTGCAAAGATCCCCGAGAGGGTTCCGATGCGATTTTACCGGATTCAACATTCGCTTTATGTTACTGTCTACGCGGCACTTGTCCTGATTCTCGCAGCATCTTTTGCCGCCGCGCAAAAGTCCGCTGCAACCGATTCCCTGGCGGCGGTTCGCACCGGATTCGCCACGCCTCCTATGGATGCGCGGCCCATGATGCGCTGGTGGTGGTTCGGGCCGGCGGTGGAAAAGAGCGAACTGGCGCGCGAGCTGCGCACCATGAAGGCGGGCGGCATAGGCGGCGTGGAGGTGCAGCCGGTTTATGCTCTCGAGCTCGACGATCCACAGAAGGGGTTTCGCAACCTGCCATTTCTGTCGAAGGATTTTCTCGACATGGTGGGTTTTACCGCGCAGACGGCGCACGATTTGAATCTGAGGCTGAGTCTGACGCTGGGCAGCGGTTGGCCGTATGGCGGCGCGTATGTGCCGGTGAGCGATGCGGCAGGACGGCTGCGCATTGAGACAGTGGCAGTGCCGGTGGACGCCGCTTCCCTTCCCGTTCCATCCGTTCGCAACGGCGAAAAGCTGCTGGCCGCATTTCTGGCTTCGGGAACGCCTCAGGGTTATGACGCCGAGCACGCGCAGCAGCTCGAATCGGTGGGCGAGTACCGACTGAATGTGCCGATGGAGGGTCGCGATGGCTCGCACGTGGTGCTGTTTTTCATCTCCAGCCACACAGGGCAGCAGGTGAAGCGCGCGTCCGTGGGCGCGGAGGGTTTCGTGCTCGACCACTTCAGCTTGGAGGCGATTCAGAATCACATCCAACACGTTGCCGATCCTTTGATCGAGGCGTGCGGAGCTAATGTTCCCGACTCGGTGTTCAGCGACAGCCTGGAAGTGTTCTTCTCGGATTGGACGCCGAAGCTGCTCGACGAATTTCGCGCGCGGCGCGGCTACGCTCTGACGCCGCGGCTGCCAGAGCTGGCTGCAGGAACTACTGCCGAGGCCGCCGACCTGCGCTACGACTGGGGACGCACGTTGGCGGAGCTGATCGACGAACACTATTTGACTCCGCTGAACACCTGGGCGCGCGAGCATCACACAAAGTTCCGCTCGCAGAGCTACGGCTCGCCTGCGGTAACGCTCTCGAGCAACGCGCTCGTCGACTTGCCTGAGGGTGAGGGCTCGCAATGGCACGCCGGATTCTCGTACACACGCTGGGCCACTTCGGCGAGCCACATCTACGGGCGGCCGATCACTTCATCGGAGACGTGGACCTGGCTGCACTCGACACCGTTCCGCGCCACGCCTCTCGACATGAAGGCCGAGGCCGACACATTTTTTCTGCAGGGGATCAACCAATTTGTGGGCCACGGCTGGCCGTATTCGCCGGCGTCGGCGGGCGATCCCGGGTGGTCGTTCTACGCGGCCGCGGTTTTCAACGATCACAACCCGTGGTGGATGGTGATGCCGGACGTGATGAACTACTTTACGCGCGTGAGCTACCTGCTGCGGCAGGGCGCGCCGGCCAACGACATTGCTGTGCTGCTACCGGAAGAAGACGCGCAGGCGCGCTTCAGGCCGGGGCAGGTTTCTGTCACCGACGAGATGCGCACGCTGCTCGGGCCGGACCTCGTGCCGGCGATTCTCGACGCGGGATACAACTTGGACTTTATCGATTCAGCGGCCCTCGACAAAGTTGGCATCAAGTATCCGGTGCTGGTGATGCCCCTCATGAAGCGGCTGCCGCTGGCCACCTACAAGAAGATTCAGGACTACGCGCAGCACGGCGGTCTGGTGATTGCGATCGAAGGCCTGCCATCACACGCGCCGGGAGTGGTGGAGGGACCGCGCGATTCGGCAGCCGTTGAGCAGATTTCTCAGGCGCTTTCCGCTCCGGACGCCAAAAACGTGAAGATTGTTGCCAGTCCCGCGGATGTGGGTGCAGCGATTGGCGCGGTGCTCAAGCCGGACGTGGCGTTTTCGCCGGCTACGCCCGAGGTTGGCTTCATCCATCGCAAGCTCCCCGGCGCGGATGTTTATTTTATTGCTAACACCGACAACCGCACGCACATCTTTGGCGCAACTTTCCGCAGCGCGCATACCAAGGCAGAGTGGTGGGACCCGATGAGCGGCAAGGCCGCGGACCTGGGCGAGAAGCACACGCTCACCTTGGTCCTGGCGCCCTATGAGTCACGCGTCTTCGTTTTTACGGATCACGGGATGCCGACGCCGAAGTCCTCTAGCGGCGCGCCGCTCTTACCTCTTGGCACGACCCTCGATCTCGGTCTCGCGTTTGACGGCACGATGCACGTTCTCGACAAGCGGGCGAACATCGACCTCACCCACGATTGGAAAGTGACCTTCGACAAGATGCACACGGCGGAGTCGATGCCGGTGTTGGAGTCGTGGACGGAATTCGAAGGCGAAAAATATTACTCCGGCACTGCGACGTACGAACGCGCGGTAGAAATTCCTGAAAACGTGGCGAAGGCCGGGCGCGTGGTGCTGGATTTTGGCGAAGGGACGCCTGTGCCGCGCGAGCAGTTGCATCAGGCCGGCACGCGTACCTGGTACGATCCGCCGATTCGCGAGGTGGCGCTGGTGTATGTCAACGGAGAGAGTGCTGGTTCGTTGTGGCATCCGCCCTATCAGATCGACGTGGGACCTCTGGTGCACGCCGGCACAAATCAGTTGAAGATTGTGGTCGCGAATACCGCGATCAACGAATTGGCGGGCCGCGCTGCGCCGGATTATCGACTGCTCGACCTGCGCTACGGCGAGAGGTTTGCGCCGCAGGATATGGATCAGCTGGTGCCGCTGCCCTCGGGGATCGTGGCGCGGGTGCGACTGATTTGGGGGCAGTAAAGGCAGCGGCGTGCTGCGTTGATTCCGGGGATTATGTTTCTATGTAGAAAAGGAATTCTTACGCCCCGTGCGGGGACCAGCGTCCGCGTTGCAATCCATTTCCCAGGCTCACGCCTGGGGCTACTGTCTTTTGCCGCTTCGTGGGCATATGCTCTATCAATACACGACTTCAAAATAAATGACGCACCACACGAGCGGAGTTCGATTGACCGCGCCTGGCGAAACGACGTTGCGAGGGTGGGGTAATCAGGAGAATTGTTCATGACTACAGAATCGACCAGCCTGTTTTCGAGTCTCACGCGCCGCGGCTTTTTAAAGGCGGCTTCTTCGGTTGCGGCTGGCGCATTGGGCGACGGTCTCGACCTACTCGCGCAGGCCGCGCCCAAATTCACAGCCATCCTGGTTCCCACGGGAGCGCATGCAGCGATGAGTAGCGCGGCAGCAATGCTTGCGGCGAAGCTCGGACTGAAGACCGATGACGTTCGGGAATATTCCGGTGCGGCTTCGGTGCATAAAGGCGCTATCGTGCTAGCGCTCAAAGACACCCAAGGCGTGCCTGCGCCGCTTGCGTCGGCGATTGCGCGCGATGGTTACGCGGTGCTGGCGGAGAATGGCGGCCTGATGATCTGCGGCGCGCGGCCGCGTTCGTTGCTCTTTGCCTCGGGCGAAACGCACCATTGGCTAGATCACACCGCAGGCACATGGCAGCGCAATCCCGAATTCGCGATGCGCTTTGCCGCGCATCACCGCGATTACAATGTGGCGGAGCAGGTGGCGATTCTGGGCGCGAACAGCTTCACGGCGCAGCTGCACGCCAGCGTTTCCCTCAAAAACGAAATACCCGAGGTGTACGCGAAGCTCAATGCCGAAACACAGCAACGACTGGCCGACGACGAAGCCGACGACATGAAACGCAATGCGGCGCTGGTCGGGGAATTTCATGACGCGGATGTGGAAGTGTTTGCCGATTTGCCGTATGGCAACGACTTCAGCCGCTGGTCGGCGGACTTATACAACGCGTTTCTTGCGGTGTATCCCTCGGCCAAGGGCGTGCCTGAAGAACATTCGCGGGAAAGGGCCGCGCTTTGCCCCTCCGATCCCGCGACGTGGAAGCTCTTTGAGGCTTACGTGGGCGAGTGTGCGCGGCAATCGCAGGCCGATGGCGTGGCCTGCACGTTCTGGGACCAGTTCGGCATCTTTTGCCACGATGAACGCTGCCAGAAAAACGGCCTCGACCAATTTAAGAATGAGTTACACGCGGCCATCTCGCACTACTACGCGGCCGTCGAACCGATGGGCAAAAAGCTGCACCTAAGAACGTGGTCCAGCGGCTGCCCGCACTGGCTGGGCACGGATTACGTACACGCGCCGGGTTACGGCAACTTCAGCCAGTCGCATTACGAGCTCTGGTCGCGCGTGATCAACGAAACGCCGAAGGAAATCCTGATCCAAACCAAGGTCTATCACTCCGATTGCGAGCCCGACCCGCGTTTTTCGACATTGCTAGGACATTCGAAACCGCATCCTGAGATCGTGGAGTACCAGATGGTTGGGCAGACCACGGGGCGTCACTACTTCCCTGCTGCGACCGTGGCTTATACGGCTTGGACGATGAGGAAGGCGCATGAGCTCGTGGGCGCGGACGGCGGCGCGCAGATTACGCCCGGCGGCACGATGCAGGCGAATTACGACATGTATACCGACCTCTTAAACAGTGTCGACATTTTTGCGTGGCGCGAGCTGACCTGGAACCTGGACGCGAGCGCCGCGCAGATTTACGGCGACTGGGCGGCACAGATGTACCCAGAGCAGGCCGCGCCGCACATGGCGAAGGCAATGCTGCTCTCGGAAGAGGCGGCGAACCTTTGCTGGTCGCCGCTGGGGCACGGCTCGTCGACTAACTCCGACTTTGCCGTCGACATCGAGCGCCGCGAAACTTTGCTGCGCTACACCAATCGCTACTACCTGCCCGAGTACGCGAAGTTGCTGGAGCCGACTAAGGAAAATATCGCGCGGATTGTGGCCGAGAAACAGAAGTGCCTGGCCGGGATTGACACGATGTTTGTGGAACTCGGCGCGGCAAAGCCGCATTTGACCGAGGCGCAGGCCGCGGAGATCGCCACGCGTTTTGATTGGTTCCGCGAGTTTGCGATTTGCAACACAGCGCTTGACGTGAGCTTGTGGCGTTTCCGCTACCTGCGCGCGCAGGCGGCAATGCTGACGACCGATCCGGATCAGCTGAAGCCGCTGGCCGAGGCGTTTGACACTGTGACCGAACACGCGACGAAACTTTTCCACTACGATCCGGCGCAGAAGTTCACTTGCTACGATGTGCCGTTGGGCCAACTGCGCACCGAACCGAACCTGGGCTCGCCGCTCGAGCTGATGCAGGAACTTTACGCAAAATCGCTCGCCTTCATGGAGGCATCGGTGGGGCCGGATTATCTGCCGAAGGAGCTGATTCGTGCGGAGGTGCGGATGAATGTGCCAACAGAGAGAGGACGTGGGTACTAGGGGCTTCGAGGCTGGGGGACCGAGAGAGCACGAAGAACAACTGCAGATCCTTCGACTCCTCCCCTTCGCTTGCTCTGGGTCGTCGCTCTAGATGACAGAGTGCGGTTTGAGTTCGCGCTATCCCACATCTCAAAATCGAGATGTGGGGCACCCCATTTCGTGTTGGGTTGAATGCATGAAAAAGCAAATGCAGGTCCTTCGAATCGTCCCGGCGCGGCGGGACTCGCTCAGGATGACAACGCAGACTATGATGTGAACGTTGAAGACAGATCATAAGGAGATCAATGAACCGCCGAGAATTTTCCGCGCTTTTGCCTATGCTGGCTGCTGCTTCCGCACTCGCGCCCGAGGTTGAGGGGCAGGCGCCTGCTGGGCCAGCGTCTGCACCGGCCCCCGCGCCGGCGCAACAACCTGCAGCGCCCGTGCCGCTACCCAAGCTGGTTTCGGGCCGCTATCCACAGATTGAGCCGGCGAACCCGCATCCCTCGCCGCGCATGTCGAAGCGGTTTTTGATGGGGATGCTGCCCGACAACATTCGCCTGGAGGCACACTTTACTCATCTCGCGCCGGGCGCGCCGCCCGAGCCTATTGGCACGCACAAGCACACGGAGATCTGGTTCATCCACGAAGGCACGGCGCGGTTGATGACTGCGGGCGAAACGCGCGATCTCGTCGCCGGAGACATGGGCGTGTGCATTGCGGGCGATCAGCACACCGTTTACAACGCCAGCCAGACTGAGCCGGCGTCGTATTTTGTGGTGACGGTGGGACCGCCGGAGTAGAAGAACAGGGACTAAGGGGCGGCGGGACTACGGGACTGCGGACTATAGAATAGTCGGAAGCGCATCCTTCGCTTTCCGATGACATACTACGACCAGGTCGCAGAGGCAGTAGAGTTTTTGCAATGGCGGTTGGGCGCTCTGGCGCCGCGCGTGGGCATTGTGCTGGGTTCAGGGCTGGGCGCGGCGGCCGATGCGGTTGCCGATGCGGCGATCATGCCCTACAGCGAGATTCCGCATTTTCCGCAATCGACGGTTGAAGGGCATTCGGGACGGATCGTGGCCGGACTGCTTGGCGGAGCGCCGGTGGTCATCATGCAAGGGCGCGTGCATTCCTACGAAGGCTACTCCCCGCGCGAAGTTACCTTCCCTATGCGCGTGCTGGGAGCGCTGGGAATTCGCGCTGTGGTGCTGACCAATGCGGCGGGCGGGATTGCCGAGGGGCTCCATGTCGGACAGTTGGTTCTGCTGGCCGATCACATTAATATGATGGGCTGGAATCCGCTGACTGGGACGAATGAACCGAGGTTCGCAGTGAGGCCGGGCGCGGGGCTGCGCTTCTTCGACATGACGGAGGCGTACTCGAAGGGGTTACGCGAGCTGGCGCAGAAGGCGGCGGGCGAGGAAAGAATTGCTGGCGCGGAAGGATTTGCCGGCGAAGACGGAATGGTTCTCGCCGAGGGCGTCTATCTCGCCACGCCAGGGCCGAGCTTCGAAACGCCGGCGGAGATTCGCGCCTTTCGCGCGCTGGGGGCGACGCTGGTGGGCATGTCGACTGTGCCGGAGACGATTGTGGCGCGGCACATGGGGATTGAGGTGCTGGGCATTTCGTGCGTTACCAACTTGGCCGCGGGACTGGGCGCAACACACTTGAGCCATGTGGAAGTGAATGAGACCGGCCGCATGGTGGAAGCTCGGCTGGCGGGATTGCTCAAAGGCATTGCTCCGAGAATTGCAGCGCGCATCGCCGGCGAGGTGGATCAGGAACTGTGAGCGCACCAGTTGCACGCGAAGTTGCTGACGAGATTCCGCGGCTGCCCTTTCCGCCTACTGTGCTGGGCATTGCCGGCTGCTCGGGTTCGGGCAAGACCACACTGGCCAACGAAATGGCCCGCATGCTGCGCGGCCTGCGCTTCCATCTCGACGACTACTATCTCGACCTGGGCCATTTGCCGCTCGAGGAGCGCACCCAGAAAAACTTCGACGACCCGGCGATGATCGAGGTTCCGCTGCTTGCCGAGCACATTGCCGCACTGGCGCGCGGAGATTCGATCGACCGGCCGGTTTATGATTTTGCCACCTACACACGCATGCCGGGGCGCACCGAGCGCGTCACCTCCGGTCCGTTCCTGATTGTCGAAGGCATCTTTGCACTCTATTTCCCGGAATTGCTTCCGCTCTACCAGCTGCGCATCTACGTCGACGCGCCGGACGAGTTGTGTTTCGAACGCAGAATGAAACGCGATTTGGACGAGCGTGGAAGAAGCGAGGAGTCGGTGCTGTATCAATGGGAGCATCGCGTGCGGCCGTCGAGCATGAGGTTTGTAAGGCCCTCGGCGGAAAATGCCGATCTCGTCGTCGACGGCTCCGGTGCGCTGGACTGGAAGGTGGAACGCGCGATGGCGGAGATGCGTAAGCGCGGGCTGCTGACGGGAGCGGGATGAAGGCAGGGAGCTATGGAGCAAGAAGGCAGAGACCGCGGGACTACGTGGTTACGGGACTGCACTCGACCTGATGCAAGGGCTGCTCGTTCTTCCCGTTGAAGCGCGCCAGATCCGGGCGGAAGACCTGGAATCGGTTCTTGCCTTTTTGCTTTGCCGCATACATCGCCTCGTCGGCGCAGCGCATGAGTGTTTCCGAGTCGCTGCTCCCCTCCGTGTGAGTGACGACGCCGACGCTGATGGAGATGCTTGTGAGCGTGTGGTCGATGGCGAACGGGTGAGTCGCGGCGAGAACAATTTTTCGCGCAAGGGTTTCCGCCTCGGCGGGCACGCGAAGATCGGGGAGCAGGACGACGAATTCGTCGCCGCCGATGCGGGCCACAGTATCCGTGGCGCGCACGCAGGTGCGAAGCCTCTCGGTCAGTTCGCACAGAAGCTTGTCGCCGGCCTGATGTCCCAGCGCGTCGTTCACTCCCTTGAATTCGTCAACATCCACCATGAGCACGCCGAGACAGGTCTCAAATCGCTTGGCGCGTTCGAGCGCGGTACGCAATCGGTCGTCGAGCAAGAGACGGTTGGGCAATCCGGTGAGCACGTCGTGTTCAGACAGGTGGCGCAGCCGTTCTTCACTGGTGCGCAGTGCCCGGGTTTGCATTTCCACGCGGTGTTTGAGCACGACGATCCATGCGAAGGCGGCGAAAATCAGCAACCCGACCGCGGAGAAAATGTTCAGGGTATGTTGGGGGGTCCACCACGATGGCGCACGCAGGACAGCGATGTCGGCGACGGAGCGCAGCAGAATGTGCGCCGATTCCGGCCGCACCACGCCTGTTCCGAGACCGACGCTCAAGCTGTCGAATTGCACGTTGTACACGCCAGTGACGCGCAGGCGGCTTCCATCCTTCCAGGGAAGCGCATTGCCGTTCGCAGAGTCCTGAGGAAGGATCACGGGGAATAGCAGGCTACCGGCACGCAGCAGCAGAGTAGGGCTCGCACCGGGAGAGTCGCGTCCGATGAGTTCGCCATCTATTTGGACGAGCTTGCCGTCGAGATTGCCTTGGAGTGTCTTGCCGGGGGCGAACAGGACCGGAGCGGTAGGCGCAGCGGGTGCGGCGGCGCGAAATTCTGCGTCCTCCAGCGTGGGCTTGAACAGGTCGATAGCCGGAAAGCCGACTACATCAACCAACGTGCCCACGGCAATACTGGTGGTCTGCGCGGTTTGCATGCAGATGCCGTCCTGGCCATCGAGAATGCAGAGCAAATGTCCGGGCCAGTCGAGCGTGACCCGGCCCTGCACGTGGACACGGCGCAAAATGCCGGGATCCAGAGAGAAGCGGAACAAATCCGGGACCGGAACTGTCGGCACTGCAAATGGGTCGTGCGGCGCCGTCTGGATGACGCTGAGTTCATGCAGCGACGGAAAGAAGACCATCACACCGAGCAGTTGGCGGTTGTCGTTGTAGAGAGGCGCTGCATTGCCCCGAATACGCACCAGAGAGTCGATGAGCGCTTTGTAATCTGCGCCGGGCTCGCGAACAGTGATTACCGGAAAGGAGCCACCCTCGGTCGCGATGTCGAGAGTCACGTTATTAGGCCTGAGGTGCACGTTACGGACGCGGCCCTCGATCTCAACCCACTGCCCGTCCAAAACTCCGGTGAGCATGCGTATCAGGGTGACTCGGGGGGCACTCTGGGGCAGATGAGACTTGGCTATGAAAGTCACGCGACGGCCAGCGATGATTGGAGCGTAGTGGCCTGGACCGGAGAGTCCCACAATGTCCACTGCATCGCCGGCGTGGATGGACAGAATGCGATTCCGGGGGATAGACACGAAGATGCAACCGGAGCGGTCACAGACAAAAAGGGATTGGATAACGGGGTCGATATACGAAATCACTGCCCGCAAATGTACGGGATAGCGGCGGGCAGCCTGGTCGATGGGAAGGCTATGGACTTCCCGCGCCGTGGTGATGGTGCGCAGTTGGTTTTTCGGTTGGGACGGGCTCTGGCCGCCGGCCGAACAACAGACCGCAGCCGCCAGGACGAAAACGCCCAGCAGGCTCCGGCTACGCATTCGATCCCTCCGCAGAAACCGGTTCATTGGCTTGGTACAAACCCCATGCCAGCCTGCTCATAGAACCGAACACACTGACCATCTGCTGGATTTCATCGGCAATTAGGGCTTGAGGTTTAGCAAAAGGCGCCTAAAGGTACTGTGTCCAAGATCAAGCAACAGAAAAGGTGTATTTCCCCGGAAACCACCTGGGGCAAACGATTTTCTGGGAGAAAAGGCTGCAGAGAGCGGGATCTGGCGTGGTGTCCGCGAAGTTCGTAGCGTAAGCCGAGGTCGCGAAATGCAGGTTCTTCGACTCGCCCCGGCACGCCGGGACTCGCTCAGAAGGACCTCCGATTTTTGATCGCGCAGTCAGGATGACGGCGGTGTTTTTGTTGCGAACTTTAGGGACGGAACACAGGCGCGGAGGGCCCGGTAAACACAGTTCAACTCGCTGAGAATTTCCGGTGATTTGGCTCCGGCTGCCGGCCTGCATCACATGGCCAATACCCGGAAGGTGTCGCGGCGGTCGAAAAAATCTCTCTTCACACGCTTGTTCTGCATGGTGCGAAAGATATATCCGGCCTCCTCAAGATACTGCGCAATGGCAAGCGGAGAGATGCGCTTGTGAGAGAGCGCCCCGGGATGCACTTCGAGCGATAGAAGAGGCTTGTTCGAAAGCAGCAACTTTCTTGCCCCCTGCAATACTTCAAACTCGTGCCCTTCAACGTCGATCTTGATCATGTCCGGCGGGTCGAATTTCCTCTCGATCAGTTGGTCGATGGAAGCGGTCTCAATTTGCGTCAGGTCGCTCCCGGGTTGAACTTCCAATCCGGCGGCGGCGATGAAATGAAACCCGCCTTGAAATGCAACCACTTCGCCGGGCAAACCCAGGGCGAATTCGAAGACCTCGACATGCGCATTTGCATTGAGGCTGAGGCACTCCTTGAGTTTCTTGCACGAATCCGGATTCGGCTCGAAGGCCAATGCCCGGCGTCCAGTATCCGCGAGGGTGAAGGCGAGGGAAAAGAAACCAAACAACGCACCCACGTCCCACAATGTCTTTCGGCCGGCAGCCGCACGCATAAAGCCTGCGAATTCGTCCACCGCATCTGGATCCTTCCAGCCAAAATATTCAAAGGCGTCGCGGACATCGCCGACGTGGGAAGGAACGCGGATCGAACAGTTGGCCGGCAATACGATGGTCGAATCCGGCGCGGTGGCATTGGCCTTTGCATAACGCTGGCGATAGATTTTGAACTTTAGAAGATATTTGACGTGCGCCAGGTAGCCTCTATATCTGCAATTACGAATAAAACTCACCAGGCTCTTGGGCAAAGCCGCGATGGCGATGGCTCTTGCCTTAGACCGCAGTTCAGGCATATGCGTTTCCTCTGCAGGCTGAATGCTAGATGCTACCACAGGATTTTCTGGCTAGCCGGCCAGGAGAGACTGCTGAAAAAGACAGCTTCGCGAGGGAAGAATCATACAGGGGCTGTAGCCCGAGTTAATTTAGCAGCTTACGGCACGACTGAAGTCGTGCCCTGACACTTCGTGCTCCAGATATAGAGTTTTTCCGCAGCCTGTAAAGAACAAACTACTTCGCCGTGAGCGCCGCTGCGGGCACGAGCATATCTTCTTTGCGCATGACCATGTTGGTGGCGTTGAGCGAGGCGAGTTCGAAGCCGTGGCCGTGCGTGATGGCATCGGTAGGGCAGGCTTCGACGCAGTAGCCGCAGAAGATGCAGCGGTTGTAGTCGATGTTGTAGACCTTGGCGTAGCGCTCCGACGAGGAGATGCGGGTTTCGGCGGTGTTATCGGCGGCTTCAATATGGATGCAGTTCGCGGGACAGGCCGCGGCGCAGAGGAAACACGCCACGCACTTTTCCATGCCGTTCTCGTCGCGCTGCAACTGGTGCGCGCCGCGGAAGCGCGACTCGAAGACGGCTCCGCGCAAGGGACCGGGGCCGTCGGGGTAGTTTTCCACCTCAGTGGGCGCAAAGGCCTCGCGCGCGGTGATGCTCATGCCCTTGGCGATGCCGGCAATGTTGCGCACGATCGACATGGCATCAGTATACGATGGAATCGGGAGAAAATCACGAAGACCTGGAGCCTTACCAGAGCCATCATTTTTGGATCGTTGAGCTTAGGAGTTTTTGCCGCGCAGGCGCAAAACCCGCAGCCGCAAATGCCGATGGGGCAGATGGGCGAGATGCACAAACCTGCGCCGCCTGCCGGGCCGCTGAAGATCACCTTCGGCGACAAATCGGCCACGTGGACCGTGACGACTCTGGCTGGCCTGCCGCACGTGACGGTCAATGTCTACAACGAGCACACCAAGGCCAACGAGACCTACTCCGGCGTGCCGCTGATTGCGCTGCTTACGCCGCTGGGCGTGAGCGACAAGCCGCACGGCAAGGATCTGCGGCTGTATGTGGTGGCCGTGGGATCGGACGGTTACGAAGCGGTGTACGCGAGCGGCGAGGTAACTCCCGATGTGCACGACGCCACGGTGATCGTAGCCGATTTGGAAAATGGCAAACCTCTTGCGGACGACGGGCCTTTGAAGTTGATTGCTACGGGAGAAAAGCGCCCGGCGCGGTGGGTGCGGAATCTGGTGGCGATCAAGGTGTTGGCGGCGGAGTAAGCGAGGGAGAGGTCAGGCTTCAGGTGATTACCCGCGCCGTAGACTGTGTCGACATATAGGCACAGGACCAAGGGTTGCTTTTGAGGAGAACTCGGGGCAATTGAAAGACAACCGTAGATCCTTCGGCTCCGCTCAGGACGACAATTTGCATTCAATTGGTTAACTCGCTGCTATATGTCGATATAGCCTAGCGGAGTTACTCACGTGGCCCCAAAGTTCGTAACATAAGCCGAAGCCGCGAAATGCAGGTTCTTCGACTCGCCCGGCACGGCGGGACTCGCTCAGAATGACATCCGATTTTTAATTGCTCAGGATGACAGCGAGTTTTTGTTGCAAACTTTTGAGGCGCAGCACCGGGAGGGGGACACCCGATTCGTAGTGGAATAAGAGAAGGGCCGCACGCTTGACCGTGCGGCCCTTTGTGTCTGTTCGATTTTCGCAACTGCTTAGCGATGGCCCTCGGAGTGGCCTCCTCCGCCT
>Ga0187847_10002208_pt1 | contig 16003 bp, 13 predicted proteins | sample June2016WEW_4_10_FD_132458 | JGI IMG/M metagenome (GOLD analysis project Ga0187847, IMG submission 132458) | Peatland microbial communities from SPRUCE experiment site at the Marcell Experimental Forest, Minnesota, USA - June2016WEW_4_10 | ecosystem: Environmental > Terrestrial > Soil >...
AAGAGAGGTTCCCGTAAAGTTATCCGGGTTCGGAGGTGCAGTGAAGGGCAGCAGGTTCGGTTGCGTTAAGCCGTATTTCAGCCCGCAGTTGAGCGCGGACGCCCCCGCGGCAAAATTGCCGAACGGGCACGGGTTGGCTGGGCCAAATGAACTGGCAGGGCCGAAGTCGAACTGGTCAGTTTCGGCGTAATATGGTGGATTCTGCCAAAGACCCTGCGCACCCTGACTCCACCCAGAGTCGTGGTAAATGGAGTAGCCGGCGCGAACCACCGTGTTCTGGATGCCAAACGGCTTCCATGCCAATCCAATACGCGGCTCGAACGCAGTTTTGTCGAATTTAACGCCCACGTCTGCATTGGACCGCACGCAGTTCGTACATCCGCTGAAGGGCGCATTTCCTGCGATTAAGTATTGCTGAGTCGCCCAATCGAAATTCGCCTGACGATTGTGGGCCTCTGTGATTGGAGTCACCAGAGCCCAGGCCAAGCCCAGATTCAAAGTTAAATTGTTAGAGAAATGCCAGTCATCCTGGACGAATGGACGATACATCTTCCAGCGCCGGCCGGTGGTAGCTCCATAGAATGTTTGATCGTGGATGGCGCCGAAAGGTTGACCTAGAAGCAAATCGGCCGCTGCATCGCCGGTGAACCCGCCGCCGATTAGGAAATAACCATCCTGAAATCCGTTGGTCATGACATTCATTTGATTGATACGAATGCCGATGCCGGCGCGAATATTGTGAGCGCCGCGAATCATGTCGAAGGTGTCGCTGAAAGAGTAAACGTCAGTCCCACCCACGAAGGGAGCGAAGCCGCGATCACCCAGAGACCAGTAGGTGCTGAGCTGGGTCGAGCTCAGCCCGCAACTGAGGCAGGCCGTCTTGTACTGGGTCAGGCCCGGGGGAGCATTCGGACACTGGCTGTTGAGGTCCGCGCCCACAATGCCCAGCGCCGCCGCTTCGCAGATCTGTCCCCCAAACTCGCCATACGAGGTGATGAAATCGAAGATCCGGTTGAACCCGAAGTACGCCTGGTTGATGTTCTTGGCAGAGAGGATGTGAGTTTCCGAAAGGACCACGTTACGGCCGTGATTGGCGATGAGCTGGTTGCTGCCAAAAGGATTCTGCTCGGCCCAGGTGGGCGATCCGCCCGGCACGTAAGAGTTGGCCTGATCGTAGCTGAATCTGGCGAAGGCGGAATCATTGCTGGAAAAGTTGTGATCCACTCGGATCGTGGCATTGCCCTCGTCGAGCCGACGCACGGGAACGTTGGCATAGTTGACCCCGTTAGTGATCGTGGGACTGCCAACCGGAAAGAGATTGATTAGAGCGATCCCGATTGGATCGGCGTCACCGAAACCGGTCGGGCCGCCTGTCGTCGGAATAATATTGCAAGGTGTACCGGGCACCTGGCTGCCGTCCGCTAGCACGGCGGTTGGCACCCCCGCGTTGCACTGGAAGTTGGTGGGTTCGTTGGACGCAATAGCGCCGGGGAGATTCGCGTAAGGATTAGTAAGAAGCCCACCAGTAATGAACGGGTCATTAGTAAAATCGCCACCCATCTCCGCCGCCGTTGGCACCAAGCCGGTGAAAGGAATGCCGTGCCGTTGCCGCTTCGCCTCGTAATTCACGAAGAAGAAAGTCTTGTCCTTCTGAATCGGGCCGCCGAGCGAACCGCCAAACTGATTGAGATTGAATTGCTCTTTGAAGGCCGCAAAGTAGCTCTTGGCGTCAAGATCGGTGTTGCGGAAATACTCGTAGGCCGCCCCGTGCAGCTTGTTCGCTCCCGATTTCGTCGTGACGAGCACCGTCGGACCCGCGCGCGTACCGTATTCCGCAGAGTAGTTGTAAGTGAGAACCTTAAATTCCTCGATGGAGTCAATCGTCGGCAGAATCGCAATGCCGCCCGAAGTCAGTTCGGAATTGTCGTTGTTGTCGATCAACCAGCTCGTGCTCTGCTCGCGTGAGCCTCCCACCGAAAGCGAAAACGTGCCCCGGGCCGCGACTTCGCTGCTGGCTGCCTGAGTAAAGAAGCTATTGGGACTAGTCTGCGCGGTTGTACCCGGAGTCAGGGTAGCCAATTGCACGAAGTCGCGGCCGTTGAGCGGCAGGTCCGCCACTTCCTCGGATGTAATCACCTGGCCGAGGGTCGGGTTCGTAGTTTCGACAGCCACCTCGGTAGCGGTGACTTCAACCGTCGAGGAGACTGAAGCGGGGTTGAGGGTGAAGTCGATTTCGCGCTGTTCGTCAACCTGCAGGCGGATGTCCTTCTGCTCTACAGTCCGGAACCCCTGCGACTGCACACGGATGGTGTACGTCGAAACCGGGAGAAGCGGTACTAGATAGTGTCCAGACGCATCGGTGTTGACGTCGCGAGTAAGACCGGTTGCCTGGGAAGTGACGTTCACCGATGCTCCGGTGATCACGGATCCGGTCTTGTCGCTAACCGTTCCAGAAAAACTGCCGTTCGCCTGGCTGTACAAAAATGGGCGTAGGGAAAACACGGAACACAGAACTGCTAGGAGCAGCACTTTTCTTTTCAGCATGGTCCCCGCCTTGGCCGCCACTCTTCAAAGAGGTGTGGCGATTGAGTTTCGGCTCCCTCGCACCGCGAAAATCTTGCGACGAAAGCGAGAGAGCGTATCCATATTTTTTGCAATGGGCCATATGAATCGATTGGAAAAGTAATGTCAAGAGTTTTTCTAGCGATTCTGTAAATGGAAAGAAACGGGTCCGCGAATTCACTTTTCCATAATGCCTATGTTTTTGCGGATTTTTACAATATGGTGAGCAGCCAACACTCTACCAGTCCCGCATGCGGCCACTGTGCCAGTAAATCTGGGCTGTTCGCTCTTCTTCGCTCTCCAGAGTTCAGCCATTTGCCCTCGCCACCAGCAAGATCCCTAGACAATAGAAAACGAACATCAAGCCGAGGTAGACCTTGGCCTTGCCAGGTGCGCCTTCGAATTCCTTCCAGGCAAAAACTCCCCAGAGCGCGGCGACCATGGGCGCGGATTGCCCAATGGCGTACGAAATTGCGACACCCGTGAAACTCGCCGCGACCAGATTGAAGACCATGCCAATGCCCCAGATGAATCCGCCGAGCAGCCCGAGCGCGTGACCTGAGATGGGTCCGCTGAAAAAGCCTGCGAAACTCACCGGCTCACCGACCAGCGGCCTCTTCATGAAATAAATATTCCAGACCAGGCACGAGAGCAGCGCACCCAGCGTCAGAAAGACGGCAATGCTGTAGGGACCAAGCGTGTTGCCATGGGTCATCGCATGCGCGACAAACGGAGCCCACAGTCCCATCAGAATGCCGGACACCACGCAAACGACGATGCTCTTCCTGGAAACGGCTCGGCCTGCGATCGCCAGGCTGCCATAGGCTTTTCCGTCCAGCACGACGGCGATGAGAGCGCAAAGCACGCCCCCGGCAAGTAGCGCCGCATTCCCGATGGGCTGGAGGGCATAGCTCGAAATCACGCCAACGACCAGCGCGATTCCGATGGAAACTGGAAACGCAATTGCAAGCCCCGCCATATCAATCGCGGCCACCAGTAGCAGGTTCGCGAGATTGAAGATGGCCCCTCCAACCATGGTGGAGACGATGTTGTTGGTGTCGGCGGAGCGCACGTTGTTCAGAAAGCTAGAAGCGTCATTGCCTGTGCTTCCCATGGTCAGCGCGAGAATCAGCGACACCAGAAAAATGCCGGCGGCGTAATCCCAATAAAACAATTCGAAGCGATAATTCTTAACACCCTTATAGGTGTTCGCCCAGGAGCCCCAGCAGATGGCGCTCGTGATCATCATGACAAGTGCAAAACCTAGACTATGCGGTGTAAACATCGCCTCTCCCTGGTGTAGGAATTATGCAGGAATCGCGCCGTAGCGTAGCCGTGCCCGAGCGCCAGTGTCAAGGCGAAAGCATAATTTGCCTTTCGCCGCGTCTGCCGTACAATTGCACGGCTAATGGACGAATTGCGGCTTCGGCCCCTGGCAGGGCATCTAACTTTGCAAAGGAACGGCTTTACAGAATGCTGAAAAACTCTGATTCGTATCAGGGTGTCGCTGTAGCGATAGCGAAAGTCTTTGCGAAATCAGACGCCCCTTAGGGAACGGGCGTGCAAAGAAGGCTACGTTTTTCACAGCTCGTTTTGCGGCTTGCCTAGAAGGTTTCTTATGCCGGTCGAACCCAACGATTTTCGCGTCGCACATCGGACTGCAACAGATCACTCCGCGAACGATATGCACGGTGCGATTGCCAATCTTTCCGGTCGCCCTCTGCTGCCGAATGTCGGCATTCCGTTGAATCTCGATTGGGTGCGGGAAGTGCGTGTCAACACCAGCGCCGTCGAGCGCCGTGCGCAATCGCACGTCGCGCGAAGAACCGTGAAAAAAGAATGGCAGGCGGCATGGCTTCTGCGCGCGATCACCTGCATGGATCTAACCACTCTTTCCGGCGACGACACCGACGAACGCGTGCGCCGTTTGTGTGCCAAGGGCCGCCATCCCATCCAACCGGAACTGGAACAGAAACTCGGAATCGAACAGTTGCAAATCAAGGTCGCAGCCATCTGCGTCTATCACGCGTTCGTCGAAACCGCCCTGCGCGCGCTCGAGGGCAGCGGAGTGCACGTCGCAGCCGTGTCCACCGGCTTCCCCGCCGGCCTATCGCCCTTGTCGGAACGGGTCAACGAAATACGCCGCTCGGTGGAAGCGGGCGCGCACGAAATCGACGTGGTTATTACTCGAGCGCACGTTTTCGGCGGCCGCTGGCAGGCGCTCTATGACGAAGTCGCGGAATTCAAGCAAGCATGCAGATCGGCGCACATGAAGGTCATTCTTGGCACAGGAGACTTGCTGACGCTGCGCAATGTCGGGCGTGCCAGCGTGGTAGCTATGATGGCGGGCGCTGACTTCATCAAGACGTCGACGGGTAAAGAACCCATTAACGCAACTTTGCCGGTGGGCCTGGTGATGGCTCGCGCCATCCGCGAATACGCCCAGCAAACCGGAATGGCGGTGGGTTTCAAGCCGGCCGGAGGCATCCGCACGGCAAAACAGTCGATCGAGTGGCTGGCCATGATCAAGGAAGAACTCGGCGAGTCTTGGCTCCGGGCGGAAATGTTCCGCCTGGGGGCCAGCAGTTTGCTGGGCGACATCGAGCGGCAATTGGAGCATTATGCTACGGCACGTTATTCAGCCGAGTACCGGCATCCGCTTGCGTAGGCGAAAGTGGAGCAACGGGGTTCTCGTGAAACTGCCCTGAGCGAAGTCGAAGAGTCCAGCAGTCGGGTGGCCGGGCGAGGACGCCGGCTCTCCATTGACGGTCGCGACCGTCCTCGCGCCTGAGTGGTGACGTGGCTTCGCCCCGTTTGCCGCGGGGGAATTATCTAAGTAGTTCGAAATAGGAGAATGCATGGCCCAACTGGTGGTGCTCTACAAGAATCCGAAGGATGTTGCCGCCTTCGACAAACATTACTACGTCACGCACATTCCAATCGCAAAGAAGATTCCCGGTCTCCGAAAGTACGAGGTCAGCCAGGGTCCAGTCGTGACTCCGGCAGGACCGTCGGATTTTCATCTCGTCGCGACGCTGCACTTCGACAATATGGCGGCAATCCAAAAGGCCTTTGCAAGCCCCGAGGGACGAGCCGCGGCGGCGGATGTGCAAACCTTCACCACCGACCCTCCGCACATGCTGTTGTTTGAAAGTCGCGAGGTTTGACGCCACGCGCGGCAAACTGAACTGCGAACGCGTCGATCAAAGAAGCCACGGAAGGAATTGAGCCAACGCCAATGAGCATTGCTGAAAAATTCGTGAGCATGGAGTACGGCCCCGCTCCAGAGGATTCGAAGGAAGCAACAACCTGGCTGGAGCGTCACGGTTTCCGCTTCCAGCATTTCATCGGCGGCGGATGGCAGGCACCTGCCGTGGGAGAATACTTCGACACCGTCGATCCTTCGAATGGCGAAAAACTCGCCTCGATTGCGCAGGGCTCAGCGGCGGACGTTGATGCCGCGGTCAAAGCCGCGCGGGCTGCGTCTTCTGCATGGCGCGCGCTCACTCCCCATGCCCGCGCGCGATACCTGTACGCTCTGGCGCGCCTGGTGCAGAAACATTCGCGCTTGTTGGCCGTGCTCGAGACCATGGACAATGGCAAGCCCATCCGCGAGAGTCGCGACATTGATATTCCGCTGGTGGCGCGACATTTTTATCATCACGCGGGTTGGGCGCAACTTCTCGAACGGGAGTTCCCCGAGTACCTGCCCTGCGGGGTCGTCGGGCAGATCATCCCGTGGAATTTCCCGCTGCTGATGCTGGCCTGGAAAATCGCTCCCGCGTTGGCGACCGGCAATACCGTCGTACTCAAACCAGCCGAATTCACGCCGCTGACCGCGCTCGCCTTCGCCGGAATCTGCGAGGAGGCTGCCTTGCCCCCCGGTGTGGTCAACATTGTTACCGGAGACGGGTCAACCGGCGAGGCGATGGTCAAGCATCCGGATGTAGACAAGATTGCCTTCACCGGGTCGACCGAAGTTGGCCGCGCGATTCGCGCCGCCACGGCCACGAGCCACAAACGCCTGTCGCTGGAACTTGGAGGAAAATCTCCCTTCATTGTCTTCGAAGACGCCGACCTCGACAGCACTGTGGAAGGCCTGGTCGATGGCATCTGGTTCAATCAGGGCCAGGTATGCTGCGCTGGGTCTCGTCTACTGATGCAGGAGAGCATCGCAGAAGTGCTTATTTCCAAGATTCAGGATCGCATGAGCACCCTGCGCATCGGCGCGCCGCTCGACAAATCCATTGACATCGGCGCGATTGTGGCCCAAGTGCAACTGGACCGCATCCGAAAACTGGTCGATCAGGGAGTAGCCGACGGCGCAACCTGTTGGCAGCCGCAGCATACGTTGCCGGCGCGCGGTTTCTATTATCCTCCGACGCTGTTGAGCAATGTGCATCCCACGTCGATTGTTGCGCAGCAGGAAATCTTCGGGCCGGTGCTGGCAGCGATGACCTTCCGGACGCCAGCGGAAGCGGTGGAGTTGGCAAACAATACGGTTTATGGTTTGGCCGCGTGCGTCTGGAGCGAGAGCCTCAATGTTTCCCTCCACGTTGCCGCACAAATCAAAGCTGGGGTCGTCTGGGTAAACTGTACAAACCTGTTCGACGCTTCTTGCGGCTTTGGCGGCTACCGCGAAAGCGGCTACGGACGCGAGGGCGGACGCGAAGGCTTGCTCGAATATATGGAACCGGCGTGGTTCAAGAACGCGCCGATGCTCGCTGCGGAAGAAAGCGACCAACAAGTGGATCGACAGGCGTCCCTTCGGCAAGCTCAGGGCAGGCTCTCGCCCGTCCACGATGATGCTGACGATGAGGAAGCCGGGCGGGGACGCCCGGCGCTCCACGAGCAGGCGAGTCCCGACATCGATCGAACCGTGAAGCTTTACATCGGCGGCAAACAGGCGCGTCCTGACTCTGGCTACAGCATGGAAGTGCACGCCGCTGATGGACGGTTGTTGGGTGAGGCTCCGCTCGGCAATCGCAAAGACATTCGCAACGCCGTCGAAGCGGCGCGGAAAGCGGCATCCTGGACCAAGGCTACGGCGCACAATCGCGCCCAGGTCCTCTATTACAGCGCGGAGAATCTCTCGCAGCGCCGCGATGAAATTGTGCATCGTCTGGCCGCTGCGGTTGGCAAGAAACAGGCTGTCGCGGAAGTGGACCTCAGCATCGAGCGCATCTTTACCTATGCGGCATGGGCCGACAAGTTTGACGGCGCGGTGCACAATCCTCCTTTTCGCAACGTCGCCCTTGCAATGAACGAGGCCATTGGCACGATTGGCGTCGTCTGTCCCTGGCAGGCGCCGTTGCTCGGTTTTCTGTCTCTCGTCATGCCCGCTCTCGCGGTTGGAAACACCGTGATCGCCGTTCCGTCAGAGGCTTATCCTCTGATCACCGGCGACCTCTATCAACTGTTCGACACCAGCGACCTGCCCGGCGGCGCGTTGAATATCGTCACAGGATATATATCTCAACTACTGAAGCCGCTCGCCGAACATGATGACGTCGACGCCATCTGGTGCTTTGGGGACAAAGCGAATGCCGCCGCAGCCAAGGCGATGTCGGTGGGCAATCTAAAGCAGGTGTGGACCAACGAAGGCCGCGCCATCGATTGGTTCAACCCCAAATTGGCCGAGGGACGCTGGTTTCTGGAACACGCCACCCAGGTGAAGAACATCTGGGTTCCTTACGGCGAGTAGAGTCATTGAGGCATTGAGACATTTAAGAGCCCAATGAGAATCTCGATTTTCAATGATTCATGTCTAAATGTTTCAATGTCTAAATGGCCCTGCCACGAATAAAAATCTGCTGCATCGCCAGCGTCGACGAAGCGGATCTGGCCATTGACTGCGGAGCCTCCGCCCTGGGCCTGGTTTCGCATATGCCCAGCGGGCCGGGCGTGATCAGCGACCAACTTATCGCGGAGATTGCCGCGGCCGTTCCGCCTGCCATCGGGACATTTCTGCTGACTTCGCAAACAACTGTCGACGGCATCGTCGAGCAACAACGCTTCTGCCGCACGAATACGATCCAGATCTGCGATCACCTGACTCGCGGAACACATCGCGACCTGAAGGACGCTTTGCCGGGGATCTCCGTGGTGCAGGTCGTTCACGTCACCGGCCCCGAATCTGTCGAAGAGGCGGCGCGGGTTGCGCGAAACGTAGATGCCATCCTGCTCGATTCCGGCAACCAGAAACTCGCAGTCAAAGAATTAGGCGGCACGGGCAGAACTCACGATTGGGCGCTCAGTCGTGCGATCCGGGAACGCATCGGCATCCCGCTTTTTCTGGCCGGTGGCCTCACGCCAGACAACGTGGCCCAGGCCATCGAAGAGGTCGGCCCGTTCGGACTCGATGTTTGTTCGGGCGTGCGCACCGGGGGGAAGTTAGATGCATCCAAGCTGAGGCGGTTCTTCGCCGTGGTGCGGCGATTCCAATCGAGCGCGTAACCGCGGAACCCGCTCAAGCGGAGCTTAAACGGGCACCCTCGTTCGTTGGTATGTTGCGACAGTCGTAATCCGGTCACAATCCTGTCACAGACCCTGGGTGTCGCGTTGACTTTTCCGCACGCTACAGGCAAACTCTCAATTCGCCCACCCTGCGTAATCGGGCAGCGCTTTAAGCCCGGCGTCAACGTCGTCAGCAGGACGAAGACTGACTGAGGGAATGTTCGATTTATGTCCACGGACCGTGTCTCCTATACGCTCGATTCGACGTTGGAGACGGTAAATAATGCCGAAGAGACGGCCAGCCGCATGGCAACCGAGGCCGGCTTTGACGACGAAGAGGTAATGAAGATCTCAATGGCGGTGCGGGAAGCCGCCGTGAACGCAGTTTTGCATGGCAATGCTTACGACCCGAGCAAGAAAGTGACACTGGCTTTTGAACGCACCGACCACGATCTTGTCATCGTCATCCGCGATCAGGGCAAAGGCCTTGATGCCAGCAAGATTCCCGATCCGCTGGCGCCGGACAACCTGATGAAGACCTCGGGGCGAGGCATTTTCCTGATACGCTCGTTTATGGATGTGGTGGAAATCCACCCCTCCCAGACGGGCACCGAACTTAGAATGATCAAGCATGTCCACGGCAATGCCGCGGACCCCAAGGAGGCTCCCCAGTGAGCATGAAGTCCAGTACTCGTCAGGTGGATGGCGTCACAATTGTCGACCTCAGCGGCCGGATCACACTCGGCGAAGGCAGCGTCGTTCTGCGCGATACCGTGCGCGACTTACTTTCCAAGGGGCAGAAGAAAATTCTGCTGAACCTCGGCGACGTCAACTATATTGATAGCTCAGGCATCGGCGAACTCGTCAGCGCCTTCACTACGGCCAAGAACCAGGGCGGCGAACTCAAACTGCTCAACCTCACCAAGAAAGTTCACGACCTGTTGCAGATCACGAAGCTCTACACCGTCTTCGACGTGAAAGAAGACGAAGCAGCAGGCGTAAAATCTTTTAGCAAATAGCTGGTCTTGAACCGCTGGAACTCTAGCAGGCGGGGGCCGGGCTTCGGCTCTTCCCTCGCCGCTTCCTGTTTCGGGAACTCCGCGCCGATATTCTCTTCGAGCTTGAGCCCTTCCTGTTCCCCACGCCTACAATGAGCTCATGGCGCATCTCTCCGCGCGCCGGCCAAATTATGCGATTGTCTACTCTGGCTTTCTTTCTTGTAGCCGTTCTCGCGACCAGCGGGATCTGCTCCGCGCGCAACAACTCAACGACTGCCTGCGTCCCATTTGCCGAAGCGAACAAGCACGTGGGCACGAACCAGTGCGTCAGTGGTACGGTTCTGCGTGTGGAAAATGGCAGCAAAGGGGTAACTTACCTCAGCTTCTGCAAATACAAGGACAGGGATAAGGACAAGATCAAGGATAACGATGAGAACAACAAAGACCAGGCCTGCCCCTTCTCTGTCGTTGTGTTCCCTGCCGATCTCAAAAAGATGGGTGATGTGCGCCAACTCGAAGGCCGGCAGATTGAAATCAAGGGAACCATCCAGGACTATGACGGACGCGCTGAGATTGTCTTGCGCCGCTCCCAACAGCTCGGCGACGCCGCCTTTCTGTTATTCCCCACCGTGCCTATGGATTACGACGTCGAACGCGGCGGCCACAAAGCCAGCGGGTCGACTCATGCCAAAGCTCCGAAAAAGAACACCCCCCAGCAGACCGAGCCGATTTCGATAGAAGAACCAGGCGAGCCGCAATAGGGCGTCGGGTCATCTGGCCACCCGGTGATCGGGTGATTGAAGGTCAAAATCCTTTTTTACAGGCCCAGCCCGCCATCCACTGCCAGCACCTGGCCGGTAATAAACTGCGGAGCTGCGGCAAAGAACATCACGGCCGCGGCAATATCAGCCGCGGTTCCGTTGCGCTGCATCGGCGTCTGTTTCGCCATTTTCTTCATGAATGCCGCCGCTGCTTTTTCTCCCAATTCAATCATCCCCGGAGCGATCGCATTCACCGCAATCTCGGGCGCCAGCGCCTTGGCCATCACCTTCGTCAGCATGTGGACGGCCGCTTTCGACGAACAATAATGCGCATGCGTCGCCCAAGGCCGGAGCCCGCCAAGCGATCCCATATTAATAATGCGGCCTCTGCGCTTTCTCAGGTACCGCAACGCCTCGCGTGAGACCAGAAATGGTCCGCGCGTGTTCGAGGCGAAAATAGCATCCCACTGCGCCAGCGTAATCTTCTCAAACTCGGCGGTTTCGTAATTCGCGGCGTTGTTCACGAGCACGTCAATTCCGCCCAGTTCCTTCGCAACTTCCTTCACCATTTCGCGAACGCTCTTCTCGTCAGTAACATCGCATCGCACCGCGAGCGCCTCCACGCGGTGGAGCGCCAACTCTTCAATCACCGCCCGCGCCGCGAGCGCCGATTGGCGATACGTAATGGCCACGTTCGCGCCCTCTTCCGCAGCGGCCAGGGCGATCGCGCGCCCCAGTCGCTTCGCGGCTCCCGTCACCAGCACCGTTCTGCCCGTGAGCGCCTGCAGATTCTCCGTCATCGGATTCGCCGTCATTCTATTCGCCGCCATCTCGGAATTTTACGCTGTCTTTGCCCCTACCTCTTTGACTGTAACCCCGCCTTGGCACTCTGCACCGAAACTGCTACACTCCCCCGCATGACGGAGACTCGGGAAGTCATTGTCTATTCCCGGAAGGGGTGTCATCTCTGCGAAATCGTTAAAGAGAGCCTGATCAAGCTCCACAAGCGGGGCGGTTTCACCTGGCATGAAATCGACGTAGATTCCAGCGCCGAAATCCGGCGGCTCTATAACGACGAAGTCCCCGTAGTCTTCATCGACGGCCGCAAAGCCTTCAAGTACCGCATGGACGAGCAGGAATTCCTCCGCAAACTGAGCGCCTGAACCGAGTCTGAATTTCCTCCGTGGTTCTTCGTATCCCTGGTGGACTGCGGCTTTGCAGCGGTCGCTCCCGACCTAGCCCTCTAGAGGAGGCTCAATTAGTGGAGAATGAAGTGATCCAAAAACTCTACACAGCTTTGTATGTGCTCTGGGTGCTCCTCCTGGTACCGTGGTTGCCGTTCGCTCCTTACTGCGCTATGGCATTCGATCCAGGACCCAGTTTCTCGGCATATCTGTTTGTCACATCCGTGTGGACATATCCGGTCGCAGTATTCCTTGCTTTTATTCTTAGGCAGAAGGTGGGATGATCCGATTTCTTCCCTGCTTGAATTTCGCAATTGTTCTATGGATTTCTTGAGCATCTCCACGTTGTTAAGTGAAGTCGTCCCGCGCAAATCACTTTCACCCACGAGCTCGTTCCCGTCTCACTTTTAACTTCCGCGCTCTCCCGTTACAATTCCTCCCGATGCTTCGTACTAAGTTGTACGCCGATCCCGCCGGCCGTTTTGTCCACGACATTGTCCTCCAAAGCTGCCAGAAGAACGCCGGCAAGACAGCTCTGATTGACACTTCCTGCGATCGCCGCTTCACCTTCGCCGAATATGGCAGCCTGATTGAATCGCTCGCCCGCGGCCTGATCTCCGCCGGGCTCGTTCCCGGAGAAGTGATTGCTATCTTCCTTCCGAACTCCTGGGAATTCGCCATCGCCTATCATGCCGCCACGTTGGCTGGAGGCATCCCTACGCTGCTAAATCCCTCCTATCGCGAGCGCGAGATCCGCTATCAACTGGAGAATTCCGGCGCCGTGTTTCTCATCACCGACGCGCCGCTGATCGACGGCGTGAACCTCGCGGGACTCGACCGCCTCCGTCGCGTCTTCATCACGCGCACGCACAGCGACCGTGCGGGCTGCGAGGACTTCGCCAACCTACTCCGGCCGGTCTCGGGTAAGGCGTCTGCCAGATTCCCGCAGGCCGCCCAAAGCCCACAAGAGACCATCGGCGCGCTTCCTTACTCGAGCGGCACCACCGGACTGCCCAAGGGCGTCATGCTGTCGCACTACAATCTCGTCTCCAATGTCTATCAGATCGTCGGCCCGAACGCCGAGCCGCTCACCGCCAGCGACACCATGCTTTGCTTTCTGCCGCTGTACCACATCTACGGACTCACCGTCGCGCTCACTCTTTCGCTGACCGTCGGTTTGACCCTCGTTCTGATGCCGCGCTTTGATCTGCCCAAACTGTGCGCGCTGTTGATTCGCGAAGGTGTCACTATGATGCCGGTTGTCCCTCCGGCCATCAACGCCATGTGCCAGGCTGCGGAAGCCGGCAGCTTTCCCAAAGATCACACGGTTAAATGGGTCAAATCCGGTGCGGCGCCGCTTGCTCCCGACCTGGCCCGTCGCCTGTCCGACCTTACCGGCATCATCGTCAATCAGGGATACGGCATGACCGAAGCTTCTCCCGTAACCCACATCGGCTTTTGCGAACCGCCGGAGATGAACCGCCCCGCCTCCATCGGACACCCGCTCGTCCTCACCGAATGCCGCATTGTTGACTTGAACGGGACCGATGTGGTCCAGGGCGAACCCGGCGAACTCATTATGCGCGGTCCACAGATCATGCTCGGGTACTGGAAGGAGCCGGAGGCGACTGCTGCGGCGCTTCGCGACGGCTGGTACTTCTCGGGAGATATCGTCCGCTGCGACGCCGATGGCTTTTACTACGTGCTCGACCGCAGCAAGGAGATGATCAAGTACAAAGGATTCCCCGTCGCCCCCGCCGAAGTGGAGTCCGTTCTGCTCGAGCATGCGGCCGTCCGCGATTGCGGCGTGGTGGCCAAACCCGACTTGGCCGCCGGAGAAATTCCCTGCGCGTTCGTCGTCCTGCGTGAGGGCTTCACTCCCTCGGATGAGTTGGATAAACAACTCCGCGACTTCGTCGCCGACCGCCTGGCCCACCACAAACAGCCGCGTGAGATTCACTTTGTGGAAGCGCTGCCAAGAACGGCCTCGGGCAAAATTCTGCGCCGTGAGCTGCGAAAAACCTTCTCTTGAACGTGTGCTGGCGGGGCTCTGCCCCGCGACCGGGCAAAGCCCCGTCACCACACAAGCAGTGTAAAATCTTGGTACCGATTCTTTCATTCCCATGACTCTCTCAACCTTCGTCGCCAAATCCGCCTTTCGCAACAAGCGGCGCAGCCTGCTCACGGTCGCCAGCATTGCCTTCTCTCTGTTGCTCCTCTGCATCATGCTCTGCGTCTGGCGCAGCTTCTACATCGATAAGGGAGCTCCCGACTCCGCCCTTCGCATCATGACCCGCCACAAGGTTTCCCTCACCAATTTCCTTCCTATTTACTACCGCGACAAAATCCGCACCATTCCCGGCGTGGTGCATGTCGTGCCCATGACCTGGTTCGGCGGCATTTATAAAGACCAGAAACCGGAAAACTACTTCGCCCAGTTCGCCACCGACCCCGACGAATACTTCGACGTCGCCGCCGACAAGACCATGCCCGGCGATCAGTTGGCTGCCTGGAAGCGCGACCGCGCCGGCTGTGTGGTGGATGCCGATCTGGCAAAAAAACACAACTGGAAGATTGGCGACCACATCATCCTGCAAGGCACGATTTTTGAAGGCAATCTCGATCTAACCTTGCGCGGCATCTACACCATCGATCCGCCGCAGAGCAACCTCTACTTCAACGCGAAATACCTTGAGGAATCTGTCGCCTGGTTCAAAGACACCGCCGGATTTTACTTCACTCGCGTCGATACGCCTGAGCACATGCCTCCGACGGCTCGCGCCATTGACGACATGTTCCATGCCGCCCCCTTTCCCACCAAGAGCGAGAGTGAACAGGCTTTCAAACTCGATTTCATTGCCATGCTGGGCAGTGTCAAAGCTTTCATCCTCAGCATCTGTGGAGCCGTACTCTTCACCACGCTCCTGGTATGCGCCAACACCATGGCCATGTCGATCCGTGAACGCACTCGCGAAGTCGCTGTTCTCCGCACGCTGGGCTTCACTCGCGGAAACATCCTGAAATTGCTCTTAAGCGAATCCATCGCCATTTCTCTGATCGGAGGCTTGCTCGGAGTCGCGCTCGCCACGGGCGCCATTCTTTTCATGGCGCAACCCGGAATCGGACTGCCGGTCTCGATGCACATGACCGCCGCGACCGCCCTCGTTGTCATGCTGGTCGCAGCTCTGGTAGGAATCGTCAGCGGCCTGATTCCCTCGTATCGCGCATCGAACCTCGGCATCGTCGATGCTCTGCGGCACATCGGATGAAGCTACCCCATTGAATCATTGAAACATTGAGTCTCTGAGTCATTAAAACAAGACCCATTAGAAACAATGATTCGATACCTCAATGGTTCATTGTCTCAATGCTTTGGGTGTTAAACTCGCTTCGCATGCGGACGGACATCCTGCCACTTTGTGATCAGCACTTCCGCACCATGGAGTTCGTCCTGGCTCCCTACAGCGCCGACCGCTCCATCGAGTTTTTCCGCTGCACTGACAAATTCTGCCATCGATGTTTTGGCGAGCGCGTCGGTTACACCACCCCCAAGCGCGAAGACGTTCCCGTTCTCACTCCCAATCAACCGGTCTGCGACCGCCATGGACGCCCCATGTTCATAATCAGCCTCGACCGCCAGCGTAATCAGGTGACCTATGCCTGCTCCGAAGCCGATTGCACGGAGCGAGTAATAAGAACGTAAGCAAAGTTGGTGGGGGCACCGGAGTTCTTGCAAGCCCGCCCTGAGCGAAACCGAAGGGTCCAAGCCGAGCAAAGCTCGGCAGGTTTTCGCCGGTACCAGCTGACTGCGAGCGACCCAGAGCTCCAGGTGCAAGGCTGTCATTTTCGAGCTGTTCACTCCTCAGCTGTTCACTCCTCAGCTGTTCACTCTCCCGTCAGCCACGCATACTGCGCCGCCGTAAGCGGCACCACGCTCAACCTTCCCTGCCGCACCAGCGGAGATTCCGCAAACGCCGCGCGCGCCTTAATCTCCGCCAGCGTCCTTGGCTTAGCGATCGCCTTTCCCGCCTTGATCTTCACC
>Ga0187847_10002209_pt1 | contig 15996 bp, 11 predicted proteins | sample June2016WEW_4_10_FD_132458 | JGI IMG/M metagenome (GOLD analysis project Ga0187847, IMG submission 132458) | Peatland microbial communities from SPRUCE experiment site at the Marcell Experimental Forest, Minnesota, USA - June2016WEW_4_10 | ecosystem: Environmental > Terrestrial > Soil >...
CCGCGACCCGGCGCAGGGTTGTATCGAGATCCAGGGTCGTATTTACAACATCCGCTACCTCGAGCAGGAGCGGGTCAACCTTGGTCTGGTAATCAACGGAAGGCGCAGTCATTGAGATTCATCACCATCATAACAGCGCAGGCTTGCCTCTCATTGCGCCAATTGGCGCGAATATTGCCTGTTGATGCACCTTCTACTGACGTAGACTCCCGTTTAGACCCATGTTAGAAATGAATGGCAGGACTGCACTTATGTCCAGTCCATGCCATGCTCAAAACTGTCGCGGATGCACTTCAAAGAATATCGTGTTACCTTCATACGGCAGATCTCATCTAAGGTGGGGTGATGGCCGCGAGCAACCCAGTTTTTTCGCCGAGCGCGCTCCAAGAGCGCTATAGCCAAGTTCGTCAGACAAGTTTGCGTCTGAGGGACGGCCTCTCGGCTGAAGATCACATGTTGCAATCCATGCCGGACGCGAGCCCAATGAAATGGCATCTCGCGCATACCACGTGGTTTTTTGAGACATTTGTTTTAGAACCTCACGCCCGCGGTTATAAGGTACGCGATCCTCGATTCAAGCATTTGTTTAACTCCTACTATAAGCAGCTGGGATCGCATCCGAATCGAGCCTCGCGCGGATTGATGTCGCGTCCGAGCCTGAGCGAAGTGCTAGACTACTGGACCCATACCGACGCGGCTCTGGCCCAATATTTTGACCGGCTTGCCCCGGAGGCCCTCGTGTTGCTGGAACTCGGTATGAATCATGAGCAGCAGCATCAAGAGTTGATGGTCACGGACATCAAACATGGCTTATGGAGCGCGCCTCTACGCCCCGAAGCCGCTGAACAGACAGGCCCAAGATCCACAGCCCCGAAGCTAAAATGGATTAAGTTTGAAGGGGGCATCGTCCACGTCGGTCATTCGGGAAGCAGCTTCTCATTTGATAACGAATGTCCGCGACATGAAGTGCTGCTGCGCCCGTTTGCGTTGGCATCGCGCGCGGTCACGAATGGCGAATATATGCAATTCATGGCTGAAGGCGGTTATCGGCGTCCGGAACAGTGGCTTTCCGAGGGTTGGGACACTGTAGGCAATCACCAATGGACGGCTCCGCTTTATTGGGAGCGAAGGGAAGACGGCAGGTGGTGGGAATTCACAAATCAGGGCATGACTCCAGTCGATCCTGCGGAGCCGGTTTGCCACATCAGTTACTACGAAGCAGACGCGTACGCGCGCTGGAGCGGATGCCGCTTACCGACCGAGCAGGAATGGGAAATCGCGGCCAGCAACAATCCGGTATTTGGCGCAATGCTTGAGGAGATGGCGTTTCATCCCCGGGCCGCCAAGGGCGAAGGAATGCAACAGATGTTTGGAGATGTCTGGGAATGGACCGCGAGTCCTTATATGGCCTACCCAGGTTTTGTACCCGCGGCCGGATTACTCGGCGAATACAATGGAAAATTCATGTGTAACCAGATGGTGCTTAGGGGCGGTTCTTGCGCAACCCCAGCCAGCCATATCCGCGCAACGTATCGCAATTTTTTCCCCGCCCATGCTCGCTGGCAATTCTCGGGATTGAGGTTAGCGAAATGATTGCTCGCGAGCTTATTGCTCCGCCCCCATGCGCTTTCGAAGTTGAACAGGGACTGACGAGTTCGCCAAAATCGCTTCCTCCGAAGCTTTTCTATGATCAGCGCGGATCGGAGCTTTTCGAAGATATCACGCAACTGCCGGAGTACTATCCGACCCGCACAGAACTTACAATTCTGTGTGACCGTTCGCGCGATATTCTCGCCGCCGCAGGTCAAGGCCTTACCTTGGTGGAATTAGGCGCTGGAACGGCGGCCAAGACAACGACTCTCTTGCGAGCACTCAGTGCCACGCAGCTACGAGTGCAGTATTTTCCGGTCGATATTTCGAGGACTGCTTTGCTCGACGCGCGTCAGCGGATTGAAGTCGAATGTCCGCGCATCAATGTGCGGCCAGTGGTCGCGGATTTCAGCAATGGGTTTAGCTTTTTGCGGAGCATGCCGGGGCCGAAGTTGGTCTTATATTTAGGATCCAGCATAGGGAATTTTGACCCGGACGAAGCCGTTTCCATGCTGCGTCAGGTAACCGAACACTTAGATGGTGAAGACCGTCTGCTGCTTGGAACCGACATGGTAAAAGACCTATCGGTTCTTTTGCCTGCGTACGACGACGCGCAGGGCGTTACGGCAGAATTCAACCGCAATGTGCTCCACCGGTTGAATCGCGAATTTGGTGGAGATTTCGACGCCGATTCTTTTGCGCACATAGCTTTGTGGAATCCGGAGCATTCGCGGATAGAAATGCATTTGGAAAGCACAAAGCCTCAAATGGCATTCCTGCGGTTGCTTAATTTGCCGGTTCCGTTTAAGGCGGGAGAGCGCATCCACACGGAGAATAGCTACAAATACACTTTGCCTGCGGTCGAGAGAATGCTCTCTTGCTCAGGCCTTACGCTAACGCATACGTGGATGGACCGGCGACAGTGGTTCGGCTTGCATCTAGCCAGACCGTAACCGCCGATTCAATCGCAAAAAAGCGTCCTGTTACACGCGGGCATAGTCGATGTAGCCGTGGGCGACATCGGTATTGACTAATTTCACTCGCAGCCTGTCGCCTACATCCACTCCTTGCTGTCCGTGCACGAGCATTCCGTCCACATGGGGCTGCAAGGCGCGAACAAACGTTGCGCCCTTCGCGACCCCCGTGACGATGGCGTCAAATGTCTGCCCGATCTTGGAGCTCATCGCAACGGCTGCGATGCGTTTGGACATTTCGCGTTCCACCTTTCGTTCCGCGCTTTCCTTCAGCGTGCAATTTTGCGCAATCGACGAGAGCTCCGCATCGGAGTAAGGCGCAGGTTGCCCAGACAGCAAACTCTTGACCAGTCGTTGCGCCACCAGATCAGCGAAACGCCGGTTCGGGGCGGTCGAATGCGTGTAATCCTGGACGGCCAATCCGAAGTGCCCTTGTTCGGGATCCCCCGGTCGTTCGAGGATGTATTCGCCAGGTCCCAAAAGCTTGATCACAGCGAGGGACAAATCAGGGAAGCGGTCGGAGTCGGCGGCCTTGCGGCGGATGAGAAATTCGTTCAATGCCTTCGAATCGGGCACAGTGGGCAACTTGTCTCCCGATTCTGCCGCCAGCGCCACAATACGGTCCCACCGTTCCGGAGTTTTGACGACGCGCCGGATGGCAGACCGCTGCTTATCGCGCAACAGTCGGGCAATCACGCCATTGGCGGCGATCATGAAGTCTTCGATCAGTCCAGTCGCGTGATTTTTCTGCTGGCCCATGATATCCACGATCTTGTCATCTACAACGACCGGGCGGTTTTCACTTGTTTCCAAATCCAGCGCGCCTACGCGAAAACGCTGATTCCGCAGAGCTTGGGCGGTTTGATCCTGAAGTTTAAGTTGCGCCTGAAGTTCTGTTGATGCTGCAACCTTCGGCGGCGCCGCAGAGGTGCCTTCAAGCCATGCTCCTACGGCGTTGTAAGCCAGTTGGGCACGGTTGCGCACCACCGCCCGGTACACCTCAGAAGCGATGACGTTGCCACCTGCATCAATTTTGTATTCAATGACTACGCTTAGGCGGTCTTGATTTTCCAGCAGGGAAGTCAGACCTGTGGAAAGCAGCTCGGGCAGCATGGAAAAATTGCGTACTCCGGTATAGACGCTTGTGGTTTCACGTGAGGCGTAACTGTCGATAGGCGAGCCTTTCGCGACGAAGACATCGACGTCGGCAATACCGATCAGCACTTTCGTGTTGCCGTCAGGCAGCCGCTCCGCATATTCAATCTGATCCAAATCACGTGAAGTGTCATTGTCTATGGAAGACCAGAGGAATTCGCGCAAATCGCGCACTGACGAAGCGGGCGATACAGCCGGAGGACGGGCGACGATAGATGCAAGTTGGGCTTGGACTTCGGCCGGGAAGTCCGGCTGAAACCCGTGCGCAATCATTGTCTGTTTTGCGGAGGCTTGAAGATCAAAGCGTACGGTGCGAACGTCTTGCATGGCCTGATATTACAGGAGCGCCCGTATCGCGATCATGGGCGAAGGCGGGACTAGCTGATCATGCTACCCACGACATGAAAGATGCGGTTCGCATCCCAGCCGATGTTCTTCATGGTGTAAAGAAGTACAAGGAGGAGACCCAGCATAGCTGCATATTCCGCGACGGCCTGCCCGAGTTCGCTTGTCAAGACACAAGTCTTGGAAAACTTATTCTTCGTTAACAATAGACGGTTCCCCGGGGAGGGTGAGATAGGACTGCGCGGCGCTTGCCGGGCTAGCGGCGTTTTCCTATTCCATCTTCCAATGGAGCGGCTTTGTGGTCTATGGCCCGTAAGTGGAGGAGACTAAAGTCGGGGCCGCAAGAGGCGAAAGTCTCTGTACCGATGTGCAGATATTTGACACAGGTCTTGACTGTTTGTGCAATAATTTGCACATGGAGACTTCAACCTTCGCTCTTGCATACGTTGAAAAGGATCCTCGAACCAAAGAACCTTCTGCTTCCGTATACGCGAAGGAAATGCCGGGTAAGGATTTTGCAGGCATCACGTCGGACCGCCTCCTAATGGCGCCTTGCTTGAATTTCATCGAACTCGACACGCAGATCAGGCGATTACACGCGGAACTTGATGAAATCCGCGCCCAAGCCAAGAAGAAGTTCTACCGGGCACATGCTGCCACTGCGGGCGTGTAATGCCGGCGTAGTAGAGTCCCCGTTTGAAGCAGTTTCGACTCCGTCTGACCCACGGATAATTATTTCCCTATAATCCACAGCGAATTACTTGACATCGGAGGTGTAACTGATTTACACCTTTTGCGTAATTCATTGCAACTAATTTTGTGATTCGAGATTTTCTCACCCTCGACAAAGCCCCTTGCTGTCGCGAAAACCCAATTTCCCTTTTGATCCCTGAGGAGCGAACGTTATGGCTGAAAAAGAAGTCCGTCACACATTAAGCGAGCAGCAAGCCCGCCAGCTCGCGAATGTAACCAAAACCGTCCCTATGATGGAGGCGATCACGCCTCGCTGGCTGGTCACTTTTGTATCTTGGGTTCCTGTCGAAGCCGGCACCTATCGAGTAAACAAAGTAAAGCCCACACGTCCCGGCACTCGCACCATCGAGTGCAGCCCCGACGAAGAAATCGATTTGCCGGAAATCTATGTTGACTACGAAGAGAAGCCCCGGGAGTACACGCTGAACGCGGTCACTACCGTTCTCGATGTACAAACCCGCATTTCCGACCTGTATCGCAGCCCGCACGACCAGATTCGCGAGCAGTTGCGTCTAATGATTGAAAAAGTAAAAGAGCGGCAGGAAAACGAGCTCGTCAACAACGCCGAGTATGGACTCATCAATAACGTCGCCGCTGAAATGAAAGTCAAGCCACGAAAAGGCGCGCCCACCCCTGACGATTTGGATGAACTCATCTCCCGGGTCTGGAAAGAACCCGGATTTTTTCTCGCCCATCCCCGTGCTATAGCCGCCTTCGGGCGAGAGTGTACTCGTCGCGGCGTGCCACCGCCGACGGTAAATCTGTTTGGCTCGCAATTTCTGACTTGGCGCGGCATCCCTCTGGTTCCCAGCGACAAGCTCGCCATCAAAGGCGAAAAAACCAGCATTTTGCTGATACGGACCGGTGAGAAGAAGCAAGGTGTGATTGGCCTTTTTCAACCAGGCCTGCCCGGAGAAGTCACGCCAAGCCTTTCCGTTCGCTTTATGGGCATCAACCACAAGGCCATCGCCTCTTACCTGATTTCGCTATATTGCTCGATTGCGGTTCTCACGGAAGATGCTATCGGTGTGCTGGAGAACGTGAATGTCGATCAATATCACGAATACAAGTGAGCCGGAAACCAGCGCGGAGGACGTTGGCAAGACTCAGTTGGCCAACGCGGCACCTCAGGATGCCAACGTTCCCGATGTCACGCTGATCGCCAAACTTGCCAACGAGTTTTTTCAGGCTCGCCCGGGCGTGGAACCGACTGCTTTGCCGGCAGATCAGTTCGAGTCTGACTCTCTGGCAATTCCGGCGAATATTCCGTCGGGCGCGGGGATACCCGACCTGCCGCGAGAAGTCTTTTCTTTCCCGCGCGTGCCCACTCCTCCGTCCGTCGCAGGAGTTCCGGAGTCCACTTCTTCTCCAGCGGGCGTGTTGAGCGAAGCGGATTTTCGCGCCATCGCTGCATCGCTTGCAGGGGCGACGGGGCTGATTCCGCAATCTACCGCGGTTGCTCCGCCTGTAGTCACGCTGCCGGCTGATGAAGAAAGTAACGGTCCGTGGTCGCAAGCCCCGGCGATCCCCTCCGCGAAAGATGCATATTCGTTTCCGGGCGTTCCGTCCATGCCTTCTGCGCCGCAGACCGGCACACCCGGAGCGGGACAAATGGCGGCAGCCTTTCCATCGCCCGCCATAACCCCTGCTTCGGCGCCTGGCATTCCAGTCACAGGGTCACAAGCAAGCCCCTGGACCAATCCTCCGGCGCTTCCCGGATCGCAGGAAGCTTATTCTTTCCCGCGCGTGCCCGGAGCCTCGTTGCCTGGCGCACCAGAACCATCAGCAACTTCCCCGGCGCTTGCCTCGGCGAAACCAGTCTCGACCGCACCCCCCACCGCCCAGTCGGTGTCTTTCATTCCCAACGTGACGGCCGCTTCACCGCCAGTTCCAGAAACGGTGACCACCGCGCTGCTGCCGCAAACAGCTCCGAAAACGGAAGGAACAAATGAGAGCACAAAGTCGTTCGGCTTGCCGACTTCGTTTCCGGCGATCAGTTCGATGTTTTCCTTTCCGGGAGTGCCGGGAGTGCAATCGCCGCCGGGTGTCCCCGTAGTTCCATCTTCGATTCCGACGAAGTTGCCCGAGGAAAAAGATGCCCGCGATACTGTAACAACTCCCGCCGGAGTTCCTCTGCCACAAATTCCGGCAGTTTCTCAATCGCAAACTTCGGCGCCAGTAGCGAGTGCCACTCCGGGAAATACGGAGATCCCCAAAGGAACGGAATCCGTCGAATTCCACCCCGACGTCGTTCCCGATCTCGGTGTCTCGAAACGGCCGCTCGATCCGCGTTTGATTCGTCAGGATTTTCCGATTCTGCAAGAGCGCATTCATGGGCGTCAGCTTGTCTGGCTCGACAATGCAGCCACCACCCAAAAACCGAACGCGGTCATCGATCGGCTCTCGGCGTTTTACCGTCATGAAAACTCAAATGTTCACCGCGCCGCGCACACGCTTGCCGCCCGCGCCACCGATGCCTATGAAAGTGCCCGGGAAAAATCACGGCGCTTCTTGAATGCATCGTCCACCAAGGAAATCATCTTTGTTCGGGGAACTACCGAGGGCATCAATCTGGTTGCTCAGAGCTGGGGACGTCGCAACGTCTACAAGGACGACGAGATCGTTATTACATGGCTGGAGCACCATGCCAACATTGTTCCGTGGCAGCAACTCTGTGCTGAAAAAGGCGCTCGACTGCGCGTAGCGCCGGTTAACGATCGCGGAGAAATTATTCTCGAGCAGTATGAACGTTTGCTCAGCCCGCGCACGAAGATGGTGGCCTTTAGCCAGGTATCCAACGCACTGGGCACCGTAACTCCCGCGCGGGAAATGGTCGAGATGGCCCATCGTTATGGCGCGCGCGTATTGGTGGATGGCGCGCAATCGGTGTCCCACATGCGGACCGATGTACAGGCACTCGACTGCGATTTCTTTGTTTTTTCTGGCCACAAGATTTTTGGGCCCACCGGCATTGGCGTCGTATTCGGAAAGCTCGACTTGCTGAACGATACCCCTCCGTGGCAGGGTGGCGGCAACATGATCGCCGATGTGACCTTTGAGAAGACCACTTACCAGGATGCTCCCGCGCGTTTCGAAGCCGGTACGGGCAACATTGCGGATGCGGTTGGATTGGGCGCGGCAATCGACTATGTCGAGCAGATCGGTATAGAGAGCATTTTTGCTTATGAACATGAGCTCTTGGAATATGGCACTGCAGGTCTCCTTACCGTCCCCGGTTTGCGCCTCATCGGTACCGCCCGGGAGAAGGCTGGAGTGATGTCCTTCGTGCTCGACGATGTTCGCACCGAAGATGTCGGCGCGGCCTTGAATCAGGAGGGAATTGCGGTTCGCTCCGGCCACCACTGTGCTCAGCCCATTCTTCGCAGAATGGGAGTGGAAGCGACGGTCCGGCCTTCGCTGGCGTTTTACAACACCAAAGAAGATCTCGATGCGTTAGTTGTCGCGTTGCTGCGTATTCAAGCGGGACGCGGTCATCGTACCCTCTAGATCAGACTCATCTGGCCGGATTCTTTCGCTGGCGCATAGCGGTCGATGTAACCCTTTACCGAGAACTTTCGCGCCGTATTGTCGGAACTCATGGAGCGAACGGTGCCATATATGGGACGTTCCGGCCACGGGCGATCATAGCGGCCCAGCGTCCAGAAATATCCTGCATACGCATTCGGATCGCGGCCGTCCAGCGACCAGCGGTCCATGATCGCGATCATATGGCCGAGCGCTTCACGCGGCGTGCGCGACCATTCCAGAATTTTCTTGGCCCACAGCATTCGCATGTAATTGTGGAACCAGCCTTCCGTGCGTAGTTGACCCATCGCGGCATTCCAAAGAGGATCGTGCGTTTTCCCGTTTTCTAACTGCGTGCGCGTGTAAACGTGCGGGCGCGGATCGCGCTCGTGTTTGGCCAAAGTCTCTTTCGCCCATGCAGGAAGGGAATCGTAACGGTCGTAGTCCTTGGGAGAAAACGCGCACTGGTTGAAGGCCAGTTCCCGCCAGGTGACGAGTTGGTCAAGAAAGGCTTCGGCGCCGGCACTCACACCCCACCAGCCCTCACGTGCGCCGTTTGGCTTAGGGCCTAGTTTGAAGAGGGACCATTTCTCCTGCTTCATGACGGCGGAGAAAATCTCGTGAACTCCGATGTGGCCAAAATGCAAGTACGGGGAAAGGCGGCTTGTGCCTTCGACTTCAGGCTCGTTGTGCGCTTCATTGTAGTTGGCCAACCCGTGTTTTAGAAACTTCGCCAGCGCGGCACGTGCCGCCATTTCACCGCCACGCATGGGCGAGACGGGCACAGAGTGGTCAATCGGGAGGCGCGCCAAAGCTTGAGGATCACCGGCAAGGATGTCTTCCGAAGCCAGAGGCCAGCGTTTCTGGATCGCGTCCAGGAGTCCCTTCGTTGTAGGAAGATCCAGTGTTTTGAGTGGATTGGCTTGGGGTGTCTTATCGGCAAAAATCGGGAAGGCTTTCTGCATATGGCGACGGTAATGGAACGCCGCCGTGAACGCGTGGTCGGCACTGCGCAGGGGAAGGATGCCATTGCTATCAACCACTTCGAGACAGACTGGGAGTATCGCCGCCGCCAACATTCGTGGAAGAAAAAAACAGGGGTAATCATCGGAGACGACGACGCTGGCATGCGCAGCAAGTGCCACAAGCAAGCCTTTTGCTGCGTCCCTTTTTGGCTCAATGTATGGATAATAGATTACGGGGATATGACTGAATTTGCGGATGTTATCGTTCATTCCGTCGATCACAAAGCGATGCAGGCGATCGGAAGCCCAAGAATCGCCCACGCGAAGCGGTTCGAAAACGACAAGCGGGAGAGTGAGCTTTTGCGCCCAAGCAATGGCACGATCCAATGCGAAATTGAATGACGTTCGGCGCGCGGCTATCATCCAATAAAGCACGTAATCAGCTTCCTCGCGGACCGGGGAGGTGTTGAGGCGCCGAATGCGCTGTTGGAACGCGTCTTCAGAATGGCATAGTTTGGCTTGTGATTTGGCTGATGACGACATTTTCATTCCTGATTGAGGCAATCCAAAAAGGGTGGGCGCACGTTCATTGTATGTAACTTTCAGGCACGCGGCGACTCTAATTGTCAGAGGGTTAAGGTCGTTTTCTTGAGGAGAAAATCTATGTCACGCGCTTCGCGCTATCTCGTTCCAGTGGGTTTGGGCCTGATGTTGGCCGCTATGATTTCACGGACCGGTGCCAGCGCTTCGGATAAGGCCATGGCGATTCCAGCCCCGGTTGTTGATGTTCAATTGGCGCATGGTGAAGTGCAGACAGCTGTGTTTTCAGGCGGATGTTTCTGGGGAGTCCAAGCGGTCTTCCAGCATGTGAAAGGTGTGAAGAGTGCGACGTCTGGGTACACGGGAGGGGAGGCATCCACCGCGCACTACGAAACTGTGAGCACGGGCGAGACGGGGCACGCCGAATCGGTGGAAGTGAAGTACGACCCGTCAAAAGTAACTTACGGAGAATTGCTGCGAGTGTTCTTTTCCGTAGCTCATGATCCGACGGAGCTCAATCGCCAGGGGCCGGATGAAGGAACACAATATCGCTCGATGATTTCGTACACGAACGACGAGCAGAAGAAAATCGCGCAGTCGTATATTGCACAGCTGGCGGAAGCCAGGATTTTCTCTGGCAAAATTGTGACAGAGATTGTCCCGTTGAAGGCGTTCTACCCGGCAGAGGGATACCATCAGGATTATGCGGAGTTGCACCCCAACAACCCTTATATAGCGATTAACGACGCGCCGAAGGTGGCGCACCTCAAACAGCAGCTTCCGGATCTTTACCGGGATCGATAGGGCGAGATTGCTAGGACAGATCGCTAGGAGAATACGATCATGGTGAATCGCAGACAATTTCTGACTGGTTCGGCGCTGGCCTTCGGCGGAGTAGGACTTGTTTCCTGGTTGAAAAACCCGGGCACCATGGTCTCCGGTGCAGGCGCTTCCGCGATGCCGGTCGGCGGCAAAGTGAAGATTGTCCAATTCAGCGACTCAGGGAAGAAACTGGACACGATCTTGGTCGAAAAAGTCGTCAAGACCGACGCAGAGTGGCGGAAGCAACTCTCGCCCGACTCCTATGAAGTTACACGGCAGGCCGGAACCGAGCGTGCTTTCACCGGAAAATACGCTGAAACCCATGACAAAGGCCTCTACCGATGCATTTGCTGTGACAATGCGCTCTTCAGTTCCACGACAAAATTTGATTCCGGCACGGGTTGGCCCAGCTTCTGGGCTCCAATTGCGACGGAAAATGTCACAACGAAAACCGACGTTAGCCTCGGAATGGAGCGGACCGAAGTGAAGTGCACAGAATGTGATGCCCATCTTGGGCATGTCTTTGACGACGGCCCGGAACCCACGCATCTCCGCTATTGCATGAATTCTGTGGCGCTGAAGTTTGTGCCAGCAACATAAGCTTCCGCTTATCGCTTCATAAGCGCAATTTTTCCTCCGGTGGTACGCGAATCCTCTTCTGCGACGATATACTCATGCATAGAGTCGTAGATGGGTTGTTTCCTTCTGACTCTCTTCTTTGCTGACATGAAAACCCTTTCGAACCTTCCCCAAGTCGCGTACTTCTCCATGGAAATTGCCTTGGAGCCTGATTTGCCCACATACAGCGGCGGACTGGGCATTCTGGCGGGCGATACCCTGCGTTCGGCTGCCGATTTAGGCGCCCCGATGGTCGCGGTAACCCTGGCGTACCGCAAAGGATATTTTAGGCAATCGCTGGACGCCTCCGGCCGCCAGTCGGAGCAGCCGCAGCCGTGGAACCCGGAACAGAAGCTCAAGGAAGCAAAAGAGCGAGTCAAAGTCGAAATCGAAGGACGAACCGTCTGGATCCGCGCATGGAAATACAGTGTGGTCGGAGTTACCGGGGAGACAGTTACAGTGCACCTGCTCGATACGGACCTTCCGGAAAATTCCGAATGGGACCGCTCACTGACGGATTCACTATACGGTGGCGACCCACGCTATCGTCTTGCGCAAGAAATCGTGTTGGGTTTAGGCGGTTTGCGAATGCTGCACAAGCTTGGCCACAACCAGCTTGACGGCTATCACATGAATGAAGGTCATTCGGCGCTGCTGGCTTTGGGATTGCTCGAACGACGGCTCGATCAGAGTTTCGCAGGGCGAGTGAAGCAACTGGATATCGATGGCATATGCAAACTTTGTATCTTCACGACCCATACGCCAGTGCCGGCGGGTCACGATCAGTTTTCGCGGCAATTGGCGCGCTCGTTGTTGAGCCAAAGCGCAGTCTCGCTGATTGATGAGACCGACGCATGGCAGGGCGATTTTCTCAATATGACGTACCTGGCCCTGCGCTTCTCTGGATACGTTAATGGCGTGGCCATGCGGCACGGCGAAGTTTCGCGCGAGATGTTTCCCGAGTTTGCGATTAGCGCCATTACCAACGGGGTACATGCCATGACGTGGACTTCGCCGGCCTTCAGTGAGTTGTTTGACCGCAACATTCCAGGATGGCGCACCGATAATAATTATTTACGTTATGCAGTGAGCATGCCGCTCGAAGATATTCGACAAGCGCACGCGAAGTGCAAGAAGGAATTATTTGGGCGGATTCATGAACGTACGGGTGTTCAGCTGGATCCCTCCATTTTTACGCTCGGTTTTGCGCGTCGCGCGAGCACTTATAAGCGCGCGGATCTTTTGTTTCATGAGGTCGAACGCTTGCGTGACATCGCACGCACGGCGGGCCCGATACAGATTGTGTACGGCGGAAAAGCCCATCCCCACGACGAAGGCGGCAAGAAATTGATTCGCCAGGTATTCAGCGGGGCAAATGCCGTTGCCGACCTGATTCGGACGGTTTACGTGGAAAATTACGACATGCGTTGGGGACGTTTACTTACCAGTGGGGTGGACGTTTGGCTGAACACGCCGTTGCGCCCACAGGAAGCTTCGGGAACCAGCGGCATGAAAGCCGCGCTCAATGGCGTCCCTAGTTTCAGCGTAGTGGATGGCTGGTGGGCCGAAGGGCACATTGAAGGTGTGACCGGGTGGGCCATCGGGAATAATGACGTTGCCGAGGACCCCCTCATCGAAGTCTCCACTCTGTATGACAAACTCGAAAAAGAAATTGTGCCCATGTTTTACAAAGACTCCGACCGGTTTGTCGGGATTATGCGTTCCGCCATCGCCCTAAATGGATCTTTCTTCAATACGCAACGGATGTTGAATCAGTACATCGCGAATGCGTACACCGAAAGCAATGAGGCTGTGCCAACCGTCATCATCGCAGATGCGCTAACCCCCAGTCCCCTAGAGCCTTAAGCCGCCGTCACAAATCCGCAATCGAAACGATATACTTCGCTGATGCGAATGTTTGTGAAAGTGTTCTCGACCATCGCACTGTTGTCCAGTCTTCTCGCTCTCGCCCAAGTTGAAGATCAAACTCAGCCCTCGGAACTACAAAAAGCGGCACCACCAAAAACGATGCCGCTAAAGACGGAACCGGAGAAGGCGGCGCCGCATTCGGCTGAATCTCGGCGTCCTCGCATCGCGCTCGCATTGGAGGGCGGCGGGGCGCTGGGGCTCGCGCACGTAGGAGTGCTCGAATGGTTCGACGAACACCATATTCCAGTGGATGCGGTCGCGGGTACGAGCATGGGCGGATTGATAGGCGGATTTTATGCCAGCGGAATGAGCGGAGACGAAATCAAACTTTTCGCCGACACGATCGATTGGAATCGGGCGTTGCGCGATCAAGTACCGTATCGCGATCTGGCATTTCGGCGGAAAGAGGACAAACGGGAATATCCGGCAGATCTGGAATTCGGATTGAAGGGCGGAGTCCGCTTTCCACTGGGTCTCAGCTCCGGCCAGCAAGTCGGCCTGATTCTCGACCGCGTGGGCGCTCCTTACAGCGGCATGGCGACGTTCGACGATTTGCCCACTCCGTTCCGGTGTGTGGCGACTGATTTAGTTTCAGGGAATCCGGTGGTTTTCGACAAAGGCTCGCTCTCGGATGCTCTGCGAGGAACAATGTCGTTGCCGGGAGTCTTTAATCCCTTGCGCCAGAGCGGTCAAGTTTATGTGGATGGCGGCCTTGTAGATAATCTGCCCGTGGATGTGGCGCGTAGCATGGGCGCTGACATGGTTATCGCCGTGCATCTTCGCAGCAAGCCATTCACTCCGACGCAAGGGCTCTCTGCGCTGGATGTTTTGCAGGGCTCGGTCAGCGTCGTGATTGCGTCCAATGAACTGCAAAGCATGGAGCAGGCGGACATCCTGATTTCTGTGGCGACACAAGATTACGGCGCGCTCGACTATCAGGCATCCGACAAACTGGAAGAGTTAGGCGTCAAAGCTGCGCAGGATAAGGCAAGCGTTCTCCAGCGCTTTGCACTGAACGACGAGGATTGGAAAGCGTATCTGGCGCAGCGGGAAGCGCGCCGGCGTTCAGCGCCGACTCCGGAATTCGTGAAGGTCGTTGGACCAAGCCCCGAGGTCGCGCAAGGGCTGGAAAACAAGCTGCAAGATAACGTTGGAAAGCCGCTCGATTACGCGCGTATCAACCGCGACATGGACGAAATTACGGGTCTTGGCCGGTTCGACCTCGCCGGTTATGAATTGACTCAGCAGAATGGGCTGTCCGGCTTGCTGGTCAAGACGGAAGAAAAAGACTACGCGCCACCCATCGTCAATCCGCTCATTGTTGTGGACGGTTCCGAATATACGAACGTGTTGTTCGGCCTCGGCGCTCGTATCACGCTACTGGACATCGGTGGCTACGGCTCGGAATGGAGAAACGATTTTCTAATTGGGTCGGAATACTCGGCCGCGTCGGAGTATTACCACCCCGTAAAATGGTCGAACCCGTTTTTTGTGGCCCCTCGACTCTTTGCCAGCGATGCGCCTTTCGATCTCTATGACAACAACAGCCGCGTGGCCAGCTACCGCGAGGATCAGGCAGGCGGCGGATTAGATTTTGGAGTCACATTTAACCGCTATAGCCAGTTGCGTTTCGGCTACCAAGTGGAGCATCTCAGTCTGACGCGGCAAATCGGCACGCCCGACTTCGGCAATTTAAGCGGCCGCCAGGGTTTTTCGCGCGTGCTCTATAGCTTCGACAACACGGATGACCCGACGCTGCCGCGACAAGGTTTTAGTGCAACGACGCGGCTCGAGTTTTACGACGCCAACCCAGGCGCGGCTGAGCACTTTCCATTATTCGAGAGTGAAACCGGCTTGTTTAAGCAGCTAAGGAGCCTTAACTCGGTTTTTGTCCTGGCTTCGGGAGGCAGCACTTTTGGGCGAGACGATATTGGATTGCCGCCATTTTCGCTCGGCGGGCCGTTGCGCCTCGGCGCGTACGGCACCAATGAAATACTCACCAATCAGTATTTTCTGATTCAACCGGGCTATATACGCCAATTGAGGCAGTTGCCGCCCCTGTTTGGAAACCACATTTATGCAGTTGCGACCTACGAAGTTGCCAAGACGTATGACAATCTATTTCATGAATCGAAGTTGCCGACCGACGTGAACATAGGCCTGCTCGTGCAAACTTTCTTCGGCCCAGTTGTATTCGGCGGCAGCGTGGGAGATTCGGGTCACCGCAAGTTTTACTTTCAGCTAGGCCGATATTTCTGAAGGCGCTCTTTTCCATCTTGTCATTCCGGATCCGCTTTAGCGGTGAGAGACCTGCTCTTTTGCGGAATCCTGAATTCCTTCCAGCATCGCTTCGAGCATGTCGAGTCCGAATCGCGCGCCGCGGCCCTGCGGGTCGCTGGTGGGATTGTAAGTAGCGAGACCCAGTGCGCGAGGCGTGAGAGTTCCCGCAGCGGAGTGGATCGCGTTTCGCAAGGCATCGCGTTTGGGAGCTTTGAGAGACGGGGTAAGACCCCCGGGAACTTCTTGCGGCCCCGCGACATCCACGTCGAGGTGCAAGTACCAGGCGTCGGCGTTTTTGCTTCGGGGCGCGAGAAGCTCCGTGACGCGGCGAGCGGGATCATCGCCAAAGTATTCCGCATCAAGCCGCGCAATAGGATGTTTTTCCAATGCAGTAATTTCTTCAGGATCTAAATCACTCGTGCCGATCAACGCGGCAGCTTCGGCGCGAACTGGTTGCGCGAGTCCGGCTTCGGATTGCCAATCGGCGCAATCCCATCCCA
>Ga0187847_10002210_pt1 | contig 15994 bp, 16 predicted proteins | sample June2016WEW_4_10_FD_132458 | JGI IMG/M metagenome (GOLD analysis project Ga0187847, IMG submission 132458) | Peatland microbial communities from SPRUCE experiment site at the Marcell Experimental Forest, Minnesota, USA - June2016WEW_4_10 | ecosystem: Environmental > Terrestrial > Soil >...
CGCCAACCGAAATCCCTAAACTAGAGCGCCTCCCAGCTCTACAGGCGATTCCGAACCTGGTTCAGGACCACCTGGACCCGGTCGACAGTCTTGGCATACGCAGGGCCCAGTTTCCGATAGATCTCCAGCGCCTTTTCAAGCGCGGGAGCGGCTTCCCGGTATCGCTTCAAACCCACCAGCGCCACGCCAAAATCCTCCAGGCATGCGGCAGCCATGGGATGCACCTCAGGAAGATGGCCGTTGTGGATTTCTTCCAGGGCTTCGCGCGCGTGTTGTTCGGCCCGGTTGAACAGGGCCGCCTGGTTGTAAACGTGGGCAGCGGCCTCCACATAGCGCGCCAGCATTAATCCAGACTTGTAAGTCCTGCGTATTTCCGGCATGGCGGCGCGGATCTGCGGCACAGCCTCCGCTGATTCGCCGGCGTCAGCTCGGTATCGCGACCATTCCATCGCCGCTTCCGCCGTATCGGCCAGATTGTCCCGGTTGAACGCGGACGTTAATTCGTAGTTGCGGCGCGCAAACTCAGCCGCGGCCGGGAAATTCTGTTTGAGAAAGCTCGATCGCGCGAGGCCTGTCCAGGCGTCGAACGTTTTGCTGTCGGCGGCCAAGGCTCTCTGGAACAGCGCTTCCGCCGCATCAAAGTGTCCCTCCTCCATCAGGATCTCGCCCTGATGCGTCCAAGCCGCAGGCAATTGGTCCCGCGGAATGCTTGGTTCCCGGGCGGCAAGCGCGACGGCCTGATCCAGAAGCGCGGCTGCCTCCGGAAGGCGATAGAATCCGGACAAAACTCCAGCCAGGTAGACCTTCACGCGAAACACAAGTGCCGGCGGAGCATCCTGACCGGCCCGCCGAAGCTCTTCGAGGGACCGTTGATAATAATCGGCCGCCGCGTTACCTTCCACCCTCTGCGCATTGATTCCGAGTACCAATAATGTGTCTGCGGCATCCACGTGCCGTCCGAGCTTTTGAAACAGACCGAGCGCTCTTTCCAACTGCGCCCTGGCTTGATCCGGTTTTTCCAGCGTTACATAACTCGCGCCCAGGCTAGCGCGTAGCGTGGCTTCAGCCAGCGGATCGTTCTTCCAGCTCGCTTCGATGCTGGGCTCAGCCGCATTCAGCATCTGGATCACGGTTACATCGGCTCCGCCTGTTTTGAAGCCGGAAGTCAGCATACCGCGCAGAAACTTCGTCACGCGCGCTGATTTCTGCGCTTCCTCCCGCGCCTTCTGCGCCTCTGCCTTAGCCACTTGCGCCTGGCGCACAGCCAATAAGGTAGAAGCCGAAAGACCCATCACGAAAACCGCCGCTGCGCTGACTGCCATCCAGTGCCGGTCCACAAATTTTCCCGCGCGATACAGGAACGTCTGTGGATGCGCTTCCACCGGCCGGCCCTCCAGCAAGCGAAGGACGTCCGCGGTCAGTTCCGCCACCGTCGAATAGCGCCGCGCCGGATCGTTATCCAGAGCCTTGAGCAGAATCGCGGACAAGTCGCCGGCTAGCAATTGACGCAGCCTCTCTGGCGATAGCGAGCGCAGTGCGGGCGCCTCAGCCGTCACTGCCGAAGACGGCGCCGTCGCAATGGCGTGCCCGGCCGCGCGCCGCAGCCCGCTCATCACTGTATTGGGATCTCCAAACGGCCACGCGCCCGTCAGCAGTTCATACAGAATCACACCCAGCGAGAAAACATCGCCAGTCACGCTTGACCGTTCGCCCCGCAACTGCTCCGGACTGGCATATCGCGGCGTCAGCATCCGCGCGTGCGTGACAGTCGCGCCGGGGCCTTCTGCCAGGAGCGACGCCGTTCCGAAATCCAACAGCTTGACCGCGCCATCGCTGGTTACCAGAACATTAGCGGGCTTCAGATCCCGGTGCAGGATCAGGTTGCGATGCGCATGGTCCACCGCCTGACAGACTTCGAGGAACAAACGGAGGCGCGGCGCTATTCCCAGTTTTCGCTCGTCGCAATAGCGATCCAGCGTCTCCCCTTCCACATACTCCACCACCAGATAAGGATGGCCGGAGGGCGATACGCCGGCGTCCACCAGCGCCGGGATGTTGGGATGTTCGAGTGATGCCAGGAACTGCGCTTCGGTCTGGAACCGCCGCAGGAAATCGTCGCTCGCCAAATGCGCGGCCATCACTTTTACAGCCACGCGCTTGTCGAACCTGCCATCCACCCGCTCCGCTAGATACACCGCGCTCATACCGCCGCGGCCCACCAGGCGCACTACTCGATAGGCCCCAAACTGCTCGGTTGGTATGGCAGGTTCAGGGCTCACCTGAGGCGGCTCAGGCTGCGTAGCCATCGCGTCATGTGCCGTCAGCAGCGAAGCGACCTCGGCTATGAGCTCAGCATTGTCTTGACATCGCCGGCGAAGCCAGGCTGCCCGATCCGCGCCTTCCGTTAGCAGCAGCGCTTCGTGGAAAATCGGCTGCACCTGGTTGATGGCGGGCATGGTCAAACCTTCCAGTAGTGTCGCGCAAAACGCGCGAAGGTTGCCTCATTTTACTGTGGAGGCCGGGGGCTGCTGCATTGGGACCGATGGTTTATATCAGTTACGCGGAAACCAACTGCGAATGTGGTTAAAGTTGACAGCGTCAACGCCCCGGTCGAGGAGCGTCCTCTAAAGATCTAAATCGTCCGTCAGGACAAGCATGCTGTGACGAGAGATCCTTGCGATGGCGGCGTCAGTCAGCCCTAGGCGGCTAAAGCTCGAATCCCCGACGACGAGTTGGCTTTCATCGCAGAATTCTCTCATCTGGTCGACCAGCAATCTGAATTTAAGCCGAAAGGTAGTAAGCTCCTTTCCATGGAGGCTGGCCAGATTGCTGACTTCGGGTGAGGACATGTGGAGTTGTAATGAGCGTTCTGAACTGGTCGACCAAACGCTCTAATAGCTCGAAATCCTCTAAGGTGTACGCTTGGGTGCGTTTGAAGCTCAGGATTCTACTCTTGTTAGTCTTGCCAACCAAGAACAGAACCAGAAGGTTGGTGTCGATCAGCAATCCGTTTGCGCGATGCTTCTCGATCAGACCAACGGCATCGAGCATCAGATGCCCGCAACTCCCTTATTTTCATGGCCAGCACCTCCCCGGTTTCTTTGTGCACCGCGAACGTCTTGAAGTCGCGGTTCATGGAACCGGCGAGGAACCCCAAGCCCCGTCCCTGCATCCTCAGCGTGATAAGCCACACATCCTGGCCTTTGTAATCGCCTGCCTCGACCTCCTCCAGGCGGATGTCTGCAGTGCGAATCGGAGGCAGTACGCTCGTCGCAAATTGGACCGCCGCCGCAACGGCTTCTTTAATTCCAACCATACACCGAAACATTAACACATGCCGAATTTTCTAGAATCCCGACGGCCGAATCCAGAAACTCTCCACCCAGCGCTGCCCCACCGGAATACTCTGGAGCCCCGGATACAACCCAGCATGCGCCAAATTAAACGCGTTCGTGATGCCAGTCATCGGCTCAAAGCAGGTCACATTGCGAGCCTGCGGCGCATACACAACTGCCACCGGATATTTCTCGCCAAAGCGCACCGAGATTCTAGCGCCGTTCCCTTCCACCCAAAACTCATCCGCCGACGACACGCCGCCGAACACGTCATCGAGCGACCGCCCCGCCAGTGGCGTAGGATCCTCAAGTTTCACCGGCGTCGTTTCGCCGGTAGGAGTAAACTTCGCGGAAAGCGTGTAATGTTCGCGCACCGGTAGATGCACCTTCCAGCCATCGCGCGGACAATCCGGGATCTGATACCAGCAGTGAAACCCGATGGAGAGCGGCATCGGCTCGGCGGAAAGATTTTCGATCGCGATTCTCACTTCCAATACGCCACCGGCCAACCGGTAAGTCATCTCGATGGAATGCGCAAACGGAAATTGCGCCATCCATTCTGGATGCTTCCAGAAATCCAGACGGCTGGTCACTTCAGCGCCCTGATCATCAGCTTTCAGGACCGTGATGTGCCAGTCCGACGCAAACAAAAGCAGGCCGTGAATCGCCAGGCCATTTGCATCGCGCCGCAAACTGACCACATCCGGGTTCAGAAGATATTTCTTGCCGTTGGCCCAATAAGAATCGGCGTCCAAGCGATTGGCCCAAGGCGCCAGAAACGGAATGCCGGCCTGTGTGGGCTTGGCTTTCCACTCACTCAAACTTCCCGGAGGCGGCAACAGGATTACTTTGCCGTTCACCTTCATCTCGTAAGCGATATTGCCGATCGAAGGCGCAATCGAGACCTCAATGTGATGCGCGGCGTCAGCCAACCGCACGATTTCGATCGAATCCACGGCTCTCTTCTGGGCGGAGTAATTGGCAGCTTGGGTCATAAGCAGGGAAGGGAAAAAGACTAATACTGCGGCTCGTCGGATTCCCGCAGATCGAGATCGGTGTACTTTTGGCAACACACACATGTGCCGGGCGTGTAGGTTCGAATATAACAAACGTCACACCAATAAGTAATCATCAGCCGCTTGCCGTCTTTATGCACGAACATGGATCGAGTATGAATGGCATCGATCTCGAAATGGTCCGGAGAGTTGAAGTGGCCCACAGCCTCGAAGTCCGTTCCCCACAAGCGCTTGTCATTGAGAACACCCACAGTGGCCTGATCGCCCTCGAGATAAACCAGCTTGTTAGGGCTGATTTCGAGCGCCGGCTTTTGATCGGAAGATCGCGTCAGCTTGCCGCGAATGGAAAGTCCGGGCACGCTAGCCGCCCAGGAAAGCCCCCGCGCAAGAAGGCCCGCTGTTAATAGAAAACGCCTGCGCCTCACTACTTCGATTGTAACGAACGTGGGCAAGCCGGAGGCTTACGCTACAAATAAATCGCGCCTTCCAAAAACCGCACCGCCTTACCGCTGATAGTCACGCGCTCGCCTCGATCCTCGCACCACAACTCACCCCCGCGCGCCGACACCTGCTGCGCATGCAGCTTTTTCTTTCCCAGCCGCTTCCCCCAGTACGGGATCAACGTGCAGTGCGCAGATCCAGTAACCGAATCCTCGGGGACGCCCTTCGCGGGCGCAAAGAAGCGCGACACGAAATCCACTTGCTTCCCCGGCGCGGTCACGATCACTCCAAACCGTTCCAGTTGCGCTATCTTCTCTAAATCAGGCGCGAGCTTCCGCACCTCATCCTCCGACGAATACACAGCCAGGTAATCGCGCGCGGTCAAGATTGCTTCCGGTTGCGCGCCGAGCGCGGCGATCAACTCCGGAACCGACTCACATTCCGCCGGAGGACGTGACGGAAAATCCAGCGACAGCAGATCGCCATCGCGCGTCACCACCAACGCCCCACTCTTGGTCTCGAACCGGACAGACTTCGCCGCCGGAGCTAGATCGTGAAAAATGATGAACGCCGAAGCGAGCGTTGCATGGCCGCACAGATCCACTTCCACCTTCGGCGTGAACCAGCGCAGATCGTAGCCGTCCTGGTTGGGCACAAAGAATGCCGTGTTGGCCAGATTGTTCTCGGCGGCGATGGCCTGCATCTGCTCATCCGGCAGCCATTTCTTCAACGGACAAATCGCGGCTGGATTCCCGGAGAAGACACGGCTCGCAAACGCATCCACCTGGTACACGGGAATCTTCAGGCCGCTCATGAGGAAATCTCCAGTTCCCGGCCCATCTTGAAACTGGGATGATGGCGCTTCGCGATCAACTCCGGATGCTCGAGCAGCGCTGAAACCAAAATGGGCATCGCGATGGTGGAATCGGAATGGCAAGTCACCATGGATGCGTCTTTTGCGATCTTGCCCCAGCTCTGCGCCTCTTCGAATGTGCAGCCGGAAAGGCCGCCCCAATGCGGCGCATCGGTGACGCACTGCACGGCATATTTATGCCCGGTGACGCCCGTGTTCATGATGATGGCCGTCACCTCGGTCTGTTGGACGAAATTCTTGGGAGTCCCTCCGCCGAAATAAATAACGCCGGTAGCCTTGGAGTCAGCCACGATGCGAGCGGTCTCCACCACGTCGCCGATAACGTCGAACGTAAATCGATTCCCGCCCTCGTAACGATTGGCCGCAATGCCGATTCCGATGGAACTGTCCGCTATCGCCGGGCAATACAGCGGGATGCCGGCCTTCGCCGCCGCCGAAACAATGCCGTCCTCCTTCGAATGCTTGCCCAGTTCAAGGCCCAGCAGATACAGGAATTCGCGCGTCGTGTAGGGGCGCGATTGGTCGAGGGTAGCCGCGAAGCGCCCGATCCACTGATCGTGCTCGCGAAATTTTTCCTCGTCCGCCAGCACGTCGTACATCCGGTCGATCAGATTTTCCGCCAGCAGCACGTCATCGATCGCGGCCGAGCCCTGATAGTGGAAGTTGCCCAGCGTCTCGTGCAGATCGTGAAAGAAATTCGCGCCCGTGGAAACCAGGCAATCGATCAAACGGTTTTCGATCATCCGTACCACCAGCCGCCGCATCCCGGCCGGAACCATGGCGCCCGACATGCCCATCATGATGGTGCACCGGTCACCCAGCATCTTTTTCCAAACTTCGAACGCCAAGCCAAGCTGTTTGCCCTGGAACGCCGTGCCCTGCATCCGGGTCAGGATTTCGGACGCCGTAGTGGCGCCCACAGGATCAAACGGTCGCGTAGGGTTAGAGAGAATGTGCGACTTTGAAGTTTCCGTCACGTCTTCAACGGGGACCGACGGCGAGTGAGTATGTTTCATCTTTATCCAGTGTAAGGGGAAGCTTCGAAGATTTGGGCAGGTTACTGAACGCGCGGGCGATTTTTTTCGTTCAACACCAGCTCGTCGAAAATCGCGAGCACCTGTTTTCGGTATTGGTACACGCGCTTCAGTGAATTTCGAAATCCGGTTTCATACCTGCGCGCGTTCAGCCATTTCTGCAGAAGCGGCTTGGGGACGTCGATATCGCGCCGTAAGGTGTCCGCCGAATGCCCTCTCAGGAATAACCCATAGAACATCGCTGCCTCACGCTGGGGCGCTAGTGGGTCGAAATCTTCCCGCGGTGTCATGCCGATCATATCGCCATGAAAAGAGCCAGTATAATCAGGACCGCTGCTTGAATCAAGAGGCATTCGTACTCTAAACCCACATTTTAACAGAAGGCTCCAAATTTGCCCATCCATCCTATGGGAAACTAGTGGCATGCAGAAATTGATCGCTGGCTTGCTTGTAACTTCGGGCCTCGCCTTGGCCGAAACCTGGTCGGGCACGGTGGTGGACGTAATGTGCAAGAAGAATGATCTGGCTAGTCACACCAAGGATTGCGCCATCAGTTGCGCCAAAAGCGGGTATGGCATTGTGCTTGCTGACGGAAAATTCATCAAGTTCGACGAGCGCGGTAACGTCAAGGCGCTGGCCGCCATCAAAGCCACCAGTAAAGAGAAGGATCTGAAGGCCAAAGTCACCGGCACCATCAAGGAAGACGTCATCCAAGTGGAGTCAATCCAAATTGAGTAGCCCCGCGCGAGTAGCCCCGCGCGTAAGCAAGGGGACTTAACCTGCAACAATCCTGTCATCCGGCACCGCGTACCCGCACGCAAAGTGATACACCACCTGCCGGCCCGACTCCGGGCCGATCCCTAAGTATTCATTAACCGAATCGTCAAAAAACGCGCCAATGCCCGTGGATTGAAACCCCAGTGATTCAGCCGCCAGATACAGCCGCTGCCCGATGGCGCCCGCCTGGAAATGAACGTAACGATAGCCTCGGTCGCCATGCTCTGCGGCCGCGCGTTCCAGGTCTCCAATCATCGAAAATGTGACACAAGAGTTTCCTGCCAGATCCTGGCCCAGACTGAGAGCGGCCGCCATCACGCGTTGGTCGCCGGACTTCAGAAGTTCCAGCCGCGCCTCTCCAGGCCAATATCTGTAAACACCCGGATCAACACCGTGGACGCGATGCACGTAGAGGTAAAGTTGAATGTAGAAATCTACATCCGATGGACGAGTGGCAAGATCCAGCAGGGTGAACAATTGTCGCTCGGTAATAGATTCGTCTCCTCCACGAAAATCCAGCGCAGATCGCCGCCGCCGCGCGATTTCGCGGTACCCGAGGTCAAGAGACAGTGGGGCAGGCGCTTTCGCCTGCCAACCAGCCGCTACCTTCTTGGTCGCCGCGTGCATCTCCTCAATCAACGGATATCGAATAACTTCCTCTGATAGCCTGTTCGGAATTCCTCCGAACCACTCCAGACCCCGCGCCGCCGGAAACTCAGGCGCACCCTGAATCTCAACGAATAGCATCGGCCATTCATCCCCAGCCAGTCGATATAAACTAGCTACCGAATCATCGTCGAAACTTCCAACGGCTTTAGCCTCGCACCCCATCGCCTGCACAGCAAACGCCAGCGACTGCCACGCGTGCCCCAAATCGTGCAGACAATATCGATACGCCCGGCTCTGATACTTCCACGCCTCACGCCAGGCGATAGTGGTCAGCAAGAATTTCAACGGTCCATAATCGCCCGCGGCCCTTTGCTCCAGCATGTGCGACGACACCCGATAATGATAGAGTCCGTTCGGGCAAGTCACGTGAAACTCGGTGGGATGCAGATTTCCTGACGAGGGATTCACGCGCAGCGCGTAGCGTTGGCCGGAAACCGTCTGCTTGGTGGCGCTAATGGAAGCCGAGTAAAAAAGCAACCTCGAAAGAAAATCGATCCAATCCCCCGGCTGTTTCGGATCGGCCGGTAAATCGATCAGCGGCACGCCTTCGTAATGCCGGAACGGATCCGGCATGTTCGCCCAGTCCAGGAAATGCCGGCTCCGCCGCAACCGCTCAGGGGTGTGCTTGGTCGCCTGGTGATATTCGCGCCAGATTATGATGTCACCGCGTTGCCGATTGTAGCAAGCGCTCGCTACTCCTTCGCGCTGGCCTGCTTGGTCGGCGCCGGCGCCACTGGCGGCGGTATGAGATACTTCACCACAATCGACACCCGTCGATTCGAGGCGCTGTTTGGATCCTCGGGCTTGCGCAGGTTCTGATCGGCGTACCCACGCACCTCCGCCACCTGATCCGCGCGCAGGCCACTTTCCTGCATCACCTTGCGCGCGGAGTTCGCGCGATCGGACGATAATTCCCAATTCGAATAGCCGTTGCGCGAAGCAAATGGCCGCGCGTCGGTGTGTCCTTCCATCAGCAGCCTATTCGGCAGCTTGCCTAATTCCGCGGACATCATCCGCAACATATCTTTCCCGGGCGTGCTCGGACTGGCATTGCCGGATTCAAAGAACGTACCCACTTCGCTCTCCAGCAGTTCGATGCGTAATCCCTCGCCGGTCACCGTCATGTTTACTTGGTCTTTCAATTTCTCCAACTCGGGCGATTGTCTCATGGCGGATTCCAAGGTCTGCTTGAGCTTGCCCATATCGTCCTTTTTGAGCGAGATGTTCTCGCCGGTTCCGCCTTGTCCGGAGCCATTGTCGCCGGCCTTGCCGGAGGGATCGCGAAAATACCCGGCCACCGCTTTCTTCACGCCTTCGCTCGCGCCCATCAGCCACAACACGATGAACAGAGCCATCATGGCGGTGACGAAATCGGCATAAGCTACCTTCCATGCCCCGCCGTGATGCTCGCCATGGCCCTTTTTCTTCCTGATAATAATAGGCGGCTGCGTTTCCGGATTCTGGACAGACATTCTACTTTCCCTTGTAGGCCTTTTCCAATTCGTGGAAAGTGGGCCGCACGTGCCCTGGTACGGCCCGCCGCGCGAATTCCAGCGCTACCCCCGGCGAACTCCCCTTCAGAAATGAGATCAGCGCCACCCTCACCGCGTGATAATAATGGTGCTCCTCTTCGGCCGCCTTTCCCATCTTGGACGCCATCGGTCCCAGCAATCCGTAACACACTAGAATTCCCAGAAACGTGCCCACCAGCGCCGCTGCCACCTTGTGGCCGATCTCCTCCGGTGGACCGCCCAGCGCGCCCATGGTGATTACCACGCCCAGCACCGCGGCTACAATGCCGAGCCCGGGCAGCGAATCCGCCACTGTATTGAGAGCCTTCACCGGCAGTTGCGCATAATGTTCATGCACTTCCATGTCGAGCTCCATCATTTGGTCCAGATCGAAAGGCGAAGGCCCCCCGGTCATGGCCATCCGCAGCGTGTCGCAAACGAAATCGCGTACGTGGTGATCCCACTGTGCGAACAACTCGCTCTTGGACGGATTCTCAACATCGTTTTCCAGTTCCGTGAGCCCACCCTTGCGCGCCTTCTGCAGCACCGTATAGATCTGCTTCAGCGTTTCGATATAGCGAGTTTTGCCGAACCCGGAACTGCCGAAAACCACCTTCATACCCGCCATAATCCCTTTGAGAATCGTTGGCGGATTGGCGATCAAAATGGTTCCGGCTGCCGCGCCGCCGATGATCAGCAATTCAGCCGGCTGTAGCAGCACTTTGATGTTGCCATGCTCCATCAAATAGCCGCCCACCACGGCTCCGAAAACCACCAGAATCCCGACTATGGCAAACATCGCTTATCACCCAGTTTTAGGAAATCATTGCTCGGCGCCTCTTCGGTTCCGCGGTTGCCCCGCGCTTTCCGGGAATTCGCCAACGCCGCCGCCACCCGCTTCTCCAACGAATCCACCGAATCTCCGGGCTCAGCCATCACGCCCAAAACTGAAACCGTTACTCGCACCGGATCGCCCCACCATTCCAGATTCGAAGCCCGGGCCAGCACCTGCAATTTCGCCGTCAGCTCGCCCAAACCCTGCCCGAAACAACTGTGGACTTCGATCCGGAATGCGGCCTGCCCCCAGCGGCTCAGGAAATCCAGCGGTCCCAGATTGCTATCCAGCGTGTGCGCCAACATTTTCACGGCTGCGTCAACCAGCCCATGCCCATAGCCATGTTCCAGTTCGGAGACGTCGTTCACCTCCACCGCCATCCATCCAAAAGGAATCCCGAAGCGCCGCAACCCATGCACCGCATGCCCCAGCCTGAACTCCCCGTAGGCGCGATTGGCCACTTCCGCCAGCTCATCCAGACAACCGTGCTCTCGGAGCGCCCGCCGGTCGATAGGCGCCGGCGCCATGAGCTGCTCAAACACCTCTACTGCGCCGGTAATTGCACCCTTGGAATCGTAGATCGGCCGCGACCGCACCTGCACTGGAATGCGATGCCCGTGCCGGTGCCGCAGAAATAGGTTATGCTCGCGAGGCTTGCCATCTACCATCACCGTCGACAAAGGGCAGCCTTTACCGCACATCCCCTTGCCCGTCTCGTCGCAGTGCATCAGCAGGTCGCCCTGACAAAAACGCCCCGCTACCTCTTGCGCCGAATACCCGCTGATATGTTCCGCGCCCCGGTTCCAATACAGGATCCGGCGCTGCCGATCCACCATGTAAATACCCGCTTCCAGATGATCCAGCAGCGCCTTATGCAGGTCTCCATCCCGCAGAGCTTGCTCCACCACCGGGTCGTCTTGTTCGGGTTTCAGAGTGCCACCTACTCTGTCCTCATCGGGCGCATTCGGTGGAGTATGAGCGTGAGATACTGGTCCGCGAAAGGATCTCGCTTTGCGCTGCATCGCCTTCGCCTTCATCATCTTATTGGTATCGCCCCGCGCTTCCCAAACTCAGACGCCCCTCGATCAACGCATCCATCGCGTGGAAAACGGATTAATGCCCGCCCAGATCGACAAGGGCCAGGCCGTCCCCAAATGGACCATCGCCGAACGCATGGCTCACTACAATGTCGTCGGCGTGAGCATCGCCGTAATCGACAATTACGCCATCCATTGGGCCAAAGGCTACGGCACCCTCGCAAAAGATAACCATCGGCCAGTGACCACCGAGACGCTCTTTCAAGCCGGATCCATCAGCAAGCCGGTCGCAGCCACCGCCGCGCTGCATCTGGTGGAAGCAGGGAAGCTGAGCCTGGATGAAGACGTGAACCGCAACCTCAAGTCCTGGCACGTGCCGGAGAACGAATTCACGCGCGATCAAAAGGTCACCTTACGACGGATTTTGAGCCACAGCGCCGGCCTCACTGTGCACGGATTTCCCGGCTATGCGGTCGACCAACCCGTTCCCACTCTGATCGAAATCCTGGACGGCAAGAAGCCCGCCAATACTCCGCCCATCCGCGTGGATCTGGTTCCAGGATCCACCGAACGCTACTCGGGCGGCGGCTACACCATTATGCAACTGCTCTTGACCGACGCCACCGGCGAACCGTTTCCGCAATTGTTGAAGAGCGCCGTCCTCGACAAGATCGGCATGCAGCACAGCACCTACCAGCAACCGCTTCCGCCGGATTGGGCCAAGAATGCCGCCAGCGGTTACCGTTCCAACGGCGATCCGGTCCAGGGAAAATGGCATGTCTATCCCGAAATGGCCGCGGCCGGATTGTGGACCACCGCGTCCGACCTGGCTCAGTTTGCCATCGAGATTCAGAAATCCCGCGAAGGCCGCTCCAACCGTGTACTCTCCCGCGAAATGACCAACCAGATGCTCACCCGCCAGATCGATGGCGCGGGCCTTGGTCTGATGCTGGGTGGAACGGATCAAGCGCCGCGCTTCAGCCACGGCGGCGCCGATGAAGGCTTCCAGGCATTCCTGATCGGCACCCTCGACTCCGGCAAAGGCGCAGTCGTTATGGCCAACTCGGACAACGGCATCAATCTGGCACAGGAGATACTGCTGAGCATCGCGGCCGAATACTGGTGGCCCGATTACAAACCGAAAGAACACTGAAAATGACCATTCTGTCGATACTCCCCGTGGCGGCGATCTTGATTCTGCCGATCGGGGCGCAAGTAACCACATCGCAATACGACAACGCCCGCACCGGCGCTAACATCCACGAAACAATCCTGACACCGCAGAGCGTCAACGCCGCCCGCTTCGGAAAGCTGTTCGCCCTCCAAGTCGACGGCGATATCTACGCCCAACCCTTGTACCTGCCGGGAGTCGAAATTCCAGGCAAAGGCAAGCACAACGTTGTCTTCATCGCCACCGAACACGACAGCGTTTATGCGTTTGACGCCGACGGGCAGCCTTCCACCCCGCTCTGGCAATCGAGCTTCCTTTCGGGAGACAATGTCAGGCCGGTTCCCGCGTCGGCCGTCCAATGCCCATTCATCCGCCCGGAAATCGGCATCACACCCACTCCGGTCATCGATCGCGAAACCGGTACGCTGTTTGTTCTGGCTCGTACCAAAGAAAGCCAAGGCGTGCTCCAAGGCTCCCGCTACGTCCAGCGATTGCACGCTCTCGCTATCACCACGGGCGCCGAAAAATTCGGAGGACCGGTGGAGATCAAGGCCTCGGTGAAAGGCCGCGGGGCCGGTGGTTCGGGAGGACAAATCGATTTCGATCCGTTGCGTGAGCTCCCCCGCGCCTCTCTGTTGCTCGCGAACAGCCAGGTTTATCTCACCTGGGCCTCCTCCTGCGATGTCGCGCCTTACCACGGCTGGGTGATTGCCTACGACGCGCACACCCTGGCGCAAACAGCCGTGTTGAACACGTCGCCGGATGCCGAAGAAAGCGGAATCTGGCAGGGCGACACCGGTCCGGCCGCTGACCAGGATGGAAACGTGTTTCTGGCCACCGGCAATGGCAAATTCGATGTCGATTCCCTCGGCCGCGACTACGGCGATAGCGTCCTCAAATTATCGCTCGGCAAAGGCAGCCTGCTGATCCGCGATTTCTTCACCCCCTTCAACCAGAAAGAGCTGAACTCCGACGACCTCGATATCGGCTCCGGCGGTCCCTTGCTTCTCCCCGATCAGCCCGGCCCGCACCCGCACCTGCTGCTGGTAGGCGGCAAAGGGGCCAGCCTCTACGTCATCGATCGCGACCGCATGGGGAAATACCACTCGGGCGACGATAGCCACGCCGTCCAAGTCTTGCGGATCGGCACCGGCATTTACAGCGCACCAGCATACTGGAACCAGCACGTCTACATTTTCGCGGCGGACGATGTACTCAAGGATTTTGCCGTTGTACACGGCCAACTCTCGGCCAAGCCAGTAGCGCAAGGCAACACCACGTTCATCGATCCCGGAGCAACACCCACCGTCTCGGCGAACGGCTCACGCGACGGAATTGTTTGGGTGCTGCGATCAAAGGGCTGGCGCTCACCCGACACCAACGCCGAACTCTACGCCTATGATGCGGCGAACGTCGCCCACGAACTCTACAACAGCGAACAAAACATCCCGCGCGACCGAGCCGGCCTATGCCTGCGCTTCAACATCCCAACAGTAGCCAACGGCAAAGTCTACATAGGCACAAAGCACGAAGTAAACGTCTACGGCCTCTTACCAGCCACCAGTCACTAGCAAACCAGAAACCAGAAACGAGAAACGAGAAACGAGAAACGAGTTCCGCGTTCCCAACCCCCAGCCCCCGGCATCCGCTACCATGAAGTTTTCCCCAACGCCACAACAATGCTTCGCTTCGAAACAGCCGGTGAATCTCACGGAGAATGCCTGGTCGCCACGCTGACCGGGCTCCCGGCCGGCATTCCAATCTCACTCGACGCCATTAATCGCGAGCTATGGCGCCGCCAGCAAGGCTACGGACGCGGCGGCCGCATGAAAATCGAAAAGGATCAAGTGGAGATCGTCGCCGGCGTCCGCCACTCCCAGACCATCGGATCGCCCATCGCCATCATCCTCCGCAATAACGATTGGAAGAACTGGACCGAAGCGCTCCCCGTTGAGGATATCGATGGTGCCGAGGACAAACGCAAGCCCGTAACCCGTCCGCGTCCCGGCCACGCCGATCTGGCGGGAGCAATCAAATACAATTTCCACGACGCCCGCTACATTCTGGAACGCGCCAGCGCGCGGGAAACCACGGCCCGCGTCGCAGTGGGCGCGCTAGCCAAGACATTCCTTGCGCAATTCAATATCGGCGTGCTCAGCCATGTCATCGGCATCGGCAATGAGCGCCTGGATCGCGAAGTCTTCTGGCAGGAACTGGTGGAGCTCAGCGAGAAACAAGATGTCACGCTGGGCTGTGTCGACGCCGCAATCGAGCATCGCATGAAAGTGTTCGTGGATCAAGCGTACAAAACCGGCGACACCGCCGGCGGCGTCTTCGAAATAGTTGCGCACAATGTGCCGCCCGGCCTGGGCTCGCACATCACCTGGGATTCGCGCCTGGACGGACGACTAGCCCAAGCCGTAGTGTCCATCCAAGCCGTGAAGGGCGCCGAGATCGGACGTGCCGCTGACGGCGCAGCCTCATTCGGATCTGAAGTGCAGGACACAATCCAGTACAATCGGGAACAGCGGCAGTTCACTCGTGGCGCCAACCGCGCTGGCGGCCTGGAAGGCGGGATGACTAACGGCCAGGATGTGGTGGTCCGCGGATTTCTAAAACCGATTTCGACGCTGCGGCGTCCATTAGAGTCGGTGGATTTTGCGACGCGTGAGCCTGCCCTCGCCGCCTATGAGCGCAGCGATGTGTGCGTGGTTCCGGCGGCGGGTGTCATCGGCGAAGCCATGGTGGCCATCATCCTGGCGCAAGCGTTTTTGGAAAAATTTGGAGGCGATTCGCTGGAAGAAACCCGGCGAAACTTCACCACTTACATGGAGCAGGTACGGAATTTCTGATGATGCACCCGATCGTGTTGTACGGCGAACCGGTTCTCGAAACTGAAGCCAAAAAAATTACCGAATTCGATACTCCCGAATTGCACCAACTGATCGACGACATGTTCGAATCCATGTACGCGGCCAAAGGCGTAGGGCTGGCGGCGCCGCAAATCGGCATCGGCAAGAAAATCTCTGTGATCGATATCTCCAACGGCGAACGGCCCGAAGACAAGCTCGTGCTGGTGAACCCGAAGATCCTCAAAATCGAGGGCAAGCAGGTGGGCGAGGAGGGTTGCCTGAGTATACCCGGCTTTCGCGAGCAGGTTCGCCGCGGAAAGCGGGTTACCGCCAGCGCGCAGAACGTGAAGGGAGTGGAAATCGAAATCACGGGCGAAGACCTGCTGGCGCGCGCCCTGGTTCACGAAATCGACCACCTCTACGGCCGGCTCTACATCACCCA
>Ga0187847_10002211_pt1 | contig 15983 bp, 16 predicted proteins | sample June2016WEW_4_10_FD_132458 | JGI IMG/M metagenome (GOLD analysis project Ga0187847, IMG submission 132458) | Peatland microbial communities from SPRUCE experiment site at the Marcell Experimental Forest, Minnesota, USA - June2016WEW_4_10 | ecosystem: Environmental > Terrestrial > Soil >...
CGTTCTAACGGGCGAGGATAACCCCGACGAAAACATCTCGATTGAAAAGTTAACCAGCGATGCCGAAGACATCAGTCCCATCATCCGCTTGGTCGACACCACGATCTTTACCGCGCTCGAGCGCCGCGCCTCCGACATTCACATTGAAAGCTACGACGATTCGGTGCACGTGAAGTACCGCATCGACGGCGTGCTGCAGGAGGCTATGGCGCCCATTGCCCGTGAGCACCACGGCACCATCCTCGGCCGCATCAAGATCATGAGCGAGCTCGACATTGCCGAAAAGCGCGTGCCCCAGGACGGGCGCTTCCGCGTGCGCTACAAGACCCGCCTTATCGACTTCCGCGTCTCCATTATGCCCACGATTCACGGCGAAAACGCTGTGCTTCGCGTGCTGGACAAAGAGTCGATGAGCGAGAAGTTTAAAAACCTGACGCTCGATGTGGTGGGCTTCGCTGAAGAAGACTTGCGCCGTTTCCGGCGCTATATTCGCGAGCCCTACGGCATGGTGCTGGTGACCGGGCCCACCGGGTCCGGCAAAACCACAACTCTCTACGCCGCACTCAACGAGATCAAGAGCGACGAAGACAAGATCATCACCATCGAAGACCCAGTGGAGTATCAGATTCGCGGCATCACCCAGATTCCCGTTAACGAGAAGAAGGGCCTCACCTTCGCGCGCGGCCTACGCTCCATTCTGCGCCACGACCCCGACAAGATCCTGGTGGGCGAAATTCGCGACCAGGAAACCGCGCAGATCGCGATCAACTCCGCGCTCACCGGGCATCTTGTCTTTACGACCGTCCATGCCAACAACGTGGTCGACGTGCTGGGCCGCTTCCTGAACATGGGCGTCGAGGCCTACAACTTCGTTTCCGCACTCAACTGCATCCTGGCGCAGCGGTTGGTGCGCACTATCTGCGAGTACTGCGCCCGCCCCGTGCCTCAGGACGAAGAACTCCTGCTGGCCAGCGGCATGAATCCCGCCGATTGGCGCGGCTTCGAATTCCGCGAGGGCGCCGGATGCATGGAGTGCGGCGGCACCGGCTACCGCGGACGCACCGCCATCCACGAGTTGCTCGACTTGACCGATACCATCCGCGAGATCATTCTTGCAAAGAAGCCGACATCGGAGATCCGCCGTGAGGCGCAGAAGGAAGGCATGACCTTTCTCCGCGAATCGGCGCTGGAACGTGTCCGCCGCGGCGTTACGACTCTCAAAGAGATTAACAAGGTGACGTTTATTGAAGCGTCGAGATGATTTGGGGACTAGTGTGGTGTCCCCGAAGTTCGTAGTATAAGTCGAGGCTCCGAAATGCAGGTCCTTCGACTCCGTTTGCCGCAAAAAGCGCGGCAGACTTCGCTCAGGATGACAGTTCTATTATGTTGCGAACTTCAGGGACGGAACACTAGAGATTAAGGGACTGGGGACCAGGGAAGACGAAAGATGAAATCGATTTTGAATAGAACAAAATCCACTGCTTCCGGCGGGCGTCCGCCGGCTGCGGTTGAGCTTTCGCCTCATGGCATCCTCGCCGCCGCGCTTCCGGCCGTGGGCTCGCGCAGAGGCGCCTCTGCGGCAAAACCCGGCTGCGTTTACGCGTTTGTCCCGCTGCCGCAAGGCGCCCTCGTGCCTTCGATCGATACACCGAATCTCCGCAGCCATGAAGCCGTTGTCTCGGCCGTTCGTTCGGCGCTCGCCGAAGTCGCTCCGCGTTCGCGCAACGTCACGCTGATCCTCCCCGACACGCTCGTCCGCATCTTCGTGCTGGACTTCGACGCCTTCCCCGTCAAACCCGCTGAAGCCGTTTCCGTGGTTCGCTTCCGCCTGCGCAAGATGGTTCCCTTCGACGTGGAGCCTGCCGGGGTCAGCTACCAGGTCCTCGCGCAGGACGAGTCCGAATACAAAGTGCTGGCCGCCGTCGTGCCCGGTCCTATCCTCGCCGAGTACGAGGCCGCCATCCGCGACGCGGGCTATGAACCCGGCGCCGTTCTCTCTTCGGGCCTGGCCGCGCTGGAGGCGGCCGATGCGACGGAAGGCGTGCTTGCTGCCAATCTCGGCGCGCACGCTATCACCACTGCCGTTACCAGCGGCCAGGAACTCCTTCTCTACCGCACGCTCGATCTGCCCGAGGAGCCATGGTCTCGCGCGGCTGAGATTGAGCGCTCGATCGCGGTGGCCGCCGCCTATTTCGAAGACAAGCTGGGCGCGCCTCCGCGGCGATTGCACTACGCGGGCATTGAGAGTCCGGCAGACTTCGCCGAGTCCATCGGCAGCTCCGAACTCACGGTTGTGGAATGGGCCGAGCGGCCCGAAGAAGGCGCCCTCACCTCTCTGCCTCAAACCAGTTTTGCCGGCGTCCGCGGCGCGCTGGCGGGAGCAAGTTAGAAAAAATGCGCATCACACTCAATCTCGCCACGCGCCCCTTTACCGATCTCGGACCGGCCCTCAAGCGTTTGCGCATTGGTATGGCCGTCCTCGGCGCGCTCTGTTTGCTCTTCCTTCTTGGCTTGCATCTCTTCGACCGCCAGGCCGCCGAGGTCCGCGCCCGCGAGCACTCGCTCGATGGCCAGATTGCCCGCATCGAAGCCGAGCGCCAGCACGCCCAGGCCTACATGAAACAGCCCGACAACGCGCAGCTCCTCACGCAGGCCGAATTCCTGAACGAGCGCTTCGACGAGAAGGCCTTCTCCTGGACGCTCGCCATGGAAGCCATGGAAACCGTCCTTCCCGCCGGCGTTCAGGTCACCTCCATCGAGCCGCAGCGGACGAAGGAAGGCCAGATCACAGTGGAACTCCGCGTTCTTGGCCCCCACGACCAATCCGTCAACCTGGTGCGCAACCTCGAACGCTCCCGCCGATTTATCGACCCGCGCATCGAGGGCGAAAGCGCCGAGAGCAGTAATGGTCCCAACTCGCGGATTGAGGTCCCAGTCAGCCCGTCGAATCGCTTTGAGTTTGAGCTCTTTGCCGATTACAATCCGCCCACACCCGAAGAACGCGCGGTACTGAACACCAGAGCTTCTAAAAAGGCGGCGGCCAGCCCCGTAGCGCCTGGGCGCGTTCCCGCGCTTGCTCGCGCGCCAACGTCGCACCTGGGCATGCCTCCTCCACTTTCGCATCAACGCGGCCGCCCGCCTTACACCGGCCCCGCGCAGTTCCCGCCTCAGCCTGCGCCCAACACCAACGGAGGTCGACCATGAGCGCGGAACAAACCTCCTCGAAATGGCGAGAGCGCCTCGCCTCTCCACTCACCTGGCACATAGCGGGCTTTGCCGTGCTGCTCGCGCTCGCCATCGCCCTCGGCATCCGTCTTGGCTTCGACTGGGCCGCGATGGACAGCCACTCCAGTGAAGTTCTCGCCGGCAAGCAAGTCGAACTGCGGGCGCTCGAAATCCAGACCAAGCCCCTGCGCGGCATTGACCAACGCGTTGAGAAAACCCGCCAGCAACTCGACGACTTCTACCAGAAGCGCATTCCGGCCAACTACTCCTCGATCGATGCGCGCGTCTCAGAGTTGCAGGTAAACTCGGGCGTGCGCCTGACGCGCGTGCAGTACTCGCAGGGCAAGCCCGGGCCGGGCCTTACGGAAATCACCATGGATGCGAGCATCAGCGGCAGCTATCCCGCTATCATGCGTTTCGTTAACAGCCTTGAGCGCGATCCCATGTTTTTCATCATTCGCGGCATGGCCCTCACCGGCCAGCAGGGCGGCCTGGTGAACCTGCGGCTGCGTGTCTCCACCTGGCTGCGTCCTGCCGACGCCGCGGCCAGCGGCTTGCCGCTCACGCCGCCGGATAATGCACCGCCCGGCCAATCCTCCTTCGCATCTGGCGCCGGCAAGGAGGGCGAATAGCGTGGCCCTCGCTCTCGGTCTTGAAAACAAGCGCAACGTCGCGATCGCCATCGTGCTCATCGCCGTCCTCATCGGCGTGGCTTATTACGTATTCTTCTCCGGTCCCTCGGCGCCCCCGCCGCCCTCGTCCTCGCAGACTTCAGTCGCAACTTCCGCGGTTGCTTTCAGCAAGGCTCCAGTGGCAGGCGCCGACGCCGAAAAACTTTCCAACGCGGGCATCGATCCCGCGCTGCACTTTGACAAGCTCGCCGCAAGCGAAGACGTGCGCTACGAAGGCACGGGGCGCAACATCTTTTCCGCCGAGTCGATACCCGTTGCCATCCCGCAGCCTATCAAGAGCGCGCGCAACACCCAGGCGCAACTGCCGCAGATTCCTGTCGGACCGCCCCCGCCGCCCCCGCCGCCGGAGATCAATCTCAAATACTTCGGTTACGAGCAGGACAACGACAAATCGTACCGCGCCTTCTTCGTCCACGGCGACGACATCTTCATTGCCCATACCGGAGAGATCGTCGACCATCGCTACAAGGTTGGCGTCATTCATCCGCTCAATGTAGTGGTAACCGACCTCTCCTACAACAACACGCAGACGCTGTCGCTCGCGTCTTTCTGAGCCGCATGACGAAGCCTTCTCCAACCCGCAGGGCGATCCGTTCTTCCGAAGAAGGTTACATTCTCCTGTTCGCCATTTTTCTGATGGCCCTGGTCGTCATCTCACTGGCCATCGCCGCGCCGAAGGTCGCCAAATCCATCCAGCGCGACCGCGATCTCGAAACCTTCCATCGCGGCCTGCAATATCGCCGCGCCATCCAGCTCTACTACCGCAAATTCCACGCCTATCCGCCCAACGCCGATGCCCTCGTCAAGACCAACGAGATCCGGTTTTTGCGCAATAAATACATTGATCCCATCACCGGCAAGGCGGATTGGAAGCCGGTCCTCTTTGGGCAGAACAAGACGCCCACGGCGATGGGCTTTTTCGGACAGCCGCTCGCGGGAGGAGCTACTTCGATCGCGGGCATCGGGCCTAGCGGAGGCAACGGTCTCGGCGGCAGCGGCGGCGGTTCTATATTGCCTGGCGGAATCAGCCAGATGTTTGGCAGCAGTTCAAGCAGCAGCACATCGGGTACCAGCCCGACCGATACCTCCGGCAACCCCAACGCTGGTCCAAGCTCGCCAGGAACCAACGCTCCTGGAACTACTACCACCGGAGGTCTCGGCTCATCCACGGGCTCTTCGACCGGCTCCGATCAATCGGGACAAAACGGGCAGACATTCGGCGGCGCGGGCATTATTGGCTTCTCGCCGGCCAGCACCAAGAAGTCCATTCTTATATACAAGAAAAAGGACCACTACAATGAGTGGGAGTTCACCTACGACCCCATCTCCGAAATGAAAACCATCAGCGGGGGCAACGGCGCGGGCATCGGCCAGCCCGCGAGCAGCACAACTACGCCGGTCGGTACTTCACCCTTCGCCAATACCTTCGGCTCGAACAACAACACCAACACCAACTCCAACAACACTGGCACCAACTCGAACCCGTCACCCCAGCCACAGTAGCCCGATATCCAAAAACACAAAAGGCCCGCCCCGATGGGCGAGCCCTGCGTTATTCTCTTTTATTCCGGCTCTAGCTAGAGCGGCCACTCGCCGCAATCAGCTAGCGGTTAGAAGCCGTTCTTATACGTGGAAGGACGAGCCGCATCCGCAGGTCGACTTTACCTGGGGATTGTCGAACTTGAAGCCTGCGGCTTCGAGCGTCTCCACGTAGTCCACCGTGCAACCGTTCAGGTACATCAGCGACGTGGCGTCTACGAACACCTTCAAATCGTCGAAACTGAATACCTTGTCCATCATTCCGGCCTGGTTCTCAAAGGCCATGGAATATTGGAAGCCGGAGCAGCCTCCGCCCACTACGCCGATGCGCAGTCCAGCGGGAAGCGGATCCTGGGTAGCCATAATCTCGCGCACCTTGGCAATCGCCTGAGGGGATAGCACAAGAGGCGGTTTCTTCTGGGTTTCCTGAGTCTGTTCAACACTGGTTATGGTTGTGGCCATGATTCCTCCCTTTAGGCGGTGCGCACTGCTTGTTTCACTCTACCGTTCCGCGAACCTCAACACAAGCCCCACTCTGGGGCACTCTTACTAGATGCATCCGGCAGGGTGATGGACGCAAATCCTTCTGCGACGCGTCCCCGGCGCGGGTTTTCCGAGCAAAGGCACGGAAATGGTTGAGAAATCAATAACATCGCTCCCCAGTGCGAAAACGTAACCGTCGCTTTCCGACCGCGATCCCAATATGACAATGAAAATCTCTCAAATCGGTTCCCAAATCCACCAAAACGGAGCTATCATCATCAAGCTACGGCCCCTCTGGCCGCGAGACCGCGATTTCTCAACGCCCCGCCGGTACCTGGGACCGCAATTCGTTGGGAGGTGCGATATGACTAATGTCTCGATGGTGATGTGGAGCGTATGGGCTGCATTCGCGCTTTTTATGGCGGCACTGTATATCTACCGTGCCAGCCTCACCCGCGATGAGGAAGATCAGATCTTCCTCGACGATTCGTTCAATCACGAGAGAGTGCTGCAAGAGGGCATTGCGGCAAAGGTGGCCCGGGTCGAGCCTCTGGTTCGTATTGCCCGGTGGCTGGTCGTGGCCATGTCGGTTGTGGTGGTTGCCTATTACATTCGCGACGTCTTGCTACAGTTGAACATCATTCACTGATGCAGCTGGTCGACGGCGTGGGGGTGCGGCGGTGTTACCTCAGCGGCCGCATTGAGGCTTAGTGTGGGCGCTCTCCAGGAGCTGGAACTCGGCTGGAGAGCGCGCTGGGCCGCCGTCCGATGGTTTTGTCGCGTTATCTGAACTGATGCAACGAATCAAAGATGTAATACGCGAGCAGCAGCAGTGTCATGAAACCCGCAAGCCCGAAAGTTGACAGCTTAAGCGGCCGAATCCGGTCCAGTCGCGCCGCAATGGCGTCTTGCTCGCCCTTTTCATGACTCGACGACTCGGCAAGGAAAAGCTGTGATTCCTCGTACCTGCCCACTCGTGAAGAATAAAGGCCTACGATCGCCATCAAGACAACTGCCGCTCCCCACACCGCCCACATCATCGGAACGATTCCCATCGCACACTCCACGGATCAAAGGTTGACACGGCGCTCCCGCGTCCGCGGAGGCACAAAAATGCCTTGCGCTCGCGTGGGCGTCGGGCCCGTACACAACATTCATCGTGAAAAATCGGAGTGGACTTCAATGACCAAAGTCATGGCTGGGCCACGCCTGCGCTAAGCTGCGGGATTTCGCACTGGACTTAGGCTGTATCGACATATACGCACAGCAGGAAGCGTTCTTTCGAGGGATATTCAGGGCGATTGAAAGACAACCGCAGATCCTTCGGTTCCGCTTACCCCATAATTGCGTGGCAATCATGGGGCCTCGAACACGCTCCGCTCAGGATGACAGAGTAATGTTGATACGAGTTTTAGGGACAGGACGCTCTACTCCACTTCCTGCCTGGCGCGATAGCCGTCTCTGGCAATGACGTCGAATTTGAGTGGCTTGTGTTTCTCGTCCTGCATGCGCAGCGGCTGGCCCTCGTCGTCGACCAACTCCACATGGATCTTGCGAAACGTTCCGTCCTGCTTGGCGTTCGTGGGTTTGTAGATCAACTCGTATTTGGCGCGGATATTCTCGTTGATGGCCCTCACGTCGTCGGGCAATTCGCCGACGAACCGCGGCGAAAAGTGCGCGCCTCCGGTCATATCGGAAAAGTTCTTCATCTCGTTGTCGGCCTGGAGATACGTCATGTCGCGCATGCCGCCCATCATGCCGCCTGAGCCCTGAGTCAACGCCTCGAACAAACCATCGGTAGAGATGGTCTCGATGGTGATGTCGCGCGAGGCCTTTACCCGCTTCTGAATCTGATCGAAAGTCAGCTTCGACATGGAATCGACGCCGCTGGCGATCAAAATAATATACTTCTGCCCTTCCACCCGGGAGAGACGGTCGAGCGACTCGTTCAACGCGTCGAAAACGTCGGTCTCGGAAAATGCCGCGGGCATGTAGACTTCGTTGGCCAGCTGGTTGATGCCTTCCTGGATCTGCTTTTTGTCCTGCGTGAAATCGCTCACAATGTGGGTATTCAGGTCAAAGGCCATCATGGCCACGTAGTCTTGCGGCCGCAGCTGCTCGGCAAACGCCCAAGCCGTATTCAATGCCTGCACTCTGAACATATAGCCGCGCGCGGCATACTCGATCAGGATCAGTGCCGTGATGGGCGCCTCGGTGCGCTTGAAGCCTTCCACCTTCTGTTCGACGCCATCTTCATAGACGCGGAAGTTGGACGGCTTCAAACCGGGCACAAACTGATGCGTCTTTTCCAGCATCACGCCCACGTCGATCGTCACCTCCGGCACATTCACGTGCAGGGTCACGGTGCCCAATCCTTCGGGATTCTTGAACGTGGGTGCGGCGGGAGCAGGGGGCGGAGGGGCCTCGTCGGGATTCTCTTTTTTCTTGGGCACGGCGATCACGCCTGTATCGCCGTTGGGGCCTCCTGCTGCGGGCGGGCTTTGGTCCGTTTGCTGCTGCGCCGCAGGCTGCTGATTCTGCTGCCCACCCGATGCGGCCTGTCCATTTGCCCATACCAGCGGCGTGGCAACCAGGGCCACCATGGCCAGCAGCATTCCGATCGAAAGATGTTGGGGAAAGCTTCGAACTTTACGCGGCTTCGTCATAATAACCTCTTGTGCTCACCAGCATACGCGATTCGCATCGCGACGCGCGGTCAGGAGAAACGGCGACGCGCTTCACTGTACTCTAATAGACGTGGAAACTAGCCCAAATGGGAACAATCGGCGGCTCTCCGCCGTCGCCTTTTTCGCGGCACTGGCGCTGGCCAGCACTGCCGCGCATCTCCCTGCGCAGCTCGCCGCGCAATCGGTTTCGCCGGCCGCGCAGCAACCCGCTCAAAATCCCTCCGGCCCTCCGCGTAATACCCAATTCTTTCCGCTGGACCAGGTCCGCAGGGGCATGACCGCGACAGCCTGGACCGTCTTCGAGGGCACCAAACCCGAGCCCATGGAGGTGGAAATCCTGGGTGTGCTCCGCGGCGCCCGGGGCCCCGGCCAGGACCTGATCCTGGCTCGCCTGCACGGAGCCAAACCGGAGTACACCGGCGTGGTTGCGGGCATGAGCGGCAGCCCTGTTTACATCGACGGCAAACTGCTGGGTGCGCTCTCCTATCGCATCGGGCAATTCACCAAGGAGCCCATCGCCGGCATCACGCCCATCGAGCAGATGCTCGAAGTCCGCAACCTCTCAACCGACGATGCCGGCACCCCATCGTCTTCGGCGACAAGTTCGGGAACAAGCGAAGCCATGTCGCATGAAGAGTGGGATTCTGCCGACCCCAACAGGACTTTTCAGCCTATGGAAACCCCGCTCGTCCTGAGCGGACTGGATCCCGAATCCATCCGCTTCTGGCAGCAGCAGACCGCCGGAACTTCTCTCGAAACCATCGCCGCCGGCGGATCGTCTTCCGGCCCAGTGTCGGGCTTGGGCGGCTCTTCCGCATCGCAGGCGTCCCACGCATCTGCTGAATCTACTGCGCCGCCGGCACTCGAGCCCGGATCGTCCGTGAGCATGCAACTGGTGCGCGGCGACATCGAAGTAGCCGCTACCTGCACCGTAACCTACATCGACCCGAAGCAGTTGCTCGCCTGCGGTCACCCGGTTCTCGGAGCCGGCCCGGTGTCGCTGCCCATGACCACCAGCGACGTGGTCGCCACCGTGGCATCTCCGCTCAACGCGTTCAAGATCATCAACACGGGCGACACCATCGGCGCCTTCAACGAAGATCGCGAATCCGCCATTCACGGCGTCTTCGGCGCCCAAGCGCACATGATCCCCATGCACGTCTCCGTCGACGCTCCGACCGGTCCGCGCCAGGTCAACGTCGAGATTCTCGACCTGCCCTCCCTCACGCCCGTCGCCATGCAGGTGGTTCTGCTCAATTCCCTCACGCAATCGAATGAAAGCAGCGAATCACTCAGCTACCACCTCACTGGCAGCATCAGTCTCTCCGGGTACTCCTCCATGCCGCTTGACGTCTGGGCCCCGGCAGCCTCCGGAGCGCCAGCCTCACTGCAGGCTGTTCTTACTGCCGGCCAGCAATTCACGCGCCTCTACGCAAACGGCGCCCGCCAAGGCACGATCCGCCAGGTGGATCTGCACGTTCAGGCGGTTCCCACCCGGGTTCTGGTCACGCTCGATCATGCGCAAATCGTCTCCAGCAACATTGCCCACGCCGGCGACTCCGTGGAGATTGAAGCCACCCTTCGTCCCTGGCAGCAGCCGGAGCGTAATGTCCGCATCGCCGTCAAGCTCCCGGCGCGGCTGGCCGCCGGCAATCTCCGCCTGCTAGTGTCTGATGGCGCCACGCTCGACCGTGCCCTCCACCAGCCCCGGCTGAATGCCACTACGCCCGATCTCGCCACGGTCCTTGCCGAAGCCCGCAGCCAGCACTCCGCCGACCGCATTTACGTCAGCCTTCTTGTTCCCGAGGCTCAGGGCGAGCTTGAGGGCCAAACCCTCACCAGCCTCCCGCTTTCCATAGCTAACGCGATCGAGCCACTGCGCAACGCCCAGACCGCCAGCCTCAACGGGGAATCGGCCGAAGTTGCCGCCGAAGCCCCGGCGGGAGGCGTGCTTTCCGGTTTCCAGGTCCTCAATCTGCACATCGAGGCGGGCGGCGGTTTAGACTAAGAGCATCGAATTTCTATTCCTCCTCCAGATCGGATCGGTACTTTGGGGAAATTTGCCGGGCCGATGGCTATCCAGCGAGGAAAACGGAGCAATAAATGGCTCATATTCAAGGACTTGCGGCACACGCAGCAGGAGCCGAACTCCTCTCCTTCCGTTACGATCCGGGCAAACTCGGGGCACACGACGTAGAAATCGCCGTTACCCACTGCGGTATCTGCCACAGCGACCTGCACCTGATAGCCAACGATTGGGGCATCAGCCAGTACCCCTTCATTCCTGGTCACGAGATCATCGGCAAGGTCTCCGCCGCAGGCTCCGATGTTAAGTCCCTCACCGTTGGCCAGCGTGTCGGTCTCGGCTGGCAGTCCAACTCCTGCGGCCACTGCGAGTGGTGCATGAGCGGGCGAGAGAACCTGTGCCCCGAAGCGGAGGCCACTTGCGTGCACCGCCACGGCGGCTACGCCGACCGCGTCCGCGCCAACGCCCGCTTCGTGGTTCCCATCCCAGACGCTCTTCCGAGCGAACAGGCCGCTCCGCTCCTCTGCGCCGGTATCACCGTCTACAATCCGCTACGCCTTAACGGGGTCAATCCATCGTCTCGCGTTGGCGTGGTGGGAATCGGCGGTCTCGGCCATCTCGCCATCCAGTTTGCCCGCGTCTTCGGCGCTGAAGTTACTGCTTTCTCCACCTCCCCGGCCAAGGAAGAGGAGGCCCGCGCGCTGGGCGCGCACCAATTCGTCAACAGCCTCGAATCCAAGAACATGAAGGAGGTCACCGGCTCCCAGGACTTCATCATCACCACGGTCAATGCGGACCAGGACTGGGGCGCTTACCTCCAGTGCTTACGGCCCAACGGGACCTTGTGGTTTGTCGGCGTTCCGCCCAAGCCCGTCACGGTGCAAGCTTTCCCGCTCATCTCCGGTCAGCGCGCCATCGGCGGCAGCCCGGTCGGCAGCCCCTCGCGCCTGCGCGAGATGCTCGACGTAGCCGCCCGCCACGGCGTCAAAGCCACCATCGAGCTGTTCTTGATGGCCAAGGCCAACGAGGCCATCGAGAAGGTGAAGAAGGGCAAAGTTCGCTACCGTGCCGTGCTGGTGAACTAGCTCAGACAAACCTGACCATCTGAGCAAAGGCGGTCCGCTCAAGCGGACCGCCGGGTTGGAGGCCTGCCCTGAGCGAAGATCGAGAAGCGGTCAAAGTCCAATGGGAACCTGCGTTCGCTGATCGTCGGCTTACTGACTCGCTCTTGTTACTTTGGTCCCGTCGTTCTCGATTTCCACAACCCTTTTTTCGCTAAAATATTTGTCGATGCCTTTCCCGATCCGAACCTGTGTGGTCTGTCATGAGGAGTTCGAACTCCGCCCCGGAAAGCCCGGCTTTGCCAATCGTTGCCCCTCCTGCAGCGAACCGGAAGCTGCAGAGCCCGAGGCCGGCCGCTCCGCGGACTACGTCGATCGCCACGCCGAATCCGAAGTGAACGCCGCGCGCCGCCGCGCCATGCGCGACTTGCTCTACCGCAAGGACAGTTGAGAACTGCATTTCAAACGGTGCAGGCGCGCACTTCATAGTGTGTTGCAAACGTCTCGATGCGGTTCAGCAATCTCTTCGCCTCCGGCTCGAAGACAGCAACCGAGTAGTCCGGCCCGGCGAAGCGCTTCACCGCTTCGAGCGACTCGAAGAGATTCACGACGACGAACTCGGACTCATCCGCGCCGTCGTTGCGCAGGATGTAGCCGCCGCGATAGCCTTCGACAGCGCGCAGGTCTGGCAGTACCTTGCCCTTTAAGAAGGTTTCGTATCCGTCTGCATTTTCTGGTCTTGTCCATCCACGCCAGTGCCGTGCAATCATCTCGCCTTCCCCCTTCGCTTATTCACTCTTTCGCTTCTTCATCGTCCACCGCTCATTGTCCATTAGAATAGAATAAAGCTGTGACCAAAAGCTCCTCGCCCACGGCCCCTTCCGTCGGCTTTATCTCCCTCGGGTGCCCCAAAAACCTTGTTGATTCCGAGGTCATGATGGGCCTCCTGGACCGCGCCGGTGCGCGCCTCACCGCGCGGCCCGAAGACGCTGAGATCCTCGTCGTCAACACCTGTTCCTTCATCGACACCGCCAAGCAGGAATCGGTCGACACGATTCTAGAAATGGCCCGGCACAAAACTTCAGGGCGTGCCCGCAAGCTCATCGTCGCCGGCTGCTTGGTCGAGCGCTACCGCGACGAGATCCAGAAGAACATTCCTGAAGTGGACGCGGTGGTCGGCACCGGCGAGCTTGAAGCGATTTTGGAAGCTGCCGGGCTTGCACCCGCGCCCGTTGCGCCTTCGCTCTTCAACATCCTGACTAGCGCGCACGCCGAAGTCCGGTCTGGCCGCGAATCACAGGCCGGCACGCACAAGACAACCACGTCGAGATTGGAAGGCGACCACCGCGAGCGCGCCGGCCGCTTCAAACGCGACTCGTGGCAAGGCGCATCGTCCTCATTACCTACCTATCTCTACGACGAAAACACGCCGCGGCTGCTCTCTACGCCGCGCGCGTCAGCATATATAAAGATCGCCGAGGGCTGCGACCACCCGTGCAGCTTCTGCGTCATTCCCAACTTGCGTGGCAAGTTCCGCTCGCGGCGCTTCGAGTCCGTCGTTGCCGAAGCCGAAGCCCTCGTGGCTCGCGGAGTTCGCGAGATCACGCTCATCGGCCAGGACACGACCTGCTACGGCGAAGATCTGGGCCTGAAGGATGGATTGGCAGCACTGCTCGAGCGGCTCGCCCGTATCCCCGACCTGCGCTGGCTGCGCTTCCTCTACGCCTATCCCAACCGCATCACCGGTAAGCTGCTCGAAACCATCGCCCGCCACGACAAGATTTGTAACTATCTCGATCTTCCGCTGCAGCACGCCTCGCCCGACGTGCTCAAGCGCATGAAACGCGGCGCCGGAGCGGAGATTTTTTTGAAGACTTTGGAGAAGGTTCGTGCGGCCGTGCCAAACATCGCCCTGCGTACCTCGTTCATCGTCGGCTTTCCCGGCGAATCGCTCCGCGACTTTGAAGTTTTGGAGGAGTTCATCCAAGAGGCGGGGTTCGACTGGCTCGGCGTTTTCAATTATTCCCATGAGGAAGGCTCAGCGGCCTACGCGCTTGACGGCCAGGTGCCGAAGCGCACTATCGAAGCACGCCGCAAGCGCCTGATGAAGCTGCAGCAGTCCATCTCGCGCCGCGCGAAACAAAAATGGATTGGCCGCGAACTCACCGTGCTTGCCGAAGGCCCCAGCGAAGAAACGGAACTTCTCTGGGAAGGCCGCACCGAGTTCCACGCGCCGGAGATCGACGGCAAGGTTTACCTGAACGACTTCGGTCCTCTCGAAACCTTGGAACCCGGACGCTTCTACCGGGCTCAGATCACCGAAGCCCACGACTACGATCTGGTTGCCCGCATTCTGGCTCCCGAAGACGCTCGGAGCCAGTCCGAATCTGCGGAAACGCCGCGGGGCGCGGTCCCGTGCCGCTCTTGAGAGCTAGCAGCCACACACCGGCTTCTTCGCGCAGTTGCGCGAGATCGATGTCGCCGAAGGCCTCAGGACAGGCCCCGAACCGCCGCAGGGCTTTGTCGAGCAGCGAGACCGCGCCGCGAATGTTTCCGGTTTGCACGTGGTGGAAGGCCGCCGTGGTCTGAATCAGCGCCTGCAAAAAACTTTTCTCCGGTTCTTCCAGGCGCAGCCAGACGTTCTCCCAATGTTCGTGGGCGATCCAGAACTTCGCGTTGCGATAGCATTGCAGCCCCTCCGCAAGCGGCCCGGATTCCCAGTCAAGCGACATACCCAAAGCATAGGCGAACCGACGACGCGCGACTATCCTAGCAGCGAATCCACGAATTCTTCCGGCGAGAACTCCAGCAGGTAGGTCATTTTTCGCCGATGTCTACGTAGCGGACGGGTAGATTCAGCTCGCGGGCGATGCTGTCGGTGAAACGGCCGCTAGCGGCGCGATTTGGGAACACGGCCAAGGCGGGGATCGCGGCGGAGCAATAGGTCGCAGGCGTGGAGAGCTTCCTTCTCAAAATCGGGGCCGTCACTGGGAAGGAGAAGCCAGTGGCCGATTTTGTCGCCGAGCAACTCGATGGGGCGGAGCGAAGGGAACTCGCGACGAAGCTGGGGATCGGCGGGATGCGCGGTTTCCGAGAGGACGAGCCAGAGGCCATTGTCCTGAGGTGACCGGATGTGGTCGCGGAGCATGCAGACGATGCGGTCGCCAATGTAGACAGCAAAGCCGGAAAACATGCGGCGCACCTCGGGGTCGAGCGGAGCTAGGGCTTCGAGGACGAAGGCGTACGGAGGTTTCGGTTTGGGTTTGGATGGGCGATGCATGGCTGCCTACTGGTTATTTTGCATCACTCCAGCAATGAATCGACAAATTCTTCCGGCGAGAATTCGAGCAGGTCGGTCATTTTTTCGCCGACGCCGGCGAAGCGGACGGGGAGGTTCAACTCGCGGGCGATGGCGACGGCGATGCCGCCTTTGGCCGTGCCATCCAACTTTGTGAGCACGATGCCTGTGACGCCGGCGGACTGCGTGAACTGGCGGGCCTGCTGGAGACCATTTTGGCCGGTGGTCGCATCCATAACTAGGAGGACTTCGTGGGGTGCGCCGGGAACCAACCGGGAAGCAGTGCGGCGCATTTTATCCAGTTCGTCCATCAGTCCGGATTTGGTGTGCAGGCGGCCAGCGGTGTCGACGTACAAATCGTCAATGCCGCGCGCTTTGGCGGCCGTGATGGCGTCGTAGAGAACGGCTGCTGGATCACCGCCCTGTTTGGTCTTGATGATTTCGACGCCGGAGCGTTGGGCCCAGACTTCTAACTGTTCAATGGCTGCGGCGCGGAATGTGTCTGCGGCGCAGAGCAGTACGGAGCGGCCTTGCGCGCGGGACCAGGCGGCGAGTTTGCCACTGGAGGTGGTTTTGCCGGTGCCGTTGACGCCGACGAGAAAGATGACCTGGGGCGACACCCGCGGCGTGGCAGCCTGCACCTGCGGTGCGGCAGCCGCCCCTTGCGGGGCTTGGAGAATGGCGATTAACTGCTCCTTCAAGAGGTCGCGGAGCTCGGCGCCGCCTTCGATGGCCTGGTGGCGGGCGCGGTCGCGGAGTGCGTCCAAGATAGCGGTGGTGGTTTGGACGCCGAGGTCGCTTGTGAGCAGTGCGGCTTCGAGTTCGTCGAGAGCATTTTCATCGACGGTACGGGTGAGGGCGGCGATGTCGGCAATTTTTTGGGAGAAGCTCTCGCGGGTGCGCGAGACCGCTTGGCGCATGCGGTCGAAGAGGCTTTTCTTTGGTTCGTCCTCGGCGGGTTTTTCGGGTTCC
>Ga0187847_10002212_pt1 | contig 15975 bp, 11 predicted proteins | sample June2016WEW_4_10_FD_132458 | JGI IMG/M metagenome (GOLD analysis project Ga0187847, IMG submission 132458) | Peatland microbial communities from SPRUCE experiment site at the Marcell Experimental Forest, Minnesota, USA - June2016WEW_4_10 | ecosystem: Environmental > Terrestrial > Soil >...
CGCGAAATCGAGTCCGCGGATCGGCGGAGTCATCTCAAGGATGGAAGCGGTTGCACCAAAGGCGAGTAAGACTGGCAACAGCCCGGCAAGGCGGGCCCAGAGCCTCACGCTACTCCTCCAGGACAACCGGTGTGCCCCGGCGAACCATGTGCGACAGCTCATCCACATCCCAGTTCGTCAGCCGGATACACCCGTCAGACACCCCGTGCCGGACGCTCCCCGGATCCGGCGTCCCATGGATTCCGTAATTCTCTTTTGAGAGGCCGATCCACGCTACGCCGACGGGACTGTTCGGACCCGGCGCGAGTTCCACCTTCGCCAGCGTCTGGTCGACATTCCAGAGGAGCTTCGGGTCCCAGCTGAACCACGGGTAGTGCACAATGCCGACGATGGTCCATTGACCGAGAGGCAGTGGATCGTGCGAGTCCCCAATTGTGGCCGGATACTGAGCCAGTTCCTTGCCTCCGGGACCGTAGGTGGTGACGGTGCGTTTTGACTTCGACACCACCACGCGTGACGCCAGGCGCACTACGCCTCGCCGCACATTCGGAACGGTGATCTGCTGCCCCGCTGTGTCCAGCTTCTTGCCGGGATTCAACTGGGCCAGCAGCTTCGGCGAGAGATGGAACCTCTCGCCCAGTTCCTCTTCCGGCGTTTCGAAGCCAAGCCACTTCAGCTTCGCCTTGTCCTCGACCGCGGCCGGCAGCGGGACGAACGGGCCTTTCTCATCCGCCGGCGTAATCGTGTAGGTCAGCAAAAGAGGGCCGGCGTCGCTATCGAGCAGGCGCCACATCGCGGCATCAATTGTGCCGGTGGGCTTCAGATCGTGATTTTCCTGATATCCCTTGACCGCAACCTCGAAATCGTCGCCGTAGACTCCGTCGATTTCGCCCGGCGAGAATCTGGCTCGGTCCAGGAGAATCTGCGCCCGTGTTACCTTCGTCCCCGTCGCTCCCGGCCCTACCGCGACGGTCGTCGAGTCTTCTATTTCGCTTCCAGCAGTACTCCGGACGACTGGCGTCGCAGCCGGTCCGGCTGCATTCACGCCGACCAGAGCCAGAACGGAAACGGTTGCCGTTAGTAGATGCGTTAGGCGCATACCGAACAGTGGGCACTTTGCGGGCCGTATCCAGGCCGTTGCCTCCTTAGCGCCAGCGCGGCCGCCTCCGAGCTGTCTGAAGCCGACGTGAGTTTTGTGGAGTGGTTGTTCTGCGACGGGATTGATGGCGGCAGAGACCGCACTTCTTGCCTCATGAACCGCAGGACTTGCGCGTGACAACTTGCACCGGTGTTTGTTTCGCGGCATATACGGCGGACATTGGCCGCTTTGCTCAAGTGCGAACGGAATGCCAAGGAGTTTGATGAGCCTCGGTTGCTAGAATTATCGTTACCTAAAGGAGACCGCATGCCCGGAGACCGGGAAGTCCTGCTGTCCGTGCTTCGGGAAGCCTCGCGGCAGGCAGAGCCTTTTCAGAGCCTGATCCACGATTACTCTTTGGATGTCATGAATGATCCTGCGGTCCATCTTCTCTTTGCAACGCGGCTCAACGAAAACGTGCCCATGCTCCGCCGTATCAGCAGTCTCAAGACATCGTTCGAATCATCCGATACAGATGCCAGCGCTCTTTCGACGCCCATGAAAGAGGTTCTGGAGGCCGCATCCGCACTTCCCGCAACCAGCCACACTAACCTGGGGGAAATTGCGAACCTCGTGGCCGTCGAACTAGCCTACCGCCGCATAGATCAGGGCCTCGATCAACCGCTGGACCCCCGCGAGAGGCTACCTGAAAATACGCCCGGGTAGTCAGCAGGAGTGGGCGCCCTCGAAATACCGCAACCAGCAAAATCGGCCTGGAATTCTTTCGAAGCCGGGCCAGTCCAAGGGACTTCCGCGTGACGGGTCACCAGCACTTCAATCCGCCGCAGCTTCAACGTGATCTGCTCGGGCGGATCCTTCCAGCGGTCGTAGCGGTCGGAATGCGCCGCCATTGCTGACGGGTACGACCCGAGCTTCGGCTCCATAGCCGCCGGACGAGGCCCTCGAACGCAAGCCCCTGTGGGAAACAGTATGCAATAAAAGCGATTAGCGCTTTTATGGAACGGGCTCGCCCTCGTTTGACGCCCGCAGTGCCCGGCAGACGGGCTTACGAGTCGGCGAGAGGTGAAATCGCGTGGCCAAGTTTCGCAATCCGATCGCCGCACAACAACTCAGCATCAGCAGCAGGCTTGCCGGCTCCGGAACCGGAGAAGTCGCCGGCGCGAGGCCATCAAATTGACTCGCTCCGCCGGATTCATTAGCGACGAAGGTACCGGCCCCGGTGGTCGTGCTCAACGAGTAGACGGAGTCAAACAAGGATACTCCATTGGTATTCGAGCCCCCAAATAGAGTGCCATTCTCGAATACTGTCGCTCCCAACCCATCCGCACCAGTGCTTCCGATAGACGTTGCGGCCCCCGTGGTCAAATCCACCGAATATAGCGTGTCGGCTGAGAAGCTCGGCCCGAAGGTCAAATACAGGCTGCCCGACCCCGTTGAGATAGCCAAGGTATCGTAACAGATGTCCCGTTTTACAAAGGATTAGGTCTGACAAGTCCCGACGGCCGGAACCTCCCGGCGAAAACTCACTCAAGGAGTTCGGTGCGGCCGCACCAGTGAAACTAGATGGCAGCCTTGACTTCGGGCCTCCTTCAAAGCGTCCCGCACCTTCTAGCGTCAATCCGCGCGTCAATACGCCTGCCCGCCGCGGGCGCTTGACCGGCCCGATGGCCGATAACGAATCATAGCGGGCTCCTCGCAGCGCGCGCACGCACCACCAATGAACGTGGTTCCCAAAAGCGGACAATCGCCGGTGCGGTGTTCCCTGTGGGGGCCAATAGTTTCAGTCACTTGCCCTCCTCCCCGAACGGCCGCCCACTTGCATCCCTCAACCGCAGATGCTGACTCTTCTGAAGGATCTGCGTTACTCCCTGCGTACTTTGCGCAAGACGCCAGGCTTCGCAATCATGGCCTTGCTGGTCCTTGCACTGGGAATCGGGGCGAACACCGCTATCTTCAGCGTCGTCAATTCGGTGGTATTGCGGCCTCTGCCGTATCCCGGCGCCGACCGTCTCGCCCTGATATGGGAGACAGATCTGAAGGACGGTATCAAGCGGGAAGGGCCGACCGCGCCGAATTTCCTCGACTGGAAGGAGCAGAGTCAATCTTTCGAGGATATGGCGCTGCTGGAAGTGGGTACGGGCACCGTCACTGGTGAGGGCGAACCCGAGCAGGTGACTGGTCTGCGCGTCACCACGAATTTCCTGTCGATGCTCGGAGCTCGCACGGTTCTCGGACGTGGCTTTACGGTGGCTGAAGGCGAGGGTCAAGCACGGTACCCGGTTGCCGTTCTCACGAACGGTTATTGGAAACACCGCTTCGGAGCGGACCCGCGCGTCATCGGATGGACCTTTACCTTGAATAGCGAGCCATACACCGTGATCGGCGTGCTGGCTCCGGACTTCTGGCAACCGCTGCCCAGCGATATTTACGTGCCATGGCCGGTCGCGCAACTGCGCGCCAAGAGCCGCGTGTCCCACGAGTTCGGTGTCATCGCCCGTCTGAAGCTGGGCGTCACCTTCGCTCAGGCGCAAGCCGAGTTGAGCACGATCGCGCGCCGCATCGATGCGCAGACGCCTGGACTGGCGGGTTGGGACGTAGCCGTGATCGGCATGAAACAGGCACTCTTCGAATACATTCGGCCCGCGTTTTTGTTGCTTCTGGGAGCGGTTGGGCTTTTGCTGCTGCTGGCTTGCGTTAACGTGGCTAGCCTTTTGCTGGCTCGCGTCACTGGCCGGCGGAAGGAGATCGGGATTCGCGCAGCGTTAGGCGCGCGGCGGGGCCGTCTGATCGGACAGATCTTGAGCGAAAGCCTCCTGCTCAGCCTTGTTGGAGGCGTGCTGGGAGTCTCCTTTGCTGTCTGGGGTGTCGACCTCCTGAGCGCGCTGCTGCCGAGCACACTTCCGATGGCGGAGGCTGGAGCTGAGATCGTGCGACCGGTAATTGGCGTGGATACCCGCGCGCTCGTATTTGCACTGCTGATCTCAACTGGGGCCGCCATGGTTTTCGGACTGATTCCCGCCCTCTATGCAGCCCGCGCCGACGTGAACGACGCGCTGAAGGAAGGTGGCCGAACGTCCTCCCCATCGCCTGGCCGGACCGGCGTGTGGAACTTCCTGGTGGCCGGCGAGATCGCGCTCGCCAGCATGCTGCTGATCGGCGCCGGTCTCGCGATGAAGAGCTTCGTGAATCTACAACACGTGAATCCGGGCATACGGCCCGATCATGTCTTGACGTTTCGAATGCGCCTGCCCACGGACAATCTTTATAAGAGCGATCGGGAACAGGCTGACTTCTACACCCGAGTACTGGACAAGGTGAACCAGATCCCAGGCATCCAATCCGCCGGACTGACCGATGTGCTTCCGCTTGGTCAGCAGAACGACCGCGAGTACTTCATGATCGAAAAGCGCCCGTTGCCGCCTGGGCAATGGCTGGTCGCCGACTTCCGGCGTGTCAGCCCGCAGTACTTCAAAACGATGGGAATCGTGCTGCTGCGGGGGAGACTTCTTTCCGATCTCGACGTTCGAGACGCTCCGCCGGTAACTCTGATCGACGAAACACTGGCGCACCAGTACTGGCCGAATGAGAATCCGATTGGCCAGCGCATGCGGCTGTGGGGCCAGTTCCGGGAAGTTGTCGGCATCGTGGGCCAGGTGCATCATTACGGCTTGGAAAAACAACCCGAGCCAACCATCTATGCACCTTATGAGCAGATGCCGGACAAGGCGATGGCGCTGGCCGTTCGCACTACCATGGAGACGCAAGCCGTGGTCAAGGCCGTGAAGGAAGCGGTATGGTCAGTGGATCGCGGCCAGCCCGTATTCCAAATCCGCAGCATGGACGAGTACATATCGCTGGCAGATACCGCTCCTCGCATTTCGACAGAACTACTGGCTATTTTCGCGGGACTCTCGATGTTATTGGCCGCGCTCGGGATTCATGGAGTTGTTTCCTACGGCGTCGCCCAGCGAACGCGCGAGTTCGGACTTCGGATGGCCCTAGGCTCCACGTCTGGGCAGCTCAAGACGCTAGTAGTCCGGAACGGGATTAAGACCGCGCTGATTGGTCTGATGGCCGGAATGGCAGGCGCCGCTGCGCTGGCGTCAGGTCTGCGCGCGCTGCTTTACGGTGTAGCGCCGCTCGATCCCACCGTAATGGGTGGAGTAGCTGCGTTGCTGCTTACTGTGGCGCTCATCGCGAACTATGTTCCGGCCCGGCGTGCGACGCGCATTGATCCGATGGAGGCGCTACACCACGAGTAGCCGGCTCATGCATACAGGGCCGCTTCACGCTGGCCCCATAGCTGCCAATGTTGAATATTAACGCGCCAACTAATATTCCAACGATGCCGCCGTGTGCGATGCTAGGTGTTCTATGCGAGCTCCGGAAATCATCGAGACTGAGCTGATGGAAATCAGTGCCATCGCTGAGGATACAGTCAAGTTCGAGCGCATCGTGGCCTGGTGCGCCACGCACCCCGACGAAGTCCCCTTCGCCCTGCATCAGCTCCTGGGCCGGGGCGCCAAGCGCCCGTCGGACCCCCCCGAAACTTAATCGCCAGAGTTTTGCCGCCGCTCAGCGCGTGTCCCCGTTGGGCGTTTCGGCGCCGGAAGCCTGGGTTGTGCTGGCGCTGAAGAGGCGCAAAGCAACCCGCCCGTCTCCCACTACGCATGGGCTGGCAGCGAAGGACAACCGATCTCTGGTCTACCGAACTTAGCGGTTGACTCCCTCCGTTTCATTGCGGCCGGGAGTATACTTGGTCGGATCAAGGGGGCCATGGAACAGCCGGCAACAGGCCGGTGAACGGGATCGTATGACCAAGAGGAGCTCCATAACCACCACGCTGCTTCTGGCGATTATTCCTGGTGTGGCGATTTATTGGTTTACGCAGGGCTTGCCAAACTGGCTGTCTAAGACTACATCCGTGGAGCCGGCATCGAGCCAATCGTTCGAAGGCCGGGTGATTGATGCCAACACGCAGCGCCTGCTTTCCGGAGCCCGCGTAGTGCTCCAACTTGGGAACGTAACTGCCAACGATACAACCGACTCCGAAGGCAGGTATTTGTTCGTTACCGTGCAACTAGCAACGCCCGTCGCTGCGAATATCGAGGTGGATGCGCAAGGGTACCAGGTCTACAGCCTCAATTTTGATTCGAGCGCCCCTGAGCCGTTGCAAGACATTCTTATGGAGTTTCAGCCACCGGCGCCCACACCCGGAGAAGGCAGTGGCGTTCCAAGGAATCCTCGGCCGCTTCAGCCGAAGGCGACGGTGGCGGAGGCCCCTGTACGGCCTCGCCCGCAATCGACGACCGCTTCAAAGTCAGCTCCGGCTCTGCCCCCCGTGCGGGCGACAAGTCTGGCGACTAGTGTTCCGTACACGAAGCGGCAAGTGACGACGGCCGTGAGGATAGGGCCGTCAAAATAGCCACTGCGCCCGCAACTCTCCTCGCGGGGGTCATCTAGTGGATTTGGGTTCGCGGCGCCAAGGCGGCGGTGAGCTAGCTCACAAGAGCCAGACAGACCGTCCGGTTTCACTGCGCGGGCATCATTGTTGTCCCAAACAGCTCAGGGGACAGAATCAAGGCACTTGTCCGAGCGGGCCGCCCAGCAGTCTCTCGATCCCCTGGGCAAGAATCGCGGGCAAAGTTCGCCCCCTCCACCTTTGTACGATGGTCCCGTCGATAGCTATCAGGAACGTCGTGGGTACCTGTTCGACTCCAAGTTGACGGGCCAGCTGACCATTCTGGTCGAGCAGTAAGGGGAACTTGAGGTGCCAGTCGTAGCTGGCGTTGAGGATGGCATCGTGCGACGGCTGCGAGCCAGGTACGAGAACCGAGGCATCGACAATTGCGACTCTGAGTCCGCGGGGGCCGTATTGCTGAGCCATGCTGGACAGGAACACGACTTGATTGTGCGAAGGAGTGTCGGCGGTGTCGGGGACCGTTTGCAGGAACGCGAGAAGGAGAGGCTGCGCGGGCAGGGCGCGAAGATGGAATGCGCCGCCGCGGACATCCGGCAGAGTGAGATCGGGCAAAGTGGAGACGGGGCCGGAGACTGGCCCGGATCGGCAGGTCGTGGTCAGGGTGAGGATCAAGACCGCGCAGAACGGGAGGACAAGAGCGCGGCTTTTCGTTTCCGAGACGGTCACCGGCATTGTGAGGCCTTCATTGCCACGCGCCGATGTTGTAGCCGGATCCAGCAGGCAGGGGATTGCCCCAGAAATCCTGAGTGCCCATCGAACATGTGCCGGCAATACCGCTGCAGACGTCGGTCCCGGCGCCGATGGCCGGCGATCCCGGCAGCAGGGAGAAAGCCGCAGTTGGCCGGTACACACTGTGATAGGACGGCGTGTTCAGCATGGGATCGGTGTAGAGGCTGTGCCGATCCTGGCCTGACGCGGATTGGTAGGTTGCGAAGCTGGTGTAATCGACGCCGTTGATTTGCCAGTCGGGCGCCGCGCCGACGGTCCAATAGATGTTGTTGTCGAGCGCGAAATCCGTTGTGGTCTGCACCAGATACGGCACCGTGGAGTAAATGATGTTGTTCTTGAAAAGATTGGGATTGGTGCCGCTGAAATTGGCGTTGACGGTGTTGAAGGCGGGGCCCGGAGTGGCAGGATTCCAATAAAAGGTGTTGTTGTAAACCTGTACGCCGTCGAGGGTCCCGCTGGTGGCGGCGCCGTTCGTGTTCATGAAAATCTCACCCGGATCGGGGCTGTTGGCCAACCGTGCATTATTCGAGCAGACGTTATATCGGATGATGCTGCCAGTGTTGACGACATTGTCCGCACTAAACACGGAGACGCAGTAGCCGATGGAATCATGGCCGTAGTTGTATTGGACGATATTGTTCGTGTTCCAGACGTCAATATCATAGTCACCGCCATCCCACTGACTATAGTCTTGAATGTCGTATGACTCATTGTTCTGCATAATGCAGGTGTGGCAATACAAATCCATCAGTCCGCCGGTTCCGCCTCCGCATCCGGGATTAGGAGGGCATTGTCCGGCGTTGTGGACCACATTGTTCTGCATGAGGCCGTTGGTGACGACGAAGAGCATCATGCCAATTGCAGAGACGTTGTACACCGAGGAGTTTTGGATGGTGATGTTGTTCCCCAGCAGCGCAGGCGATGTCGAAGTCGGGAACACCCCTGCATCGATGAAAATACCGTTGTAGACCGGGCTATCATGGGCTGTCACGCCATCGATCACAATGTCGTTGATGGTTTCCCCGGCATTCCCGATCGTAATAAAAACTTCCCCCGAGTCATTCCCGGCGGCGGTGTGATGCGCGTCATGGATGTTTAGATTGGTCAACCGGAAGTGAGTATAGGCAGTGTTCGGCGCGGTGCCTGCGATATTGACGCCGTAATAATCTCCGCCGACTACTTCCAGATTGTTGATCTCCCATCCTTGCTGGCCGATCAACTGCACGGCTGCAGTGTTCATTCCGCCATCGATGATCGGCTGAGGCCCGGTCCCGTAGGCGTCGATCAGGATGGGCGAGCGGGCGTTGCCAGACCCCAGTGGCTCCAATATGCCGCTGCAGGTTGTCCCGCGATTGAAGAGAATTTTATCTCCAGGGGTGAACGTCGTGGCGCTAACCGACGCCAGCGTATTCCACGGGCTGGATTGAGTCCCAGATCCGTTGCTCGCGGCGGAGCAGTCCACATAGTAGGAGGCTGCTGCTACCGGGGGGCGGGGTGGGTGAGGAGGGCGAGGGGCGCGGGGCAGGCGAGGGGGTTGGGGGTAGGCGAGGGGAGTCGAGGACGGGCCGGGGTAGGGCTGGTCGTGGCCGCCGGCCGTGAGGCAGATCAAAAACACCAGGGCTATGTACTCGAGAGATTTCAGTCGGGGCGGCCGTTTGGTCTGAATCGACTCCGAAATGACCGTCCCTGCGGCTCCGATAGCGGCGGCACGCATTTTGTCCGGGATCTCCTTTTTGGAACTCCAGATGACGGCCATCATTGTCCCGCGCCACTCTTGTTTGCGTCAATGTGGAGCCGGGACAAATCTCGCCTTCAATCCAGGTTCCCCGTGCAGGCGATATCTCTCAGTCCTACTGTTGGACCGTGAGGTTCAAGTCCGAAGGCGATTGCACATTGCCGACCGTGGCCATAATCGGGTAAGTGCCATTGGCCAAGTCTGAAGGCACTGTAATTACGATTTCGTAGACGCCGGCCGCTGTGTAGCAGCCGCAATCTGCGCTGTAGTTGAGCGACAGTGCAGTCGAGGCCTGCACCGGAGTGGTTCCCACCGTCACCACGACCCCACTGACGCTGTAGGTCTGCAGCGGGACTACCTGGCCGGCGGGAGCCGCCGGAGTCGTGGCGCCAAATCCAGTGCCCCACAGAATGATCGTCTCGCCCGGCTTGGCGGGCGCGGTTGTGGTGCCGAACGTTCCATTCGTTACCAGCCAGTGATAGCTGGCGTCGGTAGCCACTACCTGGCTGCCGGGCCAACCGAAAAATGCGGGCTGCACCGGCGCTACCGTGACGGGAAAAGAGGCGCTCGTTCCGGCCGGCGTGGTGACTGTGACCGATGTGTTGCCCGGATTGAGATTCGGAGTCAGAATATTGATCTGCCCGGGGTTCAAATAATAGATGTCGGCAGGCGTTCCTCCTATGCTGACACTCACGCCAGCAAGCGTGTTGGGTAACGTCCCGTTGACGACGTAGTCACTCCAGATCGCGGCCGGCCAGCCCTGGGGCGCGAAGTTCGCTCCATAAATCGAAATATACGTGCCTGCCGAAACACCTACCTGCCCGCCGGCAGAATTGGCGACGCCTGATATGGTTGGCAACGGCGCGGAAGCGCCGGTCGTGGCCGCCGCCGCCCGGAGGTTATCCAGGTAATAAGTTCCCGGGCTGCCAAGGTACACGTACAAACTATTGACGCTGCTCAAATCGGGCGTGCTCGCTACCACTGAGCTGCCTTGATAGCACGTAAGTGCCGAGTCTTGCAGCTGCACGGTCAAGATGGTGGTGCTGAAGAGCGCCAGCGGCTGCCAATTCGAGCCGATGTTCTGGCACCACTCATTACTCGAACCGGACTGGAAGGCAAAGGCGGAGTAAGTTCCGACTGAGGTCGTCCCGACGTCCACCGCCAGCGACGGCCAACTGGAAAGATCGACTGGCGAAGGGAAAGTCACGCCGAACCAGCCGCCCGCGGTCACATTCACCTGCAGCGAATCACTCCCATCGGTGTGAAAGGCCGGGCTGGGCATAAGCGTGCCAGCGGCCTGCGGTAACGGGGCCCATCCGTCCGTGGTTCCTGACTCGAACGAATCGAGCAGCGTCCAGCCTGTCTGGGCGGGATTCACGTTGACGAAAAGGTACCCGACATTGGACAATTGCCGGTTACTGTCCTCGACCGTGTAGGAGCCAGTCACGCTCCCGACGAAGCCGGCTTGCGGAGTGAACTGGACGGTCTTCCCGACGACACTAAACACGCCGCCATTGACGGCGAAGGACGTTTGCTGCTCGGGCGTGTTGGGGTCGAGATCGATGGTGGTGGGGTCGATGGTTGCACCCCCGTAAGCGACGTCGTTTGAGAGTATGTTGAGAGTGGCCGGCTGATCCGCGGGCGTGCTGGCCCACTGGAAGCCCGCGACCGGCGGGGGCTGCTGCGTCGAGCCCGCCATCAATTGCGCGAAGTCGCTCATGAGCGATAGCACGGGGCTACCCGATTCTTCATCGAATGTGCTCGCCGATTCCGCCGCGGAGGGCGCCGGCGTTCCTGGCAGAACATCCCAGAACATTGCGCCGCTCCCGACCCCATCGAACAGCAGGTTGGTCCAGTCGTTGTAGACGAATTCTTTAGCGTTGCCCGATAGCAGGCCGAATTCGCCCATATATAGAGGCTTGCCCAGTACGGTCGCTTCCTGCTGATGCTGTTTGATGTAGTTCTCCGACCATGCAATGCTGGTGCCCCACGTGTCCGGATAAAGATGAAACCCAACGAGGTCGACGCCCCGAGATTCCGAAAAACCCATACTGTCAACACCGTTGGAGCAGGACGCCAAAGGATCGCCGGAGGAGGGGTCGCAGAAGAAGCCTTCGTCGCCGACTGCCACCAGGTGGTTCGCATCGATGCTCTTCACGTATTTGGCAGCCGTGGTGATCCAGTTAATGATCGTTGTGTTGGTGCAACTGCCCGACGTAGGATACCCCTTGGGAGCTCCGGAGCCTCCGCATTCCGGCTCGTTTGCCAGCTCCCACGCCATGATGGTCGGGTCATCCTTGTAGGCCACGTTGAAAGACGGGCCCTGCACCGTATTCACGTGATTCAAGACGTGGCTCGCCCAGTTCTCGTACCATTGGAGGATCGTGGAATCGGTGTAGAAGTTGTCGTGGTATTGCGGCGTAACGTTTCGCCATCGGACGTACTCATCCATCCCGCCAAAATCGGTCCAGTTGTTGGTGAGGGTCATAATGAGTTTGATCCCCAGCTTGTTGGCCTCGGAGACCACGTAATCCACGTTGGCAAGGCCGTTGGCGGAGTCGTTGTATGCGGGCGCTCCGGTGCTCGTGTTGAAGTACTGCAGGTAATTACCGTTTCCGCAGCGAGTATCGCAAGATACCCACATGCGGACGACCCGCAGGTTGCTGTTGACGGCAGTTCCCAGAACCTGGTCGACCGTCGACGCATTCGAATACATCAGCGGATAGGAATTGGTGCCGCCGAAGCGGAAGGGCTGGCCGTTCCATGTAAGCGCTCCGTTGGCCGACTGGACGAATCCGTTGCCCTGGCCGGAACCCAGCGAGGCGAATCCAGCCAGGCACAGCGCGGCCCACCAAAGGCGCCGGCTCCGCAACCTCAAGATCGAACGCATGATTGTTGACCCCCGGGGCAGGCACTCGCGAGACGTGCCGAACCTCCCGCCATTCGCGCAGACCCCGGTCCCATCAGGCCAGTCCGCTTGCATGGTCGAATGACTTGTGTACGATTTTACTATGTATATGTGCTGGCTCGGAGAATCAGATCGCTAGTACGAGAGCGCGAGACCAGAGCCGGGGACCAGAGAGGTTTGCACTGCCGGCCCGGTCTCATCGCGGCAGATGGATACCAGCGAGTGACGGTCAGGTTGCCGAATAGACCGTGCGAGACTGCAGGGCGGCTGCAGATTTGATCCTATGGCGTGCCGGATTCCGCCTGTGCTCCCGCTCGGGCCGCGGGGTCGCGATGGATCTCGATCTCTTCAGGACTCACGCCCAGGCGTTCGGGCTCGGGGAGCCGGCCGGTGAAGTGGGCCCAGCCCCAGAAAATCGCGGTCGTGGAACTGAGCACGCCGGCAATGGCGCCGATGGTGCGCGGGTTCCAGTATTCGCTGGCGATGCCGGCCAGTGTCATCGAAATCAGCATCACTGACCAGGTAACGGATTCCATGGTGGCGAAGACGCGGCCGCGGAGCCCATCGGGCACGATGCGCAGTAACTGCGACATGTTGAGTACGGAACTCATGCCCACGCCGGCGCGCGAGAGAGCGATGAACAGCAGCGCCCAGCCGAATCCGCGCATCTGGCTGAACAGAACGTAAGAGCCGCCATGAACGACATAGCAGGCCACGACGGCGCGTTTATAGTTCGTGAAGCTAAGCCGGCGGCCGAGTGCATAGCCGAGCGTGCCTCCGGCCAGCAGGCCAAGGCCGGCGAAGCCCCAGATGAATCCGAGTCCGGCGGGGCCGCGGTTGAAGACGATCTCGCCGAAGATGGTGAACAGGATTTGCGCCGCGCCTCCGCCGGAGGCCCAGCCTATATTGATGAGCAGCAGGCCCATCACCAGCGGCACGCCCCGCATGTAACGCAGGCCTTCTTTGTACTCGTGCCACGGCCGCACCACTTCGGTTTCCGCGAGGGCAGTCCGATGCGGTTCAAAGCCCCGCCCAGGCAGGCGTAGACGCGAGATGCAGAGCGCGGAAACGAGAAACGAGAGCGCATTGCCGACGAAGGCCCAGCGGTAGCCGAACTGCATGACGCTGACGCCAGCCAGGAACGTGCCGATGGTGAGCGTGGTCCAGCCCGTGGTCTGGGTGAGCGAATTGGCGGTGTGCAGCTCTTCGCGGGTGGCGATGGTCGGCAGAATCGCGGAACGTCCGGCGGTAAAGAAGGGCGAGGCTGCCATCAGCAGCGCGCTCAGCGAATAGAGCAACCAGGTGTCACCGCGGCCGATGGCCAGGATAAAGCCCAGCGCGACGACGGCGCGAATCAGATCGCTGGCGATCATCACCTGCTTGCGATTGAGCCGGTCGAGGACCACGCCGGCAGCCGGCCCTATGAGCATGGCGGGGATGGCGCGCGAGAGCATGACGCCGCTGACCACCATGCCGGAGCGGGTGGCTCCCACGGCCAGGCTGAAGACAGCGATGTTGTTGAAGTGGTCGCCGATCTCGCTCACCACCTGGCCAATCCATGTGTAGCGATAGTTGCGGTTGCGGCCGAGCAGCGAGAAGAAGGCGTTCAACCGGCTGTCTCCTCGCGCACCGTGATGGCGGCGATGAAGTCGCGATCGAGCGTGTAGCCGAAGCCGGGCTGATCGCGGAGCTGGATCGTGCCGCGCGGCGTAGTTTCCACGGCTGGCTGGATGATGTCCTGCTGCCAGTAGCGCCGGCTGGCGGATACGTCGCCCGGCAGGACGAAATTAGGCAGCGAGGCCAGCGCCACGTTGTGTGCGCGGCCGACGCCGGCTTCCAGCATGCCGCCGCACCAGACGGGAATACCGGCGGCCTGGGCCACGTCGTGCAGGCGGCGCGCCTCGGCGAAGCCTCCTACGCGGCCGAGCTTGATATTGAGAATGCCGCAGGCCCGCAGGCGGATGGCCTGGGCGGCGTGGTGCGCGCTGCGAATGGATTCATCCAGGCAGATGGGAGTCTGGAGGCGAGCCTGCAGGTCGGCGTGGTCGATGATGTCGTCGTGGGCGAGCGGCTGCTCAATCATCATCAGGTAGAAATCGTCCAGCTTGCGCAGGTGATCGGCGTCGGCCAGCGTGTAAGCGGAGTTAGCGTCGGCCATCAGCTTGATTCGGGGAAAGCGCTCCCGCACGCGTCTCACCACGTCGACGTCCCAGCCGGGCTTGATCTTCATCTTGATGCGCTGATACCCTGCAGCGAGCTCTCGCTCGATGAGATCGAATAGCTCCTCTACCGAGTCCTGAATGCCAATGGATACGCCGCACGGGATTTCGCGCCGCGCACCGCCGCCGATCTTCTGCCAGAGGGGCACGCCTTCGGTACGCGCAGCCAGGTCCCACACCGCGGTCTCCAGGCCTCCCTTGGCCATGTTGTGCCCGCGGATGTGGGCGGTGTGCGGATAGACGGCCTCCGGCCCGTCGATCTCGCGCCCCAGCACCCGAGGAGCGGCATAGTCGCGTACAATACGCCAGGCGGATTCCGTCCATTCCTCGTTGTAGAAAGGATTCTCGCCAGCGGTGACTTCGCCCCAGCCGGAAATGCCGTCCGCCTGCACTTCGACCAGGATGATGTGGCGCTCGTGAGTCCGGCCGAAACTGGTTTCGAAGAAGTGCACCAGCGGCATGCGGATCTGCCGCAAAGTAACGCGATCGATTCTCATTGCCACGGCTCCAGGAGATAGGTTCCGGCGTCCGGCCCGCGTTCGAAGCCGGTTACGGCCAGGCCGCGCGCAAAAGCGTCCTGAAAGAGGGCCGCGTTGGCCAGTTGAATTTCACGCGCGTGCGCCGGGTCCTGGCTTCGAATCTCAGCGATCCTGACGGGAAATGAAATGCGTTCGGCGGCGTGCACGTGCGGCCGCTCGCCACCCAGGATTCCGCGGACTCGCGGCGAGTCGAGCCACCATTCGGCGATGCACCGGTCGGTGGGCAGGCCGGCGTGCAGGGGGCTGGCGGTGATGCCGTACTGATTCTCCGAGTAGCGGCGAACGATGGCTCCGAGCCGCTCCAGGTTGAAGAATGCGTTCCTCAGCTCCAGCGGGTCGAAGGTCCATTCGATCAGGGCGATGCCGCGGGCGAGCGCGTCTTCGCGCTGCCGGAGCTTGAGGCGGCGGCCGATGCCGGAATCGCGGTATTCCGGCAGCACGCCCAGCATGTGGCTGTGCAGATAGGGGGCCGGACCGGGCTTGATGCCGGGCATCGCGAAGCAGAAGGCGACCAGGCGGTCCCCGTCGAACGCGCCGAAAATGTGGCCGCCCACCTTGTCGAGCACCACCAGAAACCGCATCGGCAGCAGGTCGGTGGGATCGAAGCCCCATATCGCCTCTTGCAGTTCCACCACGCCGGCGAATTGGGAAAGGCCGTGCAGCGGGCGGATATCGATCACCCCTTGGCTTCCTGCCACAGCGCCTCCATTTCCTGGACGGTGGCGTCGGCCGGCTTCTTGCCGCGCTCGGCCAGCTTGCGCTCGACGTAGCCGAAGCGCTGGCGGAACTTGGAGTTGGTGGCGCGCAGGGCCTGCTCGGGATCCACCTTGACGAAACGGGCCAGGTTGACGAGCACGAACAGCATATCTCCGAGTTCGTTCTCGAGTTCGGCGGCCGACCCGGTGCGGCGCGCCTCGGCAAATTCGCGGAGCTCCTCTTCCAACTTGTCGAGCACCTGGTCGGGGTTCTCCCAATCGAAGCCGACTCCGGCCGCACGCGAGGAAATCTGCTGCGCTTCCACCAGCGCGGGCAGGGCACGCGGCACGCCGGCCAGCATGCTTTCCTGCGGCTTGCCCTGAGCGGCCTTTTCGGCGGCCTTCACCTCGCCCCAGATGCGCTTCACATCGCCTGCGGTGGCGGCAGACTCTTCGCCGAACACGTGTGGGTGGCGGCGCAGCAGCTTGCTGTTAATCGCATCCAGCGCGTCGTCGATGGTGAAGAGGCCCTGTTCGGCGGCCATCTGCGCGTAGAAGACGGCCTGCAG
>Ga0187847_10002213_pt1 | contig 15968 bp, 12 predicted proteins | sample June2016WEW_4_10_FD_132458 | JGI IMG/M metagenome (GOLD analysis project Ga0187847, IMG submission 132458) | Peatland microbial communities from SPRUCE experiment site at the Marcell Experimental Forest, Minnesota, USA - June2016WEW_4_10 | ecosystem: Environmental > Terrestrial > Soil >...
CTTGAAGTGTTCTTCGGGCGTTCGCCAAAGATGGCCGCCGCCTACGAGAAGCTGCAGCGGGTGGCAAGCACCGATGTTCCGGTCCTGATTCAGGGCGAGAGCGGCACCGGCAAGGAGATCCTGGCCAAGTTGCTGCACGCCTTCTCCAAGCGCTCCAACTTTCCGTGGGTCAAAGTGACGTGCCCGGCCATCCCGCTTCCGCTCATCGAGTCGGAGCTCTTTGGATACGAAAAAGGGGCGTTCACCGGAGCTCATGCCACCAAGCGCGGGCGGGTGGAGCTGGCGCACGAGGGCACTCTCTTTCTGGACGAGGTGGGCAGTTTGGACGTAACCGTACAAGCCAAGTTGCTCCAGCTCCTCCAGGACGGGAACTTCATGCGCGTCGGTGCGCAGGATTCCAGGCAAGTGGATACGCGGCTGGTGACCGCAGCACGCGGCAGCCTGCGCGAGCGCGTTGACGATGGCAGCTTCCGGCTGGATTTTTTCTATCGCATCAACGCCGTGACCATCGAACTGCCGCCCTTGCGCCAGCGGGTTGTGGACCTGCCGATGCTCATCGGATATTTCTTCGAGGTTCATTCGAAGACGCTCCGCCAGACCCCCAAGCCGCTTTCCAGGGAATTGATGCGCATGATGGAGCGCTATCATTGGCCGGGAAATATCCGGCAGCTGGAGAACATGATCCGCAATTATGTGCTCATCGGCAGCGAAGATGCATTGCTTTCCGAGATGATTCCGGCTGCGCAGGCTCGCCTGACCACTGAAATCGACTTGGCCAATCCCATCTCCCTGAAGGAAATTACCCGCGCGGCCACGCAGGATTTGGAGCGCGAGATTATTCTGCGCGTCTTGCAAGCCAATGGCTGGAATCGCTCGAAGACCGCGAAATGGCTGCAGATGAGCTATCGGTCTCTGCTCTACAAGCTGCAGGAATTCCATATTGGCTCGTTGCAGGGCAAAAACCAGGAAACGAGCCAGACGGGCGCCGCGAATGAGCGTGGGCCGTCGGACCAAATAGAAGAGTTCGCTCCGATGCTTCATCAATAGAGTAACCGGACCTGAAGTTACCAGTTGACGGAAAGTTCTGTATGACAGGTCACCTGGGAACGATGTGAGTTCGCTCTGTTCATTGCGCAGCGTCCGTAATGGAAACTGCTTACGATCGATATTCGCGTTGGACGGCTGCGAATCGCGAGGTAGGCACGCCCCGCTTGTTCAATGAGTCTGCAGCGAGCGCGGCATTGAGCTCAGCGGCGCGGCCCTTCATGCGCCAGGCCTGATAAATTCCGTCAATAAAATGGAGGTTTTCGCAGGCTTTAAGTTCCTGGTCCGAAACGATGCGCGCCACAAAAAGGCGATGACTTCCGAGGGCTTGAGATCTCACAACTTCAAGCTCCCTGACTCGTTGCGCAAAAGCCGGAACTGGGATGCGGAAGATCTCGGAGGCTTTGGTCTCAAACGGGAGTCGATCCCATTCGATCAATTGCCGGAAGTGATTGGAGCCTAGCTGAAATGCGTACGCCGACTGCGCGATTGGAATACTGCTGAGAGCAACCCGAGCGGCGCGCTCCACGCCGAGGGCTGCATTCCGCGAATCGACCAGCGAGAACGCGAACAATCCGTTGCCCATATCACCCATCAAGTTCAGGGGGAAGATATTTCCTCCGGCGTGGTCATGGCTTGCCAACGCGACGGGATAGGGGCGGATGGACAAGACCGCCATCGCCCGTATTCCTCCGGGCGTCATTCTTATCGAGGAAGCATCGGTGCACTGCCGATTTTTGTATACGCGGAGCAGGTTATGGGCCAAAAGTTGCGCGCGCGGCAGACAGTAGTTGTTTGAGCTTCGGGCCTGGAAGATGGCAAGTTCGGAGCCATCGAGAGAAATGCTTCCTGCCGGCTTCAGTTCGATCTCTCCAAGATCCATCTGCCGGCCTCCACGTTCTGAAAACCTCAACGCCAAATGGGCACTTTTCTGCGTTCGCAACGCCGGGTTCTCTGCGAACGCGATACAGATGGACAGAGGCGCGGCGCAGGCCATGGAAAGCCGTTGCGTCACATCGATCGGCTCTCTCAGGCCGTGTAGCCAAACAGCAATCTCCGATTGAGGCTCAACGAAGCTGAGGGTAATTACTTGAGGGAGCAGAGTATCGCCAAAGATGATTTGGCGGATCGCGTGATGTACTTTTCTGAGGATCGACATGCGGCTATGTCTCGACCAATTCAGTTTGGCGCTCAACTTTGCCGGTTCGGGCGGTCCTCAAAAGGCATTCGACTTCATCCCATTTCGACGCGCGATGAGCGTGCCAGTTTGACGGGCGCTTTTCGGCGGGCATAAAGAGGCTGTTGCTGCGACCCTCCAATGCCGAGATCGAGTCCCCGGCGCGGCTGCTGCCCACGAAGAGAAAGCCCTCGCGCGTTATCCGGCTTATGTTCCCAAGGTATTCCGCCATTGCTGCGAAAGAGATGTCGGACATGACATGCGAGCAAAAGGTAAAATCTGCCGATGCCGCGGGCATGACCGCAAGTTCGAATGCAGGCATCAGGATAATGTCAGCGCCGGCAATGGCGTCTCTCGTCAACTCGTTCTCTCCGTAGAGCAGAAACCTGAGCTTGGGGAAAGACTTCAAGAGATAGTACGAGGCAAGCGCAATGCTTTCGGGAACATCGAAGTTGATATAGGTAAGGTTTGGAAGATCGCGCAGCAGATACCACGCCATATCGCCGAAGCCCCCGCCGATTTCAACAGCGGATGCTCTGCCGGGTACGGAGCGAGTTGCCAAAAGATCGATAATTCTGTGTGCGCAGTAATGGTGATATTCGCTGCCAGTGCGTATCAGCGTTCCCTCGATGAGCGCGCCGAACGGATTGCCAACCGGAGGTCCGTCGAGATCGCATAACGAAAAGCGACCTTCGGTCTGCTGCTTCCAGTACTCAACGCGATGTAGGACGTCGCTCAGATAGAACCGCCGGTAGATTTTGCTTGAATTGTTCCCATGCAAAGTTCCCTTCCACGGTACTCCGATGAGACCCGCTGAACAGGGATCGCGGAAGAAGTTGGCATACATCGATTCGAGCGCCGCGAAATCGCGATTGTAGAGCGCCTGCACCACCGGTTTCAGATTTTCTCGTCGCACTTGCTCCCACCATCCGGTGGCTCTGTATGTTGGCGAAGCAAGCGGCTCTTGCTGCATTGCCTTGATGTAGGCCGCGCATATTCTTTCGAGCAGCGCCCGATCGTCACAGTCGGTTTGCGGGCGAGGCGCAAATCCGTCTGTGATATTGCGGAGATCGTAGCGGGCGTCGTCACGAAAACGCCGTTTCCCCAGTTTGGCGCATGCGTACATGGTCCAGCGCGCAGCGAGTTGGGTCTTTGCTGCCGCGGCGGCGCGCAGAGGATGGCGCAGATGTTTGAGCTTGAGCTTCATTTTGCTCGCGAGCCGGGAAATCTTGGAGACAGTGACTTCCCTGCGAAGATGCTTTCACTCGCGGGTCGGAAGATTATCCGGCGGTTGTCATTTGATTGTCACGCTCGCTATGGAGCTTGCGGGCGGATTCTACAATCTTGCCTCCCGGCAAGGCGGCGCGAAGCTTCGCTCCCGCTAAATCCAGCGGCGAAGCTTGTAGTCGACAATTTTGGCCGACTCAAGGACCATCGCCCAGCAAGCCCCAAAGCGTCCCGGCCAATGCTCCGTGCTATGTAAGACATCCCGGACCGCCATGGGAGCGGCTTCGACCCCCAGTTTGCGAAACACGCGGCTGGCCCGGAACATGTGAGAATCGCTGGTCAGCAGAACGCGCTTGCCGGGCAGGCTCTGAAGCAGGCGCGCCACCGCAATGCCGCTTTCTCGAGTGCTGGTTGAGCGCCACTCTGCGATCATCGCGGACCGAGGCACGCCATTGGCCAGCAAATAGTTCAATATGCCGGGCCCTCCACCGCCGCTGATGATGACCTTGCTGAATCCCCCGGTTTGCCAAGCGAAGACTGCTTGACGAGCGCGCCAATAGGAAGAGTAGGAGATGCCGCCGTTCTCGTCATTCGCGGCGCTGAGCACGATCAGGACATCGCCTTTGGGCTGATCGATGGGGCCGGCGTAGAGTCTGGCCCACCAGGAGACCAGTGGAGTGGCCACCACCAGCAGAATCAGAATCCCGAATAGCGCCAGTATTCGCTCTGCGACGCGTGTCATGCGGCGGAGCGGCGCGCCAGGCCCAGGGAAGTTCCGCGGAGAGCTAGCGGACACGCGGTTTCCCCTGCGCGTTTGCCACCAGAGCTTCGAAGACCTCCATGAGTTCCGTTGCCGGAGCACTCCAGCTGCGGCTTCCATGGGCGGAAACGGCTTTGGGATTCCACGCAGCGTCGAGCACGGAAGCAAGCGCCTCGGCCAGCTTTGCCGGCTCTCGCGGAGGCACGAGACGCCCGCAGGAGTCGCTGAGGACCTCGGGGATTCCGCCGACGTTTGTCGCCACCACAGGGCGGCCGCAAGCCAGCGCTTCCAGGATGACGTTGGGGCAACCCTCCATGTAGCTTGGCAGGGTCACCACGCTGGCAGCGGTCATCCATGTCGCGACCTCCTCGAACGCACATCCCGGAACGAGATGCACAAAACCGCCCGCTTCGCCGGTTCGAATGGCATCTTCGATTGCAGTTCGATCCGGCCCGCGGCCCACAAGGTAGCAATGCAGGCGCGGCCGGCTCGCATGCAGCGCCGCCACTGCCTCGACCAGCTCACGCAGCCCCTTCTTCAAGTCCATGCGCCCCACGTACACTACCGCCTCACAGGACGTGTCGATTCCCAGCCGCTCTCGCGCCTGGCTTCGATCTTGCGGATAGAAGACCTTGAGATCGCAGCCATTGAGAACTGCCCGAGCCTTGGCGGCAGGGGCGCCCTTGGCAACGGCCGTGTTGCGCAGATCGTCGCAAACCGTCACAATCGAATCCGCCTCGCGCAGCACCGTACGCGTGTACCGAGCCGAAAGGGAATCGCCGATGCGGTTCAGGTCGGAGCCGATGCTCATCACCGAAACCGGCACGCCCAGGGACCTTGCGATCCGGAGCGCAGCAAAACCCTCCGGGTAAAGAAAGCAGCCAAAAACCACATCGGGCGCAAAAGCGCGAACGTGAGGCAGCAGGGTGCGCGCGGTCATCCAGCCGTTAAAGGGCCGCGAAATCAGCGGCAGTGCGGGGTAGTTGAAATAACTTACGCTGATGTCTGGAGGCCGAAAGCTGGGATCCAGCTTGTCGTAAGTTCGACTGCGCGGCTGAAGAAATTTGGGATAGGCCGCATTGGGATAGAAAACCTGGACTTCGGCGCTGCGGCTGAGCACGCGCAGGGTTTCGTAGAGCGACCGGCCCTGCGCGGGTTCTCCCGAACTCGGGAAATACCTGGTGACGACGGCGATTCTCATCGTTGCACTTTCACCGTCGGCTCATTTGCATGCGCGCGATTGCGCTCGAGGATCGCCTCGAACTCGCGGCTCACCGCCTCCCACGACAGCTCTTTGACCGTCCGCTGCCGCGCGTTTTCGGCCAGTGAGGCCCGCGCGGAATCGTCCTGGAGCAGTCGCACGCACGCATCGGCAAAGCCGGCGGGGTCGTCGGCCAATGCAATATCCTCGCCGTCGCTGTAGCGCAAACCCTCCGCACCCACGCTGGTTGAAACCACAGGGACGCCGGCCGCCATGCACTCATAAATCTTCAGCCGCGTTCCGCCGCCAATGCGCAACGGCACCACGGAAATCCGGGCGCCCCAGAGATAGGGCCGCATGTCCCCGACTCGTCCGGTGACGGCAACTCCTTCCACGCCCTCGACTGCTTTTAGCACCTTGGGGTCGGGCGAGCGGCCGGCTATTGTGAAAGTTGCGTTGGGCAATTTTTTGCGAATCAAGGGCAGAATCTCCGCGAGGAAGTAAACCACACCGTCCACGTTGGGCAGCCAATCCATCGATCCGCAAAACACCATGTCGCCAATGGAAGTGACATCGGCGGGCCGTGCGAAATAATCGATATCTACGCCGGTTCGAACACTGGTGACTTCGTCTATGCCGAACATGCTTCGTATCCGCGCAGCATCGATCTCCGAAACCGCAATCACTTGCCTCACAGACCGGCAGATTTTTCTTTCGTACGCCTCCATTTTTGCGGCCTGCATCTTGAAAAACGCCTTCATCACGAAGGACCGGCTCTGTTCCACGTGGCGCTCGAAGATGACGGTCTCCACGTTGTGTTGGAAGAGGACGCAGTTCGATACATCCGTAAAGCTGGGCGCCGCGGCCAGAAAATCGCAGACGATCGCGTCGTAGTGCTCCGTGGCGATGAGGGCATCGATTTTGCGCCGCAGGCCGGCCGAGGCATAACGTGACACTGCCAACGGCATGGGGTCTGCAATGCTCTTCAGTAGTTGAGGAACGATCGCCAGAGAACGCCGTCCCGGTGCGGAATGCTCTTCGACGATGTGCCGGCTCGAGTACTCGGAGCTGCGCGGAGGGCCTTCCAAATTGCGCGGATCGTTCAATGCCGCAAAATGAACCTCATGCCGCTTGTGCAACTCGCGCAAAATCCCAAGTGTGCGAATCTGGGCGCCGCGATCCGTGGGATGAAGGAAGAATGGACATACCCAGAGAATCTTCATGAACGAAGGCATTCCTCCTCGACAGCCGCCCGGCGAAGCCGCCGATTCGCTGAAGATGCATGGTTCCATGATAAACTCACCCCGAGTGTGACGGGATAGAGCAGCCAGATGAGCAAGCAAAACGTAATTGTGATGGGCCTGGGATATGTAGGCTGCGTGAGCGCAGCCGGCCTTGCCGAACTTGGGCACAACATATTCGGCGTAGATCGCGATACCAATAAGATCGACTCGGTCCGCAATGCCAAGTCGCCATTTTTTGAAGCCGGCCTGGAAAAACTGATCGAGAAAAATGTCGCTTCGGGAAGATTAGAAGCCGGCCCACTCACCGCGGAGCGCCTGGACGCCGCCGATGTCGTTCTGCTTTGCATCGGCACCCCCTCGCAGGCCAATGGGAATATCGATCTGAGCCATATGCACCGGGCCTCCGGCGACATCGCCGCGCTTCTTCGCCCGCGGTCGAAGCCGCTCATCGTTACCGTGCGCAGCACGGTCTTTCCCGGCTCCTGCGAAACCCTTCTCGATGCCTACTTTGCCAAACATCCCGAGGTAAGCATCGTTTCCAATCCTGAGTTCTTGCGGGAAGGCACGGCCGTGAAGGATTTTATGGAGCCGTCGCTCGTCGTCGTGGGCGGCAGCTCGGATGCCGCCGCGCGCGGCGTGGCCGATTTGTACTCCGAGCTTCCCGGCGAGGTGTCGATTGTCTCTTTGCGCACGGCAGAGATGATCAAGTACGCCTGCAATGCCTTTCACGCGGTGAAGATAGGATTTGCGAACGAAATTGGATCTCTGGCCTCAAGCCTCGGCGTGGACCCGGAGCAGGTTATGGCCACGCTCTGCCTGGATAAAAAGCTGAATATCTCCACGGCCTATCTCAAGCCGGGTTTCGCCTTTGGGGGATCGTGTCTCCCCAAGGACCTGCGGGCGCTGACTTATCGCGCCTCGCGGCTCGACCTGAAGCTGCCCATGCTCGAATCGATATTGTCTTCAAACGAAGAGCACCTTAGGCGCGGCATTCACCAGGTTATCGATTCCCCTGGCCGTCGCGTCGGCATCTTCGGCCTGGCCTTCAAGGAAGGGACAGACGATCTGCGCGAAAGCCCGGTGATCGCTCTCATCGAATATTTAATAGGCAAGGGAAGAGAAGTGCACGTCTACGATCCTCACATTCAGTTGCAGGAAATCTATGGTAGCAATCTGAGCTTCGTGGTTTCCGCTCTGCCCCATATCGGCAAGCTGCTCGTGAAGAGCATCGATGAGCTGGTCACTTCCTCCGATACGCTGGTGATCGCGCAAAAAGCTGACGCCGCATCCGGCGCATCGCTGACGGGCAGCGGATTGCCAATTCTCGATCTGACAAGGCTGCGCGGCAACTCCTGCGATGCGAAGTAAATCCCTGGCTCATGAGGTGGGACTACCGTGCACTTGAAGACTCGGCTGGAATTGGCGCGGCAACGGCTATTGGAGAATCGGCTGGTCGTGCATACCGGCCTGCTCCTGCTCATCCTTTTGGGTTTTCCACTGGTGCTGCTGGGACAGCGCAAGCGCGCTGTTCGCCTGTTTTCTCAAGTTCACAGGGCAACTCGCTTGCCATGGATGAGAAAGCTGGTTGAGCCCTATATTTTTGCCAGCCTTCCCGCCATCTACACCGATTCTGCCCCCGCGGCGGACGTGAACCTGCCGCGCTTCTTCGGAAATCGCATTATGGTTCTCAAGGCGCCCATGAACAAGGGCGAAAAGGGCGTGCTGTTTGTGATGGTCAGTTATATCTTCGACTGGCTTCGTTCCAACATGGATCTCAAGCGGTTGCTCGAGGACTACACGCTTGTTTTCGAACCCTCCTGGTCAGGCTATTGCTTTTCAGGACTCCTGGATTACACGCGGTGGGATCAGGAGGTATTTGTTCTTTCTGCTGAAGAAGGAGACTTTGCTTTCCTGAAGCGGCTCGGTTCGAACCTAGTGCCTCTAGAATTGGGGCCATGCGACTGGGTTGACCCCGATACTGCCAAGCCATATCTTACGGATCAAAAGGAATTCGACATCGTAATGAATTCCAATTGGGCGGATTGGAAGCGGCACTACGTTCTATTCCGAATGTTAAGAAATTCAAAACGCCGCTATAAGGTTGCGCTGATCGGCGTAAAGTGGGGCTCCCCGTTAAGAATACAGGCAGATATACGGCGGCTAGCCGATTACTATGGAATTGCCAGCCAACTTACGATCTTCGATGAGATTCCATACCAGCAGGTTATGGAGATAACCTGCCGATCGAAGGTGTCGATTCTGCTGAGCCTGAAAGAAGGCAGCAATCGAGCAATTGCCGAGAGCATTATGTGTAACATCCCGGTGATTGTGCCGGCCAATCACGTCGGCGGCATCAGGAAGAACATTGTACCGGAAACGGGTCTCTTTGCGGACGAGCGGCATTTGGAGACAGCCGTGGCTCAGCTTCTTGAATCTCATATCTGCCCCAGGACCTGGGGGCTTGAGCACGTATCGTGCCTCAAGTCATCGGAGAAGCTAAACTCCATCTTGCGAGAGCACGCCTTGAAGCAGGGACGGCCATGGACTAAAGATATTGCGGTAAGGTCGAACAGTCCTGATTCGACATACAAATACCCCGAAGATGCCGAACGCCTTCTCTCTTGGAACGAAGGCCTGAGAGCCTATCTTCGATAACCTGCGGAGAGCGCCGTTGTGAGCGCAATTCCCAGCAATTCAGTTGATGCCGCCGATCAAGATCTCAACGGCCTGATACATCTGCCACGCCGTTGCCCAATGAAGCTCGATCCCTCTGCGCTCTGTCTCGGCCGCCAGCAGGCGATACAAGTCTCGAAGTCCGTGGTCGAGCAGTGCATCGATGTTTCTGTCGTCGGCGCCATGCGTGTAGAGCTTCAAGAACAAATCGCTGCCGATCGTCGGCGCCAGATCGAACCAGTGATGTACACGCTTGGGTGTAGGCAGATCGTAGCCAGCAATCTCGCCTGTTTCCAGACGTGGCATCAGCCGCTCGCCAAAACGGATTCCAAGCGGCCCAGTTATCATCAGCAAGTCGCCGTGCCGTCCGCCGCCCACGGTGGCTTCGATTCCGCGGTCGAAGGAGCGCGGAGTTCCGTCGGCGTTGCTCGCGCACCAGTAAATCTGGTTCACCACGCGGCCCTGCGTGGGTGACGGCAACGAGGGCATGGTGAAATCTGCGTAGCAGCCCAGGTCGCGCAAGAGGGCAATTTCGCCGTTCAGGCCGCACTTCTTGCCGTCGGGGCGCGAGTTGTCCAGCGCCCAGTTGCCGTGGATAAAACCAAAGACGGTGTGCCCGTCACGCTGGCGCAGAAGCCCGTGATCGCCGCTGAGGCGCCGGCAGAACTCGCTCACCTTCTGGATAAACGTGTCGCGCCGTTCGTCATCGTGGTGCAAATGCACTTCGACGTCGGCCACGCCGAGGCGCGCGATCTCGGCAATGTCTTCCAGCAGGTCGCTGCGGTACTCCTCCTGCGGATAGAAGAATGTGTATTGCGGGCGCTGGCCTGCCGCATCCTTGGGAGCGTCATCGGCGATGCGCGGCCACTTGTCTCGCCACTCGGCCACCTTCTCAATCGCGCGCGCGAGCGAGGGGCTCCTTCCCAGCGGCTCGTAGTGGTCGGCTACCGTGATCCAGGCACGTTTTGGCTTAACGGAGTTTACCGCTCTGCGCAGCCGGTCCTTAACATACGGCGCGAGCCACAGTTCTGCATGTCGTGGGAGATTCATGAGGTCAGCTTAACCGATTATCGCCCACTGACTGAGCCGTGACGCGCGTGCACGTCCCACCAGATCCAGTTTCCGCGCCCCACCTTGCGCGCATATTCTTGAAGATCTCGCAGAAAAGCTCGAGAGGCATTCATCGTTTTCCAGGAGCCCGCGGCACGTTCGCCGAACGGGCCTGAACTGAGAGGCCCGAAAGCGTAGGAGTCGGGATTGTAGATCTCCGTCGGATTCCACTCTCCCCGGTTTCGCAAACTTTGCGGAAGACTTGAGATTGTCGTGCGAATGAATGGAGCACTGCGGCTGAGTTTCCGAAGCAGCCTCCAACCGTATTCATCATTCAGAATCCTGCGCGTATGCCAATGGCTCTCTCCATCAATGAACTTGAACGCGGTGTAGCTAAGCTCGATGAGGCGATTCAGTATCTCCTCTCCCGTGGAACCAAGTTCAAGAGATACATACGGAGGACAATTGGAGAGGGGCAGAGTGGCCAGTGCCTGAAGGTCGGCCCCCTCAATATCCACCTTCATGAAATACGGTGTCCCATGCTCGTCAATCAGATCCCTGGTCGTGACACAGCGAATCTCGATCTCCTCCCAGTCTTCCTGGTTCCCGTCTCGCTGTACAAATGAAGATCGGTCATCCATCACCAGGTTGCGATAGAACGTGAACGAGCCCGGTTGCTTCAAAACACCCAGGTTGACGACTTTCATCCGTCCTTGTTCGATTTCCTTCTCAAAACGAAGCTTGCATTCATCTACCCGAAGCGGATTGGCTTCGACCCCCACAACCGAATAGCCGAGATCGAGGTAGTAGCGGGAGTCATCGCCATTTGAAAGACCGATATCAAAAACCAATCGAGGATCCACTCGCTGTCCCCTCCTTTCGAATCAGCGTCGATCGTCGTCGCGCTGGGCTTACTGATGAATGGACCGAACAAAATCTATTGGGGCCAGTACAGTCGAGAAAACATTGGCAGTCTCAGTTGCGCAAGTACTTTTCAATATGCTGTTTCAACATCACGGCGGCAATAAGGTAGCGCCTCAGAGGAATAGCCTCGGATGGAAATGGCCAGAGGAGGAGACTGCGAAAAATAAACTCCAAATCTCGCGGCGAGCCGTCCTCGCGGAGCCGAATGGAAATGTCGTAATCGGTGAAGGCCCTCACCTTACGGCGCCAAAGCACGCGCTGAATTCCGCTGAGGCCATAAAGCCCGCTGCTCTCGATGGCCGCATAACGAGCTGCTCGAAAGGGCAACGTATTGAGGCTTTTGCTCCCTGGAGTCAAGCGATAGACGGACAGAATTTCAGGCACACTAGCGAAAGCGTTCATCGAAAACTGGGCCGCCAACCGCAGCCAGAAATCGTAATCCTCCGATCTTCTGAGCGAAGTGTCGAAGCCGTCAATCGCGTGAAACGCATCGCGCTTCATAATCACGGTGGAGATATGAAACGCGCACCGATAACGCATCATATTTCTCAGTTTTTCCAGCGGAAATGCGACAGAATCGCGTTCGCGGCCGTCGAGCTCGCGCATCCGAAATCCCGAATAGATTACCTTTGCTTCAGGATTCTGCTCCACGCAGCGAATTTGCGCCTCGAATCTTCCCGGTAAAAACCAGTCGTCCGCATCGAGCAAGGCAATCCAGTCCCCGGTGGCTTCCTCGGCGCCGCGGTTGCGCGCAACGGAGACGCCGCCGTTCTGTTCGCAGCGAATCACACGAACCGGCGCAGGATAGCTCTTCGCGATCTCGACGGTTCGGTCGCTCGATGCGTCGTCCACCACGATAACCTCGTGCGGCCGCAGATTCTGATTCAGGCAGCTTTCGATCGCTGTTGCGATAAAGGGCTCGGCATTGAACGAGGGAATGACGACACTGATCTTCACCGATTCTCACACTCCAAATGCGCGGGTAACCACAGCCGTATATTACACATTCAGGCCGGCTCCAGGAATTTAATAGTCCGCGCGCGCCCCAAACTGTTTGATGGCCCTACTTCCAGGTGACTGTCGGCATAATTTGCGAATGATCGACTCTGTGCTTGAAGCGCATCGCGAAGTGCAGTAGTGAATCCAACAGCGAATCGGAGAGTTTGTGCGGAATCAGTCCCAGATCTACGAGGGCTGTATGTTTCGCGTTGTAATAGTGTTCCTCTTTCTCGACGCGGGGATTGGGAAGGTGGAGCAGCTCAACCTTCAAACCCTCGCTTGTGGCAAGCTTGTGCACCATCGTCGCGAGTTCCCCGACACTGAACTGCTCAGTGAACTGATTGAAGACGCGGAACTCTCCCGGGGCAGCGGGATTGTTGCATGCGATTTCGATACATCGAACGGTATCCCGTATATCCCAAAAGCCGCGCGTCTGTCCGCCCTTGCCGTATACCGTTAATGGGTGCTCGATGGCCGCCTGAATGCAGAAGCGGTTGAGCGCAGTTCCGAAGACTTCGTCGTAATCCAGCCGGTTGATCAGCAGATCGTCCCTTCCGGTTTCGTCGGTGAGTACGCCATAGACCACTCCTTGATTGAGGTCGGTAGCGCGGAGGCCCCAGATTCTGCAGGTGAATGCAATGTTGTGACTATCGTGAACCTTGCTCAGGTGATAAAACGAGCCCGGCTGCTTGGGATAAGGCAGGCGATCCTCGCGGCCGTTATGCTGGATGTTGATGTACCCCTCTTCGATGTCGATGTTGGGAGTGCCATACTCGCCCATCGTGCCCAGCTTCACCAGATGAATGTCCTTATTGAACTCTTTGATGGCAAACAGCAGGTTCAGATTGCCCACAACGTTGTTTACCTGCGTCAAAACGGCACGTTCCCGATCGATCATCGAAAACGGCGCAGAGCGCTGTTCGCCAAAGTGCACGATCGCTTCCGGCTCGAATGCGCGCATGAAATGCTGCACAAACGGGTAATCGGTAATATCGCCGATGAAGAGCGCGATCTTCTTTCCGGTTAATTGATGCCAGCGCTCCACGCGCTTGCCGATCAGGGCAATCGGCGTCAGCGTATCGAAGCCAAGTGTCAAGTCCCAATGGCGGCGAATAAGACTGTCAACAATTGCCACCTCGTGGCCACGCTCGGAAAGATAAAGGGCAGTTGCCCACCCGCAATAACCATCGCCGCCGATCACAACGACCTTCATCAAAAGCCCCCATATCATTTTGGTTGAACTAGCTGAGGTTGATTGCTGGGCAGTCTTCCACCGCCTACCCATGTTGGAGAGTCGGAGCGAACAGGAACTTACCCCCGAGCACGAATTTCGCAGGCGTCGCTGCGTCCGCATCGGCTTTACGTTCGTGCACACTTCACCAGAAAGTCGGCGATTCTTGCATAAGCAGCCCACCCTCAAATTCCCATACGGAAAGGAAGACGGCGGGAATCGGTCTTCAATTACAGAGAGATTGAACCTGGGGAAATTAGCAAACTTAAATTTCGTGCTCGGGCGGCAAGTTGCCAAGCCAGCGTTAATTCTACACTTTGGCCGCAGCAGCCCAATGGACAAAAGTATCAAAATCGGTTGAACCCCAGTCAAGTCTCTCCGAAGAAGGCAAGTGGAAACATCATATTCAGACGAATCTCAAAAGTCTCTGCAGTGATTCGGATTCAGCACGACTGCAGACTCGCCAAGGGGGCATGTGAAACCTCACGGATGCGCCCGACCGAATCGCCGCCGTCCCGCAATCGCAATCATCCCGGCGTGGGGTTCTGCAGTCCCAAAATCTCATCTCGGTAAAAGCAAGTGTACGGACGCTGACAAAAGCCTCGAGTGGCCCTCTGCTATACTCTTGGCAAATCATGAATGAGATCAGCATGTTCGCCGCTGAATCAGCCTCAAACCCCGGCCAAAGATCCCAAATCGTGGTCATTGGAGCAGGCCTCGGCGGGTGTATCAGCGCTTATGCACTTGGTCCAAATCATGATGTTACCGTAATCGAGATGGGCCGCTCGACCTCCGACATAGAACGGCGCATTGTGGACCTCGCCAGACCAGCTGGTGGCAGTCCTCATGTTGGGTCCGGACTTGGCGGTGGAACTGCTCTCTGGCACAATGCTCTGATCGAGATTGACGATGAAATCTTCCAGACTCACTGGCCTTTTTCTAAAGCGGAGCTAGCACCGTGGTATGACGCTGCGTTTCCTCTGCTCTGTGGTATCAAACGATCGGCTTTGGTTACCGCAACTGACTTGCTGTTGAAGGAACATCAAAAGCAGGGGTTGGCAGCGGAACTCTTTCAGTCACAGTACGTCGCCTCAAGTCGGCGGAACATGTGGCATTCTCTTGGGTTGGCAGGCCGCGTACGCCTCGTAAAAGGCGAGGCCCTCGGCTTCAAAACCGAAGGCTCGAAGATCAAGTCGGTAACAGTCCGCACAGCGGGCGGCGAGGAAAATATCGACGGTGATTACTTCCTTCTCGCAGCCGGCGGATTCGGAACGCCTATTCTGTTGCAAAGCCTGGCGAAGCAGGTCGCAGCGCCTTCTCTGAACAATGCCGGCCGGTTTTACGAAGACCACGCGATTGGTTTTATTGGCCGTGTGAAGATTGCAAAACCTCTTTACCGATACTGGAATTATCCAGCCCCTGGCGGCTGCCTGCGGCTGTTTTCGGTCGTGCGCTGCGATAACCTCCACTTTGGATTTCAACTCCGGCCGGCCGCGCTACGTCTGCGCGAAGACCGGGCCGAGCGCATCGGAAGTGTCATCACGAAGTTGCGCAACCAGATATGGAATCCCATTAACTGGATGCGCCTCCTGGTTCATTGGGACGACATTCTGGATATCTTTTCGATGAAGTTCGGCATACGCATTCCGACTTCTCACTATTCGGTCTTCATCCAAGCGGGGCAGCCTCTATCCGAAGAGCTTAGCGTGTTCGCTGCGGAGGAACCAGGCAGCGACAGGCCCAAGATCCATCGCAAGTGGCTGCTTCCCCCGGACTATTACTTGACGGTTCAAACTGCGATTGACCGCTTCGTCGAGCAGATTCGACCGATCACGCGCTCGGTGGCTATCCTGCCTGATTGGCAGAAGGTCCTTGCAACAGGTGCTCATCATTCCGGCGCTGCGAGAATGTCGAGTGATCACGCGCATTGCGTATGCGACGCCAGCGGTCAGATTTACGGACTCGAGAATGTCTATATTGCGGACGGCTCGGTCATTCCATGCAGCGGCATGGCCAATACCGGTTTGACGATTGCAGCTCTCGCGTTGCGCATTTCGGATAACCTTCACAAGAAGATCGAGGCATCCCGTCAGGTCGCGGAAAAGCTGTCCGCAGCCTGTCGTCCCAACCCGGAGGGCTGGGGATTATGTCTCGTTACTGGCGCCACTGGTTTCATCGGGTCACGCTTATGCACGCGGCTGCAATGGTCCGGGCAGCAAAAGATCCGCGCCATGGTTCGTTCTGCGGATCGAGGCGCTGCGATTTCCGGTCCGCTTGTGGACATTGTTCAGGGGGATCTCCTGGACCGCGATGCCATTGCACGGGCTCTGGAAGGCTGCGACACGGTTATTCATTTGGCGCACGCGGAAGACGATATTGCGGCACGAGCTACCAAGAACTTAGTCGATGCCGCCTCACGCGCCGGCGTACAGCGGTTC
>Ga0187847_10002216_pt1 | contig 15953 bp, 8 predicted proteins | sample June2016WEW_4_10_FD_132458 | JGI IMG/M metagenome (GOLD analysis project Ga0187847, IMG submission 132458) | Peatland microbial communities from SPRUCE experiment site at the Marcell Experimental Forest, Minnesota, USA - June2016WEW_4_10 | ecosystem: Environmental > Terrestrial > Soil > Wetlands...
ACCGGAAGTGCATCGACGGTCTCATCGACGGTACAGCGCGCGCGAGCGGCCACCGCTTCCGGCAGTTAGCTGCCAGCTGTGGTGAGCCGTGCCCGCTTAATCTGCCGTTCTCCACGCTATTCAACAGTTACCTGATAGTTGCGACCTTCCCAGCGTCCATGGTTTTTCCAGTAGAACGTGAAAACGATTTGGCGGCCGCTGGCCAGAGTTTCTGCCGGCAGATCGACATGCTGAAGATCGCAGCCGCTGTCGTTGGAGTGGCTGTCTTGGCTGGTTTGCCAGTTGTCAAAGCTCCAGTGCACGACAGCTGGTTCATTCATCAGAATCCGCAGCTTTTTTCCGCACGGCATGGTGTGGGGCTTGTTGTTGAAGCGCCAGTTGAAATAGGTGGCAGAAACTTTATTGACCAGGTAGCGTTCCACGGTCTGCGGAGGTTGATCGAAAACCTTGCCGTCGACGAGCGACCGTCGCAGCTTGATGTATTCAGAATGCGCCCACACCAGCGGGCATGCCGACCCCGATCCCTTTCCGATAAACAACTCGCGATCGGGAATGTCGGTCGTATCCCAAATCTGTTCGGGAATCAAGCGGCTGGCTCCTGTCGAATTTTCCATAACCCCCAACAACGCCTCGGCATTATCGGCGCGCCCCGCAGCCAGTTCATAGTGGGCACGTTCACCCGCCAGAAGCGGCCAGGGACGACCAACCCCAGTGCCATCGAAGGGAGAGCCGTCGTCGTGCTCTCCGTAGCCGTCGCCGTTGTAGCGATACCAGGCTGGGCCTTGGGGAAGCTTTATGCGCAGCAGTTCGTCGATGACTTTGATGGTGTTCAGAATTCGTGGATCGTCAGCTGCACGCAGACCGAAGCGCACCAGTGCCAACGCATCCGGGCTGACGATCTCGACCGCCGGAGCACTCGATTTGCTGATGGTGCGATTCTTGATGGGAACAAATCCCTGCAGGGGAGAGGCGGCACCATCTCCGTCAGGGGGCGGCGTGATGCGGACGTAATAGCCTTCCACATCGATCTGCCGCGCTAGGTCGGTGTTCACGGCATAAGTCCGGCGTTCGATGTTGAAGTTCCAAGTGTCGGCCATGTGACGCAGAAATTCAGCGGCCTTCGACTGGCCGATCGACTCCGCCATATCGGCCGCAATCAGCAGGGCAGAAATTTCCGCGGCCATGGTGAACGGCGAATAGCCGCCATCTTCTTCCCAGCGGTCCTGCTGCGTAACTGGGCCGTTGACCACAATGAAAGCTGCGGCTTTGCGCACCATCGGCCACCAGCGCTGGTTATTTTCGAAACAGCGCGGCGATTCGCGGCGCAGAAGATCGACGAGGAGAATGGGGAAAGCGGTCTCGTCCATTTGTGAGCCGCTCCAGTAGGGACGGCCATCCAGCCACATATTCTGCGGCCAGTGTCCATCGGCTTCTTGTGTAGCCTCGAGATAATGCAGCACGCGGAGGGCGTCGTCTTCGGCACCCGCCGCCAGTAATCCGCCGGCGCTCTCGACCAGGTCGCGCGGCCAGATGAGATGGTAACCGCCGAGATCTTCGTCGCCCTTGTTGAACCCCCAGGGAATGGAGAGGCTGGCGATAACTCCGCCGAGGAAGTCTTTCGATTCGTGCGTGCGCAGAACCGCCATGCTGGCCCGATACAAGTCCTTTTCCCGTGGTTTCTCGTCGAGATTCTTGAGGGTTCGCTGCCAGTTCTGCCAGTGTGAAACGTAATCTTCGCGGCTGGTTTCGTAAGCTGTGAGCAGGGAAGAGACGACTGATTGGCCGGCTTGTGCCCAGATTCCGCCGAATCCGAGGGCAAGAACGAACTCGCCATTGCAGGCGGCGAGATCAATTTCGCCAGTCAGCGCCACGTTTCCGTCTCCCGCACGGTCATATTCCCACGTCATCTGGAAATGTTGCGCCAGGTCTTGCCAGCCGTCCGACTCGCCGGCAAATCCCACGGAACGCTTTAGCCACGGAACTGAGCAGCCGAGGGCAAGCGCCAGGGATTCGCGTTTGGCGAAAAGCATCGGCCTGCCTTTGTAATCGTCCAACCAGCCGGTATTGCCATATCCAAAATTGCCGAGATGGGACGACAGCAACGCATAGACGCGGTAGTCGCCGAGATTTCCCTGTAGAGGCACAAACCGGACTTTTTGCAATACGACATTTCGCCACGGATCGGTCAGCACTTCTTTTTCGATCCGGTAGCGGTTCTGCATGCATGTGTTCGTCAGTTCGTAAACTGGGACACCGGGTTCGATAGGTACATTTTGGAACGTACAATGGCGCTTTTCTTCGGAGAAAAAGCTGCGGCCATCGGTGACAATCAGGCCGAAGTCACGGGTGCAGGCTTGATCTACACGGGGAAAATAAACCTCGTTGAGAATGCCATGACTTAGCGTGAAATAAACGCGGCTGTGGAGGTTCAGCGCGGTGCCAACACCGGTCTTGGCGCTCGAAGTCCAGCGCGGCGGAATTCCCGGGCCACCCGGCGCGGAACGAAGATTATTACCATTTCCAGTGCTCACAGCAGATCATCCTCACCGTCAAGCAGTTTGCCAGAAGATACGAATTCGTGCTGGAAGGTTCGTCAAAACGCCGGAAAATCGCACATCACGCGACGCATGGCGAGATGCCGTCTCCGCGGTGTTCTACTCCGATCGGATACGGCGCGAAGGGTCCACTAGCCGCGTTCGTGCTGCTGGTGTGGCGCGGCTCGAAAGAAGTGCGAACTGCTAAGTACTTGGAAAACAATGTCGAGTTACCATAAATTCATTCTCCTGTAACCTTTCTTTAATATTGTCACCCTAAAACAAAATGGCATAAGTAAATCCAAAAATGAAGAGGGACATCGCGTGAGATATCGCATCGCAATCCTGTTGGCAGTTCTCGCACTGGCGCTGCCGGTCGTGGCGCAAACTCAATTAAACGGAGCAGGCGCTACTTTTCCGTATCCCATGTATTCCAAATGGTTCAGCGAATATAACAAGCTCCACCCGGACGTCCAGATCAACTACCAGTCGATTGGCAGCGGCGGCGGTATCCGCCAGATTTTGAACGGCACGGTGGATTTCGGAGCCAGCGATGGTCCGATGACCGACGAACAATTGAAAGAGGCCAAGGTCAAGATCATCCACATTCCTACAGTGCTGGGCGCGGTCGTGCCTGCTTACAATGTCCCGGGGATTAGCGGCGAAATCAAGTTCACGCCCGAAGCGTTAGCGGGCATCTTTCTGGGCAAGATCCAAAAGTGGAACGATCCCGCGCTTACTCAGGCCAATCCCGGGGTCAAGTTCCCCGACAAGGCGATCGTCGTAGTTCACCGGTCAGATGGCAGCGGCACAACTTTTATCTTCACCGACTATCTCTCGAAGGTCAGTAAGGAGTGGGAATCGACGGTAGGCAAGGGAACTTCGCCGAAGTGGCCGGTCGGTTTGGGCGGAAAAGGTAATGAAGGTGTAGCGGGACAGATTCGGCAGTTGGAGGGATCGATCGGCTACATCGAACTGATTTATGCCGTCGAGAACAAGATTACGTACGGATCGGTGAAGAACGCCGCCGGCAACTTCGTGAAGGCGTCACTTGAGAGCGTGACCGAAGCGGCGGCATCCTCGCAAAGCATGCCGGCAGATTTTCGCGTCTCCATCACCAACGCACCCGGCAAGACTGCCTATCCTATCTCTAGCTTCACATGGCTGCTGATTCCCGAGCAAGCTCAGGATCCGAAGAAGGGAAAGATCATCGCCGATTTTCTCGAATGGATGGTCACCAGCGGCCAGAAAATGACCAACCAGCTCAGCTACGCGCCCCTACCCGCGAATGTGGCGGAGAAGGTCAAGGCTGCCATCAAGCAGATCCATTAGTGGGTTTGCACGTCTAGAGTGCTGGAATGTGCGCGGCTCTTGCCCGCTCGGGTAGGAGTGTGCTGGGAGTGGGGCGTTCCGCGTGGCGCAATAGCCTAGCCTGCAATCTTGCCGTACATTAATCTCGCGGTGCATTAAGCTTGCTGCAGAGATAGGTTAGCGCCACCGGCCCGGAGAAGGAGAGTAGCCAAAACCGAACCGGCGGCGATTCTGAAGGGAAGGAGCCCCTCCAGAAAACTGAGAGGCCGTTCATCAACGTCCGTTAAGTGGCGTAGGTTAAACCTAGTGGTCCCGCGTCAAACGCTGACGCGGGACCATTTTCGGTTTTACGGCAAGTAGTAGCGGAACGAGGTGAAGACCATGCTGTCGAGGCCTTCCGGCGATCCGTAAGTGACTGGCGTGACGCCTGCCGCGGATGTGATACCGGACCAGGTGTTACGAACCACGTAGGAGTACTGCGTGCCGAAGCGGAACCGTCCCTTGGGCCCGGAGTAGAAGTTGTACCAGAAGCCCGCCGTGCCCTCGATGACCGCCCGCGTGTCAGCGGTACAGCTGGGGAACGCTAGAGACCCAGGAGAAAATCCGCCGCTTCCAGGAAGCGGTTCGGTGTTGCAAGAGGCATTGCTAAAGAAGGGTGATCCATAGCCTACATACACCGTTTTCGACGTGCTGGGAGAAACATAGGAACTACCCGCCCGGCCCGCGTACTCCGCACCGACGTAGGAATAGATGTCGAGTTTTTTGCTGTGGTACTCCAGCGTGGTCAAACCTTGGAGGCCCTTGATCAGTTTGAGCGTCCCATCGCCATTTATGGCAAGATCCGACAATTGCGCTGCGCCATAACGGCCGATTCCGCTGCCTCCGAAACCATGCAAGCCAAAAGTGAGATGCTTATCGGCGAAAGTCCAGCGGGCATTGGCGCCAAATCCGCCGCCTTCTTTCGAGGCGTTATAAGCGCCGACGTTGCTGGCCGCTCCAGAAGCCCCGCATTCCGAGGTGTTCAAGTAGTTCAACACGCACGGGAAGATGCGGTCAGTGAAGCGGTCGGCAAGGCCGAAGATCTCGTAGTGCCCAAAGCCAGGATCAAAGGCGATTTTGGCAATGAGATCGGGCGCAGGATTGGCCGTGTAAGTGGAGCCAGTGTTGTAGGTATTGCTGGCGCCCGCCTCGCCGAGCAGGAAATTGGACGCGTTGCCGTGCGTGGCGAGCGTGCCTTGCGCGTTTTCAATCGCGAACGCGATTGAGACCTTATCGCCGAAGTCCTTGGTCAGCCTAAGCGTGTACTGCCGAGCGAAGCTGAATCCCACGGTGTACCCAGGATCGATGGTCGAGGGCCGGGCATCGTTGACTCTGCCCAAGTCGTCGCTGGGGGCGATTCCAGCCTTGTTTTCGGTGATTAAGCTCCACGATTGGCCACCGAGAAATTTCCATCCGTTATCAAACTTGGCCTGCCCCCAGGCTTGCCGCAGACGGAACGTGTAGCTGTTGGTCTGGGTGGCGGTGGAGGTGACACCCGCGGACAGAAAGTCACCCGAGATGTAGCTGGAAAGTTCCACATTACCCAACCGGCCTTGAACGTAGACCGTAGGCCGAGACTGGCGAGCGGAGCCGAAGAACTCTGACAACTGGCTCTGCGAAGCGCCGGGCATAGTCAGCGAGTTGAAGGGGGTCGTGAGATCGGCTCCGAGTTCTCGTGAACGACGGACAAACGCAGCTTCGACAAAGCCGCCAGGGGTAATGCTGATGCCTTTGATATGAATCGTCGTGGGGCTCTCAAAGGCGGAGAGATTTTTTTCGCCCGCTTGCAGCGTCATCACGGCGTTATCGGTAGTTGTTTTGAGATTGGCTACGTCGCCTTGCAATGCTCCTACCGCCGTCTGCTGTTGGCTAGCCTGAGCTTGGGCAGCTGCGGCCTTGTTGGCAGCGTCAGCAGCTGCGGCCTGTGCCTGCTGGAAATTCTGTTGGGCCAGCTGCCAGTTCTGCTGATTTTGCTGCAGTTGCTGCGTGAGTTGCTGGATCTGCTGCTGCTGAGCGGCCAAGGCGTCTTTCAACGCCTGGACGTCGGCGGCACTTACTGCCGGTTGCGCGGGCGCCTCCGCTGCCGCGGCTACGTGTTTGTGCGTCTTCTTCGGAGCTGGTGAGTCCGAGGTTTGCGCCCAGGCGCCGGCCAGAAGTGCTGCCAGCGTGAGGCACGCGAGAAACATGTGCTTGACTGATTTCATAAAATGCAATCCTCTCCTTTTTGTGTTTTCGCGGAACATTTACTTCCCAAAGCAACAAAAAAACTCTTTTCATTGGACAGCCGGGGGACACGACATTCGCTTTGTCCGCACGTTTCCCGTTTCGCCAGCGACGGCGGCGATTATTATCAAAATCGATGTACTAGAGATGTATGACCAACAAAACTACTCCCTGCTCTATTAAAGGAGTGTTACGTTCTATTAAAGGAATGTTAATTTGCGGCAACCCCGGGGGATGGGTTCCTCCTCGTTTCGCACTCTTGCCGAGCGTAATCCGCGCCATCCAAATTGAGCGACAATCGCCTCGTCACTCGGGCATTCTCGGCTCTTCCCGATGGCCGCGTCTGTGCGAATCCTCACGTTGCTTTGTGACAAATCCCAGAACCTCGCGGCGCGCGGAACCTGGAATCCGGGACCGGGATTCCTTACGGCCGATCAGTATGCCATAAAGTCCATCGTAGTACTAGACTTTATTGACGTTATGGTCATAGCACGCATTGCGCCATTTCATCCAAAAACGGGGGCTGCACTAAAGCCCGCCGCTGTAACAGCTTACGGCCACCCGTCGGAGCCAGGCCGCAGGCCTGAATGTGCAGCGGATTGCTGTTCGAAGAACAAAAAAGTTTCAGGCCGGAATTGTTCTTCCCAGAATGCGGCATGAATTCGTGTTGCAAAACCTTGTCGCCTGCTTCGCGAGGCCGAAGCCAGCGTCGCGCGGGCCTTGGTATACTATTTCTGGGTTGGATGCCGCAGCAAGTTACCTCCCAAAACAACAATCGACGTTCCACTTTGACGATAGAGTTTTATAAATCGGCTCCGACAAACTGGATTGGATAGTCTATGGCAGGACAAGTTCTGAGCAGCCGAGTGCCGCTTTTTAACCGCGAAGCATCCTGGCTGAAATTCAATTGGCGTGTGCTCGAAGAAGCGGGAGATCTCCGCAATCCGCTGCTCGAACGCGTGAAATTCCTTGCCATCTCCGCCAGCAATCTGGACGAGTTCTTTGAGGTCCGAGTTGGTGGCCTATTGCAGCAAATCGAAGACGGCCACAACTCCACGACTGCCGATGGGCTCACGATGGTGGAGGAGCGGGAACTGATCAAAGAGGCGACGCACGAGTTTGTCGAAGAACAATACTCGTACTGGAACGAGCGCCTGCGTCCGGAACTCACGGAGCAGGGAATTCGCGTTCTCGGAATCGACGAACTGGATGCGGAGGCGCTGGCGTTTGTGAACGACTACTGCCAGCGGGAACTGGATCCGCTGCTCACTCCGGTTACAGTGGACCCCGCGCATCCCTTTCCGCGTGTGATCAACAAAGCGCTGTGCGTGGCATTGTTGCTAAGGCGCCGCCGACGTTCTTCACTCACGTACACAGGAGTCGTCACTGTTCCGCGGGCGTTGCCGCGACTGGTGAGGCTGCCGTCGCAAGGGACAATCGATTTCATCTTTCTTGCCGATCTGGTCGTCCACCATGCGGTACGCATGTATCAGGGCTATGACATTATTTCTTCCGCCGCCTTCCGCGTCACACGCAACAGCAACCTCTATTTGCAGGAGGAAGAATCGCGCAGTCTGCTGGAATCGGTGCGTACCGAATTGCACAACCGGCGCAAGGGAGACGCGGTGCGGATGGAGATCGAGTCCGAGGCCGACCCGGAGATCATCGAGCGCCTGGGCACGGTGTTCGAACTTGACCGATGGCAGATTTTCCCGGTCAACGGACCGGTTAACCTTTCCCGGCTATTCAACATTTACGACGGAGCGGAGCGTGCGGACTTGAAGTTCCGTCCCTACGTGCCACGCGAGTTGCGTCTGACTGCGAAGTCGCACGATATGTTTGAGGAGTTGCGCCGCCACGACGTTCTGCTGCACCACCCGTACGATTCGTACGACCCGGTACTGTCTTTTATTCAGTCCGCCGCTGAGGATGAGCGGGTGCTGTCGATCAAGCAAACTCTCTACCGGACCAGCGAGCATTCTCTGATTGTTCCGTCGCTGATGACGGCGGCGGCCCACAAGGAAGTCACCGCTGTTGTGGAATTGAAAGCACGCTTCGATGAAGCGTCGAACATCCGTTGGGCGCGTGATATGGAAGATGCCGGAGTGCAGGTCTTCCACGGACTGGTTGGCCTGAAGACGCACTGCAAACTCTGTCTGCTGGTGCGTCGCGATCCCGATGGCATCACTCGCCAATACGCGCACCTCGGCACGGGTAACTACAATGCGGCCACGGCGCGCATCTATACCGACCTCAGCCTGTTGACCGCGGACCCAGAGATTACCAGCGCGGTGCACGACGTTTTCAGTTTTTTGACTGCCTATGCTGAGCATCCTGGCTATGGGCCGCTGCTGGTAGCGCCCCTGGACTTGGCCGAAAAATGCATGCGTCTGATCGAGCGCGAGGCCGAGCATGCGCGGATGGGGCGTCCGGCGCGCATTGTTGCGAAGATGAATGCGCTGCTCGATGTGAATATTATCCAGGCTCTGTATCGTGCTTCGCAGGCTGGAGTGGACATTGAGCTGATCGTGCGTGGCATGTGCGCGCTGCGGCCGGGCATCCGTGGCCTTAGCGACCGCATCCGCGTGCGCAGCATTGTGGGGCGATTTCTGGAGCACAGCCGGATTTTTTATTTCGAGAATGGCGGGGAGTCTGAAGTCTACGTGGGGAGTGCGGATTGGATGAATCGCAATCTGCACGAGCGCGCGGAAGTCCTCTTTCCGCTGAAAAGCCCGCTGCTGCGCGACCGCGTGGTGCATGAGATTCTGGCGGCATGCCTTGCCGACAATGTGAAAGTAAGGTTTTTGCAAAAAGACGGCCGCTACCTGCGACCATGGCAATCGCCGCGCGGGCGCAGCAAGAGACCGCCTCGAGGATCGGCCGTATTCAGCTCTCAGGATTTCCTGCTTGGCATAGCGGATGGCACCAAGACGCCAGAGGATATTCCGGCGCCGCTTCCGCGGCACGCTGGCAAGCGAGCCCTGGTCGGCCGCACTTGATTGGCCGAACTGATCTGCCGGACATCAGGAGATGCACGACCTCGGAAAGTTCGTAAGCGGAAAGGAATCAATACCCAGAAATGTTTGTCTATTTTTTGCGTCACGCCAGCGCCGGACAACAGTTGAGTTCCGCCAAGCGCGACGAAAAACGCGGCCTCGATAAAGACGGTATTGAGCAATGCGGATACATCGGACGTGCTCTGGCCGCGCTCGGCGTGCAGGTGGAAATCATCGTCTCTAGTCCATTAAAGCGATCCACGCAAACCGCGGCTTTGGTGGGCAATGAGATGGGGCACGAAGGCAAGCTGGTAATGGAGAATGCGCTTCGTCCGCAGGCCGGTTTTTCGGATTTTCAAAAAATGCTGGAAAAGTACGCGCGCCAGGACTCCATGCTGCTAGTGGGTCATAATCCCAACCTGCGGGAATTTCTGGGACGCATCATCAGCGACAGTGGCTGCGAAGCCGTGGTGGAACTGAAAAAGGGTGCGGTGGCCAAAGTCGAAATGCGGCGCAATTCCGGGTCGCTGAGCTGGTGCATCACTCCGCGCATTCTGCGTGCGCTTCACGCCGCGGCGACAGAAAGTTCGCGCCCGAAGACTTCCCGGAAGTAAGACCGGTCCTTCTCAATCGACCATACTTCGAGATCCACACTGGCCTTACCGCGCGGAGTCAGCGTCATGGCAACCCGGCCGCTGCGCGCGGTGACCGTAAATTTCCCCACGGACTGGCTTCTGCCCATGTTCAACGCGCGCGCGATGCGGAGCAGGATCGAGGCTTTTTGCACACTTTCCTGCTCCGCGGGGCTTAAGGCGCCCATCGGGCCATCTCCCGGTGTAGGGCGCGACTTTCCCAGATACCGCGCAATCGCACCGATGATCCTGCGCTGCTGCGGCGTGTAGCCCAAAATCTCCGAATTGGCGATGATGTAGTACGTGTGCCGGTGGTGTCCGTTGCGATTCACGTAGTCGCCAACCTCGTAAAGCATGGCCGCGGCGGAAAGCCATTCGCGGTATTCCGCTGGCAACTGGTGCACCGACTTCAACGAAGAAAACAGCAGCAGGGCTGATTCGCGCACATGCAAAGCGTGATTCATGTCGACCCGGTAGCGTTCGACGGCGCGTTTGATCGACTCCCAGCGTTCCGATTCAATGGCGCGTCCCGATCGCGTGCTGCGGTCGTAGTCGGCTGCCATCTGGGCCAGGATGCCGTCACGCAGACCGAGCGCCGAGTAACGAAAGCCCGGGAGATGGCAGCGCTCCAGCAATTCCGCATAGGCCACCGCACCGGCGCAAAAGATTTCGGCGCGACGCGGACCGATCCCAGGGACCTTCTGACGCTCTTCGAGGGTCAGGCGCGTGACCTGTTTGGCAATGCGCCGGATCATCTGACGGGTAACGTAGGTCGCGGGCCGGCGCTTCCGGGGGCGCGCCAGGTGGCTGGCGACGCCAACTAATGCGGCCGCGGTTCCGGACGTGGCAATCACAGCGCCCACACGCGCCGCCTTGATTCGCGCTTGCACGCGCATGATCTCGCGATCCACAAACTCGTGAAGCCGCTTCAACTCGCTCTTGCGGGGTGGATCATGTTTGAGGAATTCGCTGGTTAGACGCACGGCCCCGAGCGGCAAACTCACCGTATCGCGGAGTTGCCCGTCGCGCGAGAGCGTGAGTTCGCAACTACCGCCGCCAAGATCCGCGAGAAGAACGCTATGGGCGTCCATGCGTCCGGAGGCAAGAATGCCCAGGTGAATGAGGCGTGCCTCTTCCAGCCCGGAAATGATTTCGATGGTCCATCCCGTCGTCGACCGGACCCATTCCAGAAATATGCGTGAATTGCGGGCATCGCGCAGCGCGGCCGTGGCCACTACTTTGACGGAGTCCGTCCCGCATTCCTGCACGGCACGATTGAAGCGCCGCAACACCTGGACGGTTTGCGACATCGACTCTGGAGAAAGCAGTCCACTGCTGAAAACGCCTTCGCCCAGGCGCGTGACCTCACGGTCTTCATGAATTTCTTTCAGTCGTCCGGCCTGGAGGCGCGAAATTTTCAGACGAACAGAGTTGGAGCCGATGTCGATGGCGGCAAAGGTGGGCATAGACGTGACGATGAAACGTTAACGATCAGTAGTCTCACAACGGAGCCGTGTCGCGCAACCCTACGACCGGTGAGGCGTCTGAAAGCAGAAAGAGGGAGTCGTTAATCGGGGCATGTGGTGGCCGCGCCCGGTGAGTTCCGGAGCCAGGCAGTTCTCACGGTTCCAATCCAACCCGCCGCAGCAAATCCTCGAATCGCGGATCACTCCGAATCGGGTCATACATCGGGTCTACTTTGATTTGCACCACTGCGTTCGAGTGCTCGGAATACGCTCGCTGCAGCAGTCCGATCACCCGCTCTTTCTGGCTCGTGCCCGAATAAGCGATCAACAACATTTCGGTTCGTTCCGCCCGCGAGCTCGAAATCTGCTCGAGTTTCGCCAACGCCCGGTCGGCTTCCTTCGCGCGCCCTGAGCGGCCATAAACGGCCGCCTTCCAGGCCCACGTCCACGGCTCTTCTTCGCGGGCGGCCCAGAGATCGATAACTTCGAGCGCCTCCGAATATCTGCCCAGTTGCAAGAAGGAAGGAATCATCGAGTACCGCGCACGATCATAATTCGGATCCAGTTCGAGTGCCGAGCGGCATTGCTTTACTGCGCTCTCATATTGGCGTGAGTTATACAAAATTCTTGCGTGATCGATGGTAATAATCAGCGATAACGGATCCAGTCGCCGCGCCTGCTCACTCTCGGAAAACGCTTCGTCGAAGCGGCCTTGCCACGAAAGAAATTCCGCGTACCATTGGTGCGCGGTCGCATATCGCGGATCGAGTTGAATCGCGCGCCGAAATTCCTTCTCCGACCCCGACCAATCGTAATCGTAGTTCTCTTTGATCAACGCGAGGGAGGCATGCGCCTCGGCGAGACCCTCGTCCAGTTCCAGTGCCCGCAAGGCCGCAGTCCGTGCCTTTGGCATGAGTTCATTTTGCGGACCCTCGTACCACGCGCTCATCAAACTGAAAGTATCCGCTAGCCCCGCATAGGCCTGCCCGTAATTCGGATCCTTATCAATCGCCTGCTGAAAGTAATCGGCGGCCTGTCGAAATCCTTCCGCCGTCCTCTTGTTCCAGAAATACCGGCCCTTCAGATACAGGTCATAGGCTTCGTAGGATTTCACTCCCGGCGCATGCGCTCCAGGCGCGCGTGCCAAGTCGATCGGCCGACGCCCACTCAGGCTGAACTCGATTTCGTTGGCAACTTCGCGCGCAATCTCCTCTTGCAGCTCCAGCAGGTGGCCCAGGTCGCGATCGTATTCCCGCGCCCACAGGTGGCTCTGGTCCTGTACCTGGATCAGCTGCGCCGTAATTCGCACCCGCTGCGAATCGCGGCGCACGCTGCCCTCAATCACATACTGCACTCCCAGATCCTTTCCGATCTGTGGAATTGATTCCTGCGAGTGCTTGTAGTGCATCACAGAAGTCCGGGCAATTACACCGAGATGCGCAGGATCGAGGTCCCCGAGCTGGCTGATCATTTCCTCCGTGAGACCATCGCTGAAGTACTCCTGCCCAGCATCACCAGTGAAATTCTCAAAGGGGAGAACCGCCAGCATGGTCTTGCCAGGCTGTTCCACTGCTGGGTGCCGCGGACGCCAGATCCAAAGCGCAGATGCCACGACCATGACCAGCACGACTCCGGCAGCTGCGATGACAGGCGATCTCCAATCTGTTGGACGTCGCGGGTGCGAGGGCAGGTGAAACTCGGGCGCACCTCCCGCACTGAAAGGCGGCACAGACCCTTCAATCTCCGGCGCTTCTAGCTCGGCCACGCTGTTGGCCGTTTCTGTAACTGGAACCAGAAATTTGTAACCCTGGCCTTGTACGGTGAGGATGTAGCGCCGGTCGGTGGTCTCGTCCAACGCCTTCCGCACCATGAAAATGGTCTGCGTCAGGTTGGACTCTTCCACGAAACTCTCTGGCCAGACCGCTTTCATCAAGGCGTCTTTGGTCACAATCCTGCCCGCGTTTTGTATCAGCAGGAGCAGGACATCGAAGGCCTTCGGGGTTAGTGACACAGGTGTCCCACCCCTTCTCAACACCCGGTTTTGGGGGTCAAGACGGAATTCGTCAAACTCATACAAGTTGCTGGTCAGACTGGACATAACCCGGCTTTGAGAGGTTTTGAGAACTTTTGACCGCCGATTTTAGGACTTGTGAAGGGCATGCGAAGTACTTTTCGCCGCGGGGATGGCGGATTGGCGCAAGCCAGAAACTGGCCGAAAGTTTACCACGATTGTTCGCAGGCGACCGTCAATTCCAGGCTGAAGGGTCGAGTCAGAGGCTTCTTGCTCCCATGACCGGACTCTCGAGAAACAAAACAAATTCCTCTAGAGGAGAATCCAATGTCGCGCAAAAATGTTTCCTTTAACATACTTCTGGTGCTGGTTTGCTGGGCCGCGCTGATCGTCCCAGCATTTGCACAGCATTTTCAACAGGTGAAAGGCACTCTCAGCCAGGTCGCCGCCGGCCGAAATGAGGTGTTCGGCATCGATTCCAGTTTCCACGTCTGGCGATACAAAGCCACGACGCAATCCTTCGGCAAAATAGCCGGGGCGTCGCTCGTCCACATTGCAGTCGGCGGAGGCACTCTCTCCCAGCTTGACGAGGTCTGGGGAGTGAACGCTGCCGGCAGCCCCTTCAGATTTAACTACAGCACCAAAAGCTTCGATCAACAACCGAATACTGTTCTCTCGCAAATCACGGTTGGCGTGGGCTACCAGGACGATTGCCACCCCTATGAAGTGTGGGGAGTCGACTCTTCCCAAGCGATTTTCCGGTACAACTACTGCACAAACGCGTTCGACGGATTGAATGGAATCCTGACTCAGGTTGTAAGCGGCGGAGGTGACGTATGGGGGCTCAACAGCTCTGGTCAGATATTTCACTTTAGTTTTGTCACGCAGTCGTTCGCGCAGATTCAGGGCACCCTGGTCGGGATCGCGGTCGGAGTGAATGACGTCTGGGGGGTCAACGGCGACAATGAGGTTTTTCGCTACGATCCGAACACCAACGGCTTCCCCCAGGTATTCGGAACCGTGGGTGAAATCGCAGCCGGTGGCGATGGCGTCTGGTCCATCAATCCGGCCAATCAAATTTTTCGCTTTGACCCCAGCAGCGCATCCTGGGTCCAAGTTTCCGGTGCTCTCTCCAATATCGCAGTCGGCTCCGGGAGCGGCGTCTTTGGAGTCAATGCTTCACATCAGGTCTTCACATTCATTCGACCGTAGAAGACGCGAATCCCAGCACGGGGGGCGGCTCTCACAGGATCGTGCGAGCCGCCCCCAGAACGCCATCCGGTTGTGGCGTCTGGGGGTTCGGAGTGACCACAAACATCCCCATCCCCAGGCTGAGCAGGGTAAATCCTGACCAGTCGATTTGTGAAAATCGATTGCGGCCACATCCCGGATTATGGACAAGTATGCTCTGGCATTACACTTCCATCGAATGAATCGTTGGGACATTACCGCTTGGCTTGAGCAAGCGGTAACGCGGCGAGACAAGTTCTGTGTCTATTGTGGTGTCACGTTCGGATCGTCCAACGACTGCGCAGGAAATCGTCCCAGTTGGGAACATATCGTGAACGATGCCCGGATCGTCACGAAAGAGAATATTTCACTTTGTTGTCGCCCTGCAATTCCAGCAAGGGCGCAAAACCGCTGGGGGTGTGGCTGGAGTCCGCATATTGCAAACGACGCGGTATTAACAGGGAAACCGTCGCAGAAGTGGTCAAGCAGGCGCTTATCGTCTAAAACTCTTTACCCGCACATTTCAGACACCACCCACTTGCGCTTTTTAACCGATTTGTAACAACCCTCTGCTAGCCTCAAGATGGAATGTCCAACCAAGCTCTGCCCCGGCCGCGCTTCAAGGCTCCCGAACCGGAGCGGAGGACGTCCGAGCGCGGACCGAAGGCTGCCCTGAGAATCGAAGCCAGAACGACGCCGCTGTTGCAGAAGAAAGTCAGCGAAATCCCTGATGTGTTTTTTGGCTGGGCCATGCGGTTGTGCGGTGTGGCCGTGGTCGCCCTGCTCGGCTTGATCGTGTACCAACTGGTGGTGGGCTCCACGCTCTCGTGGCATGCGTTTGGCTGGAAGTTCTTCGGCCAATCGGACTGGAATCCGGTCGAGGATCAGTACGGCGCGCTGCCGTTCATCTACGGCACGCTTGTGTCCTCGTTGCTCGCGTTGCTCATTGCCGTGCCGCTGTCTCTGGGCGTAGCCGTGTTTATTACCGAGATGTGTCCGATTCGGCTGCGCGGAATGCTCTCGTTTACTACCGAACTTTTGGCCGCCATACCCAGCGTGGTCTACGGACTGTGGGCAATCTTTGTTCTGGTGCCCGTGCTGCGTGAATATGTTCAACCTTTTCTCGCCAAGACGCTCGGCTGGACGACATTGTTCAGCGGTCCGCCTTATGGCATTGGAATGCTGGCTGCGGGCGTGATTCTGGCGATCATGATCATTCCCATCATCTCGTCCATTGCGCGCGAAGTGCTCACCGTGGTTCCGCAACACCAGCGGGAAGCGGTGCTGGCGCTGGGCGCCACGCGCTGGGAAATGATTCGCATGGGTGTGCTGCGCAATGCGCGCGCCGGAATCGTGGGCGCCATCATTTTGGGCCTGGGGCGCGCGCTCGGTGAAACCATGGCTGTGACCATGGTGATCGGCAATCGCCCGGAGATTGCCAAGTCTTTGTTCGCTCCTGGATATACCATGGCCAGCGTGCTGGCCAACGAATTCACAGAAGCATCGGGCAA
>Ga0187847_10002217_pt1 | contig 15951 bp, 10 predicted proteins | sample June2016WEW_4_10_FD_132458 | JGI IMG/M metagenome (GOLD analysis project Ga0187847, IMG submission 132458) | Peatland microbial communities from SPRUCE experiment site at the Marcell Experimental Forest, Minnesota, USA - June2016WEW_4_10 | ecosystem: Environmental > Terrestrial > Soil >...
AGGAACTCCATCACCATGTAGGGGCGCTGCCGGTCGTCTTCCCCGAAGTCGTAAATGCTGATGACGTTATCGTGCTCGATATTGCCGGCCAGGCGGGCCTCCTGCAGGAAACGCGCCTTGGCGTCCGGATCGGCGCATCCCGCTTCGGTAAGAATCTTGATCGCTACGGTGCGGCCGATCACAGTGTCGCGCGCGCGGTAGACTTCCGACATCCCGCCGCCGAGATATTGTTCAAGCTCGTATTTTCCTATGCGTGCGGGAAGTTCGAGGGCCAGCGGCGGTCTCCTTTAATGCGAGGATTTCGCCAGGGTGGGCTTAATTTGCGAGATACCGGCGCTAACCGTCACCTCGTGTTCGAAGGGCTCGTATCCTTCTTTTGCCCACTTGACCTTGTATTCGCCCACAGGCAAGACAATTTTTGCGGGTGTGACCTCGGTGCGCGGCGTGCCGTTCACGGAAATGGATGCGCCGGCCGGCTCTGAGTCGATCCACACCGAACCAGTGATCTGAGCCAGCGTAAAAGTGATCTCCGGCTGCTGTCCATCGACCTCGAAATCCTTCACCAGCCGGTAATATCCGTCCTTATTCGCCTGCAGAGTGTGCTTTCCGGCAGCCAGGTCCATGTTGCACGGAGACTGGCAGGCCGGATCGGGCTTGTTGTCGATGGTCACCGCCACGCCCTCGGGCACCGTCACCAGCCGCACGGGATGGCTTTCGGACGTCGCGTTTCCGCTGACCGCAGGCTGGCTAGCCGCGGGTCGGGGCAGCGTGGCAGCCGGGCTCGCTGCGCGTACCGTGGGCGGCCGCTTGGATGGCGGCGGACTTGGGGAAACCGGCGATTCGACCGTTTCAGTCGGGGCCGGTGGCGTGTGACGGAACAACAGCCACCATGCCGCTCCACCAACGGCGGCAAGCACGATTGCCACCCACGCGACCACCTTCATGGGGGAGCCCGCTTTCCGCGGCGGCTCACCGATCGGCGTCTTCGGATCGGCGGCCGCCAGGGGGACCACAGGCGTCGAAATCGCGGGCGTTGGAATCGCAGGCGTTGGAACCGCTGGCGTTCGAACCGTAACCGCTTCGGCCGCTGGTACTGGGGCCGACGTCCCGAGGCAGGCCCTCTCCAACGCTTCCGCGAACTCGCAACAATTAGAGAACCGGTCCGGCGCCTTCTTGGCGAACGCCCTGGCGAACACAGCGTCGACTGCCTTTGGCAAGGCCGGATTATTTTGGCAGGCAGGCTCCGGATCCATAGTCATGATCCGCGCCATCACCTGTGTGTAACTGTCGGCGCGGAACGGTCTCACGCCCGCGACCAGTTCGTACGCCACCACCGCCAGCGACCATTGATCGGACCGGCCGTCCAGCGGCTGCCCCAGGACCTGCTCCGGAGACATGAATTCCGGTGTGCCCACAGCCATGCCGGTCTGCGTGAGCGTGAATTCCGTGGATTGCATGACTTTCGCAATTCCGAAATCGCAGATCTTCACGGCGCCGTCGTGTTGCACAAGCAGGTTAGTAGGCTTGATATCCCGATGAATCACGCCGTGCGCATGCGCATAGTCCAGGATGCCGGCCGCCTGCCGGCAGACGTCCAGCAGTGTCGCCAGATCGGGACGCGGTTCGGAGTGCAGCAACCCATCGAGCGTCTGCCCGTCGATGAACTCCATCACGATGTAGGCCAGGTTGTCCTGCCTGCCTGCATCGAAAACTCCGACCACTCCGGGGTGATGCAATACTCCTGCCAGCCGGGTTTCCTTCAGGAACCCCTGGGCCAGCATGCGCTGTTGTTCGGCTGAACCCGAATCGTCCAGCCGGATCAATTTGAGGGCGACGCGCCGGCCAATCACAGGATCTTCTGCTAGAAACACGGTACCCATGCCGCCATGCCCCAACTCCCGTTCGATCTGGTATCGCCCTATTTTGGTCCCTGGAGACATCTGTTTTATCCGCGTATCACTCTATTCTTGTACCTGGCACTCTGCAACGTAAACCGGGATTTCCGTTTTGGCTCTGCCAGGATTCCCAGTTTTAGGTGCAAGGTTCCTTCCAGTATACACCGCGCAACTTTCCTTCGATCCACTGTCGGCTTGCTGACGGAGTACCCCCATGGCCCTGCGCGCCACCAAAGGCAAAGAAGACGCGCGGAGCAGTGGGGCGGGCGCCCCCGCCCGCGGACCGGCGCCCTCGCCGGTCCACCGGCCGTAGGCCGGCAGGGGTTCAACGTCCTCAACGGAGCGGTTGCCGGGAGTTCTGCGTGGCGCACTAAATCCAGGCGCCCGATAACGGCGCAAGCGGCTGGGCGATGGACTGAAAACGCAGCAGGCGCGCGGCATCCTGATTCTTGATGGAGACCAGAGGCATAAAGCCCTGCTCCAGAATCCAATCGGCATCCGCCTCGGACAGGAGCACCTCCGCGCAGGGTTTAAGCTGCTGTTCTCCCTCCGATTCGTACGCGTGCAAGGGCAGTCCCGCAATCACGGCATGCGTGCCGGGGCGCATATCCCAACCATCGCTGCCGAATGCCCGGCCCAGCAGGTAGGCGCACGCGAAGGCCGGATTGCCCCACAGGTAATGGTGGTGATCGGGCGTGCCCGGCATCTCTTCGAAGCCGAAGCTCTCGATGGTGCTGGTCTTTTCGCCATAAGGCAGGCGCAGCAGGAAGCGCGGCAGCGCCAGTCCAATCGAGGAGGCATGCGCCGAGTCTCGCAACGCCTGCCAAAGGCGCTCCGCATCGGGAGACTCCGATTCGCCCGGATCGGCTTCCGCCAGGAAGACCGCGCCGGCCGCGCGCATGATGCCGGCCAGCCCGGTGAGCAGGCGGATGTCGCTCGCGGTCCGCGCGAAAGTGAAATTGGCCGCAACCAAGGTCCACGGTTCCGCGCCCGGGATTGCGGCAGCTTCATCCACCAGAATGCGGCGCAGTTCGCGCACGCTGCCGGCCAGATCGGCCTTGGAGATATCGAGCGCGTAAATCTTCAATTGCGGCCCGGTCTCCAGGCCTCGGACCAGCCAGTCGACCGCGCGCCACGCCGCTTCCAGCGCCTGGAAATCGCGATGATGCAGAAGCGCGCGCATCACCTTGCCGGCTTCCTCTTCCACCTCCACTGCTTTCGCGGCCACGCGCGGATCCACGCGTGGCGCAGTGTGCGGCGCGACCGCCCGCTCGATAAAGTCTCGCAACGCGTCGGGCTGGCGCGCCGGCTGGCCCTCGGTGGTTTCCAGCACGCTGTCCAGCAAGCTGCCACCGGTCAGCCCTGGCATGTCCGGCGGCCGCGGCGGCGCGGGGGCTGGGACTGCGGCCACCGGAGCCTCGGTCGCCAGTAGATGCCGCGCCGCGCGGAACTTCTCGAACGCTTCCTGCCGATAGATGCGGTCCGGATGAAAATCCTCGAGTTCGTGGAGGCGCAGCACCAGGCCGCGGCCCGGTTCGCCGAATTCCAGGGCCGGGCGCATGCGGAACAGCACCTCGTCTACCGTGTCGCGATCGATCAGGTAGGGCCGCAACCGCTCCGGCGGCGGTTCTCCGCGATTGCGGCGGCCGCTGAAATCGCCGAGCAGCAGGATGCGGAAAGGTGTGTCCGGGCGCGGTTCAACCGGCAGCGGTCGGGCCTCGGGGTCCACGTCGAGAATCACTGAAGCATATGATGTCTTGGGCATGGTTGTTACGGCTTAGCCACCTCCGACACGCAGGCCAGACGGGAGAAGAAGCCTTTCTGGAACATCGGCGGCGCGCCTTGCATATCCAGTTCCAGCCGCACGGTCACCTGTTTCCCGTCGCGCATGGAGGGTTTGGGGGGGTTGCCCGTTTTTATGATCCAGTCGAAGAACACGCCCCCTCCCGCGGATGGCGTGCTACTGTCAGCGTCGCCGAACAAGCGGAAAATTGCCCAGGTGCCGCCGTTCTCGCTGAAGCTGCCACCCTCCGCCCCATAGGTTCCCTTGGCCGCATGAGAGCCTGCCTGCCAGGTAAACTGCTTGGCTGCGGAGGTTCCGCCGGTATAGTCCAGCTTTTGTCCGTCGATATCGAGGCCGATTTTCTGGACGGTGTCCGTAGCGACCGGCTTGAGCGAATAGGTAAAGTGCGGGTCCTGGCTGCCACCCGCATACAGGAAATCGGAAAATGCGGCGGCCCGGTTGAAGAACTCGACGAAGCGCGGCGCGAGCGTCACGCTGGCACCTTGCGCCGGCTTGTATTCGCCATCTTGTTTCGTCAGGTACCTCTTTAGGTTGTCCTCGTAGAATCTCCACAGGCCATCGGGCTTCCGAAAAAAGGCGTTGACTTCGTCCACCTTGGCGTCCTGCGTGCTCGCCTGGTTGAATGGATATTTGTGCAGCACGCTGCCGGACTGTCCGCACAAAGCCTTGCCGCCGGCGTTCAAGTCATCCGCGCCGACTCCTCGCAGTTTGGCTTCCAAGTTAATGATGGGCTCCAGCAGCAGGTTTTGCACCACGCTATCCGGATCCAGGTTAAAGGTCTGGGCAAGTTGTTTGGTCGCGTTCCGCGCTTCCTTGGCGTCATTAAGGGCTTGGGTGGCGGCGGTAGTGTCGGTTGGTGAATTCGCGACCGCTTCCACCTCGGTTTGCAACTTGCTGAGTGCGCCGGCATACTCCTTGTTTGGCGTAACGATGTAGCGGTCGCTTGCGGGCGGTTCGACGCATTGCACCGGTTGCAGCGCCTTCGCAATCTCGGCGTCGTCCCAGGGAATATTCTGCGAAGCCACCGCAAAAAGGGCCAATAGATGAGACTGATTTCCGGAGAGCTGGTTCAGCTTTTCCGAGGCGTCCTTGACATCCTTGTATCTGACCACATGCGCGCCTCTGAGGTAATTGAGCCACTCCTTAATGTAGTCCAACCTATACCGGATAAGGAGCGGCTTGACCAGCTCAAGCGGATCGGTATTGACCTTAACATCGTCACCCAACACCCACTTTTCCCCGTGGACATACCGGTTTGTATTCCTTATGGCTTCGATCATGAAGCTCCACCCAGCTTTCGTAAATGGTCCGGCCACCTCGTAGTTCTCCACCACATACTCTCTCGAACCGCTAACTTGGCGGTTGAAGTTAATGATGGTCTTGGGAGCGCCTGCCTTCATGGTCTGATAGACCCGGTCGATGTCTCCGAAGTGTCTCAGATAGTTCCGCGCTATGGGTACCGCGGTCTGGTCATCCTGGTTGTTGAATGGGTTCGCCAGCTTGAGTTCGTCGCTGTAAAAATCGAACTGCTTTTGCGCCAGTTGCAATCGCTCCGGATCCACGCTGGCGTCTGCGCTCCAGGCTTTCCGCAGCACCGGAGAAAGGAATTCGCGCGTGCTCTTATCGTGGTTCGAGGTCAAGGTGGTGATCAGGTAGGCTTTGAGCGCGTCATATGTCAGGTCGTAGGCGGGCGTAGCGGGCGGCGCCGGCGACGCAGGGAGGCCGCCCAAGAAAGCCGCCAGCTTATTCTGCGTGGGGCCGAGAAGCAGCACCTTGAAGCGACTGAAGTAAAGGCGGCGGACATCGGGATATAATTCGTCGCCCGCGTACAGACCCCAGCGATAGCTCCACGGCGCGCCTTCCCGGTTGTAGTCCGTCAGAGTCTCCAGCGATTGCCGCAGTTTCTCCAGGCGGCTCAGTGCATCTACAGATGCCAGACTGCCCGCGGCGGGCGCCACGGTGGTGCCCACGAGCGCTTTATCGACTTGCCTCTCCAGCCCTTTATTCAGAATGAACGAGACCGTGAACCCGATGCAGAAAATCAGACACAACGCCGCCGCCGATATGAGCAGAATACGCCGCAGGATGTCGGTCTTGGCACTGGAGCCGCTGGCGCCCATGGCCACGCGGTCGGCTAGCAGAACGTGGTTGAAAAAATGCGTAAGAAAAAGCCATTGAGGGACTTTGCGCGAGACGGTAGTGCGCGGCCGCGGCGCGGCGGACGCAGCCGGACCGCCGGCAGGCACGCGGAACATAGCGGTGGCTTCGGGGGCATCCCGCCGGCTCGGCGCTTCCGCGCTTGGCTCGGGAGCCGCCGCGGTTTCCTGCACGATCACCGGCCGCACGCCGGAGAAGTAGAAACCGCGCAAGAACGGGCCAACGGTCAACTGGCTGGGCCGGCAGAGGTCCACCAGAAACTGCACCAGCGACCCGCGCAGCTTCTTGAATTCGCGCGGGAATTCATAAGTGCCCGGCAGCTTGCCGGCATCGTTCTCCCGCGCCAGCAACTCCGGGCGGGCACTGCATAAGGACCGGAAAATCTGGTCGAAGACGCCAGCCAGGCGCCCGGTTTGCTCTTCGGCCCAGACTCCCGAAACCGCTCCCGGAATGGGAAGTGTCACGCCCAGCGGTTGCGCGGCTTCCTCGTTGTTCAGGTTGCGCACGAAATCGGCGAAAAACGACAAACGGTCCGTCTTAGTGAAGAGCACGTACACGGGCAACTGGATGCCGAACGACTGCGCGATCTCGCCGAGCCGGGCCCGCAGGTTGCGCGCGGTGGAGGCCATGGCTTGTCCACCCGCCGAGATGCGCTCGATCTCCACACACACCAGCGCGGCGCGTGGCGCCTGCCCGCCGGACCCCACCACCGCTCCCAGTTTGCGCGGCTGCAAGTGTTTGGTCAGGTACGTCCGGGCGCGCTCGTCGTTCAGCAGTTTGCCGCTGGCCTCCACAAAAATGGTTTGGTGCGAATACCATAAGTTGGCGGTGCGAGTAGAAGTGACATTGCCATGCTCATAAATCTGGCCGGCCAACAACTCCGGTTCCAGGCCGGAATGCAGCATGGTGGTGGTCTTGGTGCTGGAAGCTTCTCCAAGAAGAAGGATGGCGGAAAGATTCCCGATGCGCGCGCCTTTGGCAAGCTGTGCGGAGGCTAGCTTTTTCTCGGCGTCGCGCAGCATGACGGCGATCTCCTCCCCGCCGGTGGGCTCTTCTTCGGCGGCCGCGGCGGCGCTCTTCTCCTTCTTGTTCTTGTCCCAGAAGAACCACGCCACCACGGCCGCGGCCAGGATCCCAATCAGCCACAGGGCGCCGCGCAAAATCCATAACTTGGTGCCCTGCAACCCAAGCAGACTCCCGGTGAAGAAAATAATAAGCAGATAGGCGAGCAATATGGGTATGACGATAAGAGCTACCTTGCGCATCGCTTTAGTCCTCTGTGAATTGGCGGCACATACTAGGACACTATCGTCTGCAGGCTGGAAGCCCCAGATCCAAGCACCAGTTTGTAGGCGGCGAACAGTAGCACGGCCAGCGCGAAACACGCCACTGCGCCGTACAGGAGCCGCCGGGCCCAGGGGTCCTGGGCCTTTTTGATCTGTTCCGCGGGCGGCTGCCAGGCCGGCGACAGCCCCGCGAAATCGCCCCGGATGCGTTGGATCTTCCGGGCCGTCGCGCCTATGATGGACTGCAGTTCTCCGCGGTTGCCGATACTGTAGCGGCCGCCGTACCCCAGCAACAGACACAAATAGTGCACTTCCAGCACGTCCGCCAGTTCCTCGGAATCGTTGCGTCCCAGCAGTTCCTGTAGGTCCTGAAAGAAGACCTCGCCTGCCATGTGCGTACCGAACAATTCTTCCTGCAATGGCTGGCGGGGCCAGTTGGCAAATAATGGGCTCTGTAAGTTGAGAATGGTTTCATCCAGGAAGCCAACCACGGCCAAGGTAGCCTTGCGAATATCTTCGGTCGAATAGCCGGCCCGGTTGCGGGCCTCCTGCGCGGCGGTCTTGACCGCCTCGCGGATGTGATGGCGGAAAGATTCGGCATCCGAGACCGCCTGGCGATTGGAGCGCAGGCGCACGATCGCGGTAAACAATTCCTGAAAAATCAGGGCCAGGTTCTCCGGCCGGGAAGGCGCCGGTTGCGCGGCAGGCACTTGTGTCATAGGGGCAGTCCTCAGGTTTCCAAGATGACCAACAACTCCACGTCCGGATCCGGCAACTCACCGGGGATATAGATCCCCACCCGCCGGGTCTGCACAATGTGGTCCCAAAAGGGACCAAAGCGATTAATGGCGAAGTATTGCATTTCGAGCTTCACGGGTATGGCGGATGGGGGCACCGGCTGATGAGTCAGCGTCAGTCCGGCCACGGCCCGCTTCACCAGCTCGCCGACGAACTTTGCCGAGCAGACCTTCGCCAGTTGAGTGGTCCGGTTGATGACTTCGGCTTCGCCGATGTTGGCGCGAATGCCCAGGAACCAGCGGGCGCGCCCCAGGCAACGGGTGTCGGTCACGTCGCCTTCATAGAAACAGTCGCTCATTTTTTCCAGCGGAATGGAGACACAGTTGGTGGGCACCATGGTTTCCAGGTGCGCGCGGATGTGGCTGTCGAGGGCCTCGAAACATTCGCTGAGGCGTTCGTGATCGTAGAGCGGCAGCGTGCGCGGGTGCGAATCGAGCTTGAACGTGCACAAAGCGCCGGCCAGGCGCGAGCACTCCACGAACAGCTCCTCCGGATGGCCGCGCTTGGAAATCCAGAGATGGCGCAGAGGCGCCAAGGCCGAATTGACGGCATGCAGGAGCCAGAAATTGGCGATGTCGCGCGGCGAGAAATCGCCCTGGGATGTCGGCGTTCCGCCGATCGAGGAACTCTTCTCTTCCAAAATCCCGACCAGCCGGCCGAGCAGCAACATCAGCCGTTCGCTGGCGCTGATCTGCAGGCAGGGCGGGATGAAGTCGGGATCGAAGACGATGTGTCCGGCGCCATCGCGCATCACCCGGGCCACTGGCAGCGTGACCAGCCCGTCCGCCGGTTCGAGATCCAGCAGCAAGCGGATGTTCTTGCGCCCAATCTGGACGGGCCGTTCGTCCCCGCCCGTGGTTTCGTCGCGGAGGATGCGGGTCTCGGCCACAAATCTAGCATGATCGGCGGCGCCTGAAAGCGCCGTGCTCAAACCTTGCGGCTTGCGCTCGGGCACCGCGAGCGCGACCGTCAGGCGGTCCCGAGTTGGAGGAAACAAGTCGGCGATTTGCCGCGGCGGCGGCACCGCGTCGCACTCGGGCATGAGGAACGGCATGCCGTCCGGAAAGACGCCGCGAGCGTGCACCACGGCGAGCGTTCCGTTTCTGAGCGCTTCCTCGTCCAGGCCGCATCCCAGCAATCCGTAAGGCTCGCACCAGAGTGAGGAGACTGCAAATTGGATCGAGTCTTCGAAGTAGCGGCTCTGGGACTGAAAGTGCTGAGGCCCCAGGTACATGCCCTCCGACCAGACCACTCTGGAAAGAAACTTCATAAGCGGGCGGCTAGCCCCAAATACTGTACCATAAGTGAGAATCGCCGCTGGCGGTATTGAACTGTTAGGAGGCGGGTGACATCATATAGTGTGTTGGCGCCAACGAGTCGCCGCCAGGCAAAGGAACAGGCATGATTTTCCACGACAAATACGAACTGCTGGCCCTCCGCGGCGGCGACCATGAGATCGCCCTGCCGGGCAGAGAAATCTCGTCGGGCCGCGATGTACTGGTGCACCTGCTCGCGGAAGGGTATAGCTCGGAAAACCTGGAACTGCTGGCAGCCATCGACAAGCTTCCCGCGGAGCAACAGCGGAGCGTGCTGGACAAAGGCGATCACGAAGGCATCCCCTATGTGGTCACGGAACTATTGCCGGGGACCTTGAAGTTGCGGGATTGGCTGGTGGCTGCGGCCAAGGCCGAAGCCCCTTCGCCCACCCCTGGCAAGACCTCCGCGCACAGGGGAGTATGGAAAATCCCGGCCGAAATCGAAGCGCCGCCCAAGAGCGCCGCACCTGCTTCGGAGCCGGAGCCATTCCCGCGTCCGCCAACGCAGGACGATATGCCGACCGCCCAAATGGTGGCGCCCAGGCCGGACCAGACGGCGCCGGCACCCCCGGCCGCGCCGCAGCCAGGGGAATTCACCCGCATGTTGCGCTCGGTGCCGCTACCGCCGGTAGCGTCGCAAACCCCTGCACCCGTCGAATCGGAGCCGGGCGAGTTCACGCGTATGTTCCGGACGGCGCCGACACCGGCTTCCACTGCGACGCCCGTACCCGCCGCGCCGGAGCCTGGGGAGTTCACGCGCACCTTGCACTCAGCGGCGGTCGAGCCGCCATCGGTACCGCCTGCCGCGACAACGGCCACGCTGCAAGCGCCTCCGCCGGCCACACCAGAGCCAGGGGAGTTCACGCGCATATTGCGCGCCGCTGCGACACCGGCTGCACCGCAAGCGCCTCCACCGGCCGCGCCGGAGCCTGGGGAATTCACGCGTATGTTGCACGCCGCGGCGCCTCCGCCACCGGTACCGTCCGCTGCCTCGCGCGCCGCAACACCACCTGTACCGCAAACACCCCCACCGGCCCAGCCGGAGCCCGGCGAATTCACGCGTATGTTTCAGACTCCAACCCCAGCCGCACCGAGCGCGTCCGGCGCGGACCAATCCGGCATCCAGTTCCCGCCGCCAGCACCAGTGCAACCACAGCGGTCCCCCGCTCCCGGCGAGTTTACCCGGATGATGCAATCGCCGCTGGCTCCCGAGCCACTGCGCGCCCGACCGGCAGCCGCACCCCAGCCCAGTGCCAGCGAGTTCGACCGCATGATGCAGGGTGGTCAGTTCGCCGAGGCGCCGCCTCGCGAAGTGCGGCTGCCAGGCCCGGCGGCGCCCCCGCCTCCGCCAGCCCGGCCGATGCAGGCCCCCGGCGAATTCACCCGCATGTTCGCCACGGAACCCGAGCCATCGGAAAGCCTCGCGGGCCCCGCACCGCCCCCAGCACCTTTGCCGCAAGGCGGCGCTGCGACGGGGGCGTTCTCCAGGCGCTCCATATCCGCGCCGCCCCAGGCACCATCCGGGCCCAGCGAATTCACTCAGATGTTCGCAGTTGGCCCGCCCGCGGCCCCCGCAAAAACACCCGCCCCGGCGCCCGCGCCAGCACCGCCGGCCCCCAAAGCGGACAAGTCTTATTTGCCGCTGATCCTCATCCTGGGTGGATTCTTCCTCCTGGTGGTCATCGTCATCGTGGTTTTCGTGCTGATGCGCTGATCGCGCACTAACCAGCCTGCGGGAGCACGATAACCAACTCCATTTGCGGCTTGGGGAAGTCGCCCGGCACATAAGCCGCCAGATTGCGCGCCCGCACCACCGCCTCCCATGAGCCGCCGCTCTGGCTCAAGCTGAAATACTGGCAGTTCAGCTTGATGGGAATGGCCGCCGGCGGAGACAGCACATGCGTCAGCGCCACGCCCGGCAGCGCTCTCTGGACCAAATGCTCCACGGCATCGGCCGAGCAGACTTTGATCAACTGGGGCGCTTTGCCGATCAGGTCGGCCTGACTCATATCGGCGCTGACAGCCAGATACATGCGCGTCTGCTGCAGATACTTTTCGTTATCGATGGATGTGGCGTAGATGGAAGGCTGCACCAGCTTCAGAGGCAGCGAAACGCAGTTGCTGGGCACCACCGTCTCGAGCAGCAGTCTGAGTTTCTCGTCCAGGTCGGTGAAACAGGCGCCCAGGTTGTCGTGATCGTAACGCGGAAGGTCGCGCGGATGGATCTTTACCGAAAAGGTGGTCAGGGAACCGGCCAGCGAGAGCATCGCCGAGTACAGGGCCTCCGGGTGTCCCTTGCGTGTTTCAAAGAGGTGCCGGAACACAGGCAGAGCGGCGTTGACGGTATACAGGAGCCAGAAACGCGGAATGTCGGCGGACGTGAAGTCGGCCAGGCTCTGGTTCTTTTGGCGGCGCGCCCCGCTCAATTCGCTGCTCTTGGCCGACAGGATCTCCACCAGGCGCCTGGCGATGGAGAGCAGGTAATCGCTGGCCGCGAAGTCCAGCAGCGGAGGGACGAAATGGGGGTCCAGTTGGAACAGGCCGGCGGCGGTTTTTCGCACCCGGGCGATGCGCAAGGCCGAGCTGCCTTCGCGGTTTTCCGCCTCCACGGCCAGCCGCAGGTTCTTGCGCGCCAGCAGGACCGGCTTTTCCGACTGCCCCGTATTCTCGTCGCGGATCATCTCCACCTCGGCCCGATAGCGCGTCTCGGCGTCCCGCCGCGCGCTGGCCACGTTGAAGCCGCGTTCTCGATAACTCGGAATAGTCAGATAGACGTCCACACTCTGGGTCTCGGCATCGAAGTGATCGGCCAGCGGCTTGACGGCCGGCGCCCGATCGGAATCCGGGATATGGAACAGCAATCCGTCCGGCAAAATGCCCGCCGCTTCCGAGAGGGCCAGACTGCCCGCCGCCAGCGCCGCCTGGTCGATGCGCAGATGCCGGACACCCCAGGGGCGGAACACGAGCGCCTGCAGATCGAACTGCAAGGTTTCCTCGAGAAACCGGTCCTGGCTCTGCAGGTGTTGGGGATTGAGGAAAGTCCCCTTGGTCCAAATAACAGGTTCCAGCCGCCGCATCGCTGTCCAAGGTAGCAGAATCGGTGGCGGCGCGCAAAGCCTGTGGCTGCTATGTGGGGCAGGCCATCGTTTTTCGTGGCCTGCCGACCTCGAGCAGGTACACTAGCAAGATGGTGCAAGATGGCGCGACTGAAATGCTAAGACCTCTCTCCGCCGCCGATGCGCAGCGTTTGCGCGAGTTCTTCCGCGAAGCCAACTACACGCTCGACGCACTCGAGAGCCGGCATTGGCTGCGGGACCTTCCATCGCGCGCTTCCGGGAGCCTGGCGCTGATGCTGGAGGACACCCAGGAGCCTTCCCTGTCGAACTTGATTCTGCGCTGGTTTTTCCTGGGTGTGCCAGCCGCAAGCGACTCCGTGGCCGGCTTGGTGCCCCCAAATACCCTGGCATCCCTGCTGGAATGCGGCATGCTCGTTAGAGATGGAGAGTCCCTGGTACCCGCCGTGATGTTGACGCCTTGGGATCAATGCCTGTTCGCCGCCGACACATCCGCGCGTTCGGAATCGCATTCCCCGGATCTTGTGATTTGGCCTAATCCAACGAGCCGGCGGCTGCACCAGTTCACCATCCGCCGCCCCGCCGGTGCCACGCTGGACCTGGGGACCGGCTGCGGCATCCAGGCCGTTTCTGCCGCTCGTCACAGCGCACACGTGACTGCCACGGACTTGAACCCGCGAGCCGTGCAGTTTGCCCGCATGAACGCGTGGCTCAACGGCGCCGCGAATGTCGAGTGCCTTTCGGGCGACACGTTCGAGCCCGTGCGCGGTCGCAAATTCGACTTGATCGTAGCCAACCCGCCGTTCTTCGTCACTCCTTCGGCCGATCAGGTCTACTGCGAGAACGACATGGAACTGGACCAGTACTGCCGCCGGATCGTGCGCGAGGCGCCGGCCCATCTGCATGAAGGCGGCTTTCTGCAAATGGTGTGCGAATGGGTGCAGGTGAGCGGGCAGGCTTGGCAAGACCGCGTCAGGGAATGGCTGGACGGGACCGGGTGCGACGCCTGGATCTTCCACACCTATGCTAGCGAGGCCGGCGAATACGCGCGGGAACGCATCCCGCAAAGCGCCTCGGCGGGCGCTGGCCCGGAGACTTTGACACGCTGGATGGATTACTATGGGCAGCGCGGGGTCGAGGAAATCCATGGTGGCATCTTCGCGATGCGGCGGCGCGCGGGGCGCAACTGGGTGCACATCGAAGAGATGCCGCTGGTCCCCAACCAGCCGTTCGGCGAAGCCGTGTCGCAGGCGTTCGCCTCGATCGATCTGTTGGACTTGCACGGCTCCGACGAGGAGTTGCTGGGAGCGCGCCTCAGGCTTTCTCCGGATACGCAGCTCGATCAACAGATGCGGCAGTCGGACGGCCGATGGCAAGCCGTGGGCATGACCCTGCGGTTCACCGCCGGTATCCCGGCCTCGATGCGCCTGGATCCGCCGGTAGCGGAGTTTGTGGCCAGGCTCGACGGCAGCCGGGCGCTTGGAGAGTTGGTTCGGGACATGGCGCAGCAAGTGCGCGCCGATCCCGAAGTTGTTCAGCGCGGCTGCTTGGCGGTGGTGCGCACGCTCCTCGCGCGCCGCTTCGTGCTGCCGTAGCCGGATGCCGCTATTTCGGGAGTCCCGCCTTGTAAGTGCCGGCATCCTTATCCCAGGTCATCAGGTTGGCACTGTCAGTCTTGGCAAGATCCACCACAACCATACTCAATTCGAGCATTTGTTGCTCCGACAGAACCTGTTTGAGCAGATCCTCAACTGCTTTGTTGCTTGGCAATTTCTTCCAACCGTCCAGCTTGCTCTTGCATGCCGGGAACAATTTGCGCGCGGCAGTAATCCGCTTGACCGTCTTCCAGTTCGTGATGTTAGCGAGTTTCTTGGATTGCATGTAGGCGGCCACCAGCGGGCACTCGGCAAGCGCATCTGTCGATTCTCGTAGATATCTGTGCAGTTGCTCCGGCGTTCGAAAGTCGAACGGGTCAATCGTCCGGTTGCCGTTGGTCTTCTCCTGGTGTTGCCCGAGCCTGTCGAACGTGATCATCCAAGACCCTGGTTTGCTGAATTCCTTGTACAGTTCTCCAAGATTGTCCCCGAAGTGCGCCTTATTCTCCTTTTGAATTGCATACATGCAATACCATTGGATGCGATGGCTGTAAACTCCGTGGTCGATCGTTACGTAGTCTTTGGCCATGTGTCCGGCGCCAACCGTAGCCAGGAAGCCCGGGCCCGAGACGAGACCCGTCATCTGAATAATGCGCGGGTGCCCGCTGGTGGTCTGGAAACACTTGAAGCCGTTTTTTTCTTCAAAATCGGTAAGCACCGTCGTCAGCAAATGGCGCGAGATGTCACTCTCTTCGCGGTCGGCCTTCTCCATGGCCGCTTTCACCTGTTTCCAACCCACTCCCTGGGCAACGCTGTTGTCTACGCGTGTTTTGTACTCCTCTACCATCTTGTCGCTCAGATATTTCAGTGCCCACTTCATCAGTTTTACGTCGGTCAGCGCTTTCGCAATTGCTCTCATCTTCTTGATGTGGTCGGCGGGCACTACCCCTTCGACACCGTTCTTGTCGTACTCTCTGTCAAGTTCTTCATCCGTCACTGGAGCCATGCGTATCCTCCTATAGCTGTGGTCCCTCTGTGTGCGTTAGCTACCACAAACCCCGCTTACGCGGTTCTTCGCGGGCCTTGGGTTCTCCGTAGTATACGGTCAAATCGTTCGCTCGGAATTTATCATTAAGCTTTTTTAATCTTTAGGCCACTGACTGGCCGCCATCGTTGCCCGCCAGGGTCGCCTGCAGCGAACCTGCTCCAGGCATCCTGCGCTGCCCAAGCCGCCGTCACACTCGCCCTCAATTGTCTTCCGGGTCACACCACCGACACCCCGTCAAGTCACCCTTCGAGCGACGAATTCCCGCACTTGACTAACGCGCCCCTCAGGCGGCCCCTGAATTCCTTCCGTGCGGTTTTTCCTATTCTTGGACGCTTTGGCGGCCGCCGGATCGGGAATCCCACCCCGCCCCATTGAGGCGGGATTCCACAGCGCAAAATCGGACTTGACGAACGCGCGCGGAAGAAGTATCGTGACAGAGCCGATGTTTTTCGGCTGGAGGGTAGATGGCAAGAGAAAGCACACAACACAAGCTTGACCGGGTGCGCTCGCCCCGGGTACAAATCACCTACGACGTCGAAATTGGCGGCGCCATTGAGCTCAAGGAGCTCCCGTTCGTGGTAGGCGTACTAGGAGACCTGACCGGGCAACCCGAGCAACCCCTGGCCAAATTGAAAGACCGCAAGTTCGTAGAGGTTAATCCGGACAATTTCGACACCGTTCTGGAAGGCATGAAGCCGCATTTGTCCTTCTCCGTGGAGAACAAGCTCAGCGAGGAGCCGGAAGCAGCCAACTTGAAGGTGGACCTGCACTTCAAGAGCATGGACGACTTCGAGCCGGAAAACGTGGCGCGCCAGGTCAAGCCGCTCAAAGAGTTGCTGGACTTACGCACCCGGTTGGCCGACCTGCGCGGCAGTTTGCAAGGCAACGACAAGCTCGAGGAGCTGTTGCTGGAAGCCGTGGGCAATACGGAAAAACTGGAAAAGATCAAGGGAGAAATGGGCAAGGGGGAGGGATCCA
>Ga0187847_10002219_pt1 | contig 15949 bp, 17 predicted proteins | sample June2016WEW_4_10_FD_132458 | JGI IMG/M metagenome (GOLD analysis project Ga0187847, IMG submission 132458) | Peatland microbial communities from SPRUCE experiment site at the Marcell Experimental Forest, Minnesota, USA - June2016WEW_4_10 | ecosystem: Environmental > Terrestrial > Soil >...
CACTACATCAGGCCCAACTGGGTCCTGCCGAATCGCGCCACCTCCGAAACTCCTACACCCGACGCTGCCTCAGAACGCGTGCGCGGCGTCCGATAGCGATTGAATGGCACATTATGAAGTGTCGCTATGAGGATGCAAGCGCTACGGCAGGCGAACGGGCGGCAACCGAAGAATGAATGTCGTTCGCTGCGTTGAATCCTGAGCGGACATCGTCGTCTCAACTAATCCTTCGCCGGCGAATCGTCGGTAGCCGCCGACTTGATCCACATCCGCGGCTTCAACGAACTCAACTGAAATTGGAACATCGGGAATTCGTCCTCCAAACCAATGCGGGTCGTCGCGTTGCGCCCAGGTGACAAGTGCGAGCACGGCGCCGTGAGGATACTTCGGACCAGAGTTATCCGTAGCCCCGGCCTCCCTGAAATGAACTGCTGAAATCGCCGCATCATCTCCATACAGCGTCGAAATAGTCCGCCTTCGCCGATCGACAAACATGGTGATTGCATTCCAGCCGAGTGGCTGGTGCGGAAGTCCCGTGGGAAGCGCGGCTGCTCTGGCGTTTACGATTTCCGCTCCTTTTGCATTGGCTGATGTCATCGGGAGCGTATAAACATAGTCGTTCCCCGCTACAGGCAAATGGCATCCAGTGCATTCGACAGTAAACCTTGAATAATTGCCGTATGGTTTAAGATCCAGACCGCGCCAGCGTCCCCATCCCCATCCATCTGTCGACTTGTAACGGTTTGCATCCTTCACCATCAATTCCACCTGGATGAACTTACCCGGAGTCACCAGACCATCCGCGCCGAGTTCCTGCTGCCACGCAATTTTGGCAAACCGTGCGCCATCGGGCCAAGGGGACATCGCTCCCTCTCGCGCTGCCCGTACTGCGATGTCGTTGCCGAGAATGAAGCGAAACGTATTGTTGTCCCCGCGATCTGTTGTGCTGAGCAGCTTCCACCCTTCAAAGAGAGGATCGAACGCGAGGCCATTCCACTCCGGTTGCACCGAATCCAGAGATATCGCGGACGCAACACTCGCCTTCGCTCCAGGGTTTGGCTCCGCGTTTCCACTGTCTGAAGAGTTACTCAAAGGGGGTGCTACACTCCATGGAGCCAGATAAGTTTTCAGTGTCTGCAGCTCTACATCCGTGACTCTCGCTTCAGGATGCAGTTGGACAAACTGCGGCAGGGGCATCGCGCCCAGCTGGATCATATTCGCCACCTCAAAGAGTGCACCCTTCTGCACCGCGGCCGGCTTCAATCCGAGCGTCGAAAAGTTCAAGTGCTGGCGTGCGGTTAGGATGTCGTACCTCACCAGCCAATACGCAGGCACTATCTCATCGAACCACGAAAGCCTGCGCTCATCCGAGTGGCAGTTGTAACAGTCCTTCTCCAATATGCGTTTGACCTCAGCGGGTGCCTGCACCTCGGCGGCAGCTGGCCTCGCCGGAATCTTAGGCCGGATGAGCTGGATAGCGCAGAATACAATAATCGCCGCCGCAACACCTCTAGACAATAACCTCATCAAGCCCCTCCAAATCGGCCGTAGCCAATGACCGCCCTGATGCAATTCAAATCCGCATCCCCACATCTGTGCAAATGAAAAACCACCGCACTAGATTGGATCGCCCCGCATCTACAACTCATCCTGCATGCAATCGCTGTAAGCTACATCGCGGCCCGGCTCCGGCACGAAACCTGAATAGGAGTGGTTAGGCGTCCGACTTTCGCCTCTCGTACTTACCTGATAGGGACTGGTCTTTCTGGCTATCTGCGCCCCATGCGATAGTCAATGTAAAGGATGTGAGCTTTGATTTGGTCGCCCGCTCTGTACTGCCGAAGTTGAGCCATTTTCAGCGTCTGGAGAATCACGCCGGGTTGCCATCGCTCCATTCAACAAGTGAAGGCAGGGTTGCTTCCAAATTGGAAGCCCAGAGTTCGACCCTTTCCGCTTCCCGTCGAGCAAACTCCAGAGCAATCTGAGGTCGCAGGTTCTTCAATTTGATCCTCTCCAACTTGATTGCGCGCAGCGGCCGCAGTGTGCCAATATCCTTCATGTGCGGAGATCGTGCAGCAAAAATCACGGGGGTACGCCCGTAGTAGTGCAAATCCTTGATCATCCCTGTCACAACACGCGAGGGCGCGTCGAGATGGTCGAGAACCATCAGAAAAGAATGAGTATCGAGCGCTCTGTGGATGACCCCTTTCAAGGAGGATGTGGACAGTGCAGAGAGATTTCCTGGAGCTTTGATTCCGTCGTCAGAATCATACAACACCTGGAGTAATTTGAGAGCGAATTCGCGTGGCGATCGCATCTGGCCGACGTACAGCGCGTGAGCTTGATTTTCAACAAAGGCGCGTAGCAAACGTGACTTGCCTACGCCCTCGGGTCCGAATACCAGCAGTGATTTGCGGATCCCGACCTGTTTCCGAAGGCGGTCCAATTCTTCCTGGTGCTCAACACACCTCAGATACTCAATGGTCGGCTCGTGTTAGGCAGAAGATGAAGGCATCGGTTCGGGCTCTCTCACTTGGTCGAACGGAACTAGACGAGTGCCGAAACATCCCGTTCCAATCGTGTGAGCCGTTCAATTGCCAACTGTATGGCGGGAGCTCCTTCTTCTTTGACTCTTCGCGCCCGGTCAAGCGCCTGTTCCGCGATCCGGCTGACTTCATGCCGTAGCTTGCGAATCTCGACCTCCAGTCGGTTCCTGCTTTCCTGAACGCGATCGAGCACATCGTTTTGTACTCGCGAACTGTTGACTTCCAAAAGATGCAGCAGGAATTCTCGAGCATCGCTCGTGATTAGTTTGCGCCCACCCACAAGCGGCAAAAAGATGTCGGCGATCCAGCGCAACGGTGATGGCGGTTGCGCAGTTCCGATAAATTCCTCGAAAATAAACCTGGAACGCACACGAAAGCCTTTCTCTGGGTCAAGCGCATGTGGCATCCGCGTCAATTCGCTCAGGCCGGCGTCCGACAGCTTCTTCAGAAAGCTATTTCCCATCTCCGCAAATCGAGTTGCCACGGCGCGATAATGGCGCTCGCCCTCTTCCTGCTCAAGTTTTATCCAAGGCATAACCTTGCGGCGCGCGATCTCCTGAGCGTGACGCATCAGTCGGCGCCGATAGTGCGGGCCAAAGCCGAGGAATAGGGACGGGAGCGCCTCATCAAATTCTGTTTCAGATTCCGCCCACGCGGAATGAACAAACCTCTTATGCCGTTCAACTAAGTGGTCTGAAATTCTCTGTAGCTCTGCCATAAAAAGATCATCCAGCTCGCGCATCGAGCGCTCGGCCTTGTCGATGGTTTCCTTCATGAGCTCGATGCGTCGCTCGGATTCTTCGATTGGCCGCTGAAGGGCGTCACAGTCCTCACTGATAATGACTAGCAGTTGTTCGCTCAGGCGCTGGAGACCCCGATCGCAAGCGGCGCGAACGAGACTTGTGCCCGAGTCTTCGACGAGATGGTCCAAACTTGCCAGCAGTTTTTCCCAATCCCGCAGCGGACCGCAGCCTTCCATCCGTTCGGCCGCACTCACCTCAAGTACCTCGCCCATCGGACGATGCAGCCGCTTTCCCAGGACCTCGCGCGTGAACTCAGCCGCTGCGGTACGCTCCGGATCGCTGGTGCGATCGGCCTTATTGATAATCAGAATCAAGTCCTGAACCTGCTTGCCGATCGTCTCCACCAGCGTCAACTCTTCACCCGCAATTGGCGGATCGGCTCCGACCACAACCAATGCTGCATCAATATGCGGAATGAAAGCCTGTGTGGTTGCCGTATTCCCAGTAAAGACCGAACCCAGACCCGGCGTATCCACAAAACACATTCCGGAGGACAACAAAAGGCTGGGCACGAATACTTCCGCGCCTTCCACTTCCTTTTTGTTTTCTGGATTCAGTTCTTCTGTAACGTATTCCTTCAAGTCGGTCATCTCAACGTCCCGCCAAGCCCCACCCCGCATCCGAACACGCGCGTGAGGTTCATCGCCAAACCGAATCACAGTAGGCACCGCCGTGACCGGAACAAACCCGGTGGGAACAACTTCATAACCGACCAATGCATTAAGCAGGGTGGACTTGCCTCGCTTGAACTGACCGACACAGGCCACGTAGAAACGTCCTTCAGAAACCCGCGCTGCGAGTTCACGAGCTTCCTCGGCAACAGGTTCAGCCCCAAGTTCATGGGCCAATCTGCCGAGCCGCAACAGGCGGGAGTCACCGTCCACTGATACGGGTGGCTCGGTGGAAATGCTGCCGTAATCTTGCACGGTCGAACTGCCCTTGCAATCCTGCATCGCGGAGTAAGCCACCATCTCTGTCTGTGCCCTGTTAGGCTCTCGCCGGTTCGTTAGTTGAAGCCCGTGAGTACCGAATAACCTCGACACGAGAGATGGCGATGAGACCTTCCTCAACCATGACATCGAGATGGGGAATCAGCTTTTCGATCTGCTCCTCACGGTCGATGATGGTCAGCATAATCGGTGCATCTTTGGAAAACTTCCAATGACTGCTATGGTGAATTCTGGTGCTCGCCCCATATCCTTCAATCCCTCGATACACGGTGGCGCCAGCCATCCCTAGTTCCATGCATTTAGCCACAATTGCTTCATGCAGAGGTTTGCCCTGCCACTTGTCATCCTCGCCGAAATGAATGCGTAACATCCGCGCGTGAAATTGGTCTTTCATGGTTCAGCCTCCGTTCTCGCAGCAATCTTTCGCGCCTGCGCCTATGACGGATCAATGTCCAGTGCGCGATACAGCGATCCGCTTTCCAGTATTCAACACACATCCTCCCTCAGGGATGTAACCCGCGCTGCGAGACAAGAAATTCGGCGGCGCGCCCAAGTACTCCCCAGCCGGCTCTGTCTCGTTCTGGCTCATCGCGCATATGGTGTAGTTCTTCCGCTATCTGTTGGCGATAGTTCTCAATGATGCCGTCAACTCGAGCAGCAGGCACCGGCGGGATCTGCTGGCGCAGTTTGGTCCCGTGCGGAATGCACAGTACAGCGGAACTGCGCAGCCAATGAGACACATCTGTTTGAGACAGACAGCTCACGAACTCAAGTATACGTAGATCCTCCTGCGCAAGCACCTCACCGCAAATGTCACATTCTGCTTTCGAGAGGAAATCCGGCTCATCGACCAGCTTGATGAACACTTGCGCTGCCGCTGGAACATCTTGAACAGCAGCCAGACCCCAGGTGTGAAAGTTGCACAGACGGTGAATGCTCCCCTTTAGATGATTCTGCAGGCAAGCTGCTTGATATTCCTTCAGAAAGCGACAGAATCGGCATCCGGATTCCTGCAGTACCTGCAGTATTGAATCGTACAGAACCAGTTTTCTATGTGTCCTCATGAAACAATCTCCGCAAGAACAGCGCCACCCCAAACAGCGATCAAGCCAAGAATGACGCTGCTGACTGCATACAGAGCGGCCACTAGAAAAGCACCGTTTCGAATCGTGGAAACAGTCTCCCACTCATACGTCGAAAAGGTACTGTACGCGCCTATAAAACCAACTGGCACCAGGTACCTCCAGGCGGGATTAACATCCGCGCGTTTTCCCAGGAACGAAAGCGAGAAACCGATGGCCGCGCAAGCCGTAATATTGATGACGAACGTCCCGTAAGGGAATCTTGTTCCCATCCGATTGGCAATCGTAGAGCCTACCCAATACCTCGTCATTGAACCAAGTGCTCCGCCGAACGCGATAAGAAAATACCTCTGCAACCCTACCCCTTCTTCCCAGTTCCTTCGTGTTCATTGGCTCGTGCATATTGATCTAAGCCCAATTCCTCGCGGATATTGTGGCTTATGTTGTGTACCAGAGAGCGAAGCTCATTGACGACCTCATTCAAGCCGCCGATCACGTCCTCGGGGACGGCGCCACAGCCCCGCATGTGGCATGGTCTCAGTTCCTCAACAGCAATATCCACAAAGCCAAGGTCTGTCATCACCGATCGTGACACCGGAAGCTCTGCCGGCTCAGGCTTCAGGTGCTGCCAGTCGAGTGCTTTCAGCAGTTGAGCGCGGAGACGGCGAATATGATCCTCAATCTCACGCACCTGTGCAGGAGAGACATTCACCAAGTAGTGCGGAAAAGGAGACTTTGATTCCGGCGAATGAAGAGCATGCTGAATATCGCACAGTAATCCGTCAATGTATTTGCAGGTAGCGCTCAGGCGCCGCCCCTGCACAGTATTCAGTTCCCCAAGGACTCGCGTGTTCGTGATCCCGGAGACGGGTTCGTGCATGACTCCTCCAAGTGTTGTTCAGTTTCGATGAGTCATCAGCTCTGTTGAGCGATTCTCAGATAGACTCCAACACCTACAGTTCCCTGCTCTGCCTTACGATCGTTCTGAACCTCACTGCTCGCGTGTTTCGAAATACTCATCACCTTCTTTCCAGATCAATGAACGATCATCACCGGGCAGTGCGCATACCTAAGAACGCGCTCTGAATTCGAGCCCAGCATCCAGCGATGAAGAATCGTGTGGCTGCGTTTGCCCATGACGATTAGACTCGCCTGGATAGTGTCCGCCTTGTGAATGATCTGTTCCGCCGGATGCCCGAGGATAACATCTGTTTCGAGTTCGATATCTTTCTGTTTCGCTCGTTCACGCAATGAAACAAAATACTTCTCATAGCGCTCTTGCCCGTCTTCAAACACCGCGTGGAACTCCGCACTCTCTGCAGGTTCGGGCGGCCGAATGACCGAGAGGATGAAGAGCTTGGCCTTCATATCTCCCGCCATCGACAACGCAACATCCAAAGCATGCTCTGCGTGCGGAGACGCATCGAACGCAACCAGTATCCTTTGAATTCCAACAAACACTGGGCTTCCCATAGCGATCACCTAACCTTCTTCTGCGGGAACTGGCCGCATAACTTCCTTCTCTGCTTTCTTTCGTGCTTGCGATTGGGGAAGAAGATGCCGGGGAAGAAAGAACGAGTTCGCAATCATGGTCGGAATCACTGCGCTCGCAATAACTGTGCCGACGATGTAGGAGTACTGTGCCTGCGTGACGATCTGATGGTTGAGGCCAAACAAGGCAGAAATCGTGCCGAAGGTGAGGCCAGTCGACATCATAAGCGTGTAGTAAGCTCCGGCTTTACCGTCATACTTGTGAACCCTGACCGCCGGATACACAGCAACCGCCTTGAACAGCGACTTCGCCCCAAACAGAACGAGCAGCGTCATAGGTGCAGCCATTAGTGCAGGGACAGAAACAAACGATCCAGCGCGGATGAAGTAGAACGGCGTAAGCAGTCCAAAAGTGAGAGTCCGAAGGCGACGAATCAACGAATGGTCTTTCCCGACCGTTCCCGCTAGAACCATGCCGATCATATACGCCGGAAGAACCGCTTCGCTTCCAGCCCACACAGCGAGCCCGCCCATGGCAAAAAGGAAGAAGAGTAAATACTTGGCTTCAAATTCGGAGACCCGCCCGCCATATTTCTTGAAGAACCACGGCGTGAGAAATGGCAGGACTACAAACACGACGATGGAAACCACTACAAAGATCAGCGTCTTGATGGTGAATGGCGAAAAAATCAGCCCCAGTGCAATCACGGTTCCAAGATCGTTGATAAAGCAGGCAGCGAGAATCGCTTTGCCATATTCGGTCACGTTGAATCCAAGCTCCAGCATGACCGCGTACACCACGGCCACTGAAGTCGTCGAAAGTGCGACACCGCAAAGCCAACTGGGCATGACGGCCCAATGCAGCACGTAGTGCACGACCGCCGTGCAACCGAGAAAAGGGCCAAAGAACCCCGCGAGACCAATGACCGACGCTTCAAGCCACTTGGTTTTAAATATTGCGGGGTCAAGTTCCGCACCGGCAAGAAACGTCAGGACGATTGCACCGGTTCCCGCTAGGAAAGTGATCCATTGGGTGTTCCCGGCCAGGCTGCCCTGCGCAAAACCAAAGAGCCCGGTAAGAAACACTCCAATGACCAGTTGGGCCACTGTCCCCACCACAATTTCAGAAAGTGCCGTCGAAATCTTGAGCCGGATTGCCAACAGCGTTGCCGCCAGAGCCAGACCCACCCAGAGCGCGCAAAGAGCCCAAGTGTTTGCCATGAGCACAAACTCCTAATTGTCGTTCAGGGGACTCGGCCGGGACACAACTCCGCAACAGGATTCCCTGTCAGGAGTTATCATCTGTCCGGCCTATTGGAATGGACAGCGGTTAAGGGTGAACTCCTTCACCACAACCAACGACTCAGTAGAAACCCGTTCTGCTCCAATGTCAAGGTACCGAGCACTGTGCGCTATTCCAGCGGCTACAGTTGACCACCCTGTGCGAATGCGTGGACGCAAAAATCCCCGGCGCTATAACCCCCGGGCGGTTTCCCCGTCTATTATTAGAAGCGGATCAGATACTAGTTCGCCGCGAACGTGTCTTTTCCGTCCCGGCGCTCTCGCAAGAGGGCACGTAAAAGGGGTTGAGCCCGGCGCAGATTCCTGCTTCGGTCGTGCCGTCCGGGAAACAGTGTACGGAGCTTCCATGTCCTCTCGTAATCAGGAGGAATCATGATGTTCAAGCCTTTGCCCTTCCTCATTCTTCCCACTTTGTTGACCACGCTCCTGGTGGGTTGCGGTTCCAGTTCAAATGGAATCGGCACATGCAACTGCCCAGTCGCTCCGCAGGGAACTGTCTCGCTCTCTATGACCGACGATCCGCCAGCCGGCGTATCTGTGCTTTTCTTTCAGGTCACCCTGTCCAACGCCACGTTGACGCCAGCCACCGGCTCCGCGGTCTCGCTCCTCTTCAACAATTCGCCCATCCAGATTGATGTGACACAACTGCAGGCAATCTCCGCGTTCCTCAACACAGCCCGGGTCGCGGCGGGAACCTATAACAGCCTGAATCTGACCTTTTCCAATCCGCAACTGGTCATCTACAACCAGTCGGATTCCTCAATCGCGAGCACCTGCGCCGTGGGTAGTGTCTGCCAACTCACACCCACGTTCAGTAACAACTCATCCTCGCTCTCCTTCACGTCATCCCCTTTTCCTGTCACGGTTAGCACTACGTCCCCGCTGGGCTTTGTGATCGATTTCCATCTCAACACTGTGATCCAGTCCGACCTTTCAGTGAATCTCAGCGCCGCCAACGGCGTCACTGTCTCGGAGCTTCCGTCGACTCCTACGCCCCCGCAATACGGTTTTGTCACCGGCACAGTGACAGACGTAGTCCCCAGTAACGGCGAAATCGAGATGGCGTCTCCCTGGGGGGCTTTCTACCTTCAGGCCACCACCAGCACAACGTTTAACAACTTCCCGTCGAGTGCCTGCACAACACCGAGCATTCAATGTGTTGCTCAGGGCCAGGTGATCCAGGCGTTGATCTCCGGTTATACAAGCGGCGGTCTCTTGACCGTGAGCCAGGTGACCTATGTGCAAGCCGCGAGCGCCCAAACGGTTCAAGGAACCATCATCCAGGTGATCCCGTCAACCACCAATATCGCTGGCGCACCTCCCATGGGGTTCGCGATGATCCTGCACTCGAATCCAATCAGCGCCACGGGCTTTCCTCTGGGAGCCATGACCGAAGTCAGCCTTCCCAGCAATGCGACTTACTCTATCGATGCCGGTGGATTCACCATGCCTCCTGGGCTGAGCTTCACTTCCGGAAACAATCTGACCGTCGGACAAAATGTAACGGTGACCGTGCAGCCCGGATCGCTGAACAACCAAGGATCAAATGGACCGTGGATATTCGGACCTTCAGGATCAATCTCCTTCATCGCTTCGGCTGTCGAGCTTGAGCCAAGCCAGATGACCGGTTTAATAGCTGCGATGGATTCAAACGCAACCAGCTTTACACTAAGCGTTGCCGGCCCGTTCTTCGCACCCTGGCCGTTGCCTTCGGCGATATCGTCGTACAACGTCCTCACAACGAGTCAAACCACCTACACGGGATTCAACCAGGACAACTTCGGTGGGCTCGCAATCAATGATTTCGTGTCAGTGAACGGTTGGCTCTTTCCGCCTGCGATCAACGGTGGGGCGCCGACCATCGCGGCGCAATCAGTAATGCTGCGGTCGAACCAGTCGTTTTAATCGATACCCAGTCACCTACGCATATCGAACTGCGCCGCTTCCGCAGCAGCACGTTGCGGCAGCGAAGGATTCGGTGCCACCCGAACGCCGTGCGCCGACTCAACGTAGGATGAGCACGAACCGCCAAATCGAATCTGTCCTTGGGCGTCCCAAATCGAAAAAAACGGCTGGAGATGCGTTGGCCCTTTGGGATTGCGCAGAAGCATAACGCAGTCATGACCGCAACCCCGACGATGTATAGCGGCAGGGCACTGATTTGCAGTCCGGTTGCGACGCGGCCCTTCATAATGCTGATTCACCAAGACAGACATGCCTGTCTTCCTTAAGATGAGTATAGACAGACTCGTCTGTCCTCCGTCAGGGTGAATCGGATGAAAACAAAAAAACAATCCGATCCGCGAGAGAGAATTCCAGCCGTAGCCGACCGGCTCTTTGATAGAGAGGAGCGTTCGGGTCTCGGCCATCGGGGCCACTGGCGAAGTGACTAGATACGCTTCAACACGAAAGACGCTGTCACCGGCCCCCGCGGGGCGCAGCAAACACTAACTGCAGGTTGCGTTGGTTGACCTGATCGACACTTGTGCAAGCCTGCTCTTGCCTGCCGCGCCGCACTCAAGTTGCTCGTAACCTTTTCTGCAGCGGGCGATCTTAGCTAGTGTCGGTTATTCGCGGGCCACTTTGGCGGCGTCTGCATACGACGTGAATCACGGGCTCGCTCTTGAATCTTGAAAAGCTGGAGAAAGGGCGTGCAAAGAATATGACACAGAGCATGTGGCGGACAGCGCGGGTTGACGACAATGATTGCATCGCCGAGATGTGCCATGGTCTGTACGTTGAGGACCCCGGGCCGTCGCCGATTCCACCGGAGAATATCCTCAATACTCTAGCGACCTTCCGTCGAAATCCGGATTGCGGTCGAGCCGTCGTTCTGGATATCGAAGGGAAAGCATCGGGCTACGCTCTGCTCATTGCGTTTTGGTCGAATGAACTCGGCGGTGAGATTTGGGAGGTCGATGAGTTGTTTATCGTCCCACGGCATCGAAACCAAGGCCACGGCAGCGCGCTGTTTGCGGCCATCGCGCAAGGCGATTTGCGCCCTGACGGAATCGTAGCCATTGCGCTGGGGATTACGCGAAACAACGTGGCTGCTCGACGATTGTACGAACGGCTAGGCTTTGAGGAAGTTGGCATCGCGATGATTCGCCCTCTGCGGTAGAGCCTACCATCGAGCGAGATGTCGTAAGCATTTCTGATTCATAACTCAGCGTTTCACTTCAAACCCGGGCTCATTTGCAGTGCAAATCGTGCCGTTGCAGAGAACTCCTTCGGATACTCTTTCGCCAACGTCCTCGGATTCGGCACCAATCCAGATCCAGCGACCGTCACGTTTTTCAAAAACATCGGTGGTGACCCGAGCTTTGCGAGTGACCCTTCCATCGAGCGTTCGGGCTACCGTAATGTTGTACTTCGCAATGCCGGTCGAGCCAAAGATACGGATAATCGAGGGCTTGAAGTCGAAAGAAGGTGCGACGACCGCCTTGGATTCGAGCCTGGACTTAAGCGGCGAGAGGATCTGCTGCTTAGAGCCGATGCCCCCGGCGGTATGATCGTAGAAATAAAACTCATCGGCCATGCTTTCAGCGATCGCATCAAAGGTCGCTTTATCTTTGGTCACCTGCATTCCCACGAACCTCTTCGCGATCGCTACGATCGCAGCCCGATCCGCAGCCTCACCGGCCGGGATCGTCTCGTGCGTCAAGCAGGGAGCGGTAGAGGAATTAACAACAAAAGCGGCCTGGTTTGGCTTGCAGACTTCGCCGTTACACAGAAGCTGGTCGGAGACCTGGTCGCCGATCTTGTCGTTTTCAGAACCAACCCAAATCCAGCGACCACTTTCCTTTGTGAAGATATCGACAGAAACGAAAGGGCTGCTGAAGGCTTTCCCTGCAAAGACACCGTCTACCCTATTGATGGACTGCGCAATAGCAGTCGAACCGAAGATTCGAACGATGTAAGGTTCGAGACTGATCGAGTCAGTCACAAAGTTCTTGGCCTTGAGTGACGCGACAATCTCGTCTTTTGACCCCATCACACCGCGCGTACGGTCATGGTAATAGAAATCGTCCGCCATCACCGCAGCCATTTCATTGATAGCCGCCTCGCCGTTGTTCATGAGTATTTCGGCATAAGCTTTAGTGATCTTTACGATTGCAGCCATATCCGCAGCTTTGTCGGAGCCGGCTCTAGCGGTCGGCACAATTGATGAGTCCTGCCCATGGTCGATGCGCACGCGAGCAGAAGAGCAAAATTAGCAAGGTACGTACAGAAAACCTCCAACTAGAACACCTGGCGCAAAGGTGAATGCGGCATCATGGGGTCACGATTGGCGCTTGTCAATCCACTACGCTTTCAAAGCGTACATTGACTGGAAAAGCCCTTGCGACGACGCTGGCCTTCTACCGATAGAAATGCGGATTTGCGCCGGGAAGGCACGCAAATCCGCCGAGTTGTGCTTAGAGTGCGGCGATACCGTTGAACCCGACGGCCGCAGGCAATCCCTGGATCTGCGTCAATTCTTCAAGAGTGCCGCCTGCGCCGATGGTAAACACACCAACGGTCCCTACCTCGCCGTTCAGCGAATACAGAAACTTCCCGTCGCCGCTGATGGTGATGTCGAGATTAGTGCTTCCGCTAGGATTGGTTCCGACGATTGTGCTGGAGATCGGCGTTAACGTTCCTCCGTTGCCGATCGTGAATCCGGCAATGGTCGACGATCCCGCATTCGAGGCGTACACGTGCGTCCCGTCCGGGCTGATGGCGTTCCAGCAGTTCGCCGCGCCATCGGTCGGCACACTCTGGCTAACAGCCGTCAAAGTTCCATTCGCCTCGACCGTGTAGGAAGAAATGGCCGAGCCGGTTCCCCCCGTCTCCGAGACGATCAGTTTTCCGTCCGGAGCGAAGCGTCCTGAGAATGCGCCTGGTCCAGGGCTAGGGTTGACAACCAGTGGACCAAGCGTGCCATCTGCGTTGACGTGAAACGTATCGATGTTATCCGCGATGCGCTCCACCACCGCAACCGTCTGCCCGTTGGGGCTCACCGAAACAGATGCACCGCCTGTCGCGTTCGCGGATAGAAATGCGGTCGAGTTCGGAATCTGCTGCAATTGGCCGAGCGAATTGATATGGAACGCCACCACGCTGCCCGCACCGCCCGAGTTCAGCACGTACAAGGTGTTGCCCCACTGCGTTATCGAAACCGGCTGGCTGCCGCCCGACGGTTCCTTGTCGGTAATGATGAGCCCGTCACCCACCACACGAAACACTGTAATGTTGCCGCTTCCGGCATTGGCTGCATAAAGGAAAGTATGATCAGGGCTAAGGGTTAACGAGCCCTGCGATTCCAGCGGATCGTTGACGCCGCCCGTGCCCCGCCCCAAGGTATCAAAGCGGCCCCGTTCGAAATACGTGCCATCCCCTTCACGCTCAAAGGCGATCACCTGATTTTTTTCAGCATTGTTTGACATCACAAACACAGTCTCAGCCGCGCGCTCTTGTGCGGCTGAGACGATCGCTGGCACGAAAACGCTAAGCGTCACCGTGGTCGTCATAAGACGACGCATGACATTCACCATAACTACTCCTTTTTTTGCTGCGATTCGCGCAGTACTGCGGGGAATTTCTGGAGATCCTCCCAGATGCGCGATTATTGGAGTCGCGACCACCCGGAAGGTTACGGCGAATCTGAACTCGTACGCTCCTCTTCGATTCTGCGTAAGCCTCTGAGGACCCTCAACGTGACAACTCTCGTTCCCCGATGTGGAAGAATATCGGCGTACCGGATACTTCTTTCGTTACGATATTTCCTTGGAGGCGCTTCCCACGCCAGCCGTTCGGCCACACCGCACACTCTATCCGATGAGCGACTCGCGCCTTCATCCTCGGATACTACACATGCGCGCCGGTGGCTCGGCTGGTCTGGACTTTTTGTTCGCGATCCTCCAGATCCGTCGCCTGCGCAGTCGGCCGTCGTCACAGCGGCGGTAGGCCCGATCGAGGGCAAGAAGTAGCGTACGGAGCAATGGCAGCTTGCCCTCGGCGTAGCCACCCTCATCCTGCTTGCCATCGAAGAGATCCTCCACCTGAAGCTCTTCCACCACCTCTAAGCCACTTGCTACTGCACAAACTCCTCTAGTTCGACTGCAAGAAGAGGCTCATAGACGCATTCTGCGGATGCTACATCTCCGAGCGGGATTGTTCGCAATCCGTTGTAACCTCTCTCACACTACACGAGTCTAACGCTGTGCATCATGTACTTCTCACGGGTCGGCTCACCGAGATTTCCCAACCGTTAAAGCGCGCCGGAGACGAACAATCTGTCATGAGCGAAGTGCAGCATCAGGATGCCGAGACAGAACTCATCGCTTCCGTTCTTGCCGGCAATATTCATCTGTTTCACGAGCTCGTCCGGCCCTATGAGCGCACCGTGTATGCCATGGCCGTCGGCCTCTTGCGAAACGAGCAGGAAGCAGAAGACGTCGCCCAAGAGACGTTCCTGAAGGCTCTTCGCAACCTTCACACTTGGAGGGCCGAAGCGAAGTTCAGCACCTGGCTCATCACTATCGCCCTGAATGAGGCCCGGGCCAGATTGCGGCGCGCGCAAGCAGCTCCCTTCGAGCCAATCGAGAGCACGCCCGACGATCCGCACCGTGTCGCCCCTGAGCTTCTACGCGACTGGCGCGAAGTTCCGTCGGAAGTCCTGGAACGGCTGGAAGTCTGGCAGCTGGTGCAGGATGCTGTCACAGAGCTACCGCTCATCTACCGTGAGGTGTTTCTACTTCGTGATGTCGAAGAGCTCAGCGTCAACGAAGCTGCGGAGGCGCTGAGCATTACAACCGCATCTGTTAAAGTGCGATTACACCGCGCTCGCATTATGCTGCAAAAACGTCTCGCTCCCCAACTCAAGCGGCTAGGCCCGAAGCGGAAGAGATTCCCATGGTAATCGACTGCAAGCACGTCTGGGATCACATCTCCGAGTTTCTCGACGACGACCTCTCGCCTGAAATGCGTACGATCGTGCAGCAGCATCTTGAGCACTGCGAAGTCTGCTCCGCCATTCTCGATTCCACTCACAACATTCTTATCCTCACCGCCGACGAGCGCGTGTTCAAATTGCCTCTCGGATACCGCCGGCGATTGCACGAACGACTGGCCGCGGAGATCGCAACACTCAATGGGAATGACTCTGACAATTGTTGACATCTGAATACGCGTGCCCAGAGATCGCAAATGAAGATGGTTATGGCGCTGACCGCTGTTCTCCTCGCGTTCAGTTCGACGATCCATAAAAGGTCTTGAGAAATCGCCTCCTGGAACGCCGCTTTCTTAGGGAACACTTGCGGTCCCGACCGGAGGGCCGTCCATTCGGATATGGCATCAAACCGATGGTTTTCCACTTACCCACACCGGCACACGACCAAGTCAGGCTACAATTGAACATGTTCAAATAGTTCTTGACATTGGCTGGGGCTGCGCGCATTCTTATTTCGAACATGTTCAATATTGGAAACGACATCGACCGAGAAAACCCAAGCCCTTCGTGCCCACATCCTTAACGTGGCACTCCATTCTGAAGACGGCCCGATTCGCGTTTCTGAAGCCATTGCGGTTGAAGATCTTGAAACTCATTGTTCTTGCGGAAGGAGGGTAGGCCGTGCATGACTGGACTGTGCCAAGCAGAAGATTGATTCGCCTCTCCATTGCACTGGTTTGGTTGTACCAGGGCTTTTGGTGCAAGGTTCTGGGCGGCGTTCCTCGCCATGAGACCGTGATCTCGGCAATGCCGTTCATTGGTCCGGCAGTAGGCCACATCG
>Ga0187847_10002220_pt1 | contig 15947 bp, 9 predicted proteins | sample June2016WEW_4_10_FD_132458 | JGI IMG/M metagenome (GOLD analysis project Ga0187847, IMG submission 132458) | Peatland microbial communities from SPRUCE experiment site at the Marcell Experimental Forest, Minnesota, USA - June2016WEW_4_10 | ecosystem: Environmental > Terrestrial > Soil > Wetlands...
CCGATTACCAATCGGTCGAGAATCCGGAGCGCACCCAGTTCTACGAGAATCTCTGGGGCGCCAAGCTCGACACCAAGCGCGGCCTCACCGTGGTCGAGATCATGACCGCGATCCACGAAGGCGTCATTCACGGCATGTACATCATGGGCGAGAATCCGGCCATGTCCGATCCCGACGCGCAGCACGCGCGCGAGGCGCTGGCCAAGCTCGATCACCTGGTCGTACAGGATTTGTTTTTGACCGAGACCGCGAAATACGCCGACGTGGTGCTGCCGGCCTCGGCCTGGCCGGAAAAGGTGGGCACGGTCAGCAACACCAACCGCCAGGTGCAGATGGGCCGCAGGGCGCTGCCGCTGCCGGGCGAGGCGCGCGAGGATATCTGGATCATTCAGGAGATGGCGCGGCGCATCGGCCTCGACTGGAACTATCCTCACGTCAAGGACGTGTTCGCCGAGATGAAAAAGGCGATGCCGTCCTTGGACCACATCACCTGGGAGCGCTTGGAACGTGAGAGTTCGGTCACGTATCCCTGCTCCGCCGACGACAGGCCCGGCGACGAAATCGTGTTCGGCGACGGTTTCCCGACCAAGACCGGGCGCGGACGGCTGGTGCCGGTCGGGATGGTGTCGCCGGCCGAGCAGCCGGATGCGGAATATCCCCTGGTGCTCACGACCGGCCGCCAGCTCGAGCATTGGCACACCGGCGCCATGACGCGGCGCGCTTCGGTGCTGGACGCGCTCGAATCCGAGGCCCATGTCTCGATGTCGCCCGGCGATTTGAAACGCATGGGCATTCCGCCGGGCGGCATGATCCGGGTTGCGACAAGGCGCGGCGCGATCGAGCTGAAGGCGCGGCCCGATCATGCGATACCGCCCGGCATGGTGTTCATCCCGTTCTGCTATGCCGAGGCCGCGGCCAATATCCTCACCAATCCGCAGCTCGACCCCTTCGGCAAGATTCCCGAATTCAAGTACTGCGCCGCGCGGGTCGAGAAGGTCTGATCCTAATATCGGGGGCGCGTTCGCAACCGCCCGCCAACTCTGCTCACGCGCCCAAGACAGTAGAGTCTGGTCACACAGCTTAGGCCTATTTAGTCCGCCGCTCCGCCGCGAGATATCTCTCGCGCATCGGTTTCAGCACGAACAGCGCCGCCAGCACCGCCACCACGTTCACGCCCACCGCCAGGGCGAAGGCCGCGTGCCAGCTTCCGGTCGATCGCGAAATCACGCCGGCCAGGGGCGCCAAAAGTGCCGCCGTGCTCCTGGCGGTATAGAGGAATCCGGCGTTGGTGGCCGCGTATTCGACGCCGAACGTGTCGGCGCAGATCGCCGGAAACAGGCTGTAAATCTCGCCCAGGGTGAAATACACCAGCGCGCTCAACAGCACGAAAATGCCGGGGTCGCGGCCGAAAAAGAACAGGGCGAAGATGCCGGCCGCCTGGAGCGCGAATGCCAAGGCCATGGTGTTCTCGCGCCCCCAATGATCCGACAGCCAGCCGAAGAAGGGCCGCGTCAGCCCGCTCAGCACGCGGTCGAGCGACAGCGCGAAGCTCAGCGCTGGCAGCATCAGGCCGGCGAAACTCACGCTCGAATTGGCGATGCCGAAATCGCGCGCGACCGGCGGCAGTTGGGCGATCGCCGACAACCCCGCCGCGCCCACCAGCGCGAACATGGCATAGGTCACCCAAAAGGCCGGCTGGCGCAGCATCCCGGCCGGCGCCGCATCGCGCGCAGTCTGCTTGAGCCACGGGCTGGGCTTCACCGATCCCGGCCTCGGCGCCGCGAAGAGATATCCCAGCAGCAGCACGATCAGACCCTGGCCCAGGCCGAAGCGCAGAAACGCCGTCGGGTAACCATAGGCCGTGATCATGTGCATGATCGGCAGCGCGGTGATCGCCGCGCCCGCGCCGTAACCCGCCGTGACCAATCCCACGGCGAGACCGCGCCGGTCGGGAAACCATCGGAGCGCGTTGCCGACGCAGGTGGCATAGACCGCTCCGGCGCCGACGCCGCCCAGCGCGGCCGAGGCATAGAGCAGGCTGAGCGAATCCGCCGAGGCGTTGAGCATCCAGGACAGGCCCGCCAGCGCGCCGCCGACCATGATCACCGGCCGCGGCCCGAAGCGGTCGGCGAGAAAGCCCGCCGCCGGAACGGTCCAGGTCTCGATCAGCACGAAAATGCCGAGCGCCAAGTGGATGGACGGCTGGTCCCACTGGAACTTGTCGTGGATGGGCGCCACGAACAGCACCCAGCCATATTGCAGATTGGCGATGGTCACCATGCAGGCGACGCCCAGAACCAGCTGGATCCAGCGGTTGGCCGAACTCAGGCGTCGCGCCGTGACAAAAGGCATTTCCTATCCCCACCACGCCGTTTTTATTTTGATCTTTCCCTGCATCGAGGGCGGTTTGGCCGGCATTGGACAAAGAAAACCGCCGGAATTCAAGACGGCGTCCTCCGGAAAACCCTCGGGGTGATTTGCGAAAAAAACGGGCGGGGCCGCGGCCCCGCCCGATAACCGGTCAACCGTCTCGGCGGTTATTCTGCCGCGGCGGCGCGCATCCGCGCCGCACTGCCGCCGATAAACCGCGCGCGCAGCGGCTTCAGCACGAACAGCGCCAGCGCCACCACCACGAAATTCATGATGGCGGTGGCGATGAGCACGTCGTACCAACTGCCGGTTGCGTTCTTGATGACGTTCGCCAGCGGCACCAGGAACGCCGACGTGCCCTTGGCGGTATAGAGAAACGCGGCGTTCACCGTCGCGTATTTGGCGCCGAAGGTGTCGGTGCAGGTCGAGGGGAACAGGCTGAAAATCTCGCCCCAGGTCAGGAAGATGAAGCCCGCACAGATCATGAAAGTCCACGGCGAGGTTCCTGCCGTCCCCAACAGCCAATAGGCGACGCCGCCCAAGCCGAAGGCGATCGCCATGGTGCTCTCGCGGCCGATCTTGTCGGAAACCCAGCCGAAGAACGGCCGCGCCAACCCGTTCATCACGTTGTCCACCACCAGCGTCACGGTCAGGGTGGTGGCGCCCAGGAACAGGATCGTATCGGAGACGTTGTAATCCTTGGCGATCAACGCGATCTGCGCCGTCGCCATCAAGCCACTCGCCGAGACCAGAACGAACATGATGTAGAGCAGCCAAAAGATCGGCGAGGCCAGCATCTTCCCCGGCGACAGGTTCTGCGCGGTCTGGATGACCTTGGCGACCGCGGCGCCGCGCATTTCGCCCGGAGCCGGTTGCCGGAGCGCCCAAGCCAGGATGAAGACGATCGCGCCTTGGACCAGCCCGAACCAGAAAAAGGCCGCCTGATAGCCGCTGGCGGCGATGACGGTGCGGATGGGAATGACGGTCAGCGCCGCGCCCGCGCCGAAACCGGCCGCGGTCAATCCCACCGCCAGGCCGCGGCGGTCCGGGAACCATTTCACCGCGCTGCCGACGCAGGTCGCGTAGACCGCGCCGCCGCCGGCGCCGGTCAACGCCGCACCCACATAAAGCGCCTCGAGCGAGGTCGCTTGCGAATTGAGGATCCAGCCAAGGGCGACCAGGATGCCGCCCGCGGCGACGACGATTTTCGGCCCGCGCGTCGGGCCGAGCAGGTCGACGATCCAGCCTTCGACCGGCGTCAGCCAGGTCTCGAGCGCGATGAAAATGCTGAAGGCGAGCTGAATGTCGGTGACCGACCAGCCCTGCGCCTTGCTCATCGGCGCGACGAACAACGTCCAGCCGTATTGCAGATTGGCGATCATCACCATGCAAATGATGCCGGCGATGAGTTGCCACCAACGATGGGGCGCGACCGCGCCCAGGCTCTTGTCAGACATTTCCACCCCTCCGTGGGCCGGGATTTCGTATCGCCGGACCGTTATCGGTTACGCCGAGCGCTTGAACCGCGCTTTTCCTGGCTTATTCAATAACGCGGAGCGGGCGATGGCAAGCGACGATTTGCCCGCCGGCTTTGCCTTAAAGCCCTGACTTTGCGTGGCTTTCCAGCCGCCTCGCCCGACATTACCGGAGATTAATGCGACATCGGCCGCGACCCCGGCGAATTCGGTTTCGGCCCGGCCGGTCGTCCGGCCTTGGCCGGTTGCGATCCCGCCCGCAATTCCGCCCCCGCCGCCATTCGCCCGCTCCGGCGGCCGCCGAAGGTTACGACTCGGTTTCCTGCAGCGAGTCGCGATCGATTGCCGGAGCGCGACTCGATCGCGGCGCGACTCGGACTTCACCGGAATCCCCTTTAAGTATGCGGGTTTCATTGGACCCGAGGCCTGCCTTCGCGTATGAGGGCATTGTTGCCTGACGGCGGAATCGAGCGCGGTGCTCCGGGCTACTTCTTTTCCAGGCAAGCTTGGGTTCGTCACGCGAAGATTTGCAAGTTGTCCGCATCCACAGGAGGAACGCGGCATAGCGAAGAAAGGAAAACCAACATGAGCAAGCAAGTTCTCATCGATGCGTTGAAGGCAATCGGCCTCCGGGCCGTGGATGCCAATCAGGCGGTCGATACGGTCACTGAAACCATCGCCGGCGAGTTGCGCAAGGGCGAGCGTTTCAGCATTCCGGGCTTCGGCACTTTCGCCGTGAGCAATCGCGCGGCGCGCCTGGGCCGCAATCCGCGCACCGGCGAGGAAATCAAGATCCAGGCGAGCAAGGGCGTGCGCTTCAAGGCGGGCGCCAAGCTCAAGGCTTCGCTCTAGATCGGAATCCGCTTCGTTTGTTTCGTGCGGCGTCGGCCGCGGCTGGAATGCCGCCTCCGGCGCCGTGGCGTTTCGAGCGCTAGGGACGCGCCGTCGGCTTGATCGCGACCATATCGACCAGGGCCGACATGCCGTGATGCGCGCCGCCCTCGTGGATTTCGGAATCATGCTCTTCGAGATGGAGCAGTTCGAATCCGGCGAAGGCGCGGCGCAGCAATTGGGCGGTATAAAGGTGGTCGATCTCCTTCGGCCCGCCGGTGCCGTATTTGAGCTGTTCCGGCCGGTAGCCCTGAAGGATCAGCATCCCGCCGGGCTTCAAACATTCACGGATGCGGCGGAAGATGCTGTCGCGCAGATCGGCTCCGGCGAATTGAAAGAAGATTCCGGCAACCACGTCGAAGCGGCCGCTTCCCCAATCCCAGGTCGCGAGATCGGCGCATTCGGTCGTGAGATCGACGTCGGCGCGCGCCGCCAGGCTCTTCGCCTTTTCCAGAGCCACGGGAGAGAAATCGACCGACAGCACCGAAAGCCCCTGGCGCGCCAGAAAAACGCCGTTGCGCCCTTCGCCGTCGGCGATGGATAAGGCCTTCCGTCCCGGCTTTAGGCCCATCGCCTGAATCCTGGGCGCCTGGGAAGCGAGGAAGGCGTTGGGCTCCATGCCGAAAAGGTAATCCGCTTGGGCGTAGCGCGTGTTCCAGCGCACCAGCGCTTCCGCTTCCTTCATGCCCACCCTCCGCTTCCGGTCAGGGCCGATTTTTTCACATAAAACAAGGGGATCGCGCCTTTCTCTTTCGCCTATAATTAAGCTGTCGGGAAGGCTATCTTGGGCAAAAGTTACGGTATTGCCGGTGTTTTCGCATGATTCATAACACAAGGCGGGTACCGCCGGCCGAAAGCCCGGAACTATTCAACCCGATGGCGACTTCATAGCCTATCGCTCCGCGCCCCGCGGGGTGAACCGGGCGAGAGGATGGGAGGAAACAGAACCGGCATCGATCCGGCCCGGGCGGCGGCCCGGCGGCTTCAACACCGGATCGCGTCTCGGCGCGTCCATAGCAGATGAACGGAATCATCGAAAAAATACGCGCAGGCCTGCGGCGGCTGGAGTTCAAGCGGCGGCTCGAGAAGCTCGAGCTCGAGCGCCGGGAATTCCAGCGACGTCACAACCTGACCAATCGCCGCGTCGGCATCTTCGCCGTTATCGCGATCGCGCTGATCGTGCTGCTCGTCTGGTGGTTTCATAACCCGAACAAAAATGCGCGCGCGCCGGCGCCGCTGCCGGTGGTCGCCGCGGCCGCGGCCACGGGCGACGTCGCCATCACCTACACCGCGCTCGGCACGGTGACGCCGCTCGCCTCGGTAACGGTCCAGAGCCAGATCAGCGGCTATCTCGCCTCGGTCGCGTTCCAGGAAGGGCAAGAGGTGAAGGCCGGCGACGTCCTCGCCCAGATCGACCCGCGGCCCTATCAGGCGGCGCTCGACCAGGCCGAAGGGCAGCTCGCGCGCGACCAGGCGCAGCTCGACGGCGCGCGCATCGATCTCAAGCGCTATGCCACGCTGGTCAAGGAAGATTCGATCGCCAAGCAGACCTATGACGATCAAGTTGCAACGGTCCACCAGCTCGAAGGCACGGTGCAACTCGATCAGGGCGCGGTCGACACCGCGCGCGTCAATCTGGCCTATTGTCGAATCACCGCGCCGGCCGCGGGAAGACTCGGCTTGCGCCAGGTCGACCCCGGCAACTACGTCACCCCGTCTCTTGCCAACGGCCTCGTGCTGATCAACCAGATGCAGCCGATCTCGGTGCTGTTCTCGCTGCCGGAGGACGATCTGCTGCCGATCCTGAAGCGCACGCATGCGGGCGCGATTTTGCCCGCAGCCGCCTTCGACCGCACCGGCTTGATCAAGCTGGAAGACGGCAATCTCGCCACGGTGGACAACACCATCAACACCACGACCGGCACCTTCCAGCTGCGCGCCAACTTCGCCAATGCGGACGAGCTGCTCTATCCCAACCAGTTCGTCAATGTGCAGCTCACCGTCGACGTGCTCAAGGACGCCATCGTCATTCCGTCATCGGCGATCCAGCGCGGCGCGCCGGGCACCTTCGTCTATCTGGTGAAACCCGATGACACCGTGACGGTGCAGAAGGTCGTGCTGGGCCCGAGCCAGGGCGAAAGCCAGGCGATCACCTCCGGCCTCGCGGTGGGCGATCTGGTGGTGACGGACGGCGCCGACAAGCTCAAGAACGGCACCAAGGTTTCGCTGCCTACCGCCGCGCCTAAGACGCTCGCGCCTGCCCAGACACCGCCCGCGCCGGCCGGCGAGCAGACACCGCCTGCATCGACCCCCGATCAAACCTCGCCCACGCCGGCTGGCAACGCCCAGTCGCCCGCCGATTCAGGCCCGATTCATCTGATCCCGCCCAATTCCGCGAACCCGCCGCCCGCCGATTCAGGCCCGATTCATCTGATCCCGCCCAATCCGGCTCCGGCCGATTCGACTTCTGCGCCGCCCGCGGATAATCCGCCGCAACCCCAGAATCAGCAGCAGAACGGCGGGAACGGACAATGAGCGCGCCCGCAAGCATCGGCGCCTGAGGCAGCCGCATGGGTCCCTCCCGTCTGTTCATACTCCGGCCGGTCGCGACCTCGCTGCTGATGGTGGCGATCATGCTCAGCGGCATGGTCGCCTTCCAGTTCCTGCCCTTGTCGGCGCTGCCTGAGGTCGATTACCCGACCATCCAGGTACAGACCTTCTATCCCGGCGCCTCGCCCGACGTGATGACCTCGTCGGTTACGGCGCCGCTCGAAGTGCAGTTCGGCCAGATGCCGAACCTCAACCAGATGTCGTCCTCGAGTTCGGCCGGCGCCTCGGTCATCACCCTGCAATTCGGATTGAACATCAGCCTCGACATCGCCGAGCAGGAGGTTCAGGCGGCGATCAACGCTGCCGGGAATTTGCTGCCATCCGACCTGCCGGCGCCGCCGATCTACGCCAAGGTCAATCCCGCCGACGCGCCGATCCTGACGCTGGCGCTCACCTCGGCCACCATGCCCTTGCCGCAGGTCGAGGATCTGGCCAATACCCGCCTGGCGCAGAAGATCTCGCAGCTGCCCGGCGTGGGCCTGGTGAGCATCGCCGGTGGACAGGTGCCGGCGGTGCGCGTCCAGGCCGATATGCGCGCGCTCTCGGCCTACGGCCTCAACATCGACGATCTCAGAACCACCATCGGCAACGCCACCGTCGACACACCCAAAGGCAATTTCGACGGGCCGTCGCGTTCCTTCACCATCAACGCCAACGACCAATTGCAGAACATCGACGACTATCTCGGCCTCGTGATCGCCTACAAGAACGGGGCACCGGTGCATCTGGCCGACGTCGCCTCGGTCGTCAACGACGCCCAAAACGACAAGCTCGGCGCCTGGATGAACTTGACGCCGGCGGTGATCGTCAACATCCAGCGCCAACCCGGCGCCAACGTCATATCCGTGGTCGACGGCATCAAGAGCCTGTTGCCGCAGTTGCAGTCTTCGCTGCCGGCGTCGATCGACGTCGCGGTGCTGACCGACCGTACCGTCACCATCCGCGCCTCGGTCCACGACGTCGAATTCGAGTTGATACTGGCGGTGGTGCTGGTGGTGCTGGTCATCTTCGTCTTCTTGCGCAACACCCGCGCCACCATCATCCCCAGCCTGTCGGTTCCGCTGTCGCTGGTCGGCACCTTCGGTGCCATGTATCTGCTGGGCTTCAGCCTCGACAACCTTTCGCTCATGGCGCTGACCATCGCATCGGGCTTCGTGATCGACGACGCCATCGTCATGATCGAAAACATTTCGCGCTATATCGAGATGGGCGATCCGCCTTTGAAGGCCGCGCTCAGAGGTTCGGCGCAGGTGGGCTTCACGATTATCTCACTGACGATCTCGTTGATCGCCGTGCTTATTCCCCTCCTGTTCATGGGCGACGTGGTGGGCCGTCTGTTCCGCGAATTTGCGCTCACGCTGGCGGTCACCATCCTGATCTCGGCGGCGGTGTCGCTCACCCTGGTGCCGATGGCCTGCGCCAAGCTGCTGCGCCAGAAAGGCGAGGCCAAGGAAAACAAATTCCAGCGCTGGAACCGCGAAAAATTCGACGCCCTCATCCACCACTATGGCCGCGGGCTCAATTGGGTGCTCGACCGCCAGCCCTTGACGCTGGCTGTCGCGGTGGCGACGCTGGCGCTGACCGTTTTCCTCTATGTCGTCATTCCCAAGGGGTTTTTCCCGGTCCAGGACACCGGGCTCGTCCAGGGCATCTCGCAGGCCTCCGAAACGGTTTCCTACGGTGCCATGGCGCAACGCCAGCAGGATCTGGCCGCGGCCATTCTCAAGGACCCCAATGTCGTAAGCCTGTCCTCCTTCATCGGCGTCGACGGCACCAACACCACGCTCAACAGCGGCCGGTTCCTCATCAATTTGAAACCGCCCGACGACCGCAGCGAGGACGTGACATCGGTCATCCACGATCTGGAGCGCGAGACAGCATCCACTCCCGGCGTTTCGCTTTACCTGCAACCGGTGCAGGATTTGACCATCGACACCACCATCAGCCGGTCGCAATACCAATTCGTGCTCGAAGACGCCAATCCGGACGAACTCGCATCCTGGACACCGAAATTGGTCGACCGGCTCAGCCAGGCGCCCCAATTCGCCAATGTGGTGAGCGACCAGGCGGATCAGGGTCTGTCGGCCTATGTCACCATCGACCGCGACACTGCCGGCCGTTTCGGCATAACGCCGGCCACCATCGACAACGCGCTCTACGACGCCTTCGGCCAGCGCATCGTCGCGACCATCTTCACCCAGTCGAACCAGTATCGCGTCATTCTCGAGGCGGACAAGAACCTGCAGAAATCCCTCGATTCCCTCTCCTCGATCTACCTGCCCTCGGCCGGCGGCGGCCAGGTGCCCTTGAGTTCCATGGCCGCGACCTCGGTCCAGACGGCGCCGTTGCAGATCGACCATCTCGGCCAGTTTCCCGCCTATTCCGTCTCCTTCGATCTGGCGTCCAACGTTTCGCTCGGCGAGGGCGTCGATGCCATCCGCAAGATCGAGCAGGAGATGGGTATGCCGCGGGGCATCGTCACGGTCTTTCAGGGCTCGGCGCTGGCCTTCCAGAGTTCGCTCGGCACCGAAATCTGGCTCATCCTGGCGGCGGTAGTCACGGTCTATATCGTGCTGGGCGTGCTCTATGAGAGCTTCATCCACCCGGTCACCATCCTTTCCACGCTTCCCTCGGCCGGCATCGGCGCGCTGTTGGCCCTGATCCTGGTGCGCGACGATCTCACCGTCATCGCCATCATCGGCATCATCCTGCTGATCGGCATCGTCAAGAAGAACGCGATCATGATGATCGACTTCGCGCTCGACTTCGAACGCAACGAAGGCAAGTCGCCGCGCGACGCGATCTACCAGGCGAGCCTCTTGCGTTTCCGCCCGATCCTGATGACCACCATGGCGGCGATCCTGGGCGCGTTGCCGCTGATGCTCGGCACCGGCACCGGCTCGGAGCTGCGTCATCCGCTGGGCCTGACTATCGTCGGTGGGCTGATCGTGAGCCAAATGCTCACGCTTTTCACCACGCCGGTGATCTACCTGACCTTCGACCGTTGGGCGATCCGTCTGCGCGACCGTTACGGCGGGCTCATCAATGAATCGACTGAAGAGGAGGGCACGAAACCGTGAACCCCTCCGAAACCTTCATCCGCCGGCCGGTCGCCACCACGCTCTTGACGCTCGGCGTGGCGATGGCCGGCGGCCTGGCGTTTTTCCTGCTGCCGGTTTCGCCCTTGCCGCAGGTCGATTTTCCTACCATCTCGGTGCGCGCGACCTTGCCGGGCGCCAGTCCCGAAGTGATGGCGACCAGTGTGGCGACGCCCTTGGAGCGCCATCTCGGCCAGATCGCCGACGTCACCGAAATGACCTCGTCGAGCTCGGTCGGCTCGACGCGCATCACGCTCCAATTCGGCCTCGACCGCGACATCGACGGCGCCGCGCGCGACGTGCAGGCGGCAATCAACGCGGCGCGCATCGATCTGCCGTCGAGCCTCAGGCAGAACCCGACCTACCGCAAGGTCAACCCGGCCGACGCGCCGATCCTGATCCTGGCGCTGACCTCCGACACGCTCACCCGCGGCCAGATGTACGACGCGGCCACCACTATCATCTCGCAGAAGCTGTCGCAGGTCGACGGCGTCGGCGAGGTCGATGTCGGCGGTTCGGCGCTGCCCGCGGTCCGGGCCGAAATCAATCCCAACGCGCTGAGCAAATACGGCATCGGGCTCGAGGACGTGCGCGCGGCGCTGGCATCCGCCAACGCCCACAGCCCGAAGGGCGCGATCGAGCAGGCTGGCAAGCATTACCAGATCTACGCCAACGACAACGCCTCCACCGCCGCCCAATTCGCGAATCTGATCATCGCCTACCGCAGCGGCGCCGCGGTGCGTCTCTCCGACGTCGCGCAAGTCACCGATTCGGTCGAGAATATCCGCAATGCCGGCCTCGCCAACGGCAAGCCGGCGGTGCTGGTGATCGTCTACCGCCAGCCCGGCGCCAACATCATCAGCACGGTGGACCGGGTGCGCGCGCAAATCCCGTTCCTCGAGGCCGAAATCCCCGCCGGCATCGACATCACGCAGGCGATGGATCAATCGGTCACCATCCGCGCCTCGCTCAAGGATGTCGAAATATCGCTGATGATCTCGGTCATGCTCGTGATCATGGTGGTGTTCCTGTTTTTGAGGAGCCCTCGCGCCACGCTGATCCCGGCGGTGGCGGTGCCGGTGTCGCTGATCGGCACCTTCGGGGTCATGTATCTGCTGGGCTACAGCCTCGACAATCTCTCGCTCATGGCGCTCACCGTGGCTACCGGCTTCGTGGTCGACGACGCCATCGTCGTGCTCGAGAACACCACGCGCCATCTCGAAAGCGGCATGCCCCGATTCCAGGCCGCGCTTCAAGGCGCGCGCGAGGTGAGCTTCACCGTCCTGTCGATGAGCCTGTCGCTGGTGGCCGTGTTCACGCCCATCCTGCTGATGGGCGGCATCATCGGCCGCCTGTTCCGTGAATTCGCGATGACGCTGTCGATCGCGATCCTGGTCTCGCTGCTGGTGTCGCTTTCGACGACACCGATGATGTGCGCCTATTTCCTGCGCCGCGAACGTGCCGGGAACGGGACGGCGCGGCGCGGTGCCCTCGCGCGCATTTCCGGCGTCAGCGAGCGCGTCTTCGAGCGGGCGCGGGACTTCTATGCAAAGAGTCTCGCCTGGTCGCTGAGGCGCGCGCCTCTGGTGCTGGTCATTCTGGCCGCCACCCTCTGCCTCAACGTCTTTCTCTTTTACATCGTGCCCAAGGGCTTTTTCCCGCAACAGGATACGGGCCGACTGATCGGCAGCATCCAGGCCGATCAGAGCATCTCGTTTCAGCTCATGTCCCAGAAACTCACCCGGTACATCAATATCATCCATAACGACAAGGCGGTTGCGAGCGTGGTGGGCTTCACCGGCGGCGGTCAGACCAATGGCGGCTTCGTGTTCGCCTCGTTGAAGCCGATCAGCGAGCGTTCCTCGATAACCGAGGTGATCGCGCGGCTTCGGCGCGAGATGGCGGCGGTGCCGGGCGCGACGCTGTTCTTCCAAGCCTCGCAGGACATCCGCGTCGGCGGGCGGCAATCGAACGCGCAATACCAATACACGCTGCAGGGCGACGATCTGGACGAGCTCAACCAGTGGTCGCCCAAGATCACTGCGGCGCTGCAACAGTTGCCCTCGCTGACCGACGTCAATTCCGACCAGCAGAACAAGGGCCTCGAAACCGATCTGCAGATCGACCGCGCCGCGGCGGCCCGGCTGGGCTTGAGCGTGAGCGCAATCGACAACACGCTCTACGACGCCTTCGGCCAACGCCAGGTCTCGACCATCTACAACCCTTTGAACCAGTATCACGTCATCATGGAGGTCGCGCCCGAGTTCTGGCAGAACCCCGATTCGCTCAAGCAGCTTTACATCTCGACCTCGGGCGGCGCCGTGGGCGGCACGCAATCGACCAACGCGGTGGCCGGAACGGTGGTGCTGCGCGGGCAATCGAGTTCAGCGGCGAGCGTCGCCGCCGACGTGGCGCGCAACCTGGCGACCAATTCCATCGCCAACTCGACCCACGGCAGCACCTCGACCGGCAGCGCGGTCGCCACATCCGCCGAGACCATGGTGCCGCTGGCGGCGTTCTCGAGCTACGGCCCCGGTACCACGCCCTTGGCGGTGAATCACCAGGGCCTGTCGGTCGCCACCACCATCTCCTTCAACCTGGCGCCGGGCATATCGCTGAGCGCCGCGTCCAGCGCCATCGCCGAAGTGATGCGCAACCTCGGCGTGCCGGCCGATATCCGCGGCAGCTTCCAGGGCACCGCCGGGGCCTATCAGGCCTCGCTCGCCAACGAGCCGATCCTGATCCTGGCGGCGCTGGCGGCGGTCTATATCGTGCTGGGCGTGCTTTACGAAAGCTACGTCCATCCCGTCACCATCCTTTCAACATTGCCGTCGGCGGGGGTGGGGGCGGTGCTGGCGCTGCTGCTGTTCCAGACCGAGTTCAGCATCATCGCGCTCATCGGCGTCATCCTGCTGATCGGCATCGTCAAGAAGAACGCCATCATGATGATCGATTTCGCGCTCGACGCCGAGCGCACGCAGAATCTTTCCTCCTACGACGCGATCTACCAGGCCTGCCTGATGCGCTTCCGTCCGATCATGATGACCACCATGGCGGCGATGCTGGGCGCGGTTCCCCTGGCGATCGGCTTCGGCGAAGGAGCCGAGCTGCGCCGGCCGCTCGGTATCGCGATCGTCGGCGGCTTGCTGGTGAGCCAGGTGCTGACGCTTTACACCACGCCGGTCATATATCTCTATCTCGACCGCTTCCGCTTGTGGGCCCAGGCGCGCAAGGCTCGCGGAGCATCCGTGCCGCCGGGCGTCGAGCCGGCGCCGGGGGAATGACATGAATCGCGCCATCGCGAAACTCCGGGCTCTCCTGCCCTTTGTTCTTCGCCGGCTTGCGTCGGCGGGGGCCGTCGCGTTGCTGGCGTCGTGTTCGGTCGGGCCCGATTACCAAAAACCGCCGGCCGAGACGCCCGATTCCTTCAAGGAACTCGGCGATTGGAAGCCGGCCGAACCCAAGGCGGCGGCTTCCGGCCAGCCCTGGTGGTCGGTTTATGACGATCCGGTGCTCGACCAGCTCGAAAAGCAGGTCGATATCTCGAACCAGAACCTGAAGGCCTCCGAAGCCGCCTATCGCCAGGCGGTGGCGCTGGTGGGCGAGGCGCGGGCGGGATATTTTCCCTCGATCGGTCTCGATCCGTCGGCGACGCGCTCGCGCACGCCGGGCGGCTCGTTTAACTCGAGCGGCTCCGGCAGCGGCCACGCCAGCATCGGCAACCAGTTCAGCCTGCCGGTCGACGCCAGCTGGGTGATCGACATCTGGGGCCAAGTGCGCCGCCAGGTCGAAAGCGCCCGGGCCACCGCCCAGGCCTCGGCCGCCACGCTCTCCGCGCTCCGGCTCTCCGAGCAGGCGACGCTGGCGCAGGATTATTTCCAGCTCCGCGTCGATGACGAGTTGAAGCGTCTCCTGGATGACACGGCGAAGGCCTATGCGCGTACGCTTCAGATCACGCAGAACCGCTACAAGGTTGGCGTATCGGCGCGCTCCGATGTGGCCCAGGCCCAGGCCCAACTCGACAATACGCGCTCCCAGGCGCTGGCGATCGAAGTGCCGCGGGCCCAGCTCGAACACGCCATTGCCGTGTTGATCGGCAAGCCGCCGTCGGATTTCCAGCTTGTGGCCTCGCCCACGCCTTATGCCATCCACGTGCCGGTGGCGCCGGCGGGTCTGCCCTCGGCGCTGTTGGAGCGCAACCCGACCGTGGCATCGGCCGAGCGCAGCGTGGCCGCGGCCAACGCCCAGATCGGCGTCGCAATCGCCGGGTATTTCCCCACCCTCACCTTGACCGGCTCCTACGGCTTCTCAAGCTCGATGCTCGACACGCTCATGAAAAGCTCGAACCTCGCCTGGACCATCGGGCCGCAGGTCAACTGGAACCTGTTCAATGGCGGGTTGACCGCCTCGCAGGTCGCGGCGGCGCGCGCCGGCTATGACCAGACCGTCGCCAATTACCGCCAGGCGGTGCTGACCTCGTTCCAGGGCGTCGAGGACAATCTCGCCGCGCTCAAGATTCTCGAACAACAAGCCGTGGTGCAGGACAGCGCGGTCAAGGCGGCGCAACTGGCCGAGAAGCTGATCCTGAACCAATACCTCGCCGGCAATGTGGATTTTACCACCGTGGTGACGGCCCAGGCGACCGCGCTCGCCGATCAGCAGACCGCCTACGGCGTGACGCAAAGCCAACTCAATGCCAGCGTGCTGCTGATCGAGACGTTGGGCGGCGGCTGGGATGCCTCGCAAATTCCCGACGCCTCGCTGCCGCTGTTGGAGCCGCCGGAGGAAGTGCCGGACGTGCCGGGAACCAATCCCCATCCCGGCACGGGCTCGCCGTGATCGAAATCGACGACGCCGCGCTCGAGGAACAATTCATCCGCTCGACCGGCCCGGGCGGGCAGAACGTCAACAAGGTCGAAAGCGCGGTGCAGCTGCGCTACGACGTCGCCCGCGCGCGCTTTCTCGACGATGCCATGCGCCGGCGTTTGAAATCCCTGGCCGGGCGCAAGCTCACCCATGAGGGCGTGCTGGTCATCACCGCGCACCGTTTCCGCTCGCAGGAACGCAACCGCCAGGATGCCCGCGACCGGCTCCTGGAATTGCTGGAACAGGCGTCGCACGCGCCCAAGCCGCGCCGCGCCACAAGGCCGACAAGAAGCTCGCGCCAGAGGCGGCTCAACGCCAAGCATGCGCGCGGCCGGATCAAGCATCTGCGCGGCTCTCCGGACGAGGATTAAAGTCCCAAAGCCTAAGGCCCCGGAATTGTCCGCGGGCCTGGGGGCATGGCGGTCTTCTCGCCTTTCCGGCACTGGTGTATCTTGATTTCATGGCATCGACCGCCGATTGGGAAACCCCGCCGCAAGCGCGGCCCAACCCCGAGGATTACGACTTCAACCTCGAACGCACGCTCGCCTCGGTTCTGGGGGTGCGGGCATCCGTGCCCGAGGACGCCTTCACCGCCGGCACGCTCGGCACCGAGCGCGCGGGCAATGGCGTGGTCATC
>Ga0187847_10002221_pt1 | contig 15940 bp, 13 predicted proteins | sample June2016WEW_4_10_FD_132458 | JGI IMG/M metagenome (GOLD analysis project Ga0187847, IMG submission 132458) | Peatland microbial communities from SPRUCE experiment site at the Marcell Experimental Forest, Minnesota, USA - June2016WEW_4_10 | ecosystem: Environmental > Terrestrial > Soil >...
CTACCCGCACATCCACAACAACGTGGCCATGTTGTTCCTCGGGTCGCTCGAATCGATCGGCGCGGCCCTGTCGGTGCCGTCGATTGCGTCGCTGCTGACCCAGGGCGCCGCCGACCGCGAACTGAGCCGGCGCCAGGGCCTCTACGCCACGTCCAACACCGCCGCGCTGGCGGTCAGCGCGAGCGTCTCGGGCGTGCTCTTCACGATCAACTCGGCGCTGCCCTTCACGATCGTCGCCGTCGTGTCCTTCCTACTCGCGGCGTCGACCATCTGGTGGTGGCGCCACGTGCGCGGCACCATCACCGCCACCTCGAAGCCATCACGCGAACGGGCGGGCCGTGCGCCGCGCTCGATCGCCGAATCGTAATCGCGGACTACGAGATCCAGACGTAGTCCCAGCGGGTGGACCCGCCGTCGGGGTTGAGCAGCCGCTTGTTGTCGATGCCGGCGCTGTAGGCCCAGTTCTCCACGTTCTCGCGCGCCGCGAAGGCGGTGATCAACGGCGTGAGAAAGAGGTAGGTGCAGTCGGCGGCGAACGTGTCGTTCACCTTGCCCCAGGCGGCCTTGTAAGCGGGCGAACCCTTGGGACTGGCCAGCGCACTGAGCATCGCCAGTTCGACCGACGGGTCGGCCTGGTGCGCGAAGTTGACCGCGCCGGGGATGAAGGTGGACGCCGGCAGTGCGCTCAGTCCCAGCCCGGCCGTGGGGAAGGCCCCGGCCGCGGGCACCGAGTCCCACCACACGTAGTTGAGGCTCTGGTCGACGCCGCCGAACTGGTTGAAGTGCGCCGCGTCGAACGTGCCGTTGATGACATTCTCGATCAGTGCGGCCTGCTCCACCGGTCGCGACGTCACCGTGATACCGACGGCCGCCAGTTGCTGCTGGACGAAAGCGAAGAACTGGTTGTCGGCCGAACTGCCGGCCACGATGTCGATGACGAAACTGACCTCGGTCACGTTGTTCGCGGTCTTGTACGTGTTCACGAGGGCCTGCGCTCCGGCTGGGTCGTAGGCCGGGTAGTTCGGGTTGGTGTAGTACGGCGAGGACTTACGGTAGATGCCGTCGGCGACCGTGCCGATGCCGTCCTGGCAGACCTTGACGTACGTCTCGCGGTTGATGGCCTTCGCGCAGGCCTGGCGGATCGCCTGACTGTTGAGCACCGGGGTCCGGGTCAGGTCCCACTGCAGCGTCGAGGGATTGACCGCTCCAGTGATTCCCGGTGCCGTACCCGCGATGACGTCCTGCAGTCCTGCGGGGACGGCCTTGCCGGCCTCGAGCAGGGGCAGGGCCTGGTCGGCCCACGCACCGAACTGGTTCTCGGTACCCGAATTGTTGACCATGATGAAGTTGACCGCCGGGTCCAGCGGGTCCTTGGTGTCGTCGCGCCACGAGATGCCCTTCATGGTCTTGAGGGTCTTGATGCTGCCCGCGTTCGTCGTCAACAGCATGTCGATCGCCCCGGTAGCCAGAGCCGAGTTGCGCGTGGAGTCGTCCGGGATCGTCTTGAAGGTGATCTCGTCGAGATAGGGCAGTTGGCGGCCCTCGGCGTCCTTGCGCCAGTAGTTCTTGTTCCTCTTCACCACCGTGGTCGAACCGAGGGTCCAGCTCTCGAAGACGTACGGCCCGGTGCCGATCGGGTGGCCCTTGTAGTTCGCCTTCAGCGTGCTCGGCGCGGCCATGTAGGCGATCTGCTGCTCGGAGAGGTAGATATCGAACGTCGAGAAGGGTATGGCCAGCTTGTAGACCACGGTGTAGGGTCCCGCAGACACGACGTCCGAGACCAGTCCCTCCAGGGCCGGGCCGACCGGGCTCGGGGCGACCTGGGTAGCGGCGTAGTTGGCCACCACGGCGGCCGCGTTGAAGGGTTCGCCGTTGGTGAATTTGATGCCCCGACGCAGCTGCACCGTCCACTCGGTGTAGCCGGCACTGGACGTCGCCGAAAGGGCGAGCATCGGCAGGACGTCCTGGCCGTTGGCCGCCGTCACGAAGAGGGGGTCGAAGAATGCGTTGCCCTTGCAGAAGGCCGACTGGTCCCAGTTCGCCTGCTGACCGTTGAAATTCGAGAACTGGAGCACGTCAGAAATGAGTCCGACCGTCAGCGAGCCGCCCATCTTGGGCCTCTTCGAACTGACGCCCACCGTGGCGCCCGCCTCGTCGGCGAGCAGGCCTTCGGCGAGGGTGCCCGCCATCGCCACGCCACCTATGGTGGCCGCCGAGTGACTTAAGAATGACCGACGATCAAACTCCGATGACATCGTTGTCCCGCTTTCCCCCGGGCCCGGCACCGTGCCGAATCCCTATTGGGCGCAACTTAGCCCGATTTAACTGAGTCACCAGTTCACTTGACGCAATATTGGCAATTGTCGCTCAGGGCTCAGGCGGAAGGGAGGGACCGCCTGAGCCCTGAAGGAATGGGGGATTCCGGGCCTTTTAGTGGGCTCCGTCCCCACGATTGCCATAACTCCACGAACCGAGTCGACCGAAGACCGGTCCCCGCGGCGACCCCAACGGTCGCGACGACACGGCGATCTCGCGCTCCGAGAGACGTCGCGATCCCCGGGCGCGCGGAGGCGCTTCGCGCGACGTGTCGACGGCCACTTCGTTCATGGGGTCCTTCCTCGCGACCGGATGGTCGCTGCAGATGGATACAGCATGCAACGGCCCGTTCAAGGGCCACTAGGAACACCGTAAGAACTGGGTAAATGTGCCGGCCGTCCGAGGGGACGGCGTTCATCCGTGCGTCGCGTGTACGCACCCCAGAACTCGAGTGACCGCCCGCGAACGGGGCACGGGGGATTCGAGAGGCGCTCGCGGCCAGATACCCGGTAAAAACAGGGGCCCAGCGGACATGATGGGGTCGTGGGGGTTTCGCGCGAGGATCAACTACGGGACCTGGCACGGCGCGCCACGCCCGCGGTGGCCAGTTACCTCGCGCGCCGGGCCTACCCCCTCACGTCCTCGGACATCGACGACCTCGTCGAGGAGGTCCTCGTCGTGACCTGGCGCCGCCTCGAGCAGGTGCCCGAGGGGGCGGAGGTCGCCTGGATGATCGGCGTCGCGCGCAACCTGCTGCAAAACGCCCGTCGCAAGCACTCTCGCCGGATGAACGCGCAGCGCAAGCTGAGCCCCGCCGCAGACGACGCGTCGGCCGAAGATCACGTCATCGCCAACGAGCAGTTGCGCACGGCAATGGCCTCGCTGCGCGACGACGACCGTGAGGTGCTGCTACTGCACTACTGGGAGGGCCTCGATGGTCCGGCCCTCGCGGTGGTGCTCGGGTTGTCGGCCGGGGCGGCCGCCACGCGGCTCTCGCGCGCGTCGACCCGGCTGCGTGAAGTTTTCGCCGGCGCCACCGATTCATCTGACAAAGAGGCGCTCGAGCGTACAAGAAGGGAGTGAGAGGAGGAATGACGATGCCCACACTCGACCCCACCGAACTGCTCGCCGGCGCCAATCCCGTGGCCACCTACGAGATCGACCCGGCCCGGCTCGACCAGATGATCACGCGCGTCACCGCGACACCGCTGCCGACGCGGCTCTCGCTGCTGCGCACCTGGCAGATGCGCGCCGGCTCCCTCGCCGCCGCCGCCGCGCTCGTCACGGGCCTCGTCATCTCGCTCGGCTCGTCCCCCCAGGGCCTCTCCGTGCTGGCCCTCAGCGCGTCGACTCCCGTCGCCGGCAACGCGACGCCCTCACCGGCCAGCACCGGTCTGACCTTCGCCGCCGCCAAGGCGACCGTGCCCTCGAGCGTGGTCGTGCCCCCGACGAACCTCGGCGTGGGCCGGACCCTGGCGACGAACGCCGGAAGGGCCGACGTCTTTAAGTTCGTCTCGATCGCCGACCCGGGCGCCAAGCTCACGCGTATCGCGCACGACCTGGGCCTGTTGGGCGGCGTGACTAGCCCCACCTGTCCCTGGCGCACGATCGGCACCAACGCCACGCTCTCGGGCGCCCGGAGTCCCTCGATCGGGTGCGCCTCGACAGGTTCCACGTTGGCCGCGCCGATCACCTGGCGTTTCAACATGAGGAACCCCGTCTGTCCCCCGACGACAACGCCACCGGCCACCTCGACGAGCCGCTGCCCCTCGGTGCAGAACGCCACCGGCCGCGGCGCGACGACGCACCAGTTGGTCGCGTGGTCCTCACCTCTGCTAGCGCGCCTCTCGGGCGAGGGACTCGTCGTGGGCGGGGCCACGTGGGGCACTCCGATCGTCAACGCGTTCGACGACACCATCTACTACCCCCTCGTCGTGGACGACACCACCCTCGCCAACCAGTACGAGGAGTTCCAATTCACGAGCTACGGCCTCTTGATCCACGCCTCGGGCCTGCTCGGACGGACGTCGCTCGTCGATGCCTACCCGCTCATCTCCCAGGCGGCCGGCGTCGCACTGATCGAGAACCCCTCCCCCGCGACGAGTGTCAACCCCGGCGGGCCGATGATCCCCGCCACGACGAGCACCACCAAGCCGTCCAATGACGTCGTCAAGGTGGCCACGCTCGAGTACGAGCTGGCCTCACTGAGAAGCGGCGGCGCCGTCCTCGTGCCCCAGTACGTCTACCTGACGAGCCGGGGTGTTCGCTACCAGGCGCTCGCGCTCAACCCCTCGTTCTTCACCGATCGAGCCGGGAAGTAGGAGCCGTGTCGTCGCGCACCCCTTTCCACCAACTGGTCCCGTCGCACCCCGCGTGGTGCCGCTGCCGGGCCAACGACGCGGCGGCGCGCGCGACAGAGCGCGAATTTTCGCCCCGGTCACGCCCGACTTTGCCTTCGATGTACCAACCAACCAGCACCAATGAGGAGATCCAATGAGTGACAATCCCACTTCCACGCCCGAGCCAACACCACCGCGCTCGCCTCGACGGGGCTGGGACAGCCTCCACGTGCTCGTCACCCTGGTCGCGGTGCTCGTGCTCATCGCCGTGGGCTTCGTGGGGGCCGCGATCAGCCACAACAACAACAACGGCGCGGCGCGGACCAAGACGCCCACCATCTCGGTGACCGCGACGGCGACGGTCAAGGGCACGCCCGATACGGTCAGTTTCGAGATCGGTATGCAGAACTCAAACGCCAACGCCAAGGCGGCCCTCGCCTTTAACGACGAGCGCGTCGCCGCGCTGGAGAAGGCCCTGATGAAGCACGGCGTCACCAAGAAGGAGATGCAGACCTCCGGTCTCAACATCACCGAGGAGACCAACAACGCCGGCCAGGTGATCGGCTTCACGGTCGAGGACGACCTCACGGTCACCATGCACGACCTCACCAAGGCCGGCGGCGCGATCGAGTCGGCGGCCACGGCCGCCGGCAACGGCGTGGAGCTCAACAGCATCACCTTCTCGATCTCCAACGACTCGAAGCTCCTGGCGCAGGCGCGGGCCAAGGCCATGCGCAACGCCCACGACGAGGCCAACGACATCGCCGTCGCCGCCGGCACGAGCCTGAGCGGCCTGGCCAGCGTGGTTGACCAGGAGAACCAGTCGACCCCTCCGCCCACGCCCTACGGGCTGAGCTTCGCGACCGCGGCCAAGGCGGCCTCCGTTCCCGTCCAGGCGGGCAGCGAGTCGATCAGCGTTCAGCTGAGCGTGGTGTACTCGTTAGCGAGCTAACGAGTACACCCGACCCGCCGCCGGGCGAGACCCCCACGGTCCCGACGCCTGACGGAGGCGACGGACCGAATTCCGCGGACCCGCGGATTCGGTCCGTCGCCGGTTGCGTGCGACACCACTCAGCCCGCGCCCACGGCCATGGACTCCCAGCGAAAGGTCCGCACCGCCATCAACAGCGCGGCTAGCGCCCAGATCGCGGGGATCACCATGTTCACCACCGAGAGGCCGTTCGAGCCCGGCACCAGGAAGGCCGTCTGCAGGCCGCCGGCCACGTGCTCCAAGGGAAAGACCTTGCCGATGTCGAGCAACCAGGTCGGCAGCAGCGAGGCCGGGATGAAGACGCCCGAGAGGAAGGCGAGGATCGTCGCCATCAACGGTCCGATCGCCGCGGCGGCGTCGGCCGTCTTGCAGAGTCTCGTCGTGGCCAGCGCGAGGGAACAGAAGCAGGTCACGCCAATCACCAGGTAGATGACGAGACCGAGCAGCAGGTGGCCCGAGAGGTGCACGTGGTAGAACAGCGCGCCGACGCCCACGATGATCACGGCCGTGCCCGTGACGACGGCGATGGTCCGACCGATCTCGGAGGCCAGGTAGACCCAGCTGGGCATCGGCGTGCCGCGGAAGCGCTTGAGCAGGCCCCGCTCACGCGCGGTCGTGACCCGGCTGAGCAGGGAGCCGAAGCTCACGAGGGTGATCTGGTAGCTGACCAGGGAAGCGGTGTAGTACGCCGACGCCGGCGCACGCAGGCCGTCATAGGGCGTCGTGCCCTTGAAGATCGAATTGAAGAGCAGCAGCAAGATGACGGGGAAGATCGCGGTGAAGGCCAGGGCACTGCCGTCGCGTGTGAAACCGCGCAACGCATACCGCGTCTGGGCGACCGCCATCGAGACGTCGTTCACGACGGGCGCCCCTGGGCCGCGTCGGCTTCGCCCGCCAACTGTACGAAGACGTCATCCAGGCTCGGGCGAATGGCCTGGAGGTCGACGAGTTCGACGGCCTCGATGCGGGCCCACTCGAGCAGCGTCGCCAGGTCGCTCTGCACGTGATCGGTGCGGAATCGCACGAGCGGGTCCGCGTAGGTCACCTCCACCCCCAGCAACGCCGCGAGACGGGCCGGATCGAAGGCCCCCGGAGATTCGAAGGTCACCTCGGTGTGATAGCCGAGGCGCGTACTCAACTCCTCCGCGGTTCCCTCGGCCGCGATCACTCCGGCGCGCAGGATGATGATCCGGTCGGCCAGGTGCTGGGCCTCGTCCATGTAGTGGGTGGTGAGGAAGATCGTCTTGCCGGCGTCGCGCAGGCCCTCGATCATCGTCCACATCTCGCGCCGGGCCACGGGGTCGAGACCGGTGGTCGGCTCGTCGAGGAAGAGGACCTCGGGATTGCCCACCAGACCGATCGCCACGTCCAGGCGGCGCTTCTGTCCCCCCGAGAGGCGCCCGACGCGGTCGTTGGCCTTGTCCGTGAGACCGACGGCGGCGACGGTCGCGGTGACGTCGGTGGGGTGGGCGAAGAATCTCGCGAACATCGACACCGTCTCGCGCACCGTGTAGACCGGGTCGAGCTCGCACTCCTGTAAGACCAGGCCGATCCGGTTACGCCACTCGCGCGTCGCCCGCGCCGGGTCGACGCCCAGCACCGACACGTGGCCCCCGTCGCGGGTGCGGTAGCCCTCGAGGATCTCGATGGTCGTGGTCTTGCCGGCCCCGTTCACGCCCAGGAAGCCCAGGATCTCGCCGGCCTGCACCTCGAAACTGATCCCGTGCAGCCGTTCGGTGCGGCCGTACGACTTGTGCAGATCCTCTACCGCGACGACCGGGGTCATGGTGCGACTCTAGGCGGCGCCTCCGGTGGCGACGGTCCCTTCGCGCGACACCAGATTCGTGACAGCGAGTCGAGCGTTCGGTCCCATTATTTCCACAGCAAGAATTTTTTTCACTTTCCCTTCACGCCTGCGCCACAATCAGGTAAACATGTCGCGTGCGGTGTGCCTGTGGCGGGCCGCGACTGTGAGACGGTCTACGTGGGGAGGGATTTCATCGTGGCATCAACTGTGGACACGCACGACGGTTCGGCGGGCGACCAGCCGTTCCAGGTCGAGCAGCGCGGTATCGACTACGTGCCCGAGAGCGAACGGTGGGCGACCCCGCGCAACATCGGGGCGCTGTGGACCGGATCGGCGATCAACGTCGAGTACTTCATCTACGGCGCGCTGCTCATGGGGTTCGGGTTCAGCTTCTCCACGGCGGTGAGCATCATCATCATCGGCAACATCTCCTTTCTGCTGCTCGGTCTGGCCTCGCTGCAGGGGCCCGAGACCGGCACCACGGCCTTCGCCATCAGCCGGGCGCCCTTCGGGGTCCACGGCTCGCGCCTCGTGGCCTTCTTCAACTGGATCACCCAGATCGGCTTCGAGACCGAAGGCCTGATCCTCATCGTCGGGGCGGCCATCGTGCTCTCCCAGATGGCCGGCTTCCAGGTCAACGGCGCCCTCAAGGTCGTCTACATCGTCCTGGCCGCGGCCATCCAGGCCGTGGTGCCCTACTTCGGCCACGCCACCATGGTCAAGGTGCTGCGCGCGCTGATCATCCCCTTCGGCGCGATCTTCGTGCTCTTCGCCATCTTCGACTTCCAGCACGGCAGCGCCAGCTTCAAGGGTTTCGGCGGCGGCTGGGAGCTCTACAGTGCCGGCCTGGCCTTCGTCTTCGCGCTGTCGGGCCTGGGGTGGACCGAGTGCGGCAACGACTACACCCGTTACGTGCCGCGCGACGCCAAGAAGGGTGCCGTCGTGGGCTGGGTCTTCCTGGGCACCGCGGTCCCCGAGATCGTCATGATGTTGCTCGGCGCGGCGACCTTCACCTTCCTCTCCTCGAACACCCAGGTCGGCGAGTGGAACGGCGCCAACCCCTTCCAGGCCCTCTACGGCCAGCACGAGATCCCGAGCTGGGTGATCGCCCTCTTCCTCATCTTCGCCATCGTGCAGCTCTTCGGGATCAACTCCCTGGACCTCTACTCCTCGGGCGTCTCCCTGCAGGCCATGGGCATGCGCCTCAAGCGCTACCAAGCGGTGATCCTGGACAGCGTGCTGGCCTGCGGCCTGACGATCTGGGCGATGTTCCAGTCCACCTTCTCGCTCTACATGAAGGAGTTCGTCGGCGTGATCATCCTGTGGATCGCGCCGTGGTTCGGCATCTTTATCACCGACTGGCTGCTGCGCCGCTACCGCTACAACCCGGCCGAGCTACAGCGCACCGACCGCAACAGCATCTACTTCGGCCAGTCGGGCGGCGTGAGCTGGAACGCCATCACCGCTTTCGTGGTGGGCGTGGTGTGCGCGACGTTGTGCTACTCCAAGGCCCCGCCGCCGGTCGACTTCCCGTTCCACTGGATGACCCCGATCTCCAACCACTACGGGGCGGCCTGCGCCGGCAACCTCGTGCACGGCCTCTGCACGGCCGGCTGGTACGGCGGGGCCGACTTCTCGGTGCCGACGGGCGTCATCATCGCCGGCTTCGTCTACTTCGTGCTCGAGAAGTCGACCGGGCGCGTCGCGCGCCAGGTCAAGCACCAGGACGAGCTCGAGCCCAACCGGTAGGCGCTAGCCGACCCAGTCCTCGACCAGGCCGCCCGAACCGTCCGGACGAAAGACGGGGATCGACGCGAGCGCGCGCACCATGGCGGCGTCCTCGCCCAACGCGGTGCGCCAGAGCGAGGCCTCGGTGACGAGCGTCCCGATGGCCACGACCTCGGCGCCGACCCCGCGCAGCAGCCGCAGCGCCGCGCCGGTGGAGGCGCCCGTCGAGATGACGTCGTCCACGATCGCGACGCGCCGTCCCGCGACGTCCGAGATGCGCGCGCGGTCAAAGAGCAGCCGCTGGTCGGCGTCGGTCGTGATCGAGCGCACCGGCTCGGCGATGGCGTCGGCCAGGTGGATCTTGGGCGTCTTGTGCAGGATCACGTACTGGTCCAGTCCGAGGTGGCGGGTCACCTCGATGACGACCGGGATGCCCATCGTCGCGACCGTCGCCACGATATCCACGTCGTAGGGGCGCAGGATGTCAGCCAGTTCGGCCCCGGCCCTCGACATGAACGTCACGCCCATGTCGACCGTGATCAACAGCGCCAGGGCCAGCTGCTCGTTGAGCCACTCGATCGGCAGTTCGACGTGCTGGGTGCCGATCTCGGTCGAATACATGCGCTCACCCACGGTGTTGGAGCATACTGAAGCATGCCCCGCGCCCACTCCCCGTTGGCCACCGAGACGGCCTTCCACATGCTCTCCACCGCCTACGACGAGGCCGTCGCCGGACTGCGCGAGGGCGGCATACCGATCGGCGCGGCGCTCTTTCACCGCGACGGCACGCTGCTCGGCTCGGGCCACAATCGACGGGTCCAGGAGGACGACGCGTCGGTGCACGCCGAGACCGACGCCTTCCGCAAGGCCGGGCGCCGCCGCGACTACCCCGACTGCGTGATGGTCACGACGCTCTCGCCGTGCTGGTACTGCGCGGGGCTGGTGCGACAGTTCAACATCGGCGCCGTCGTCATCGGCGAGGCCATGAACTTCCACGGGGGCCACGATTGGCTGCGCGAGCTGGGCGTCGAGATCGTGGTGCTCGACGACGTGGCCTGCAGCGAACTGTTGGGCACCTTCATCCACGAGCACCCGGCCCTGTGGAACGAGGACATCGGCCTCTGATCAGCGCACGGGCGGCCCGAAGAGGCGATCGCCGGCGTCGCCCAGTCCGGGCGTGATGTAGCCCACGTCGTTGAGCTCGAGGTCGAGCGCCGAGGCGACGATGCGCACGTCGGGGTGGCTCGCGAGCACGCAGTCGACGCCCGGCTGGGCGATGATGAGGCAGAGCACCGTGATGTCGCTGGCCCCGCGCTCGACGAGCATGTCGAGCACGCACACCAGCGAGCCGCCGGTGGCGAGCATCGGGTCGCAGAGCACCACGTGGGTGCCGGCCAGCGTGTCGGGCAGTCCGTCGAGGTAGACGGTCGGCTGCAGGGTCGCCTCGTCCCGGCGCAAGCCCACCAGGCAGACCCGGTGGTGGGGCAGGACCTCCTGCACCGCCGGCGACATGCCCAGTCCGGCGCGCAGGATCGGCACGATGACGTACTCGCGATCGACGCGCAGCGCGGGCGCGCCCTTGGTCACCGGCGTGTCGACGGTGGTTTGAGTGACCGGGGTGTCGCGGAAGGCCTCGTAGGCCACGAACCGCGAGATCTCCCCGGCCAAGCGCAGGAAGTCGGCGTTCGAGGTCGTGACGTCGCGCAACTGGCGGACCTTGTCGGCGACGAGGGGGTGGCTGACGACGAGCGGCGAGTTCACGTGGTCACACTACGCCGTGGCCGCGGCGCGCGTGGGTGGCGGCCCAGTCCGGTATTGGGGAATTGGGCCACCCGTAGAATCGTCGGATGGCAATTTCCCTCTCCACCGACGTCACGCCCGGTGAGGAGGATCTGCCAGCCAATCCCCTAGGCGGAGTGCACTCGGCCTACGAGGGGCCGCGCCGACAGATCCTCACCGACCGCAGCCTCCCGTGGTGGCGACGGGTGCTGCCCGTCATCGCGTCGCACCGATTGACGTTCCTCACCGCCATCGTGCTCTCTTTCGTGAGCCTGATCCTGCAGACCCTCATTCCGAACCTGCTCAACCGGGCCATCGACACCGCGCTGATCACTCGCACGACGACGCTGCACCACGACGTGGAGCAGATCTTGATCATCGGGCTCTTGACCGGCGTGGCCGGGGTCATCTCGCGCCGGTACCTCTTCACCACGGCCTACAACGTCGAGGCCGACCTGCGTTCGCTGATCTACGAGCACCTGACCTGGCTCTCCTTCAGCTTCTACGACCGGGTCCAGTCGGGTCAACTGATAAGCCGGGCCAACAGCGACATCCGCAGCGTCCAGGCCTACTCCACCTTCGCGCCCTTGATCATCGTGCAGTGCCTCGGCGGCGTGCTGGCCTTCATCTTCATGCTCTACATCTCGCCCCTGCTCGCCGTCATCGCCCTCGCCGTGATGCCGATCCTCTACTTCGTGGGCATCAAGATGCGCCGCGTCATGTTCCCGATCTCGTGGATCATCCAGAGCCGCCTGGCCGACGTGGCGACCATCGTCGACGAGAACGTCAACGGCGTGCGGGTCGTCAAGTCCTTCGCCCAGGAGGAGGCCGAGGTCAACCGCCTGGCCGACACGGCCGAGCGGGTCGCCTGGTCCTACATCAAGGACGCCCAGATCCGCGGCACCTGGTCGCCGTGGGTCCAGAACCTGCCCCAGCTGGGCCTCGCCCTGGTGCTGTTCTTCGGCGGATGGATGGTGCTGCAGGGCCACATCTCGGTCGGGGCGATCGTGGCCTTCAACCTCTACCTCTTGATGCTCCAGGCGCCCTTCATGATGCTCGGCCAGCTCGTGATGATGGGCCAGCGCGCGCGCGCCAGCGCCGAGCGCATCTTCGAGATCCTCGACGAGAGCCCCGATATCGTCGAGCGGCCGGGCGCCTACGACCTGACCGACGTCGCCGGCGCGATCGACTTCAACCACGTGAACTTCGAGTACGGCAACGGTGCCGAGATCCTGCACGACTTCGACGCCCACATCGAGGCCGGCGAGACGGTGGCGATCGTCGGGCGCACCGGCTCGGGCAAGTCGACCGTGGCGCGGCTGCTGACGCGCTTCTACGACGTGAGCGACGGCGCGGTCACGGTCGACGGCCACGACGTGCGCGACGTCACGCTGATGTCGCTGCGCGCGAACGTCGGCGTAGTGCTCGACGAGCCCTTCCTCTTCTCCATCTCGATCTTCGAGAATATCGCCTACGGCCGTCCCGACGCGACCTTCGAGGAGGTCCAGGCGGCGGCCCGCGCGGCCAACGCCGACGAGTTCATCGTCAAGCTGCCCGAGGGCTACGACACCGTCGTCGGCGAACGGGGCTACACCCTCTCGGGCGGCCAGCGCCAGCGCATCGCCATCGCGCGCACCCTGCTCGTCAACCCGCCGATCCTCATCCTGGACGACGCCACCAGCGCGATCGACGTGCACATCGAGGCCGGCATCTACCAGGCGCTCAGCCAGCTGCTGCGCCGGCGCACGACCATCGTCATCGCGCACCGCATCTCCACGATCGCCCTGGCGAGCCGGGTGCTGCTGCTCGACGAGGGCCGCGTCGTGGCGAGCGGCACCCACGAGCACCTGCTCGCGACGTCCGCACTCTACGTGCAGGTCCTGGCCCAGACCAGACCGGAGCCGACCTGATGGCCTGGGGCGGCTTCACCGGCGGTGGCGCGATGTTCGGCGCTCGCGGGACGGCCCCCGGCCTGCCCTTCGGCGGGATCCCGAGCGAACTGATGCCCGAGGCGACGAAGCTGCTCGCCAAGGAGCCGGTCCACGAGCCGTCGGCCATCACCTTCACCCAGCGCCCGAGCGCCAAGGAACGCGAGCGGCTCACGCTACCCAACCTGTTGAAGGTCTACCCCGGCTGGGTGGCCGCCGGCTCCACGCTCGCCCTCGTGCTCAGCCTCATCATGCAGGTCGGCCCGCTGCTCACGGCCTACGCGATCGACAACGGCATGGGTGGGCGCACGGGCCACCGCTCGCTGACGGTGATCACGGTCTGCGCGCTGCTCTACCTGGCGGCGGCGCTGCTCAGCGTGGTCTTCCAGAAAATCCAGGTCGACGTCACCGGCAAGCTCGCGTCGCGGGTCATGCACGACCTGCGCATCCGGGTCTTCACGCACTTCCAGCGCCTCAGCCTCGACTTCTTCACCGAAGAGAAGGCCGGCGTGCTGATGAGCCGCATGACTAGCGACATCGAGAACCTCCAGCAGTTCATCCAGGACGGCATCAGCTCCTTCGCCATCCAGGGCCTGACCATGATCGTGATCACGGCGGTGCTCTTCTCGCTCAACGTGGCCCTGGCGACCTGGACGATCGTACTCATCGTGCCGGTGCTCTTCGTGCTGTCGATCTGGTTCCACCACGCGTCGGAGAAGGGCTACCTGCTGGTGCGCGACCGCATCGCGAACGTGCTCGCCGACCTCTCGGAGTCGCTCTACGGGATCCGCGTCGTCACCTCCAACAACCGCCAGCCGCGCAACATCCGCAACCACCGCCACGTCGTGGGCGCCTACCGTGACGCCAACCTCTACACCGGCACCGTCAACTCGATCTACGGACCGGCGACCGTGATGATCGGCATCCTGGGCCAGGGCCTGCTGCTGGGCATCGGCGGCGACATGGTGCTGCACCACCACCTCAAGCTCGGCTACCTGGTGGCCTTCTTCTTGTACCTCAACCGCTTCTTCGCGCCGATCCAGCTGCTCACCCAGCAGTACACGGCATTGCAGCAGGGCCGCTCCTCCATCATCCGCCTGCGCGAGGTGGTCGAGACGGTGCCCACCGTCGACGAAGTCGCCAACGCCGTCGAGTTGCCCACGATCGAGGGGCGCATCACCTTCGAGCACGTGAGCTTCGGGTACCTGCCCGGTCGCACCGTTCTGTCCGACATCAACCTCGAGATCGCCCCCGGGGAGTCGGTCGCCTTCGTCGGGCCGACCGGCGCCGGCAAGTCCACCATGGCCAAGCTGGCCAACCGGTTCTACGATCCCATCGAAGGCCGGGTCCTGCTCGACGGCATCGACGTGCGCACCGTCACCCTGCACTCGTTGCGCTCCCAGCTGGGCGTGGTGCCCCAGGAGGCCTTCCTCTTCGCCGGTTCGATCCGCACGAACCTGCGCTTCGCCCGCCCGAACATTACCGACGTCGAGATCGACGAGGCGATCGACGTCGTCGGACTGCGCGAGCTCATCGACCAGCTGCCCGAGGGCCTCGACACCGAGGTGCACGAGCGGGGCCAGACCCTGGCCGCCGGCGAGCGCCAGCTCCTCGCCCTGGCCCGCGCCTTCCTCGCGCGGCCCCGGGTCCTGATCCTCGACGAGGCGACCTCGTCGCTCGACCTGCAGAGCGAGACGGTCATCGAGCGCGCCCTGGACCGCCTGCTCGAGGGACGATCGGCCATCCTGATCGCGCACCGGCTCACGACGGCTCAGCGGGCCGACCGCATCGTCGTCATCGATCACGGCGGCATCGTCGAGATGGGCACGCCGCGCGAACTCCTCGCCATGGGCGGCGCCTACGCCGCGATGTACGACGCCTGGCTGGCCTCGGGCGGTCGCGACATCACCGGCCTGGCGTAGAAACCACATCGATCCACTTGTCGGCGTCACGCGTGTTGGCGCGTGACGGGCACTTCAACCACGGCGATCCACGAGTGCACGCGACAGCTCGATAGGGGTGCGAATCAGGGTTTACCCCTAGGTGGCGTTCTCGCGGGTGATCGAGTTCCTGCCTACCATCGGTTGGAGTACTCCTAGGAGCAAAGGACGCGAGATCACGACTCTTCCGGCGACACCGAAGGCCGTTTCGGCCGGCGAGCGTCGTCGCTGGTACGTCCACCTGACCCTGCTCTTCTCCCTCGCCGGTTCCCTGCTGTCGCTCATCTATCTGAGCCACAGCATCACCATCCACGTCATCTTCGGCGTGCTGTTCATGGCCATGATGGTGTTCCACCTGTTCCAACGGCGTCGAACGATCGCGTCGCTCCTGAAGCGACTGACGAGGCGGCAATCGCGTTCGATGAAGTCGACGCGCCTGGCGATCTCGGACGTGATCCTCGAGTTGCTCGTCCTCAACGTCCTCATCTCGGGCATCGTCGACGGCCTGCACCACCACGCGACGCAGATGCCCTTCGCGGCGGTCCTCGGCTTGCCGCCGGGGCTCGCCCAGTGGCACAAGCTGGCCGCCATCGTGCTGGTGGTCTACGCGATCGTCCACATCATCCGCCGCCGTAAGCGTCTGCGCCACTCGCACATCCAGTAAGGCGGGCCGCGATGGCTCGGTGAATTAGACGGTGGCGGACTCCGGCCGTCAGACCCCGGGACTGGCCAGCTCCACGTTGACGTCGTCCTCGGGCCCCGGCCACTGCGCGGGATCGTGTCCAAAGATCAATCGGGCCCCGGACGATTCCAGCTCCCTCAAGCGCTCGAATCCTTCCAGTTGGGCGGTGCGGTCAAAGGCGTACGGCGGCAGAGCACGTCGGCGAAGGGAACGCTCGAAGTAGCACGCGTCGCCGCACAGGACGAGCTCGCCTCCCCCGTCGGTGCGCACCAGCAGCGACTGATGACCGGCGGTGTGTCCCGGCGTCGCCAACAGCGTTACCCGTCCGTCACCGAAGACGTCGTGGTCACCGTCGAGCAGATGGGGCCGTCGATCACGGTCGACGTCGGCGGGCAGGTAGTTCTCCCCGTCGACGTCGGCGAGCGCCGCC
>Ga0187847_10002223_pt1 | contig 15928 bp, 10 predicted proteins | sample June2016WEW_4_10_FD_132458 | JGI IMG/M metagenome (GOLD analysis project Ga0187847, IMG submission 132458) | Peatland microbial communities from SPRUCE experiment site at the Marcell Experimental Forest, Minnesota, USA - June2016WEW_4_10 | ecosystem: Environmental > Terrestrial > Soil >...
ACCTTGGCAACCACACCTGCGCCGACGGTTTTGCCGCCTTCACGGATCGCAAAGCGCAGCCCCTGCTCCATCGCAATCGGCGCGATCAGCTCCACCACGATCTTGATGTTGTCCCCGGGCATCACCATCTCGATGCCCTCCGGCAACTCCACCGCTCCCGTCACGTCCGTCGTGCGAAAGTAAAACTGCGGCCTATACCCTTTAAAAAACGGCGTGTGCCGCCCGCCCTCTTCCTTCGTCAGCACGTACACTTCGGCCTCAAACTTGGTGTGCGGATTGATGCTGCCGGGCTTGCACAATACCTGCCCGCGCTCCACCTCTTCACGCTTCGTGCCGCGCAGCAGCACCCCCACGTTGTCGCCCGCCTGACCCTCATCGAGCAGCTTGCGGAACATCTCCACACCCGTGCACGTCGTCTTCTGCGTCGCCCGTATCCCCACAATCTCCACTTCGTCGTTGACCTTCACGATCCCGCGCTCAATGCGCCCCGTGACCACCGTGCCGCGGCCCGCTATCGAAAATACGTCTTCCACAGGCATCAAAAATGCCCCTTCCACCGCCCTCTTCGGCACCGGTATGTACTCATCGAGCGCTTTCACCAGCTTGATCACCGAGGGTACCCCGATTTCGCTCGCATCCCCCTCGAGCGCCTTGAGCGCCGAGCCCGTGATGATCGGCGTCTTGTCGCCCGGAAACTTGTACAGCGTCAGTAGATCGCGCACCTCGAGCTCCACCAGCTCGAGCAACTCCGCGTCATCCACCATGTCCGCTTTGTTCAAAAACACCACGATGTACGGCACGCCCACTTGGCGGGCCAGCAAAATGTGCTCGCGCGTCTGCGGCATCGGGCCGTCGGCCGCCGATACCACCAAAATCGCCCCGTCCATCTGCGCCGCTCCCGTGATCATGTTCTTCACGTAGTCCGCGTGTCCCGGGCAATCCACGTGCGCGTAGTGGCGCGCTTCGCTCTGATACTCCACGTGCGCCGTCGCTATCGTGATGCCGCGCGCCCGCTCCTCGGGGGCCTTGTCAATCTGGTCGTAGGCCTTGAATTCCCCGCCAAACTTCTCCGCCATCACCTTCGTCAGGGCCGCCGTCAAGGTCGTCTTGCCGTGATCCACATGACCAATCGTACCCACGTTTACGTGCGGCTTCGTTCGCTCAAACTTACCCTTCGACACGGCAAATACCTCTTCAGTTAGGAAGCTTTCTTCATGACGGCGTCGGCAACATTGCTCGGCACTTCCATGTACTTTGCAAACTCCATCGTATAGTTCGCGCGGCCCTGGCTCATCGAGCGCATGGCCGTCGAGTATTGAAACATCTCGGCGAGCGGCACATCGGCCGTGACCACCTTACCCGACGCGGAATCCTCCATGCCGATGATCTGGCCGCGGCGCCGATTCAGGTCGCCGACGATGTCGCCGTAGTAATCTTCGGGCGTCACGACCTCGACCTTCATGATCGGTTCGAGCAGCACGGGCTTGGCCTTGCGAAAACCCTCTTTGAATCCCATCGAGCCGGCGATCTTGAACGCCATTTCGTTCGAATCGACATCGTGATACGAGCCGTCGAAGATCGTGACCTTGACGTCGACAATCGGGTAGCCGGCGATCACGCCGGTCTGAACGGCCTCTTGGATGCCCTTGTCGACCGCGGGAATGAACTCGCGGGGGACGGCGCCGCCGACGATGCCGTTGACGAATTCATAGCCTTTGCCGGCCGCGAGCGGCTCGATCTTGAGCCAGACATGGCCGTATTGGCCGCGGCCGCCCGACTGGCGCACGAATTTACCTTCCGATTCGACGGTGCCGCGAATGGTTTCGCGATAGGCGACCTGCGGCTTGCCGACATTGGCGTCGACCTTGAATTCGCGCTTCATGCGATCGACGATGATCTCGAGATGCAGCTCGCCCATGCCGGAGATGATCGTCTGGCCGGATTCCTGATCGGTGTGCACGCGGAACGAAGGATCTTCCTTCGCGAGGCGCTGCAACGCGAGGCCCATCTTTTCCTGGTCGACCTTGGTCCGAGGCTCCACGGCGACCGAAATCACGGGCTCCGGGAAGTCCATTTTTTCGAGAATGATGACCTTGTCCGGGTCCGACAGCGTATCGCCGGTCGTGACGTCCTTGAGGCCGACGGCGGCTGCGATGTCGCCGGCGCGCACTTCCTTGATTTCTGAGCGCTCGCTCGCGTGCATCTGCAGCAAGCGGCCGATGCGCTCGGTGCGGCTCTTGTTGGGCACGAACACCTGATCGCCGGAATTCAAAGTGCCTGAATACACCCGGAAAAACGTCAGATTGCCGACGAACGGATCGTTGAGAATCTTGAATGCGAGCGCGGCAAACGGCGCGCCATCGTCGGGTTTGCGCGTCATCGGCTCGCCGCGGTCGCTCTGCCCCTTGACGGGCGGCACCTCAGTCGGCGACGGCATGTATTCGATGATCGCGTCGAGCACCGCCTGCACGCCCTTGTTCTTGAACGCGGAGCCGCAGGTCACGATACAAATCTCGTTCTTCAAGGCCCGCTCGCGCAGGCCCTTTTTGATCTCTTCGTCGGCGAGCTCGCCGGTCTCGAGATACTTGTTGAGCAGCGCATCGTCGCCCTCGGCGGCCGCTTCGATCATCTTCGCGCGCCACTCGACGCAAGTCGCACGCATGTCGGCGGGAATCTCGCGATATTCGAACTTCATGCCCTGCGTGTCTTCGTCCCACCAGATCGACTTCATTTTGACGAGATCGACGACGCCGACGAAGCCGTCCTCGGCGCCGATCGGCAACTGGATCGGAACGGGATTGCCGCGCAGGCGCGTTCTGATTTGGTCCACGCAGCGCAGGAAATTGGCTCCCGCGCGGTCCATCTTGTTGACGAACGCAATGCGCGGAACGCCGTACTTGTTCATCTGCCGCCAGACCGTCTCGGACTGGGGCTGCACGCCCGAGACCGCGCAATATACCGCCACCGCGGAATCCAGCACGCGCAGGCTCCGTTCGACCTCGATCGTGAAGTCGACATGGCCCGGCGTATCGATGATGTTGATGCGATGTTCGGGGAAGCTCTTGTCCATCCCCTTCCAAAAACAGGTGGTCGCGGCGGCCGTGATCGTGATGCCGCGCTCCTGCTCCTGCTCCATGTAATCCATGACCGCGGCGCCGTCGTGCACTTCGCCGATCTTATGGGACACGCCGGTGTAGAACAGAATACGCTCGGTCGCGGTGGTCTTACCCGCGTCGATATGAGCGGAGATACCGATGTTGCGGTAGCGCTCGATGGGCGTAGTACGTGCCACTGACAGTCCTCAAAGCTTGACGGCCCGAACGCGCCGACGTCGTATTACCAACGGTAGTGAGCAAACGCCTTGTTGGCTTCGGCCATGCGGTGCGTATCTTCGCGCTTGCGAACCGCCGCGCCGCGATTTTCCGCAGCCTCCATGAGTTCGGCGGCGAGCCGATGCGCCATCGATTTTTCGCTGCGATCGGTGGCCGCTTCGATGACCCAGCGCATCGCGAGCGTTTGACGGCGGTTGGCGCGAACTTCGACGGGAACCTGGTAGGTGGCGCCACCGACGCGCCGCGACTTGACCTCGACGACCGGCTTGACGTTGTCCAACGCCTGCTGCAGCACGTTGATGGCTTCGCCGCCCGCGCGGCCGGTCTTGTCGCCGATGCGATCGATCGCTCCGTAAACGATTTTTTCAGCCGCGGATTTCTTTCCGCGCTCCATGACCATGTTGATGAATTTCGCCAACATGTCGTTGCCGAACTTGGGATCGGGGAGGATCGTGCGATGCGGGGCTGCTGCTCTACGCGACATATGCTACTTCTCTATTCTCGTGTCATTTCTTGGGGCGTTTGGCGCCGTATTTCGACCGGCCTTGGCGCCGGTCGCTCACGCCGGCGCAATCGAGCGCGCCGCGGACGGTGTGGTAGCGAACACCGGGCAGATCCTTGACGCGGCCGCCGCGGATCAAGACCACCGAGTGCTCTTGCAAATTGTGGCCTTCGCCGCCGATATAGCTCGATACTTCATAGCCATTCGTGAGGCGCACGCGACAGACCTTGCGCAGTGCCGAATTCGGCTTTTTCGGCGTGGTCGTATAGACGCGCGTGCAGACACCCCGCTTTTGCGGCGAGGCCGCCAGCGCCGGTACCTTGGATTTCCAGGCGGGCTCGTTGCGGCCGGTGCGGATCAATTGTGTCGTCGTCGCCATAAATACCTTTAGGGGGTCGGCCCGCGCGGGCGACCATCGGTTGAAACAAAATGTGCGCGGGGCGCTGTGCCCGGCGACAAAGGCCGGCGATTGTAGGAACCAAGCGTGCGGGTGTCAAGGCTATTGCTGCGATGCAGCAGCACTAATTCTGCAATCATTCGGAAATCGATCTGTCCCAAATCACCGCATGGTCGGCATCACGAACGCGGTATCGCCTTCGACCGGCTCCGGCCATCGCTGCGTCACGGCCTTCATGCGCGTATAGAAGCGTATGCCTTCGGCGCCATACATATGATGATCGCCGAACAGAGACTGCCGCCAACCGCCGAAGCTGAAGAACGCCATCGGCACGGGTATCGGCACGTTGACGCCGACCATCCCCACCTCGATATGCTGCGTGAAGGCGCGCGCCACCTCGCCACTGCGCGTGAACACGGACACACCGTTCGCAAACGCATGGGCGTTGATCAGTTCGATGGCTGCCTGCAATGTGGGGACGCGCACGACGCACAATACGGGCCCGAATATCTCCTCGCGGTAGATGCGCATATGCGCCTGAACGCCGTCGAACAGCGATGCGCCGAGATAAAAGCCCTTGAGCTTCGAGGTCTCCAGAAACTTACGGCCATCGACCACGAGACGCGCGCCTTCGCGCGCACCAATATCGATGTAGCCGGTCACGCGCTCGCGGTGCGCTTCGGTCACGAGCGGACCCATCTCGGTGGCCGGATCGTCGGGCGCGCCGATCTTGAGGGTCGCGATACGCGCCGTGACCCGTTCGATCAAGCGATCGGCGACCGCATCGCCGACGGCAACCGCCACCGAAATCGCCATGCAGCGCTCGCCCGCGGATCCGTAGGCAGCGCCCACCAAGGCTTCGACCGCCTGATCGAGATTGGCGTCGGGCATCACGACCATGTGATTCTTGGCGCCGCCGAGCGCCTGCACGCGCTTGCCGGCCGCGGTGCCGGTCAAATACACGTGCTTCGCGACCGGCGTCGAGCCGACGAAGCTCACCGCAGCGATTCCGGGGTGCGCCAGAATCGCATCGACCGCGGTCTTGTCACCGTTGACGACGTTGAGCACGCCCGCCGGCAAACCGGCCTCATGCATCAATTCCGCGAGGCGCATCGGCGCCGATGGGTCGCGCTCCGAAGGCTTCAACACGAAGGTGTTGCCGCAGGCGAGTGCCATCGGAAACATCCACATCGGGACCATCACCGGGAAGTTGAACGGCGTAATCCCGCAGGCAACGCCGAGCGGCTGGCGCAGGCTGTAGGCATCGACGCCCGTGCCCACGCTCTCACTGAACTCGCCCTTGAGCAGGTGCGGCGCACCGCAGGCGAACTCGACCACTTCGAGGCCGCGTGTAACCTCGCCGCGCGCATCGCTGACCGTCTTGCCGTGCTCGCGCGAGAGCATGCGCGCGAGTTCGTCGGCATGCGCTTCGACGAGTTCCTTGAAGCGCGACAATATCCGCGCACGCCGCAAACTCGGGGTTGCGGACCAGGCCGGCAATGCCGCAGCCGCGGCGCGAACTGCCGCATCGACATCCGCGGCTTCCGCGAGCGCGACCCTCGCAATCACGGTGCCTGTCGCCGGATTGAATATGTCGGTCGTGCGCGCGGCCGCCGGCAGGACATGCCGGCCGCCAATCCAATGACCAATGGGTGAAACCAAATCGACGACGGGGTTTGTGCTCATAGTGCCCCGGATTTTCCGCCTGAGGCAGCTGGAGCACAAGGGGAACGGGGTCTCTCAAGGAGACCCCGTTCTCAGGCGAATGCCGCAACGCACCTCACTGGCAGGCCGGTACGGATTCCGTCACTGGTCGACGTGTCAGTCCGTCAATATGGCGATCAGCGTATCGACGGACATCACGCCGGTCGCCGCCGCGTACGGCCCGACCGCGTTCAACTGGATGAGCCCTGTCGAGCCATTGAGATCAGCCGTCAAGGCCGCCTCAAAGTCGCCGAAGTTGCTGTAGGTATCCACGCTCCAGCTGGCGCGATGGCCGATCACGAAGATCGAGGTCGTCGCCGCGGTGTCCGGTACGAGCTGCAAACCGCCGCTCAAGGTCGACGGATCGAGCGTCTCGAAGCCGATCCGCACGGCGTGCTGCGCGCTCGCCGCGAGCACCGCTTGGCTGATCAGCAGTTCGGTGGACGTGTCGGTCGCGAACGGAGCGGTTACGCCGCTCTGCGACCAGAAGATCTGCAGCTGCGCGAGCGTGTCGGCGTAATTGACGAGCGAAGCGGCTGCAAAATCCGGCGGCGCCTGCCCAAACGGCGTCACGAAGCCCGTGAAACTCGCCGGCGCACCGACCGCGGGCACGGACGTCAATGCGGCGGGGACCGAGACCGTATAGGCGCTCGCGGTTGCGTCTGCGGCGCTCGAGGTGCCCGTACCCGCAAAGTTGAACAGAGCGGCCGGACGGCCATCCAAGAATTGCACGTTCAAGGTAACCAGGCTCGGTGTGGCAGCGGTCACCAAGCCCGCGAGCGTCGTCGGTACCAATTGCACGCTGCCCGCGGTCGCATCCAGCGTCGCGGTCGCGGTCGGCATCATGCCGAGCGGCGGCGTGCTGATCGACAGGGCGCCGGAGACCTCGACCTGCTGTCCGACCGAGATGTCCTGCATCGTGAACGATCCCGACTGCCCCTGCTCGCTGACGATCGTGCCCGTTCCGACGGTCACGGTGACCTGCGGCGCGAAGCCAAATTGGCCGCTATAGCCTGCCGTATCGGCATGCGCAATCAGGCCATTGCCGATCACGAAGGTATTACCCGTGCGCGACAACACCGTGCCGGCGACGTCGTCGAGTTTCCCGCCCGACACGCTCGAGCCCGCGAGCACGTTGGTCGCCGCGAACGATTGCGTCGTTTGATCCCAGGCGCCGTAGGCGGCGACCAGTGTCCCGGCGCTCTGCGTCGCCAGCTGCGTGAGGCCGGCGGCGCCCGAGTAGCTCGTGCCGTTGATCGCATACGTCGTCGTCGCGGAGGTCGTGACCGTGAATTGGCCGCTGCTGCCCGCAGCGGTATCGAACGGACGTACGTTGATCACAAAATTGCTCGCGCTGGTATCCGCGCTCACGAACGCGCCGCGCACACGCAGCCGGCGCGTCTCGTTGGGCACGAGGCTTGCGGTCAGTACCGGGTTCACGGTGATCGTGGTCGGCGCGGTCAATGATGGCGTAATGGTGTTGGATGCCGCGAGATTGAAATCCAGCGCCAGGTTCGCGATCGCATTCGGCGTCACCACGAGCGGCCTGCTTGGATCCAGCATCAGCGTCACGGTGACCTGCGTCGGGTTCGGGCTCGCGAGCGGCATTGAGTTCGCTCCATTGATGATGTCGCTGATCGGCACCGACCCGCTGGCGCCGTCGACGACGATCGTCGCGCCGGCGTAGTCGAGCGTGATCGACGCCGACACATATTTGCCGGCGGGAATCTCGGCCGCGCTGACGACCTCGGAGAGATTGACGAGTTGCGCAAAGTCCACTTGCGTCGTATTCGGCACGATCTGCACGGTCGTGCCGTTCGCATTCGTGAGCTGCAAGGAGTCGACGTTGACGATATAGCTGACGAAATCTCCGGGCGCATCCGTCAGCGTGACGAGTGCGCCGCCGCAGTTGCTGCATGACTGGCCCGACACCGTCGTCGTGGAGGCCGGGGAGGACATGGACGATCCACCGCCGGATCCGCAGGCACTCAGCAAACCGGCGCCGATGAGCAACAGCACCGACAGAATATTTAATGTTGCAACGCTGCGAGCGGAGCGTCGATCGGTTGCGAATTTCATGATGGGTTTCTCCTATCGATGTTGATCCGATCCGTTGCCATCTGAGCTATGGATTGCGAATCCGAACAGGAGTTTCCATAAGTGAGCGTCGAACGGCAAAATGTCGCGCAGCGACGACAGACGGTCGTCGCGTGCCGACAGCCACGGCTTGCGTCACGCGTCCATCGACGCGCCGATCAAAAAGCGCCGCGCTTCAAATCAGTCCTGACTCGCACGAACAGCGCATTGAGCCAGCGCGTGAATGCGAGCATCGCCGGATTCGGCCTGCGCTGGCGGCTGCGCAGCAGATAATAGCCGCCTCGCCCCTTGATCTTGGTCGAAAACGGCGACACCAGCTGCCCGTTGGCGAGCGCGCCGCCGCAGGTGATTTCGTCGCCCATCATGACGCCCTGACCGGCGATCGCCGCGGTCTGCACGAGCATCATGTCGGAGAAAATGATTCCGCCGCCCTGTTTCGGAAACTCCACTCCGCAGACGGCGAGCCACCGCCGCCAGTCGTCCCAGCCCTGCAGATGCAGCAGCGGGAATCGCAGCACGTCGGCAGGCCGATTGAGACCCCCCTGTATGTTTTGCAGCGCCGGGCTGCACAGCGGCAGGAACTCGACGTCGTAGAGATGTTGAACCGTGTGCTTCGGCCAATCTCCCTCGCCGAATGCGATGAACAAATCCACGTTCCGGTCCGTCGCTTGGTCGAGTTCGCGACTCGTGACGATCTGCAGGCCCAAGTTCGGATGCTCCGTCTGAAACGAGGCAACGTGATTGCAGAGCCACATCGAGGCGAATCCGGCCGTGCTCGATACCCGCAGCGTTCCCTCGATGGGTTTGCCGTTTCCGCCCTCGCGCGCATCGGCGAGCAGCGCCAGGGACCGTTGCACGTCTTGCGCATAGCGCCGGCCGCGCGCCGTGAGCGCGATTCCCTTGCCGCTGCGGCTCGCCACCTCGAAGCCGAGAATCGATTCGAGCATCGCGAGCCGGTGACTGACCGCACTGCGTGTGATGCCGAGATCTTCTGCGGCCTCCCATACGGTCCCGAAGCGCGCAAACGCTTCGAGCGCCCGCAATGCGTGCATAGGGGGGATTCGCGATTTCATGGGGTGCAAAAAATTCACCTCAAAATTGAAAACTTTGCACGGCCTCCGAGTTCGGCCTCAATCATACTCACCTGGTTAGATCATAGTCACTCGGAAAGGCGGGCGCCGCCTTTATCCAATAAGCAGGGGATCTCCGATGCATGATTCGTCCAGTCCGCCGGCGCAGACGGTGATCAGCACACCTTCACGATTGGCCGCCGCGATCGCCGCAATTCTCGCGGCCGGCGCGCAGCTGCATGCAGCCCCGGCGGTCGCCGACGACATCGATGAAATCGTCGTCACGGCCACCCGGCGCAACGTATCTCTGTCGGACATCCCGTACAACATCTCGGCGGTCGGCGCGGCCGACATCGCCGCCTCGGGCGTCACCGACCTGCAGGGCCTCACGCACATGATCCCGGGCCTCGTGGCTCCGGACTTGGGTCCGCGAGCGAGCAACATCAACGACACCTTGACGATCCGCGGCCTCAACGCGAGCAGCGTCAATGCCGAGAGCCAGGAAATCGCGGCGCCGCTGGTCTCGACCTATGTCGACGAGACGCCGCTGTTCGCGAATCTGAAGATGACGGATATTGCGCGCGTCGAAGTGCTGCGCGGCCCGCAGGGCACGCTCTACGGGTCCGGCTCGGTCGGCGGCACCGTGCGCATGATCCACAACGAACCGGATCCAACCACGACCGAAGTCGAACTATCGACGAGCGCGTCGCACACCGCGAATGCCGCCAACCCGTCGGAATCGATCGACTTCATCGGCAATTTGCCGATCAACGAGACGATGGCGTTTCGCGCTTCGGGCGGTTACGAGAAGCTCGCCGGATTCACCGATGCGTTGAAGGTCGCCGTTCTCGGTCCCGGCGCCCAACCGGTGCTCGCCGATCCCGGCAGCCCGCTGACCAGCCCGGGCGTGTTCACCTCACAACGCGGCGTCGACCGGTCGGAGACCTGGTATGCGCGCGCGGCGCTGCTGTGGAAGCCTTCGGACGAATTGAAATTCACGCTGAGTTATCAGCACCAGACCGATCAGTCGGACGGTTATTCGCAGACCGCGCCGGGGTACCGCTACGACCAGACGCTGTATATGAACCAGCCGGGGTCCTTTCAGACTGACTTGGGAGCCTTCGACCTCTCCTATGACGCGGGCTTCGCAACCGTTTCCTCGTCTTCTTCATATACGAGCCAGTCGGCATTCAGCCAATTCGACCTGACCGGGCTCATCGAATCGCTGGCCGCCTACTACGGGAATTATCCGCGCATCTTGTCGCCGATCATCGATAACTCGACCGACAAAGCGTTCACCGAGGAGCTGCGCTTCGTGTCGAAGAACTCCGGACCCTGGGATTGGGTCACGGGCGCATACTTCAGCGAACGCAAACAGACCCTCAATCAAGTCGAGCCGATCCTGGGTTTCGCGAGCTGGAGCGAGATCCCGGGATCCGGGCAACCGGCCGGCTGCACGACTCTGAGCGCGAGCTGCCCCTATCCGACCTTTGGCGACGTGATCCAATACTACAAGGGCGGCATCCGCCCGTCGTTGAATCCGGACCCGGACTTGAACTTCACGCTCGATCGGCACGTGAGCTTCAGCGACCTTGCGTTGTTCAACGAGACCTCGTACCACTTCACCGAGAAATGGCAGGCCACTGCGGGCGCCCGGATCTTCTGGCAGCACTACGATCAGAGCCTCGAGCAGACCTTGCCGATGTGTGGACCGTTCTGCTCCGAATCCGGCACCGACGCGAACGGCCTGACCGCGGACACCAACGAGAAGGGCTTCCGCAACCAGATCTTCAAGCTCAATACCTCCTACGAGATCGCGACCCACACGCTGATCTATGCAACCTGGTCGGAAGGCTTTCGTCGCGGCGGCGTCAATGCGCTGCCGACGGGCAACTGCTATTACTGCGAAACCACCGCGCTGCTCACCTACAAGCCCGACGAGGCGCAAAACACCGAAATCGGCATCAAGGGTTCATGGGGTCGCGGATCGAGCTACACGTTCACGCTCTACAACATCGACTGGAAAGACCCGCAGATCGAAGCCGCCACCGTTACCGGCGGATTCGACTTCGTGACCAACGGAAACACCGCGCGCTCGCGCGGCGCGGAAGCCGAGTTGACGATGCCGATCGCAGATTCGACCAAGCTCGAATTGGGCTATAGCTACACCGATGCGATATTGACTTCGGGATTCGAACGCGGCGTCGTGCCCGACCTGATCGGCTACGCCGGCGACCGGCTGCCGGGCGTCTCGAAACAGCAGGCAACGGCCGCACTCGATTATTCGGTGCCGATCGCCGTGGACCGTGAATTTCAGGCGCGACTCGACGCCTCCTACCGCAGCGATTTTTGGACCGCGCTGCCGCATTCGGCAACCGCGACCGATCTTCCGGGCTTCGCGCTGCTCAATGCGCGCGCAGGTCTCGGCTTCTCGAAGACCTGGCGCATCGACGCGTTCGTGACCAACTTGACCAATCAAGAAGCGGCGACATCGGTCTCGACGACGCCCGGGCCCGCGCACGATCGCGCCTCTTACGTCACGCGGCCGCGCACCGTCGGCCTCGAACTGCACTACTCGTTCAAAGACCATTAGTCATCATCCAACAATGAAGCGCCTGGCTGGCGCGTCCACGGGAGTAAACATGTCAACGGAAAAAACCACGGGCAAGTCCGACGCCTTTTCGCTGCAAGCCCGCAAGGCCGGCGGCGGCACCAAGCGGCTCTCCGATTGGGGGTTTCGCAACGAGACCGATCCGCTCACCGATGTACTTCTCGGGCCCGCCGATCATCTGCGGCACATGGCCACGAGCTCGCTCTCGCGCAAAACGCTGCGCGAACACCCGGCCGATATCAAGGTCGCCAAAATGCAGCATCAAGAGCTGCAGAGCGCCTATACGCATTTCGGCGTGCGCATTCACTGGCATCTCGCGGAGTCCGAGCTACCGATGCAAGTCTATTCGCGCGACTCGAGCGTGATGACGCCGTACGGCGCAATCATCACCGCGATGGCCAATTGGTGGCGCCGCGGCGAGAATTTTGCGGCAATCCGCACCTACGAACGGCTCGGCATCCCGATTTACGACATGGTGACCGCCGGCACCTTTGAAGGCGGGGATTTCAACGTGATCGAGGAAGGCTGCGTGCTGATCGGCTGCGGCGGCGGGCGCACGCAGGAGGAGGGAGCGCGGCAAGTCGAGAGCTGGTTCAAGAAAGAGGGCTGGGAGACCCGCCTCGCATTCTTCGATGAGTACTATGTGCACATCGACCTCATGGTCGTGCCCGTCGCGCCGCGCCTCACCGCGGTTTGTCTCGCGTGCACCGAACCCGGAATCGTGACCTGGCTCAAATCCAAGGGCCATGAAATCATCGATGTTCCGTTCGAGGATACGATCAATCTCGGCTGCAACTTCATGTCGCTGGGGCGCGACCGAGTCATCGTTCCGAAGTCGAGCCGCAAGCTCATCGAGCAATTGCGGGCACGCGGATTCGAGGTCGCCGAGGTCGACATGAGCGAAATTTCCAAGACCGGCGGCGGCATCCATTGCATGGCGCAATCGTTACGCCGGGTCCCATGAGCCGCGCGCGGCGGCGTCTCAAACGCTGAAGCCCGCGGCCGCGATTGCGGCCTTGAGCTCGGCAAGCTGCGTCTCGTACTGCCGCCACTGCGCGACCGAGGAGGCGTAGATCGGCCGGCGAACCTGCGATGCGCTTGCGGTGGTCGTCGGCGCCGGGTTCCGGTGGAACTCGGCGCAACTGTCCTCCCATGGGAGGCCGCAGTAATCCAATAGCAGATGCGTCGCGGCGCGGCTGTCGGCCACGAGATCCTCGTAACGGACTTCGAGGATTGCGCCCGGCATCGTCGCCTGCCAGTGCTGCATGAGCCGTCGATAGGCGCCGTAGTAGCGGCCAATCTCGCCAAGGTCGTAGGAGAACGGATAGCCGTTCTTGAACAAGGTTTTGAAGATCGCGTAGCCGACCGCCATGGGGTCGCGCGTCACGTGAATGATCTTCGCATTCGGCAGCGCGCGGCGAATCAGGCCGCAATAGAGATAGTTGAGCGGCATCTTGTCCGTGAAGCGGCCGTCACCGGTGAACGCCGCGCGCGCACGGCGCAGATAGTCCAGGCCGAGCGCTGCGAAATCCACGCCGGCCGACAATGCCACGAGTTCGCGACGCGCGGGCGCCTGCTTGCCGCCGCGCGCGCGCGCGGCATCGACGACGGCCAACGCGAAGCAGTCGAGTTCACCCGCGGATGTGACCGCCGAATGGCTGCTGACGATGCGCTCGACGAGCGTCGTTCCGCTGCGCGGCAATCCGACGATGAAGATCGGCGATTCGACGCTCGCGTTCGGCGTCGGCGTGGGCGGCCCGGCCGGGAACGCCTGCATGATCCACTCGACCGTCGCCACGTCGGTCGCAACGTCATACTGAAGATGTTCGCGCCGCCGCCCGGCGCCGAGCCGCAACTGCGCGAATGACTTCTCGAACTCGCCGAGGTCTTCATATTCCTTGGCGAGCGCGAATCGAATTTGAACCTCGCCGCGCCAATCCGGGATTTTTCGGGCCGCCAGCGACTCGAGTTCAGCGACGTGGTTGCGCGCGGGCGTCTGTGCGCGCAATTCCGAGCGGTTGATATACGCCTCATAGTCCGCCGGCTTCAATGCGATCACGCGGTCATAGTCCGCTTCGGCGCCCGCGAGATCACCGAGAAAGCGGCGCACCGATGCGCGGTTATAAAGCAAATGCGGATCCTCGCCGGCCAGCGCCAAGGCGCGATCGTAGGCCGCGAGTGCGCCGTGATGATCGTTGGCGAAGCTGCGCATCGTGCCGATCGCACCCCAAGCCGCGGGGTCCTGCCCCGCACAGCGTTCCGCGGCAAGCGCCGCATCGAGCGCGTCCTGTCGCCGGTGCAGCGCCAATGCGATTTGGCTCGCCGCGACCCAGCCGGCCGCAAACCTTGGATGGGCCGCGGTCAAGCGGCTGCAGATCGCCTCAGCTGCGCGCCAATTTCGCGCCTGCATGAGCCGAAGCACCTCGCGGTGCACGGGCAACGGAGAGTCCGTCACCGGATCGCCTTGCCGCCCTGGACGACGCCGATGCGGGGATTCGCACCAAGGCCATAGCAAAGTTCCGCGGGCCGATCGATGCGCCAAAGTACAAAGTCCGCACGCTTGCCGACCTCGAGCGTACCGCGATCATCGAGCAAACCTAAGGCACGCGCCGCATGCGCGGTCGCCCCAAGTAAGGCTTCGGCGGGCGTCAAACCAAACAAGGTGCAGGCCATGTTCATCGACAACAACAGCGAGGTACAAGGCGAAGTGCCTGGATTGCAGTCGGTCGCGACCGCGATCGGTACGCCGGCCGCGCGCAGCAGAGCCACCGGCGGCGGGGTTGTCTGGCGCAGTGTGTAATAGGCGCCGGGCAGCAGCACAGCGACGGTGCCGCTCTCGGCCAGTGCGTCGGCGCCCGCCGCGCTGAGGTATTCCAAATGGTCGGCGGACAGTGCCGCGAACTTCGCCGCGAGTTGCGCGGCGCCCATGTCGCTCAATTGTCCCGCATGCAGGTGAATCGGCAATCCCAGCGCCTGCGCGGCGCGCAGAAACCGCTCGGTCTCGTCGGTGCTGAACGCAATGGATTCGCAAAACGCATCGACCGCGTCGACGAGGCCGTCTGCGCTCAGCGCCTCGAGCCAAGGACCGCTGACTCGATCGACGAAAGCGCGTCGATCGGACCGAAATTCCTCGGGCAAGGCGTGCAAGCCCAGATAGGTCGTGCTGACCGAGACCGGCAATTCGCGCGGCAGTGATCGAGCAACCTCGAGCAGTCGCCGCTCCGTCGCGAGTTCCAAGCCATAGCCGGATTTGATCTCGATCGTCGTGACACCTTCGGCCATCAAGGCTTGCGCCCGAATGCGTGCCGATTCGCGCAGCTCGTCCACCGATGCCGCCCGCGTCGCTCGCACCGTCGATTGGATACCGCCGCCGGCCTTCGCGATCTCCTCGTAAGACACACCGCTCAAGCGGCTTTCGTATTCGGCGACGCGATTGCCGCCATAGACGAGGTGCGTATGGCAGTCAATGAGTCCCGGTGTGATCCACGCGCCGCAAACGTCATGGCTGGGTATCGAGTGCGCCGCTGCCGCGCGCGCCGCATCCTCGGCCCGACCGATCCACGCGATGCGTTCGCCGCGTACGGCGATTCCGGCGTCCCTGATAATGCCGTAGGGCGCAGCGCCCGCGGCCATCGTAGCGAGCTGAGCACCCACCCAAACCCGGTCCCAGGTCTTGCCGATATCTGCTGCGGTTTCGTCGCTCACCGTCTTCACCGGATGGCCGCCCTCTGCTGTTGTCAAATTCATAGTCCGATTGATGTGGGCTGAATGATAAGGCAAGCTAGGTTATATATACAGGTATAGGCAAGTGCGGGGGCCCCGGGATGACTCGACATTACTCGATCGAATCGGCGCTGCTGCCACAAGGGTGGGTCCGAGACGCCATCGTGAGCGTTTCCGACGCCGGCATCGTGACCCAGATCGGATTCGGCGCACCGCCGCCGGGCGCCGAGCGCATTGCCGGTATCGCGGTTCCCGGCATGCCGAACGCACATAGTCACGCGTTCCAGCGCGCGATGGCAGGTGCGACCGAATACCGCTTGTCCGCGCGCGATAGCTTTTGGACCTGGCGGCAGGCGATGTATGCACTCGCCAATCGCATCGAGCCCGAAGAACTGGAAACCGTCGCGACGCAATTGTTCGTGGAAATGCTCAAGGCGGGCTATACCTCGGTCGCCGAGTTTCATTATCTGCATCGCCGCACGAACGCGACAG
>Ga0187847_10002225_pt1 | contig 15911 bp, 14 predicted proteins | sample June2016WEW_4_10_FD_132458 | JGI IMG/M metagenome (GOLD analysis project Ga0187847, IMG submission 132458) | Peatland microbial communities from SPRUCE experiment site at the Marcell Experimental Forest, Minnesota, USA - June2016WEW_4_10 | ecosystem: Environmental > Terrestrial > Soil >...
GGCAACTATCTGGATTTCGATCACAAGGACCCGGGTACAAAGCCAGGCTACATACCCACACCCGAGGAGTTCCGGCTCTGGGAAACGTGCATGACGATTAACGGAACGTGGGCCTACAACAAGAATGATCGCGACTTCAAGACGGCGGCGCAACTCGTCCGGACCCTAGTGGAAGTGGCGAGCCGCGGAGGTAACTTCCTCTTGAACGTGGGCCCCGGCCCGGATGGAACAATTCAGCCCGAGTTCACGGAACGCCTCCAAGCGATTGGCAAGTGGCTAGACCGCAACGGCGAGTCGATCTATGGCACAACCTATGGACCACTTCAAGGGCTGGGCGGCGTGCGGACCACGGCACGAGGCCGCGACGTTTTCCTGCACGTCTTCGATTGGCCGGGAGAGTCGCTCGAACTGCCGGGGCAAGGTTTGCCGAAGTTTCGTTCCGCCAGTCTGCTTGCCACAAACCAGCCGTTGACTTTCAACCAGTTGAATAGCCGCCTGATTATCAAGCTGCCGGCGCAGCCGCAAGATTCGGACGTAACTGTTATCAGGCTCCGGGCCGCGCACTAAATGAAAGTCTTGGTCTAGTGTTCAGGTCGCGGTCTTTGTTCGAACGCGTCGGCACGATATGATTATATCCGAAGGAGCTTTGAATGGACGCGGAGTTTCAAGCCGGAATTGACAAGTGCATGGCAGAGGTGGAGGAGTTTCTGCGAAAGAAGCGTTTACGTTACCTGGAGTTCATGGCGCTCACGGAGCCAGGGACCCCAGGACCATTTGGACCATTCCGCTAGCGATTCCTAAGTAATGGCGCAAGCCAAGGCAAACCAGCAGGGAATGACCGGCAAAGAGGGCGCTGGCTGTGCGCTCGGCTGTGGAGGAATGGCTATTGTTGGTTGTCATTGGATGGCAAGCCTATGTGTGGTTAAGAACAGGACATTGGCCGAACCTCTCGTTAGCGACTGCCATCGCACCAATTATCTCAGGCACGTATTTTTGGACTTGGTTCGTCACGCCAGATGCATGGCTGGGCCTGCACACTGTGATCAAGTTCCTATTCGACCTTCCTCTCTTCCTGTGGATTGTGGCCGTTGCCGCGCTCGCGATCCGCTTGCTGCTATGAGCATTCAAACTGCTGCACTACCGGGCTGGCCTTCGCCAGGCTGGGGACACTCGGGAACGGCCCGCGCGAATCCGTTTTTCAGTAATCTCGGCAGACCAGCGCTCGACCTGATTGACCCACGAGCCACTCGTAGGAGTGAAGTGTAATTGATACCGCGGGTGACGCGAAAACCAGCGAACTAGCCGTGTCTAAGTCTCGCGCGAATTCGGTCCCACAAAAGTTCGCGTAGGCAAACAGGCAAACCGAGAAAATGCACCGACTCCCTCACGGTCGCGGCTCGGAAATTCAGGCCACGCCATGTCACGGATTCTCCCGATGCGCCGCTTGGCCTGGTTGCGGAACGCCGGGCTTACGAACACCCGGCTCAGTGAGAGTGGGGTCCAACCTAAGCGCCAAGGCCAATGCTTGCCGGGCGCCGGCAACGTCCCCGCTACGGGTCAAAGCGAGTCCTAAATCATAGTTCAGTTCGGCGGAGAGCGGATTGATTTGAAGACCGCGCCGAAAGGTCGCGATAGCACTTTGCCAATCACCCAATGAGTACGAGGTTCGCCCCAAGTTTCCGTAGGCGGCGGTGAAGTCCTCTTCGAGCGATATGGCTCGCTGGTACGCCGCGGCCGCGCCGGCTTTGTCATTGAGCAGTTCCAGCGCGGAGCCGAGCGCAAACTCCGTGCCGGCATCGTTTGGATAAAAGCGCGTAGCTGTGCTCAACACTTCGGCGGCTCGTTTGGGATTGCCGGCGGCCGCAAGCGTGACCCCTATGAAATCAAGAGCGCGAAGGAAGTGCGGATAGACGATGAGCGCATCCTGCGCCTTCCCGATGGCGGCGACGGGATCATCGCGCGTCGCTAAGTCTTCGGCTTGTCGTTCCAGCTGTTCGGCCTGCAGGCGAAAATCGCGGGACAGGCGTTGCAGGATGACCCATCGTCCGGCGCTCTCGAAAACCGCGCTCGTCTCGCCATAACCAAGACGGGCCGCCTCGTATGCAAGCTTTGGGTCTAACTCCGCGAGTGTTTTGCGGCCTAGATAACCTCCGATAGGCGCGGCGGGATCGATCGAAGCCTCGCGCGCAACCTCGTAGAAAGATTCCCCACCCTGAAGCCGATTGCGCGCGGCAGCGGCAGCTTCACTCGAATTCGTTGTGATGAGACGCAAGTATTCACTCACAGGCCGGATCTGTGTCCGCCCGATCTGTGTCCGCAGGGTCGCGCCAAGTGTTACGGCCGGCACCCCTTGTTCCGGATGAACGCGGATCGCATGATCCACCAAATGCAGCGGACCCATTTCCACGGACGGCATGTGGCAACCGACGCAGCCGCCGGATGCATTCACGGGGCACAGCGCAGCGTGTGGTTTCGCGCTGGCGGCGTGACAGTTGAGGCATGCCTTAACCGCTCGGCGAGATCCGGTCGCGTCATTCTGAGGATCATGGTGAGGATCATGGCAAGTGGTGCAGGAAATGGCTTTGCCGCTTTGAAGAAAACACTCTGAGCCCCGCAGAGCAAGGACTTGATTTGCAACCAGCAAGTCGTCGGTCGAAGGATCGGATAACCGCCCCAAACCGATATGGCAGCGGGCGCAGACATCGATGCTATCTTCGGGCGACAAGCGCTTAGGATTGACGATGCCTTGCATGGGGTGACCTTCGTTCACCGCCAGAAGATGACCAGAACCGGGACCGTGGCAGCTTTCACAGCCGACGCCGCCGTCCCTACCGCTTCCCAGGGTGCCGGGCTGACCATGGCAACTGAGGCAGCGCGATTCGAACGTCGGACTCAGGACGACGCCTAACGCCGCGTCGAGCGTTTGCGGCTTCGCGAGTATACAGCCTGGCGCGAGCAGCAGTTGGTTCCTTTCCGGACTCCACTCGTACCGGGTCTGAACCAGCGCCGGCCGCGCCAGGGGAATGCCATCGAGTTCGCGGATGGAGGCCAGGAAACCGATCCCATGGCGCCGACCACCCATCAAGACTTCGACGGGCAAGGTCAACTGCGTGCCGCCGAAGCCGACGGAGTAGGTGAAAGCTTCGCCCATGCGCTTGAGTTCGTAGGAAAGATCGTCAGCGGCTGAAGCCTGAAAGCCCGGCGGAAGCCACGTTGTGAGGCGTCCTTGCCACGTGGCTGCCATGGCTGTTTGCTTTTGCTGAGCGGCAATGGCCCGATGGCACAGCGCGCAGCCTTCCGGTCCGATGAAGTGCGCGACAGGAGCAGCGGTGCCAGGACAGACGGACACCACCGACAGCAGCAGAAGACCGAGCCCATGGAATTGCCGTGCCATCTTCGAACCTTGAATCAGAATACGTCACTGGCGCTCCGCCTAAGCGAATGACCAGCGGTGGCCGCAATTTGATGCGCATGACTCTGGTCGAATCGAATAGTAGGGTCCGGCTCCAATACGCCGAGACACTCAGTTTATAGCCGATCATAGCGAATTGATAAACTCGGGCGGCGATGGCCGTCTGGTACAGCCCTCGACAGTGACGCCGCCAAGTGTACGAATCGAAGGGTACGCGAAGATTCGCTTGCCATTGATGGAATCGATACAGGGGATCATGATCCGAGCTGAGGTATTTAGGCAGACTCTGTCCGCGAATCGCTCGACGGAACATCCGGCACAGCGCCACACCGTCAACGATGCCGCTGCGGACGGCAAAGCCCATGATGCGACGCGTAAATTGGTCCATCACGAGGAGAACCCAATAGGGTCTCGACGTTCCGGATTCGCAGCGGAACAGATCGCAGCTCCACAAACTGTCCTTCGTGTGGCCGAGAAAGGTGAGCCAGGATTGACCTTGCGAGTTTGGGTCCGGCTGGTAGTGCGCACTCAGGATACGGCGAACCACGTCTTTATCAATGTCGACGAGGAAAGCCAACGCGATCTGCCGGGCAATGCGGGGACAGCCCCAGTTGGGATTAAGTCGTTTCATTGCCACGACGATATCGATGAGTTCTTCTTTCGGTCCCTTCGGGCTTAGCCGACCCCGCGCGCTGGGAAGACAACAACATGCGGTACTTTCGTTTCCTCAGCACATTGTGGAGCTGCAGCAGAGTTGCAGGCCTCAGAACGATAGCAGAACGAAGAAGACGGGACGGGCCCATAAAAAGGTGCCCAGACCGGCGATAATGCGATCGGCCGGACGCAGGTTGGGCGCACGCTTGCGTCCGCGATTGAGGATCAGGAGTTGATGTTTGACGAGCACCGATTCGGCAAGCACGCAACGGGCGCCTCGAGGCATTGCCAGTCGGAGCACTGTGATCGGGCATTTCGGCAATAGTATCAATATCGCAAGAAGCATCAATTCAGACAATGTAGGAATTCGCCATGGACAGGTATTCCTGGCGGCTTGCATCATTAGTATCGCCTGGTGAAGAAGTCCGCTTAACGAACACTATTGTTTTTGCGAACCACAGCTGTTGAGCTACAAAGCCCGCCACTGCTATGCAAAGCGCAAAGCATCGACTCGCATGCATCGCATCGTTTTTACCTGATACGGCGCGCTCCGGCGGTCCGCAGGACCGCTGGTCTGGCTAGCGGCCAAAGTCTCGCTTCTTTTCGTGCTTGGCTTTGTTCGTGACGCGATGGTGTTCGAGTGCCAAAGCACTAGCCGCCAGTTCCTTCTGATAGCGGCCGAGCCATCCATTCCATCCATCGTCTTGAGAAACGATGCCACCCCGGATTAGGCGTCGCGCCGTCTCGCGAAGGTATAACTTATTGCGCAAGAAGGCTTCCGAATCGCCCATGTCTTCGACCTCTAGCACCGGTCGGCCTCCTGTAAATACCTTGCGAAGCCGAACAAACGCGTTTGTTTGTAGGCCACCGCGATTCCGTGCCGCTTCCATTTCCGGCGTGTAGTAGACATGGTGGACCCGCGCGTCCGTTCCCTCCAGCAGCAGGTAAGCGCGGCCTGAGGACTCATCCTCTCCGTGCACCAAGATCCTGCCTTCCACAGTTGTCAACTCGCGAAAGTCAAGCACCACTAACGGGAGCCGATCATCGGACATCAATGCTCCGTGCGCTACCAAAGTCTTTTGGTGGTCAGTACTGCGCTGCATTGACAGTGATGCCGAAACCACGCAGAACCAGGTGGTGACAGTGCTCTCAAACGGATGAAATCAGGTAACATAAGAGTCGGAGGAATGGGTGAGTGGTTGAAACCGGCGGTCTTGAAAACCGTTAGCGGGGTAACTCGCTCGGGGGTTCGAATCCCTCTTCCTCCGCCATTTAAGTTATCTATACTGAGTTTACTTCAGGTACTTTCCGTGTTGCGAGAGTGTCAGATATCCACCGTCGCAGTGGAGAGTCGGCCATTTTTTCGTCAAATTGACGGGACGGCGACATCACAGGAGTAATCTCCTCCAACGCCGTATCTTGGGAGCGTCAGGCTACGCTTCTCGGGAGCCTGCGTTTTGCCGAATGGAAAGTGGTGAAAAAATAACTTCCGGGTTCCCGACCAATCGGGAGCTGACCGCCCTTCCGACCAGTCCGGTTATTTCGTCAGCGCCTACTTCCGTCCGCCGTCGTCTCTTCAGTGCGGCCTGCCATTTCAGCGTGCCCGTTGTGCGCGGGACGCAAATGACGGGCCGTCAACGAACCAGTCAGGGCCGAGTCTGTTTTGTCGCGAGATCGATGAGCACGATGCCCGAATTTTGCCGCAGGCGGTCGAAAACAATCCGGCCGCCGTCGGGAGTGATATCAAAGCTTCGCATGGCAGCCCGATTGCCCAGCCGAGTCAAGCGCCGCGATTGCATCGTGCGAATGTCGAGCAGCCAGAAATCCTGCTCGGACAACGTATCCCCGAGCATGTAGACCAGTCCTGTGCCATTCGGGAGGAACCGCGCACGTTCTCCATCTCGCTGCACTTTGATGTCCGGCAGCTTCACGGGCTTGCCATCGGCATGCACGGCGAGGAGTGGTGTCAACGTGAACACCTGCGTGCCGCAATACACGATCAGATTGCCCTCCGGAGACCACACCGGGTCCAGGAATGGTCCCGTCGCGATCCGAACCGGTAGGCCTCCGTCAACCGGCAGTTTGAACAGGCCCGCTCCGTTGAAGTCGCTTCCCGCCACCACGACCCATTTCCCGTCGGGAGACCAGGAAGCAGTACCCCGCACATCGACGTTGCTCGAAAGAGGCCGCAGTCCTGATCCATCGGCGGCCATGACGTGCATCTGCTGCTTTCCACTCCGTTTCAGCGCAAACGCGACGCTTGCTCCGTTTGCCGAGATGGCGGGAGGCGTTCGCAGAGGGCCATTCGAACCCTCCCACACTTCCAAGGCTTGCGCGTCGCGATAACTCCAAAGTCCGTCAGCCCCGTCTCGCGAACTCAGGTAAAAGAGCGACCCGCCACCAAAGCGCGGCGCCCAGGCGCGCGAGGCGGGCACGTCGAATGAATGGACCTCGTTCTCCTCGACAATGCGAGTCGTAATTGGAACACTCCACAAACCGACTTGCGGGTTCACGACGCTCGCGGCCAGGCGGCGGCCATTCGTGGTGGACGTAAGGGCCGTGTATTGTTCCAGCCCTGAACTCACGCGGCGTGCAGTCCGAGTCTCCAAATCGAATGCCCATAACCACGGACCTGCCCCATCTTTATTGGGGGCTACGAACAGGACGGTCCGCTCATCAATCGCAGTCGGGTACGCCATATCTGTGTAGAGATTTGATAGCCGTTCTTCCTTTCGACCTTCCGGCGAAATCCGCCACAAGTCCATCTCGCGGGTGGCAGGCCGCCCCCGCACGAAGTAGATCCAGCGCCCGTCGTTCGACCATAGCGGGTAGTGGTTGTGCAAGCCGGGCTCGCTTCGCATGATCTGGTGTGGATTGGCGCCGCTGTGATCGGCCACAAACACGGGGTCGCCCGGGTCCCACGTGTGATAAACCAGCCGCGCACCGTCGGGCGACCAGGCAACTTCAGCGGCGTGTTCACCCATGAAGGTATGCGGCTCTCCGCCTATTAACGGCCACAGCATCAGCCTTCTGGTCTCCGTTCCGGCGCTCCACACCTCCGATCCATCGCCAGAAAATCCGACGGCGCGAAGGGGCGCACGCACGTCTCCGATCCGTCCGCGCGTAAGGTTCGCGAGGCCGCTGCCGTTGGCTTGAACCACCCAGACGTCGAACATCCCGCTGCGGTCCGAGACGACAGCGACGAATTTCCCATCTGGAGAGATAGCTGGGTTCGTTTCGGCCCCGGAGAAATCGGTAAGCCGCGTGAACTGCGCATCAGCGAGGGGATTAGTTGCTGCTAGCCTGGCGCGATTCCCGACCATCCACTCGACGAATCCGGCCGTCAACAGCAGACCCAGGCCGGCCGCTGCAAGCGCCGGCCATTTCCGTTGCCGCTTTCTAGACGTTGTTGCCGGCATCGCTGCGGAAATGTCGCCGGAATCGGACAACGCCTCCAGCGCGAAAGCCAGGTCCGAAGCCGATTGGAAGCGCTGCTCCGGTTTTTTTTCCAGGCAGCGCTGGACGATTCTCCGCAGTGCGGGAGGGGCCTTCGGCGCGAACTGCGATACATCCTCTGGATCTTCGTTCAGAATCGCAGTCATCGTTTCCGCAGAACTCGCCTTCTGGAACGCGCGCTTCCCGGTCACCATCTCGTATAGAACCGCGCCGAAGGCGAATATGTCCGCGCGGTGGTCGGCCACCTTCCCGTTAACTTGTTCCGGCGACATGTAACCGGCCGTTCCCATCATCACGCCCGGCTCGGTCAGGGGGCTGGTGGTAAGCGCGTCCGGGTTATCGGTCCCGCGATATGGCAGCAGCAGGGCCAAACCGAAATCGAGAATCTTCACGCGCCCGTCTTTGGTCAGTGCGAGATTCTCCGGCTTCACGTCTCGGTGCACGATCCCTTTTTCGTGTGCCGCTGCCAGGCCACGTGCGATTTGCACGCCCCAATCAATTACTTTGCGCAGCGGCATCGGACCGCTTTTCAAGCTGCTCCGTAGCGTGCCGCCCTCCATCAACTCCGAGACCAGGTACGGTGACCCTTCGTAGGTCCCCATCTGGAAGACGGCGAGAATGTTGGGATGATTCAATGCGGCCGCCGCGCGCGCTTCCTGCTCAAAGCGCCTCAGTCGGTCGGGGTCGCTGGAGAAGGACAAGGGCAGGACCTTGATGGCGACATCGCGGTCGAGCACGGTGTCTCGGGCCTGGTACACCTCGCCCATCCCCCCTGCACCGAGGGGTGCGAGGATTTCGTACGGGCCGAGTTTTGCACCTGGAGAGAGCGCCATGCGGATGGATCAGCTAAGTTTAATCCATCCTGTATGGGTCCTGGGTTACGGCGCATCCGGAAGTTATGTTGGTCCCGAAGTCCGCATGGGGGAAGTTTCAGCCCTGTGAAACGCCGTCTACGGAAGCCGCATGAGTGAATAATCGCCCTCTCGGCCTTGTGCTCGCTGGTCCCAAACGGTTCTGATCCGCTCACGTCGCTAGTCGGCTTACGGGGAGTCCGCCCTTTCGTTTTCTCGCGTGTGTATTACGTACGAAAAAGCTTCGGAACATGCTTACGCTGAGTCGTTCGCGCAATATATCTTTAATAAGTTACATGGAATCAATACGCGGAGGTTTTTCGAATCCCTCTTCCTCCGCCATAAACAGTAGTCAGGTCTCCCCGGCTGAAGCCGTCGGAATCTGCTCGAAATCGTCGAAATCTGTGCGCTTCGCCGCTTCGGGAAACGCAATAATGAGCTTTCATGAGATCGAGCGCACGCATCAAAACTCTACTTCTCACTGGACTGCCCGCTCTGGCAATCGTTGCCTTCGCCCTCACGGATGACCAAACCGTTCCGTACCCCGAAGGTTACCGTCATTGGACCTATCTCCACAGCAGTCTGATCGGCCCCAAACTGCCCGGATTTTGGAAACGCCCCTGCGAAAAACCATGCACGGCGGGGATCTTCAACTTCTACGCCAACGAGAAAGCTATGATCGGCCTCCGATCGGGCGTCTACGCTGATGGGTCCATCATCGCCGAAGAGCTCCTCGAAATGTTGGGCTCTCCGAGCGGCGGCGGCAAAGAAGGTGAGCGCCGCCTGGTCGGCGTCATGGTGAAGGACAGCCAAAGATATGCGTCCACCGGTGGCTGGGGATTTGGAAGTTATGATGGCGACTCGCGCGAGGATACGCTCGACAGCGCCGCAAAAACCGCCTGCTTTGCATGTCACATTCCGCGCAAAGATAAAGGCTACGTGTTCACCGAGTATCGCGAAAGATAGGTCATTCCGCCCGGAGCGCCTCCACTGGATCCACCGCCATGGCGCGCGACGCGGGGATATAGCTCGCCAATACGGTCGCAGCAATCAAACCTGCCGCCACGGCCGCATACGTGACTGGGTCAATCGGATTCACGCCGTATAACAGCGACCTCAGTACGCGCGTCAGCGCGGCCGCGCCGGCTAAACCGCACACCACGCCGATCAGGGCGAGCATTAGCCCGTGGGAAACAAACATGCGCGTCAGCTCCTTTTGATGAGCGCCCAAAGCCATCCGGATGCCGATCTCTCGCGTTCGCTGCAACACCGAATATGAGATCACGCCGTAAATTCCAACCAGCCCAATCAGCAGCGCCATCGCGCCTGCGATCCCCAGCAACACCAGCGTGAATGAAGTTCGCGCCAGCGACCTCGCGTAGATCTCTTCGAGCGTGCGCACGTTGGCCAACGGAAGGCTCGGATTCATCGCCCAAACGGCCTGCTGCACGTCGGCCAGCAAGCTTTGTGATCCGGCGCGCCGGCTCCGCACAATATAGGAAACCGAGCGCACCGCGAATACCGCCTGATCCTCGAAATTGTTCATCAGCAGCGGATAATATGCAACAGCTGGGGACGGCTGCTGCACACCGTCCTCGCGTTCATCCTTCACCACTCCGATTACTTCGCGCCAAGGGTCTTTCGGATTCTCAGTAATCTGTTTGCCGATCGCAAGCCGCGGATCCTGCCACAACTCGCGCGCGAGATTCTCGGAAAGCATGGCCACCGGACGCCGCTCATAGGTATCCGTCCAGGTGAATTCGCGGCCCGCCACCAGCCGATTGCCCATGGCGGCCAACAATCCAGGCGAAACATATTTAAGCCGGCGCAGCGGTGGCACCGATTTGTACACCTGGCCGCGAACATACACCTGATCGTAAGAGCCGGGCTCGCCCGGAATCACGGTAGTCAGTCCGGCTGCAGCCACTCCCGGAATGGCGCGAATCTTTTCGAGGATGCCCTGCTCCAACTGAATCACGGCCGTCGGATCCTTCACCTGGGATACCGGAATCGAGATGCGCAAAGTCAACGCATCCTCGGGATCGAATCCTGGATCGACATGCCGCAATGCCTGAAACGTCCGGATCATCAGCCCAGAGCCCACCAGCAGCACCATCGCCAACGCAACCTGCACCACCACCAGCAAGTTGCGCGCGCGATGCCGTTCCCTGCTATCGGATGACGTCCGGCCTCCGCCGCGTAATGAGCTTGCGATGCGTGGACCGGCATACTTGACCACCGGAATCATCCCGAACAAAATCCCCGTTGCGAGCGCAGTCGCGAGCGTGAACAGAATCACCACCGGATCAATCGAAATGTCATGCAACCGTGGCAGATGCGCCGGAGCCACGGCGATCAGCGCTCGAACCGCGCCATACGCGATCCCCAAACCAAGCGCGCCACCCAGTATCCCCAACGCCATGCTCTCCATCAGCAACTCTCGGGCGATGTCGCGCCAGGTGGCGCCCAGCGCTGCTCGGATGGCCAGTTCCTGCTGCCGTCCTTCGGCGCGAACCAGCAGAAGATTCGCGACATTGGCGCACGCGATTAGCAGAACAATTCCGATGGTCCCCATGAGGATCCAAAGCGTCTGTGCGATATCGCCGATGATGCTTCGTTTGAGGTACTCCAGCTTCGGAGCAAACAGTACGTCTTCAAATATCTTTACGGTTAAACCGGCTTGCGGAGGAAAGCTGTGCAGCGCAATCGGAATCAGCCGCGCCACGTCAGCGCTGGCTTGCTGGATGGTTACGCCTGGCTTAAGGCGGGCAAGGCCCCGGTAGTCCACCTGGCCGAGAAAGGTCTTGTTGCGATCAAGCTGGATCGGCAACAGAAACGCCGCGTCATGATCCAGCAGGCGGAAGGCCGCGGGCATGACGCCGATCACTTCGCGCGCAACGCCGTCGACAATGATGTTGCGCCCTGTGACGGAACGGTCGCCTCCGAATCGCGCTTGCCACCATCCATACATTAGAACGGCGGTTTTCGGGCTCCCGGGCGTGTCGTCTCTTTCCGTGAACCAACGCCCTAGCGCCGGCTGCACTCCCAGGATCGGCAGCACCTCGGCCGTCACGTTGAGGCACTGCGCGGTTTCCGGTTCCGTGAGTTGCGTCACGGTGCGGGTATTCCAACGGAACAATCCGAGGTTTTGGAACGATTGTCCTTGATCTCGATAAGTGAAGTGCAAAAACGGCGCCGAGCCGGCATCCGGCAAGTGCACGCCCAGAGCCGAGTGGCTCACCTCGATCAACTGCTCAGCGTGCGGATACGGCAGCGGCTTCAAAATAATGCCGTTGATTACGCTGAATATCGCGCTATCGGCGCCGATGCCGAGCGCCAATGTGATGGCCGCAATCGCCGTAAACATCGGCGTCCGAGCCAAACGCCGGAGAACCTGCCTCAGTCGCATATCTTAGTAGTACGCCGCATCGAGAAAAAGGTCCCGTATCCTCACTGCTGTGATTGCACCCAAACCAATAGCGGGTCCTGCACCGGAACGCCGCCAATAGTGAGAGTGAATTCGGCTGGCTGCATGGCCACACCATTCGAGTTCGGAATCAGGCGCAGCTTCACGGCCCAAACGCTATTGATGGAACCCGGGTCGGATTCCGCGGAGACAAACTGCGCTTCGCCGGAGACAGTGACCGGAAGAGCCAACGGCGTAGCCGGAATCACTGCAATAGCGCCCGTAACGCCTCTGGTTCCCGGGTCATTTACAAACAGAGCGACGACTGATCCAACCTCGGCTGGATTCGAGCAGCTATTGAACGAACCATCCGCGTTCAGCGCGAGAGCTTGGAACGACGTCGTGTAATTTCCGTTGCACGAAGCGTATCCCGTGCCGCTGATAAACGCGCGCGGCTGACTTGAAACCACGCTGAATTCCAACGTCCCAGCAGCGTTCCCATTGGGATCATCAATCTCCAGCGTCACCTTGGTCTGGCCGGCGATCTCGTAAGGAACCTGAATGTTGATTTGGTCCCCAGAGGAGTAAAGAATGGGGGAGTAAAGAATGGGCGCTGCTATGCCGTGGATCTTTACTGCCGAGCCGTCGCCGAACCTCACCGGTATCACCCCGTTCACCGGTTGCACACTCATGCCCCCGGGCTCGCCGATGTTGTTACCGAGTAGCTCCAGCAACTCTCCGGGAGCGATTTGGGTAATGGGCGCATGGTCGCCCGCATCCGTTACGCAGACAAATCTCTGTGCCGGTGCGAACAGACTCAGGCTCGCGAGCGAACCATTGAAAGCCACGCTAGCGTTACCCTCGCCATCCGCGACCGAAGGCGCGCTCTCCGGCGTGATGCCGGCGTCGAATCCTTGAGCATCCACAACTCCGTAGGCAAGTTGCGTCGCGCTCAACAAACTTCCATCCGCGCTCAGCCGGGTGAGGTAGGGAACCTGATGAACCTGGCTTGGACGGCAACCATCCGGGACGCCGAAGATTCCGGGAAAATCGGGCGACGTTGCCAAGCCAACCACGTAGATATTGTCTTGCGCATCCAGGCTCGCCTCAACCAGCATGTCTTCCGCCGATCCGCCCAGGTAGGTCGAAAAGATCAACCCCGTTCCCGTCGCATTTAGCTTTGTGACATAGCCAGTGTATGCCGGCCCGGCGGAATCAAAGATATCTTGGGATGGGACGTATGGTTGCCCGGCGAATTCCGCCGTCTGGAACACGCCAGGCGTGGTTGGGTAGTCCGAGGATTGCGTCGTACCGGCCAGAATGGCGTTGCCCTGCCCGTCGATCACCAAGCTGGATGGATACGCACCATAGCTTCCGCTCAGCCACGTGCAGTATAGTAACTCGCCGCTAAAGGATCCAGCTTGGCGGCGTACTGGTTAGAGCAGGGGAACCCAGTTGGACCGGCGTTACCGCAAGTGTAGCGCGCCGACGACGGCTGGAACGCACCCGGCGTGATCGGCAAGGGAAAGCTGCCTACTTCACTCCCGCCGACGTATACATTTCCCAGAGCATCTACCGCGATGGCGAGGCCACCGATTCCGCCCGTGGCCCAGACCTGCTTTCCATTTTCATCCAGCTTCACGGTGAAATAGCCGATACCGGCTGACGTCGCCGGCGCGAGCGCGCCTGGCGTGGAATTGAAGATACCTTGGCCGGTGATGTAGACCGCTCCGCTGTTGTCTACAGCCATCGCAAGGAGCGTGCCGAGTCCTGAAGGGGACGCGGCGATGCCGTTCACGTAACTCGAGTAGATCACGGCGCCACTGCTGTTGAGCCGCGCGACAAAGCCTGTCGGGTCGCCCAGGGGCTGGGTTTCGCCCGCGTCCTCAGTGACCGGGAAACTTCCCTGTACCGATCCAACCGCCCAAATTGAGCCATCCGGCGCGAGTGCCAGATCTGTCACGCCACTTTCGGGATTGGGAGCGAGGGTGGTAGTGAAAATCACTTTTCCGTCGGCGGAAAGCTTTGTGACGGCGGCGGCCGGGGTGAGGGGCAACCCAGCGGTCGGGATAGGCACTCCGCTGCCCAGGTAAAGGTTCCCCTCCGTGTCGCGAATCATGACGTTCGGCTGGATTTGCCCTGGCAGTGGGTTGACGCTGGTCAGAGCCCCCGCGGATGCTGAGGCGGCCAGCATCGAAAATACTGCGTAAGCGGCAAAAAGCTTCACAAACCCTCTAACAGCATGGGGAAGGACGCGAGGTGACCAGTATACTAGCTTCGTGCCCCTACGCATCGCCCTCATTGGCGACTACAACCCCGCGGTCATTGCTCACCAGGCCATCCCGGAAGCACTGCGGCTTGCAGCCTCGGCCGCCCGAGTAGAAATCCAGCCCGTTTGGACGCATACCTCCACCATTACCGGCCGGGATGAAGATTTCACCGCGTTCGATGGAATCTGGTCTGTCCCAGCCGGCCCCTACGCCAACGATGCGGGCGCTCTTGCGGCCATCCGATTCGCCCGGGAGCACGGCGTGCCATTTCTCGGAACCTGCGCCGGCTTCCAATACGCGCTCATCGAATATGCCCGCAATGTTTGCGGCATTCAAGCTGCGGACCACCAGGAAACCGCGCCCGATGCGCCCCAGCTTGTCATTACCAGGCTGGCTTGCTCACTGGTGGAACAGACGGAAGAACTGCTTGTGGCGCCCAGCGGCATCGTCCGCCGCGCCTACGGCGTCGAGCGCATTACGGAAGGATATCACTGCAATTTCGGAGTGAATCCGGAATTTGAGCCGCTGCTTCTGGCCAGTGGATTTCAGGCCGCGGTCCGCGATCTCGAAGGCAATCTGCGCGGAGTGGAGCTGACCGCGCATCCGTTCTTTGTGGCCACTCTTTTCCAGCATGAGCGCCGGGCGCTACGCGGCGAACAATCCCCGATAGCTAATGCATTCGTGAACGCGATGGCCTCGCCGGTAGCCGCCGGCACCGCCGTAAGTCATAATACTTTCACAAAAAGTTTACTTTAATCCCATCCAGGCACTTGCGGAAAGCCTGCCTCCGCGCGTCCAATGGATCATGACTGCAATTCGAGCGCTTTTATTCCCGGTCCTGGCCGCCGCCTGGCCGGCCCTAGCCCAGCAGCAGCCATCCGTCCAGACGGCGCAGCCGCCATCAACCGTAGCGCAGCCGCCATCAACCTCAGCTCAGCCATCCGGCTTGATCCAGCGGGGCGCCTCCCCCGGCGGCTTCGTCGGCAGCCAAGCGTGCAAAACCTGCCATCCCGACGTCTGGTCGAAGTTTTTTAAGAACCCGCATTTCAAGAGCGTCGCCTCCGGCAAAGAGACGCCCGAGCATACCGGATGCGAAGGCTGCCACGGCCCCGGCCAAGCCCACATCGCAGCCCACGGCGGAAAGGCTAGCATTATCGCTTTCTCCCAGCTCGAACCCCAAAAGATCCAGGACAACTGCCTGCGCTGTCACTCCCAGACACTCGCCCGCGCCAACATTCGCACTTCCGCGCACACCGAGAACAATGTTGTGTGCACCAGTTGCCACTCCATCCACGCGTCTCAAACCCCGAAATTTCTGCTGGCGAAAGTGCAATCGGAGCTGTGCTACCAGTGCCACGCCGATGTTCGCTCCCAATTCTCCATGCCCTTCAAGCATCGCGTGAACGAAGGCGTCATCACCTGCAGCGATTGCCACAATCCCCACGGCACGTTCGCCCAAACCTGGGGAACATCCACGCGGTCTGCCATGGTGAAACAGGTTGACGGCAGTGAGGAGGCCTGTCTCAAATGCCACGCGGAAAAACGTGGACCCTTCGTCTATGAGCACCCTCCGGTTCGCGTGGAAGGCTGCGAAATTTGCCATTATCCCCATGGATCGCCCAACTCGCGCCTGTTGCGCCGTCCAGTTGTTTTCACCATGTGCCTGGAATGCCATAACGGCGCTCCCGGCTTTGGCCGGACCGCCCAAGGTGATCCGGTGCCGTTTCAATTTCATAATTTTCGGTCACCCATCTATCAAAACTGCACCAACTGTCACAGCCACATTCACGGCTCCAACGCCAGCGCGTTCTTTTTGAATTGAGGCGGCCAATGAAAACTCTAATCCTTCCACTACTCATCAC
>Ga0187847_10002226_pt1 | contig 15906 bp, 10 predicted proteins | sample June2016WEW_4_10_FD_132458 | JGI IMG/M metagenome (GOLD analysis project Ga0187847, IMG submission 132458) | Peatland microbial communities from SPRUCE experiment site at the Marcell Experimental Forest, Minnesota, USA - June2016WEW_4_10 | ecosystem: Environmental > Terrestrial > Soil >...
CGACAGGGTCATATGCCACCGGCGCCAAAGCTCCGTGATCGACGTGCTGGTAAAGGGCCGATCGAAATTCGGATCGAGCCTGATTCCCAGTAATCGTGCGCTGCCCATCGCGATGTCGACATAGCTCGAAAAATCCGCGTAGAGATTCAAGACATTGTAGATGCAGCCGACCAAAGTCGGGAGAGTCGAATAGTGAAGCAAGGATCCGGGATCGGGGGCCGCGAAGATCTCCGTGACATAGTCGTTCAAGCGATTGGCAACCACGAATTTCTTGAACAGTCCGTAGGCGATCAGTCGCAATCCGATCTCACGGTCCTCGGCGCTCGCGCGCGCTCCCCCCGACAATTGCGGCAGCAGGCGCGATGCGCGTGGGATTGGACCTGAGGTGATCTGCGGAAAGAAGACGCTGAACAGCGTGAAATCACTCCATTTTCCGTCGGGCGCCCAGTCGCGACGGTACGCATCCGTAGCACATGCGATCATCTGAAACGTGAAGTACGAAATGCCGAGCGGCGCCGCGATCTCGAACGCGCCGCTCTGCAGCGCGCTGAGGGCGGCGTGATCGAGCCATGCTTGCATCAGCTGGGACCAATATTTGAAAAAAGCCAGCACCAGCAGGTCGAGCGCAACGACGGCGCCAAAAACGATCGAGCGGACTCGGCCGTCCTCGGAGCGGCTCAGCTTCAGAACGACCAGATAGTTCACGGTGCTGACGACCAGGAACAGACCCAGGTAGGCGACACTCGAAAATGAATAGAACACCAAGCTTGCACCGAGCAGCAAAGGCATCCGCCAGCGCGCTGCGAGCGCGGAATGCGCCACTACGACAACGAACAGAAACAGAAAATAGCCGGCGCCCTGGAGTTCCATGATTGCAATCCGCCGGAACAGCTAAGCGCGGGGCAACCCGGCGAAATCACCGGTCTCGCCGGGCCGCGCTGCATCCGCGGCAAACCGGGAGGCATCGACGGGAGCAAATCGAAAAATGCTCAAGACTCGAACGTCACTGAAAGCGATCGCACAATACAGGAATGGCATGATTGATTGCGCAGTTGGGCGAGGGCGTCGAGCGAATCATTGGTGGCTTGGCCGCATTGTATTCGATTATCGAGTCGGCGGCCGCCGCGCCTCGCTTTAGTAAAACTGAAACCGCGGCGTCATCAAATCGTCACGGAGTGGATGGCCGGAGCACGCGATTGGCGCCCGCGATGGATCGTGACCGCCAGTCGTTGCACGCTCGTTTCCGGCGTCAAGAATCCTACGCAATCGCTACGTATAATCGGCTCAAACAGCGAAGGCCCCGCAGCAATAGACGACCGGATGTCCGGTGGAGGTATTCGGCGATGGATGAACCACAGATATACGAGCGACTGACCGAGATATTCAAGGACGTTTTCGACGAGGATTCGATTCATGTCACACCGGAGCTCACGGCAAACGACGTTGCAGGCTGGGATAGCCTCACGCACGTGCGACTCATTGTGACCGTGCAGAAGGCATTCAAGATTAAATTTACGACTTCGGAAGTCACCAAGATGGCGAAAGTCGATGACCTCGTGCGATTGATCAAGGTGCGCGCCTAGATCGACTCGCCGCGAATTGGCGAAACCCCATGAACTCTCTATATGCCGAACTGCAATGGCTGCCGCGCGCTCCGCAGGATTTTGCGCAACGGCTGAAGGCGATCGGAGTCTCCGAGGAACCGCTCGGCCTCGAGTTGCAGTCACTCGCGTCGCATGCGCTGGATTTGAACCAATTGACGAAGTTGGCGCAGACCATCGATCGGTCGCGCGCCGCCGGCGTGTCATTGCAGCCGCTAACGCCATTCCGACTGGCAGTTCTCAGCAACTCGACGACCGATCTCGTCAATCCCGCGCTCATCGCAACTGCGGCACGCCACGGAATTGCGCTCGAGATCATTCAGCCCGCCTATGATCAAGTCGCGCAAGAAGCGTTGACGCCGAATTCCAAGGTCAATACCTCGCGGCCGGACGCCGTGCTGTTTTCGCTCGATTATCGCGCGCTGCCGCTGAAACTGTCGATCGGGAATCCGGATGCCGCTGCTGCGACGGTGCAGGGCGCAATTGGTTTTTTGCTGGCGTTGCGCGACGGAATCAAGGCCAACTCGAACGCGATTTGCATCTTTCAGTCGTTCGCACCGCCCGTCGAGACGCTTTTTGGCAGTTACGATCGAGTGCTGCTCGGTACCTTGCGCAGCCTCATCGATGGCATTAATCACGAACTCGCCGCGTTCGCGCGGACCTCCGGCGACATCGTCCTGGACGTCGCCGGCATCGCGGAAACCGTCGGCCTCGCGGATTGGCATGATCCGCAGCTGTGGAACCTAGGCAAGTTCGCATTTGCCGATCAGTTCATTCCGCTCTATGCCGACCACGTCGCCCGCATTCTGGCGGCAATTCGCGGCAAAAGCCGCAAGGTCTTGATTTTGGACCTCGATAACACCGTTTGGGGGGGTGTCATCGGCGACGACGGCGTCGAAGGAATCAAGGTCGCCCAAGGAGACCCTACCGGCGAGGCACACCTCGCAGTCCAACGCCTCGCGCTGCAACTGCGCGAGCGTGGCGTCGTCTTGGCCGTCTCGTCGAAGAACACGGACGAAATCGCGCGCTTGCCGTTCGAAAAACATCCCGAGATGTTGCTGAAACTGAGCCACATCGCGGTCTTCCAGGCAAATTGGAACGACAAAGCGACCAACATTCAGGCGATCGCAGATGAGCTTTCACTCGGATTGGATGCGATGGTGTTTCTCGATGACAACCCTGCCGAGCGCGGGCTGGTCCGGCAGATGCTCCCACAGGTCGCAGTTCCGGAGCTGCCCGACGAGGTCGCCCTATATGCGAGAACGCTCGCGGCCGGCGGATATTATGAGGCGGTCAGCTTCACATCCGAGGATCTCAATCGGGCCGGTTTGTACCGGGACAACGCCAGCCGCGCCGATTTGCAGAGACAAGTCGGCGGCGTCGTTGCTTACCTGAAATCGTTGGACATGACGATCACATTCATGCCGTTCGATGCGACCGGAAGAGCTCGCATCGTTCAACTGATCAATAAATCCAACCAATTCAACCTGACGACGCGGCGCTACACTGAACCGGAAATTTCCGCGCTCGAAAACGATGCGGGCATTTTCACTCTGCAGGTTCGACTATCGGATATTTTCGGCGACAACGGCATGATCAGCGTCGTCATCTGCCGTCCCGCCGGGCCCGACGGTTGGGAAATCGACACCTGGCTCATGAGTTGCCGGGTGCTGGGTCGCAAAGTGGAGCAAATGGTGCTGCGCGAGATACTGGCTCACGCGCATGCAGCGGGCGTGACAAAGCTGATCGGCACCTACCGGGCCACCGACCGCAACGAACTCGTCGTCGATCATTACGCCAAGCTTGGATTTACAGAATTGACCGCGGAACAATCTGGGTTGACGCGCTGGCAAATGATCGTCGACGGAGCGGATCCCGAACATGCGCCTATGACCGTGATATCGACAGGGTTTGCCGGAGTGGGACGGTCGATTGAGTGAGAGAACTCCCGGCGCATCGCAGTCGCGACAATTGCCGATGACGAAGTGCGCTTCCGCCTGTTCTTGATCTTAACGCCGCACCGAAATGAAGTGGTCGAACTCTTGCAACAATGGCTTGGTCGCATGCTCCGGCCAAACTGCCGTACAATGAAGCTCTACGCCGCAGTCACGTGGATGGCAGGTCATGTTTGAGTAAGTTGACTGATCCGCCCTTACGATTAATCAAGAATGTGACTAGTACATTTCGGGCAATCGTGCGCATTCCGAATCAATTGCGGACTTTGCGCGATTTAATCCTATTTCAGCAGACCAAAGAACTGCAGGCGGCCCACCCAAATCCCTTGAACAAGTTCGGGCGAAAGTGCTTTTCGCAGTCGGATGAAGACGGAATCACCTTGGAGATTCTGAGACGGATAGGCGTCCTCACCGGGGGAGTTTATGCGGAATTCGGTGTAGGAAACGGAACCGAGAACAATTCCCTGGTTTTGGCCGCGATGGGTTGGCGCGGATTCTGGGTCGGCGGAGAGAGTCTCTGCTTCGATTACAAGCGCATTTCCGGCAAGAAATTTGCCTACATCAAGGACTGGATAACACGGGAGAACATCGTGGCGCTGGCCAATCGGGGATTGACGATGATCGGTGCTAAGGCGCTCGACGTCATCTCCCTGGATCTCGACGGCAACGACATCTATTTGGCGGAGACACTGCTCTCGCAGAATTTGAGGCCGAAACTCTTCATCGTCGAATACAATGCCAAATTTCCGCCGCCAATCGAATTCAAGATCGCATACGACGCCAAGCATTTATGGCAAGGCGATGACTATTTCGGAGCATCCTTGAGTAGTTATGATCGCCTATTCAAGAAATTTGGCTACAGGTTGGTCTGCTGCAATTCTCAAAGCGGAGCGAACGCGTTCTTCATCGACAAAGAATTCGAGCAACACTTCACGGAAGTCCCGGTAGATGTGAACGACATCTACGTCGAGCCGCGTTATCACGAATATCAGAAATACGGATTCAATCGCTCGATAAAAACGATCGAACGGCTATTCGACGACGCGTGATCGAACCACGATTCGCCCGCCGGCGCTATGCCGGCCTCACTGCAACTCCGCGATGGGCGGCCGGCGAAAAGCTTCGGCGGGGTGCTCGCAGACACCGAAATACCGGCGTCCCATCGACTTTGTCGCGAAATTGTCATGAGGCGGCAATATCTTCTCTGAAGGTTCCCCGCAATGACGACAGATCCACTAAATGCCGCGCGCGCACCGTACCCCGCGTGGACTTATCCCGCGCGGGCCCTGTGGACCTTTGTTCAATTTTCGATCTGGCGCGTTGCCTGGAGCCGTATCTACGTACTGCGACCGGCGATTCTCAAGCTGTTCGGGGCAAAACTGCCGTGGCGAACGTTGATTTCCGGCGACGTTAGAATTCACTTTCCGTGGCATCTGCAGATTGGCAGGCATTGCGCGATCGGGCCTGGCGTAACGATTTACAATCTGGGCGGACTATTGATCGGCGATCGCGTCGTCATTTCACAGGACGTGTACTTCTGCGGGGGTACTCATGACCACACCAAGGCGAACTACCCGTTGATTCGCCGCCCCTTGACCATCGAGGACGATGTATGGATCGGCGCCGGAGCATTCATTTGTCCCGGTGTGCGCGTGGGAAAAGCTGCAGTCGTCGGAGCGCGCGCCGTGGTGACGAAAGATGTGATGCCTTGGAAGATAGTTGCCGGGAATCCTGCGCGAGTTATTCGTGACCGCGTCATTCGAAGCGAGGATGGATGACCGTGCTGAATGTTCTGCACGTATGCACGGATTTCTTTCCGAGCATAGGCGGTATCCAATCCTTTGTGCTCGAACTTGCGAAACGATCGAGCGAGGTCGGGATTCGTGCGGCAATCCTTTGTTGCGACCGCGTGCGCGGCTGTCCGGGAAACCTGCCACCGGTCGACGAGGTGAACGGTATCCCCGTCCGGCGCGTGCCGTTCCTCGATCTTCATTTCTACAAACCCACCTTCTTTCGGCCGTCGCTGGTTCGCGGCTATGACCTCGTGCACGTTCATGGAATCGGAGCGCAGCTCGATTATCTGTCCATGACGAAGAGCCTGCATCGGACGCCCATTCTCGTGTCGACACACGGCGGTATTTTTCATACCCCCGCACTTCAGCGGGTCAAACAGGCCTATTTTCGCGCGATTCAGCCCATGGTGATGGCGAACGTCGACTTGGTGGCCGCGTGCAGTCGTAGCGACGCGAAGCTGTTTTCGTCAGTTTCCAAGCGGGTTCATCTTGTCGACAACGCAGTCGACGTTGAGCCGTATCTGGCTCTACGGATGCAGCATAAGGTCGATGGACGGTGTCTTTATGTTGGAAGGCTTGCTGACAACAAAGGCATCGAATCGCTGCTGAAGGTGTTTGCGGTTGCAAAAGCTCGGGGCGCAGAGTTTCTCTTGAGACTGGTGGGACCGGATCCATTGGAGCAGACGGCGCACTATCGCGCGATCGCCGCGACACTAAAAATCGGAGCGTGCGTCGAATTCGTCGGCATGGTCGATCCCTCTCAGCTGCTTGCGGAATATGAGCAGGCTGCGTATTTCGTGTCGGCGTCCCGGTACGAGGGATTCGGAATCTCCGCGATTGAGGCAATGGCTGCCGGCTGCTGCCTCATTCTCCAGAACAATGATGCATTTGAATCACTATTTTCGTCGGACGCGGACGTCAAGCTCATGAATTTCGAGGAAATCGATTCCGCCGGCGCGTACCTCGCTGAACGACTGAAGTCTGGGCCCCGAGGGGCAGGCGCATCGGGACGTTCACGCGCCGGGATTTATTCGTGGGAACGGAAGATTTTGGAGTGGTCCAGCATTTATGCGAGAGTCGCAGAAAGGCAGACCCCAAGTGGCTCGAGATTACCGGCCTAGCAGCCGCGATTCTGTAACCAACACCGACTATATTTCGTCGCAACCATGAAACAAGTGATAGCGAGACCGCCCGGAATGGAATCATTTCCATTCTATGTGCACGAGACCGGGGACGAATTCATCTCCACGCGGATCGCCCGGACCGGCGTTTGGGAACCGTTCGAGTCGTCGATAATGCTCTCGTTACTTACTCCCGGAGATCAAGTGATTGATGTGGGCGCTAACATCGGCTGGTACACGCTGGCTGCAGCACATGTGGTTGGCGCGGCGGGCCATGTAATCGCATTTGAGCCGGAGGCGGCGAATTTTTCCTTGCTGAGCGCCAATTTATCTCGAAATGCCGTCCATTGCGTTACGGCGCGGTGCAGCGCGTTAGGAGCGTCGATCGGCTCGGCTCAGATTGAGAAGTCGGTCACGAATAAGGGCGATCACCGCGTTCGAGGGATGGTTCCGGGCGCGACCGGCTCCGACAGTGCAAATGACATTGCGGTGGAAAAACTCGACGACGCACTGCGCGATGTTGATGCCTTCAACATGGAACGGCTTCGCATCATAAAAATCGACGTGCAAGGATACGAGGCGGACGTGTTGCGCGGTGCGACACGCTTGCTCCGAACACTGCCGAAGCGCGCGATTATCTTCATCGAATTCGACCCTGAATTGCTGCGCGCCAACCATTCGTCATCTTGTGATTCACTTCTGGAGATCCTCTCGTCGCTCGACCTCAATATCCTGCAGATTTGCCGCCCATTCTGGCGGCTGCGCCGCCTAACGATCGCCGATTTGCGCGCGTCCGCCGTAGGGGGGTGCGAATCGCGAGATCTCATTTTGGCGCACCATTCGCAGATGCACGCGCTGCGCCTTGCTTTGCCTTCGGTACCGCGAGCGCTCAGCTCGATGGCCTTTATTGCCGCGAGTCGCAACCAATAGGTCAACCGACGAAAAATCGAGGTTCCTGCCAGGCGCGACTTCCTCAGACAGGGTCTGCTGGAGTCGGCGCGGCGTTCAAGAATTTACGCCGAACGGCCTTTCGCAGCGCTGCCGCGACGAGCATGTAGCTGTCTTTCGCCAATAAATCGAGCCCAAAATACACAAGCGCGCAAAAACATAGTCCCGAAACTGCGATACCCAGCCAGGCGTTGCTCACAAAATGCCGGGCGCCCAACGCGGCGGCTGAGGCGGCTCCGACAACGAGCCAAGGTCGAAGGAGCATGTTCGCAATCTCGAATGGCCGGACTGCGATGCCGGGTAGCACGACCGCGGCGTTTAGCGCAGCGCCAAGCAATGCGCCGACGCCAAAGCCGATCGCAGCGGCGGCCGCCGATCCCCCGATATACGCGCCTGCGACGGTACCGGCGACGGACATGACCGCGCTAAGCAGCGTAACCAAACCCCATTGACGAAACCGCCCTGTCGCCATTTGCAGTGCGCGCAATACGCTGATTCCTGCGGCGGCGGGCCAGACGACTGCCATGATATAAACGGCGCCGGCTGCCGCTGCCCACTTGCCGTGCCACAGTGCGCGTTCGAGCGGCTCATAGACCGCGGCGATCGACAGGCTAGCGACGGCACCTACGAGCACGACAACCGTCAATGCGCGCGGTACCGCGGACCGAATTCGCGCGAGGTCATGGTTCATACGCGTAAAGCTCGGGACCAGGACCTGGTAGACGTTGTCGGACAGCAGCACGCCGAGTTGAACCACGATTTGATAAGCGAAGAAATAGGTTCCAACGACCTCGCTGGGCAGAAATTGTCCGAGAAGGAAATACGATCCGTTGTTTCCCAAGCCGATCGCGAAGGTGCCCAATAATACCCATCGGCCGGACTCGAACAACTCGGGCCACAACCGGAATCGGGGCGGCATAGACCATGGTGAGTAGCGCGTCACCGACCACAGCAACAGCGAGTCGGTGACGTTGGTAATCAACAGCGGCAGCAGGAGGCTGCGCGCGCCGTAACCGGACGCGGCAAAATATAATAGCAGTGCATTGCGTGTAATCGCAGAGATGACTTGGATGATGCCGAGTTCCCGGAACTTCAAGTCGACGGCCAAGCGCATGCTCAGTACCGAGGGCAGTACGCTGAGTGGGATCGTAAGAGCGAACAGGGCGATCACGCTGGATAGTTCGGGAATCTGATAAAGCTGCGCGGCGGGCTGCGCGATCAGAAAAATTACGATTGCGGTACTGATATTTATCGCGAGCATCATCCAAAAGACCGGACCCGCAAACAGATCGAAGCGTTGCCCCTTCTGCTCGAGGACCATGGGCAAGCCGCCGTCGCGCAAGATTGACAAAAATACCGATAGAGATATCGCGATCGCGTAGATCCCGTATTCTTTTTTGGTCAAGAACCAGGCAAGAGCAAACTGACATACAAAGCCAAGGGCTTTTGCTGCGCCGGTCGCGCCGATCATCCAAACCGAACCCTCGAGCGCCTTGTGACCAATCCTCGAATCCGAATCGGATTCGGGTCTTTCGAGAGCCGTGTCCGCAGTCGGGAGATCGAGTTTGTCGGCGGGTTGCATCGCTGCGCGTGAGTGCGGCTGCGATCAGGTATCGCAACCCGATGACATTTGCCGGCACCAATTCTCGAGCCCCATCGACAGGCCCGCCAAAGGCCGGGGGCCCGAAAGGCGCGGATAGAGGTCCCGACGCTGTTGCTTTGCGGCCTCCGGCCGAATGATTCCGTGTTGCACCAGATACCCATCGAGGAGCTGGTCACCATGGGCAACCGCGAGCGCGTGGCCCCATTGTCTCCATGGCGGTGAAAAACCCCGCTTGCGCCGATTCAGTACGAATTCCGGCACCAACCCCGCGATGGCGTCGCGGAACCATTGTTTCGGCCGGGCGTCGGCCGACAGCGCATGCGTCTTGTGTAGTCCAATCACCGTTTCCACGAGACGGTAGTCCACCAGCGGGAGTCGCGATTCCACCGATGCCGCCATCGACAGCCGGTCGCTCTGCGCGATGCCGTTTTCCATCAGATAGGTATCGCAGATCAGCCGTATCAGCGTCACTTCCGGGGGGGAATCCGATCTTTGTGCCGAAAATTCGCGGGTCAGGTCGGGCTGCCCGATCTCTGCAGAAAATTCGTCGGTGTAAAACGCGTGACCCAACGCGCGCGCGCACCTTTGGAACACGGGTTCACTGTCATAGAAGACGACGCGGCCCGGGTGGGCGCGACGATCGGCCTGAAATTGACGCCACTCGGACAAAATGCCCGCTCCAGACATCGCCCATTGCAGGCCGAGCGTGACGGACAACGGCGGGGCAGAGAATCGCAGATAGTCGCGGAAACTACGCAGGCCGGCGGCCATCGCGTTTCGGCGTCGCGTCGCATATAAGGCGGAGCGCACCCATTGATATCCCCAGAACAGTTCGTCGCCGCCTTGTCCATACAGCAGAACGGGCACCGAATGGCGTCGCGCCAGCGCAGCAACGGCGGCGATCGCGACGCCGGCGCTGTCGCCAATGGGATCGTCGCGGTACAAATTGACGCTTGAGTATTGCTCGACGAAATCAGCCGTCGTCAGCTCAACGGTGTGAAACGGAATCTTCAAATAATCCGCAAATTGCTTCGCGTCGGCGCGCTCGTCTTGCCAGGGTGTACCCGAGTATCCGACGGTAAACGCGTGCACGTCGCGCTTGCGCGCGGCGGTCGCGAGCGATGCCACCGCACTCGCATCGATGCCACCGCTCAGCGCCACGCCGATCGGTACGTCGGCGCGCGTGATCAACTGCGCTGACTGCTCCAATTCCTCGCGGATCAACTGCGCCGGCTCGCCCTGCAATGCCGGCGCATCCTCCATGCGCCAATAGCAATGCTCTCGGACCGACCAGCCTTCCAAATCGATCGTCAGCAGATGGGCGGCGGGCAGCTTGCGAATGCCAAGGACCATGCAGGTCGGCTCGGGCACGTAGCCGTAGTGATAGTACAAATGCACTGCTTGCGGATCGAGCTTGAACGGGACGATGCCGCTCTGTACCAACGCACGCATCTCGGATGCAAAATACAACGATTCCCCGGCGGCGATGAGGTACAAGGGCTTTTCGCCCATTCTGTCGCGACCCAGGATCAGCCGGCGCGCCCGGTTGTCCCACAACGCAAACGCAAACATCCCGCGCAGGTGTGCGACGAAAGTCGGGCCGTACTCCTCGTACAAGTGAACGATGGTTTCGCAATCGCTGCCGGTTGCGAACACGTGGCCGCGGCCCTCGAGGTCGCGGCGCAACTCAACGTAGTTGTAAATTTCGCCGTTCGCGACGAGCGCGAGGTTGCGATCCTCGTTGTAGAGCGGCTGCCACCCCGTCTTTAAATCGATGATGCTGAGCCGCCGCATCGCAAGCCGCACATGCTTGCCGGCATAAAGACCCTGGCCGTCGGGCCCCCGGTGCGCAAGGCGGCTGTTGACGCGATCGACAGCGTCGTTCTGCTGGGGAGTCAGAGAAGCGCGTGCAATGAGACCGGCGATGCCACACATAGCGTAAAGGGTCGTCCAAGGGAGCGTGAATGGGCAAATCCCAGAAAGCCAGGCAGTTTAGGCCAGATATATTTCCGTTCTTGGTCAGCTGCAGGTTTCCGAAAAATATCTCATTTCGACGACAAACCGCCGGATCGTCGCTGAATTGCCAAGATAGCGCGGCAAATGTGCCATTTGAGGGTGTGCTCCGGGCTTGCGGCGGCCCGGTGCCACCCGGGCCCGGTAATCTAGCTGACACAGAGTGCAGGTATCTAGGGAGGTCGCATGGGGAATCCCGCGCCACTCAATTTAGGAATACCCGATGTCCGTGCAGTCGATCGACAACACCGCCAGGGCGACGCCTGTTTGGCGATCGTCCTGGGGCCTGTTAATCGTGACCGGTGTTGTCGGACTGTTGAGCCTGTGGCCATTCTGGGACGGGTTGCACCAGATGTGGGATTGGTGGGCCGCGTCGCCGGAGGATAGCTTCGGGGTTTTGATACCGCCGGTCGCGGCGTTTCTCGTGTGGCAGCAAAAGGATCGCCTCGAGCGAATTCCCTTCACGGGCAGCTGGTGGGGCGTGCTGATCATTCTGCTGGGCGGGGCCTGCCTGGTTTTCGGCCAGCTAGGTACGATTTACACACTCGTTCAATATGCCTTCGTCGTGACACTTATCGGCTTGGTGCTGTCGTTCCTGGGATGGCAGGCGTTTCGACTCATCGCGATTCCACTGTGCACATTGTTCTTCATGATTCCGCTGCCGCAATTCTTCATGGCCAACTTGTCGACGACATTGCAGCTGGTGTCCTCGCAAATCGGCGTCTTTGTCATGCGCTTGTTCGATATCAGCGTGCTGCTCGAGGGCAACGTCATCGATCTCGGCGGCTACAAGCTCCAGGTCGCCGATGCTTGCAGCGGTCTTCGATATTTGTTTCCGCTGATGACGCTCGGATTTCTGATGGCGTACTTCTACAAGGGCGCTCTGTGGAAGCGGGTCGTGTTGTTCCTCTCGAGCATTCCGGTCACCGTGATCATGAACAGCTTCCGGATCGGAGTGATCGGAGTCACCGTAGAGCGTTGGGGAATCCAGATGGCCGAGGGATTCCTGCACGAATTCCAGGGATGGTTGGTTTTCATGGTCAGCGCGGCACTGCTGTTGATCGAAATGGCAGCTCTGCACCGTATCGGCCATTCTCCAGGTCATTGGCGCCAGGCTTTTGGCGTCGAGCTCCCGGCGCGCACTCCTGCAGGCGCGGTCGTGCGAAAGCGCAGCCTGCCTTCGAGCTTCGGCGTCGCGACGCTCGCGTTGCTCGGCTTCGTCACGATCACGTTCGCGCTGCCGCGGCCTTCGGAGTTTTATCCGGAACGCGCGAGCTTCGCCGAATATCCGATGCGAATCGGCGAATGGCGCGGGAACCGCCAATCGCTGGAGGGTATCTACACGGACGAACTCAAGCTCGATGATTACGTGCTCGCAAATTATGTCGATGCGTCCGGCAACGTCGTGAATATCTATATCGCCTGGTACAACTCGCAGCGCAAGGGTGAGGCCGTCCATTCGCCGCGTTCCTGTTTGCCGGGCGGCGGCTGGCAAATGAAGGAGTTTGGGCAGCGCGACCTGCAAGGCGTCACAGTCGGCGGCAGTCCATTGCGAGTGAATCGCTCGGTGATCGAACTCGGCAACCAGCGCCAGCTGGTCTATTACTGGTTTCAGCAGCGCGGCCGCGTGATCACGGGTGAATTTACCGTCAAATGGTATTTGTTTTGGGATGCGCTGACGCGACATCGAACCGACGGGGCGCTGGTTCGGCTCATCACACCCTTGTCGCCTACCACCAGCTTGGCGGATGCGGATGCGCGCCTCAAGGACTTGGCCTCGCGGATTGCGCCTGATCTGCCGCGTTACGTGCCCAACTAGCCATGCAATACGTATTGCCCTTCATTTTGGCGATGGTCGTCACGATGGCTTGGTTGCCGGTCCTCGTACGTCTGTCGAATCGATGGCTGCTGATCGACCAGCCGGGCGAACGCAAGGTTCATATGACGCCGATCCCGCGCGTCGGCGGACTCGCGATGGCGACCGGGGTATTCATTGCCGCCTTACTGACGATCAAGCTGCAGACTCAGGATCGCTGGTTCTTGTTCGCCGGCGCAGTCTTGATCGTATTCGGCGCGGTCGACGATCGGTACGACCTGAACTATCGGATCAAGTTGGCAGGCCAGTTGCTTGCGGTCGGAGTCGTCGTAATCCTCGGCGGTGTGCGGATTCACTCGCTCAGTTTCGATGAATCGGTCGCATTACCTTCCTGGGTCTCGGTGCCTTTGACGGTGTTCTTTCTCGTGGGTATCACCAACGCGATAAACCTCGCCGACGGCCTCGACGGCCTCGCCGGCGGCACCACGTTCCTGTGTTTGTGCGCCGTTGCGCTGTTGTCGAGCATCGGCGATCCGGGATCTTCAACCGCGCTAGCGCTGGCATTTGCGGGGGCCACACTTGGCTTTTTGCGTTTCAATACGTTTCCCGCAAGCGTCTTCATGGGCGATGCGGGTAGTCAGTTGCTCGGCTTTACGGTCGGTGTGTTGAGCGTGCGCGCGACCCAAAGCGCGACCAGCCAAATCAGCGCCGCACTTCCCGTGTTGCTGTTGGCCTTGCCGATTCTCGACACGTTGAGCGTCATGATGCAGCGCATTGGAGAGGGCCGATCGCCGTTTAGCGCCGACAAGAACCACATCCATCACAAGCTGCTGGCGATGGGCTTTTTTCACCACGAAGCGGTGATGGTCATTTACACGATCCAAGCTGGATTGCTCGTGCTTGCGTATTTCTTGAGGTATGAGTCGGATGCCGTGATCGTCGGTGTCGTCGTCGCATTCTTCGCGTTTTCGATTTCGTTGTTTCAGTGGACCACGCGGACGGGATGGCGGATTCGTGCCCTGGGTATCGCGACCGGCGACCCGCAGGCGCCGAAATTCTTCGGTCTTACCGACAAAGCGCAATTGCTGCCCCGATTGTCGTACGCGGCACTCGCAATGGGGCTCGCAGTCTATGCATGCGTAATCGTCCTCGAGACCGCGGCGCTCAGCAGCGACATCGGCATCTTGATCGGTGCGCTGCTCGCGGTGACTTTGGGCTCATTGGTGATCGTGAGGGCGGCACCTGTAAGCATCATCGAAAAGGGCGTGCTTTTCGTCACTGCGACATTGCTCGTATACGTCGACGCCCTGGTGCTGCCTGCCAATCCGCTGTTTTCCGGGATCGGTTGGTTTGCCGTCGGAATCGTGGCCATCTCCTCGGCCGTGCGATTGCGCCTGTTCAACGATCGGCGATTCGAATTGACCCCGCTCGATATCATCGTGCTGTTCATGGCCTTGGTCGTTCCTAGCTTGATCGGAAATCTGCCACTGCCGCTTGGGGGCTCCCTTGCCATCGCGAAGCTCGTGATTCTTCTCTACGGCATAGAAATGTTGGTCAACAGATCCGAAGGCCGTGCGGTCTGGGTGCGAGTCGCCGCAGTCTCGGTGCTGGCAGCACTGGCAATGCGGTCGCTGGCATCGCTCTGACGCGACAATAGCGACCGCGGGGACGGTCACGCGCTGAGGCCCGGCGGAACCGATTTGGGTCGTGTCACGCCTTCGTCATTTACGCTTCTTAAACTATCTCCCCCCTTTTTGAATTACGGGTTTTTCTCATGCCTGTTCGCGCATCTGGTAGCCGGCTTTGGTTGACGGCGGCGATCTGCACCGCCTTGGTCCTTGGCGGCTGCGGCGGCGCTGAATCGCGGAAGGCGAAGCATATCGAGAAAGGCCAGGCATTTCTCGATGCGGGGAATTTCGAGAAGGCGCGTGTCGAATTTCGCAACGCGATGCAAATCTCGCCGAACGATAGCGAGGCGCGATACGAGAACGGCGTCGTCGACGAAAAGCTCGGTAATGTCCGTCAAGCCGCCGCATTTTATCAAGGAGCGATCGACTCCAATGCCGAAAACGTGCGCGCGCGCGCCGCGCTTGCCCGACTCTACGCGATGAGCGGCGCGCCGGACAAGGCGCTCGAACTGTTGACACCTGGATTCGCGAAATACCCGGACGACGCGGAACTCTTGACCGTGCGAGCAGCAGCACGCATGCAACTCAAGGATACGAGCGGGGCTCTGGCGGATGCCGAGCGCGCCGTGCAGATCGCGCCTGCAAATGAGGATTCGATATCGGTTCTCGCCGGCATTTACAAGGCGCAGGGCCAGACGGACAAGGCACAGACTCTGCTAGACGACGCGATCAAGAAGCATCCGAACACCATCGACCTTCGCTTGGTGCTCGCGCAACTGGACTCGAGTCTCGGTAAGACGGCCGAAGTCGAGGCGCTCTTGCTGGATCTGGTGCGCCTCAAGCCCGCCGAGAAGGCCCATCGCCTTCGCCTTGCGCAGTTTTACGCGCACACCGATCAGATCGACGCCGCGGAGAAGGTGTTGCGCGACGGCGTGAAAGCGCTACCCGACGAACGCGATATCAAGACTGCACTCATTGATTTTCTCGCCGCCCGCCGCAGCCACGAAATCGCGGAACAGGAACTCGCGGCCCTCATTAGCGAAAGTCCAAAAGATTACGAACTCAAATTCGTACAAGCGAGTTTCTACGAGCAAGGCAAGGAGTACCAGAAAGCCGAAGCGGTCTACCGGGACGTGATCGCATCCGCAAAGGTCGAAGGACCCGGCATTACGGCGCGCGATCGCCTCGCGGCGCTGCGAGTCCTTTTGAACGATATACCGGGAGCAGAGAAACTGATCGCCGAGGTGCTCGCCGAGAGTCCGCGTGACGACGATGCGCTGATTCTGCGTGGAAACCTGGCCATTGCCGAGAAAGACCCCCGCACCGCGATCGCGGATCTGCGATCGGTACTGCGCGATCAGCCGAATTCGATCGGAGTCATGCGTGCGCTGGCACGGGCCCATCTCGCCAACGGCGAGCCCGTGCTCG
>Ga0187847_10002232_pt1 | contig 15882 bp, 15 predicted proteins | sample June2016WEW_4_10_FD_132458 | JGI IMG/M metagenome (GOLD analysis project Ga0187847, IMG submission 132458) | Peatland microbial communities from SPRUCE experiment site at the Marcell Experimental Forest, Minnesota, USA - June2016WEW_4_10 | ecosystem: Environmental > Terrestrial > Soil >...
CCGGGTTCGACGGTGCATCTGGCGGCGAAGGTTTCGTGGCTGGTTTGCCGAGAAGTCTGCATTCCCGGCAAAGCGAATCTTGAGTTGGACGTTCCGGTCGTTGCTTCAAAGCCGGCCGGCAATGGGATTGTCATCGATCTGTTCAAACGCTTGAATGCCGCGCTACCTCAAGCGCTTCCTTCAGGCTACCGCGCCGTCTTCCGACCTACGCCCACCGGCTTTCGCCTCGCCGTCACGACTGGCCAGCGCGAAACGCAAGCGGAGTTTTTCCCTGAAGACGAAGACGTTCTCGACAATCCCGCGCCGCAAATTGTCACGCCGACGGCCAACGGCCTGATCCTCGACCTCAAGCAGGACCCCAACCTGAAGGCCGCACCTGCGCAGTTGAAAGGCGTCATCGAATTTGCAGGTGGGAGGAACTACGAAATCACAGCGCTGCGCTCGGCGATTGTGATGCCGGCTCCATCCGGCGGCAGTGCCTCTTTCGGGGTCGCGCGAATGGAAGGAGTCAGCGGAAGCATCTACTCTCAGGGCCCGCGGCCCGCTTTCTCCATCGGCGCGCTCGTCAGTACTTTCCTCTTCGCCTTCCTAGGCGGGCTGCTACTCAACCTCATGCCCTGCGTCTTTCCTGTTTTGTTTTTGAAGGGACTGGCGCTGGTGAACTCCGGAACCGAGGAACGGCACAAGCTGCGCGCGCATGGCTTGGTCTATACTGCGGGCATTCTCGTTTCCTTCTGGGCGCTCGTGGCTTTGCTGCTCGGGTTGCGCGCCGCTGGGGCCACTCTGGGGTGGGGATTCCAATTCCAGTCGCCCATTTTCTTGATGGTTTTGGCCGGGCTCTTTTTCTTCTTCGGGCTTTCACTGGCCGGGCAATTTGAGATCGGCCTCAGGCTGACGAGCGCCGGCGGATCGCTCGCTGCGAAACAAGGCTATGCGGGTAGTTTCTTCACGGGAGTCCTTGCCGTCATCGTTGCCACGCCGTGCACTGCGCCCTTCATGGGAACGGCAATCGGTTACGCACTCGCCCAACCGGCCGCCGTCACCTTCGCCATCTTCACCGCGCTTGCCCTCGGACTTGCCGCGCCCTACGTTGCGCTCACGCTGCAGCCCGCATGGACGCGCCTGCTGCCCAAGCCGGGCGCCTGGATGGACATTCTTAAGCAAGCCATATCGGTTTTTATCTTCGGCACGGTCATCTGGCTCACCTGGGTGGTCGCCGAGGCCTATGGCGCGAATCTCCTGCTCGCGTTGCTCTCTATCTTTCTCCTGCTCGCCATCGCCGGATGGTTTCTCGGTCGCTGGCGAGCGCAGCGATGGGCTACCCTCGCCGCGGTGCTCCTTCTGTTGACCGGGCTTGCCGCCTGCATCACCGCGCCGAGGGAGCTCGCTATGACGCCGGCACAGCTCTCTTCTGAAGGCTCCGCCCCGCGCAGCGGTGCGTGGCAGCCATGGTCGGCTGATGCCGTCCAACACGCGCTCGCGGCGGGTCAGCCGGTTTTTGTGGACTTCACCGCCGGCTGGTGCCTGAGCTGCCAGGTCAACGAGCGCGTCGCCCTTAGCCGGCCCGAAGTGATGCACGCATTTGGCGAAAGAAATGTGGCGTTGTTCAAGGCCGATTGGACCCGCGAGGACCCTGCGATCACGCAGGCGCTTGCCGCGCTGGGCCGCAGCGGGGTTCCTGCGTATGCGCTTTATACTCCCGGCCAAAGCGCCCCTGCACTTTTGCCGCAGGTGCTTACGCCCGGCATTGTTTTGGATGCGATTGGCAAACTTCCCGCGGAGGCTGCAACTCCTGCCTCGGCTGCTCCGTCAAAACAGCAGTAAACTGGATGCGTGATCGCCTGACACGTGACTCGTGACAAGCGATCGCTATCCCTATTCAGTGCAAGTCCGAACTCCCCAACCCCAGGAGGTCCGACTCTCATGAAACTACTGTCTTCACTAGCAGGCGTGGCGGCTCTTGCGGTCGTACTGTCTCCTGTTGCGGCAGGCGCACAGGCCGTGGTGGGCTCGCCGGCGCCCAACTTTACCGCGACTGACTCGCACGGCCAAACCCACTCACTTGAGCGATCCCGCGGCAAATATGTAGTTCTCGAGTGGCACAACCAGGGTTGCCCCTATACCAAGAAGCATTACGTTAGCGGCAACATGCAGTCGCTGCAAAAGGAGTGGACCACGAAAGGCGTGGTCTGGTTCACGGTCATCTCTTCAGCGCCGGGACAGCAGGGCTATGTGACGGATGCCGAGGAGAATGCGTATCTCGCCGAGATGCATGCTGCGCCCACTGCAGTGCTCATTGATCCCGATGGCAAGCTGGGGCATCTTTTCAACGCCAAAACCACGCCGGAGATGTACGTCATCGATCCCAACGGCAAGTTGATTTACGAGGGCGCGATTGACGACCACCCCACGCCCGATCCCAACGACATCAAGGGCGCGGACAACTACCTGAACGACGCGCTGATGGATGCCATGGCCGGTAAGCCGATCGCGCACGCCTACACGCGCTCGTACGGCTGCTCTGTGAAGTACGCGAACTGAGAAGAGCAGGAACACGGGACCAAGAAATCAGGCCGCCAACGGACTCCTCCGCAGACGGCCTGATAAATCAGCGTCCCTCAGATCCGGTTGTAAAACACGCCACCGAAGAACTGAAAGACACCAACCGGCTATGCGTGGGCGTGCTCTTTCGCTTGCCCGAGCGACTTTCTCGCGCCTTGCTCCAGTTCTTCCGCGCTTGGCTTGGCGACGGTCTGGCCGATCGACCACTTGTGACCGAAGGGGTCGCGCAATTGACCGTAGCGATCGCCCCAGAACTGGTCTTTCAGCGGGAACACCACTTCCGCGCCTGCAGCAACAGCCTTGCCCCACACAGCGTCGGCGTTATCGACCTGCAGGTGCAGAATCACCGGCGTACCGCCCAGTGCATCAGGCGTCGTTGGCTTTTGGCCCATGGCTTCTGAGAAATCGTCGTTCAGCATCAGGTGACCGCCGTTGATCACCAGGTGCGCGTGCATGATCTTGTTGGAATCGGGCGCCACGTGCCGCGCAACTTCCGTCGCACCAAATGCCTTCTTGTAGAAATCGATGGCCGCAGCCGCATTACTCACGACGATGTGGGGAACGAAACTCATGCATTCGCTCATGGAGAAACCTCCTCTGGGGGGTGAATTCGCTTGCGTGCGCGAGCCTTGAAGAAACGCACCCAGCGAGTATAGCGCCGTCCTTGCGACTGTGGCTGACGAATGCGTGGAAAAAACGATGGGCAGACGATCGCCCAACGCCGCCTGTGTTTTTCGCATCAAACCTCCCTGAGGAGACACGATGAGCGAGAAGACGAAACCCACGCACGAGCTGCCGGGCGGTCAAACGGAATGCACGAAAGATGATGGCGTGGTCAACGATTCGCTGGGCACCGTCACTCCGGCGGATTCAAGCGGTAATGACGAAGAAAAGGAAACTGGCGACGCGAAGAAAGGCAACACAAACAAGCGTGAAGACTAGAACTGCAGGGGCAAATTGCCGGGCCCCAAAGACCGGTCCTTATTGTGTGCTATCATGCTATCAATGGAGGATGCCGTGGCTCAGATTCTCATCCGCAAGGTCGACGAACGGGTGAAGGCGCGCATCCAGCGCCGCGCCAAACGCAACGGCCGCAGTATGGAGGCCGAGGCGCGCGAGATTCTCACGAACGCATCTCTTCGTGAAGAAGTGCCCGCGGTCGGATTTGGCTCGGCAACGGTTGCGCTCTTTAGTGGAAGCGGCGTCTACCTCGATGAGCCGATCCAGGAGATTCGCGGGATGAAGATGCAAATTCCGAATTTCGATGAAGATTGACCCGAACAATGATCGTCCTCGATACGAACGTCATTTCGGAGATCATGCTTCCGGCGCCGAATCCGCGAGTATTGCGCTGGGTTGACCAACAGCCACCCCAATCCACCTGGATCACCACTGTCACACTCTACGAGCTTCGTTATGGGCTGCAATCGATGCCTGCTGGGAAAAAGCAGACCGTGCTTTTGACCTTGCTGGAACGCTGGCTTGCTGAAGTCGTCCAGCATCGAATTGCTGGTTTTGACGAGGCAGCCGCACGGCAAGCAGCCAATCTTGGGGCCGCGCTGAAGTTGAAGGGGCGTGCGCGCGACCCGCGCGACACCATGATCGCCGGCATCGTCCTCGCCTCCCACGCCACCCTCGCCACACGCAACGTCAAGCACTTCGAAGACATTGCCAAATCGGTTGTGAATCCGTGGCATTAGTGCGCTGATCGTGCAACGAACCTCTGAATTCGTCTTGACAAATCACGTGAGTTAACTCTAAATAAGAGTAGAAGATCGTCGGCCCCGCCAGCGGGGCCAAAAACTGCGCCACCGGGAGGAGCTTCCGGTGGCGCTTTGCTTTTTGGGGATGAATCGAAAAAGGAGAACTAGATGCATTACGAATGTCGGAATGGAAACTACATCTACCCAGGAAATCCGTGCCCAAGGTTTGGGCATCACTTCCAGGCCGCCAAAGCCGCTCAAATCGGGCGCCAATGTGACGTCCAGGGCTGCGGCGCAATACTGGTGCGCGTTCCGTCGCCTGCAAAGGAGCACGGAGGAAAGAGGACCCGTTTCGTATCGAAAGAAACGTCAATTAAACGTCGTTTCCAAAAGGGCCCAAGAAGAAAGAGTGCGGTAAAGAAATACCATGTTAGTAAGTAGGCCCACTCAGCAGCAAACGTCTCTGAGAGAGAATTAAGGGGCTCCACGCTTGCCGGCCCTGATTCTCCGAATCTCCTCTAGCCGTGCGGCCAGCATCTTTTCGCGGCCCTCCTGCGTGGGGTGGTACCAACGGCGGCCTTGGAGCGACTCCGGCAGGCAATCCATATCGGCTACTTTGTCTTCTTCGTCGTGGGCGTAGCGGTAGCCTTCGCTATAGCCCAGGTCCTTCATCAGCTTTGTGGGCGCGTTGCGCAGGTGCAGCGGCACCGGCTCCTGGCGCGTGTGCTCGATTTCGTTTTGTACCGCGCCCCAGGCTGTATACACCGCGTTCGATTTTGGCGCGAGGGCTAGATACACCACGGCTTCGGCCAGCGCCAGCTCGCCCTCCGGTGAGCCGAGAAAATCGTAAGTGTCTCTAGCGGAGAGACACAAATTCAGCGCTTCGGGCGCAGCCAGGCCGATGTCTTCGATCGCCATGCGCACGATGCGCCGCGCTAGATACAGCGGCTCCTCGCCGCCGGCCAACATGCGGCCCAGCCAGTAGAGCGCGGCGTCGGGATCGGAGTTGCGCACGCTCTTGTGCAGCGCCGAGATCAGGTTGAAGTGTTCCTCGCCCTGCTTGTCGTACATCAGCACGCGCTTCTGCACGGCTTCAGCAGCCACGGCCTTCGTGATTTTCTTGTCGTCCCCTGGTGGAGATTCGGCGAGTTGCGCGGCGACTTCGAGCGCGTTGTAGGCCCAGCGGCAGTCGCCGCTCGAATAGCTCGCAATCAGCTCCAGCGCATCGTCGTCGGCTGTGAGATCCAGTGCGCCCAGGCCGCGTTCTTTGTCGGCCAACGCGCGCTTGAGCAGAAGAACGATCTGCTCTTCCTTCAATGGCTCGAGCACATACACGCGGCAGCGCGAGAGCAACGCGGAGATGATCTCGAACGAAGGATTCTCGGTGGTCGCGCCAATGAGGCGAATTGTGCCGCGCTCCACGTAGGGCAGAAACGCGTCCTGCTGCGCCTTGTTGAAGCGGTGAATTTCGTCAATAAACAGAATCGTCCGCGAGTGCAGCTCGGCAGCCTTCGCGGCGTCCACCATCACCTGCTTGATCTCTTTAATCCCGCTCGTCACCGCTGAAAATTCGATGAACGTCGCCTCGGTGGTTTCGGCAATGATTTTGGCAAGCGTGGTTTTACCCACTCCCGGCGGACCCCAGAAGATCATGGAAGTTGCGTCGTCGTGCTCGATCTGCACGCGCAACGGCTTGCCCGGACCGACCAGATGCTCCTGGCCCAGGAGCTCGTCGAGACTGCGTGGCCGCATGCGCTCGGCAAGTGGTGCACTTCCATTGACGGAACTTTTGGACGAGTGCAGTGGAAGATTCGGCGCACTGTCAAACAAATTCATCGCCGCGCTCCCCGCTCCACTGCGTGGGGCAGACTCTTGGAGGAGTGTTGTGAGTTGCCGGAGGGCCTGCTAATGTGACTGCCTCGCTGCCGCGCCGCCTCATACAGCAGTACACTGGCCGCCACGGCGGCATTCAGGCTTTCGACCGGCCCGGGGCAGGGAATCGTGATCCGGGCATCGGCCTTGGCTGTCAGATCGTCGGGCACGCCGTTACCCTCGTTACCGATGATGATAGCCACGGGCCCGGCCAGGTCGACCCGATCTGCCGGCTTTGCGCCGCGAACCGTTGTGGCAAGGATCTTCACTTCGGCCTGGTGCAGTTCTTCAAGGCACTCCCGTTCGCTCACCGCAAGCACAGGCACGCGGAAGACGCTGCCCACCGAGGCGCGCACCGCCTTCGGGTTCCACGCGCTCACCGTTCCCGGCAGGCTCACCACGCCGGTAGCGCCAAAGGCCTCTGCCGAGCGCAGAATCGTGCCCAGATTTCCTGGGTCCTGAATGCCGGCAAGGACAACAACAAGCGCTTTTTTCTGGTTTTCGTTCAGAATTTGCGCCCATGTCCAATCCGGCGGCTCGACCAGCGCGGCAACGGCCTGCGGCGTCTCCGTGGCCAGCGCGGACTCGAGCAGCTTCGCGGGCAGCCGCAGAATTTCAATGTCCGATGGCACGGACAGGGCGTCCAGGAGGCGCTCTGCGCCCTGGGCTACAAAAATCGTCGCCACGCGCAACCCCGCGCCCAACGCCTCTTCGAGCAGATGCGGCCCTTCGATGCCGACGAGGCCTTTTGCGCCGCGGCCCGCATCGGCCAGCGCCCTCCGCAGCTCCTTCAGGCGCGCATTGTCTTTGCTTTCTACCACACGAACCGGCATCGAACGGCTACCTCGGCGTGCTTTGCCGATTCTAAGAGCAGCTACTGGCTTCTAGCTACTGGCCCTACGTCTCCGGATGAGATTTGGCCGGTGAATTCTGGCTGGTAAGAACGCGAAATGGATCTGAAAAACGAAGATTAAGGGCCGGAAGCTGCCCTAAAACTTGCACCATGGCCAGTGCTGTGATAGTTTCCGATCTTGTAACGTCTTCTTTTTATTCGGGAACTGAGGTAAGCCTGATTGTCGGCAGAGATTCTGCGCGTTCATCCCGATGAACCTCAACCGGACCGGATCGATTACATCGTCTCCTGCCTGCGCAAAGGCAGTGTCATCGCTCTGCCCACGGACACGTTCTACGGCCTGGCCGTGGACCCGGTGAACCTGCGCGCCGTCGAGCAGATTTATCAAATTAAAACCCGCCAGAAGCACAAGCCGCTTTCGCTGCTGATTTCGGGCCTGAGGCAGGCCTATGAGCTGGCGCGCGACACCGATCCCATGCTCGACAAGCTTGCCGATCGCTTTTGGCCCGGCCCGCTCACCATCATCGTTCGCGCTGGAACCAAGCTGCCGCTGCGCTCCACGGCCAATACCGGCAACGTAGCCCTGCGCGTGCCCGACGCCGCTATTGCACGCGCGGTGGTGGAGCAGTTTGGGCTGCCCATCACGGCTACTTCGGCCAATCTGCAGGGCGCGTCGGAGTGTACCAACGCCGCTTGCGTCCGCGACCAGATCGGCGATCGCATCCCCCTCATCATCGACGGCGGTCCCACCGGCCGGGCGCAGCCCACGACCATCGTCGATCTCACGCTGGGATCGGGACGATGGGAGATTCTGCGCGAAGGCGCGATCCCAACCCACGAAATCGTCATGGTTTTGCAGCGGTGAAAAAAAACAGGGAGTAGGGAACAGGGAATACGACGCGGATCAGAGTTCGAGCCGAAGAATAGATGAATGACCGAGAGACTTTCAGGCCGGCAAGCGGTGCGAAACTAGAAACAGCGAACCGCGACCTCATCGCCGACCACTGAACCCTGAATCGTCGCCTTGATGGCTACCCAATCCAAGCCGAAGCGTTATCGCGCCACACTTCGCATGGCGGTGGTGCCGGCATTGTTTCTCATGGCGATCGCGTCGGGCTGGACCTGTTGGGTCTACACGCAGATTGAGTTCTACGCCCATCGGGACGAAGCTGCATCGGCTGACGCTATCGGCGTACTGGGCGCGGCGGAGTACGATGGCCGGCCCTCACCGGTCTACCGCGCACGTCTCGACCACGCGCTTGTGCTCTACCATCGCGGCATCGCTCCACTGATCATTACGCTCGGGGGGCCGGGCGGCGATCAATACACCGAGGGTTCCGTGGGCCGCGAATACCTGATGAGCAAAGGCGTGCCCGAAGGCGCCATCATTGCTGAAACCGAGAGCCGCAATACCGAAGAATCGGCCCGCCGCATTGCGGTCATCGCGCGCGTCAACGGTCTGCACCGCCTGGTGGTGGTCAGCGATGACACGCACATGTTCCGCATTCATGAGATTTGTGCTGCCGAGGGCCTGAATGTGCTGACCTCGCCGCGGCCGCGCCCTGCTGTGGAGGAAACGACACAGCAAGGCGAACGCATCGCTCATGAGATTCTCAGCTACACCCTCTGGCGGCTACATCTGCACTAAAGCAGGGAGCAAGCCATCCCGGCCGGCACAAAGCGCCCGCTGGGGACCCCGGCAGGGAGCAAGTGTTTGCCGGCTTCAGTGCATCGCTACCAGCAGTGCCAGCACAAACCCCGCCGCGCTTGCCGTCGACAGAAAATTCACTGCGTCGTTGTTTAACCAGCCGCGTTCCTCAAGCGTTGCTCCCAGCAGGCTGTCGAAGAACAGGCCGAATATGGCTCCGGCCGAGCTCACCCAAAACAGGCTCCAGTTGCCTCGCAGTGCCCACATTCCGGTCCAGGCTACGATCGCTGCCGCAACTGTCCCTGCCATCGAACCGCCCAGGCTGACGGCGCCATCGCGGCCGGGCTCAACCGCCTTGAAGGAAGTGATCATGCGCGGACGCCCACCAATCACTTGCCCGATCTCGGAAGAAACTGTGTCGGCAGTAGCCTCGGCCAGCGCCGCCAGCGCCAGGGTGAACAGGATGGTGGGTTCGGCGGCATGGTGGGGTAACCAATGAGAATCCACCATCCAGGACTGCACGAGACTGCTTGCAGCCAGTGCAGCTACGCCCAGGTTGGCAGCAATTTGGGAGCCTGACCGTCCCCTGCGCCCCTCGGCGGTTCCGAGTTGCTCCTTTTGCCGCCGGCCGACGCGCGTGGCGGCAAATGCCAGCAGGGAAACGGTGAGCGTGGGAACGAGGGCCGTATGCCAGGCCTCATACGGAACCACCGCGGTGGAAAACATGAGGCTGGCCGTGATCAGAGCGCCGGTAAGCGCGGCGAAGGGCGTGGCCGCGCGAATCTGCCATGTCACGAGCCCCAGCAAGGCGCTAAACCCGATGGTCCAGATGGCCACCGGAGCCGCGTGCGAGGCCCACCAACTGCAGTCCAGTACCACTTCTGTGCCCGCAAACGGCAGCACCGCAAGCAGCACTAACTTCGATTGCCACGTCAGCTTATTCTCAACCACGCTTCATCGTATCCCGCGCTCGCGCCCGGCCAAAATTCTCTCTTCTCTCCGCTCCGGCGCCGATGACCAATCTTCGCTTCCCGCGTCGCATGAAAGTGACAGTGAGCGGCCCGTTTCTACCCGCCTTGCTGATTTACAATCACCTAGAAGCAGAAAAGATTTCGGAATGAGGCTTTTTTCCATGATTTCAAGCCAGGGGCGCACGCTATTGGCCCAGGCAGGCGGGGCGCTTGCTATTGCCGTATTGGTTGCAGGTTGTGGCGATAACTACAGGCCGACGGTGACTCCGGTGGGTACCAGCGGCCCGGCTGCGCAACCGACGTCGTACGTTGTGGTTGTTTCTTCGCCTCCGTCTTCCGAGGTCACCTGCGGGAGCGCCAGCTCGGATGGCATCGTCACCCTCATCGACTACTCAGGCGACACCATCATGACCGAGGCCACCATCGGCCCCGAACCAACTGCGTTTACCCTTGATGAGCAAGGCGCCACCGGCTACACCGTGAACTGCGACGGCACGCTCTCCAACTTCGCCATCACTACCACGCTGCAGACCAAGAATGTTTCCTTTTCCACCTTGTCGACGACGTCGCGGATTGTGAATCTTATGCCGCCTTCTTCCGGGCTTTGGGCCACCGATCTGAATGGCGATGTGGTCGATCTCTTTCAAGGATCGCCGCAGGCATTCAAGCTGGCGATACCAGTGGCCTCGTCAGGCAGCACCCCGACCATGCCGGTATTTGTCGCCGGGTCTGCAACGCTTACAGGCCAGCGCGAATACGTTATCAGCCAGAACGTTCCCGATACGCTGGCTGGCGCTATAGCCTGTAACACCTCGCCAACAGCCCAGCCGACAGGTGTGGCAACCCCGATCGAGATTTCGAGCGACACGGCGGATCCAGCAATTCCTGTGGGCAAGTGCCCGGTTTTTGCCGTGCAGTCTCCGGACCAGCAGCGTCTCTTTGTCCTTAACCGCGGCGACAGTACCCTCACGGTCATCAACAGCAGGAACAACACGCTTGATACCTGCACGCCCTTCCAGAACCAGAACGGGCAATGGGTAACCTGCCATCAGACCATCCCGCTCAATGCGGGTTCAGGGCCGGTCTATGCTGAGTACGTCGCCGCGACCCAGCAGCTCGTGGTGGCCAACTACGACGGCGGCACCATCAGCGTGATCGACGTCCCCCTGGATGAGTACGGCAACGACTCCAATACTTATACCAACAGCACTTGCGCCACGTACGCCGCTTGCGGGGCGATCACGGGCGGTTTTGGAACCGTGCACAACATTATTGTAGGCAACACGGCCACACCGAACCCGGCCAGCGTGACGGTTCTCTACGACGGCACCAAGGCCTACACCGCAAATCAAAACGACGGCGTGCAGAATGGCACGGTCACGGTGGTTAACCTTTCCACATACACGGTGGAAAAGACGATTCCCGTGGTTGGCCATCCACGCACGGTGGTGAACACGCAGAACTCCGAGTACGCCAAGATCTATGTGGCCTCGCCAGACCAGCCGAACATCACCATCATCGAGTCGAGCCCGACGATCACAGACCAGATCGACACCACGGTGCTGCTGGAAGGCCTGCCAATCGACATACGCACCACCACCCAGAACGGCAGTAGCGGCAACAACAATTACAGCAGCCGCGTCCCGGGTTACGGGCAGCCGTGCAATCTGTCGCCATCGGCCCTCGTGGCTGCATACGGCGCCAACTATACCCTCGCGCAATGCCAGACCATTCCATAGTGCGGAGATCGCTTGGCTAGAATTCAAGGGGCCATTCCCTCTCGGGAACGGCCCTTGGCTTTTTTGGGGGAGTGGCAACAACCATGCCGGATGCGGCCAAAATCCACCCTGAACAACCGAGGCCCGCAAAAGTGCGGCCCGGGGAAATGCGACCGCCCCAAACGCGTCCCCTGAAGTCCCGTATTGACGTGCTCCTCGTCGAGCGCGGCTTTGTCTCCAGCCGCGAGCGTGCCCGCGCCCTCATTCTTGCCGGCCGCGTGCTGGCCAGCGAGCAGAAAATCGACAAGCCCGGAACTTCGGTTGCGCAGGATGCCGCCATCCGCCTTCTTGGCGGGGAGCAGCCTTATGTGAGCCGAGGCGGATTGAAGCTGGCTGCTGCTTTGGAGCACTGGGAGATCAACGTCAAAGGCCGTGCGTGCCTCGATGTGGGCGCCTCGACCGGCGGCTTCACCGATTGCCTTCTGCAGCATGGCGCTGCGCACGTCACCGCCGTCGATACCGGCTTTGGGCAAATCGACATGAAGCTGCGCAACGATCAACGCGTGCACCTGATGGAGCGCACCAACGCACGGCTGCTACGTCCAGGTTCATTGGAGGAGCCAGTCCCCCCCCCCAAAAAAACCTTGGTCGTGATGGATGTCGCTTTCATCTCCGCTACGCTTCTCCTGGGGCCGGTTTTTGCCGCCGCGCCCGCGCTGGTTGAAGCCGTGATCCTAGTCAAGCCGCAGTTCGAGGCTGGCCGCGAACATGTGGGCAAGGGAGGCATTGTGCGCGATGGCGCGGCGCATCAACTGGCGATCGACAGGGTGGCAAAATGTGTGCGCTCGCTGGGCTGGGAGGTCATTGAGACCATCCCCTCGCCCATCACCGGCGCCGAGGGCAACCACGAGTTTCTGCTTTACGCAAAACGCGGTCCCGAAGCGATCCCCAAAACGCATATCGACCGGCCCGATCCGTTACACTCTAGCCAATGACCCGCGTCGCCATCGTTTCCAAGCCCAATCGCGAAGAGCTCAAATCGCTTTTGCCGGAGCTGATCGCATGGTTGCGCCGGAGTGGCTACGAGCCTATTTTGGACTGCGAGAGCAGCGTCTACACCACAGCCGCGCCCGTAGTCGATCGCACGGAGCTGCCCTCGCAAGGGCCGGAACTGGTCATCGTGCTGGGTGGCGACGGTACTTTGCTGGCCGCGGCGCGCATCTTTGCCACCGTCGGCACGCCCATTCTCAGCGTGAACCTTGGCTTTCTCGGATTCCTCACCGAAGTGCGTCTTGCCGATCTCTACCCCACCCTGGAAAACTGGTGCGCAGGCTGCCACTCGCTCGACGAGCGTGCCATGCTGCACGCCGTGCTCTGGCGCGAGGGCTCCGAGCAAGCGGGTTTCGATGCGCTGAATGAGGTCGTGATTTCCAAGGGCGACATTGCCCGCATGGGCGACTTTGCCGTCGAGCTGGACGGTAAGAGTGTGGCACGCTTCCGCGCCGATGGCGTGATCGTCTCCACGCCCACTGGGTCAACGGCCTACACGCTCGCCGCCAACGGTCCCATTCTGACGCCAAATGTGGATGCCATGGTGGTCACGCCCATCTGTCCCCATCTACTCACGCTGCGGCCGATCGTGGTGCGTGGCGACGCTTCGCTCACGGTCCGCGTGGAAGGCGTACCCGATGTCGCGCTGCTTACAATCGACGGCCAGCAAAAAGTAGAACTGCGTCGCGGCGACGAGATCCGCTGCTGCCGCTCCGGCCACACCGTCAAGCTGGTCCGCCTCGGCGACAGCGGTTTTTTTGAGGCACTGCGCAGCAAGTTGAGCTGGGGCGAACAGTAACGGGCAAGAGAAAACCTTTACTTTGTTAATTCCGTCAGCAACACCTGGGCCTTGGCCGCCAGGGTGTGCGCTCCCTCCACGTCGCCGGAGGCGAGGGCCGCCCGCGCCTGCTTTAGAAACTCCCGAATGTGGTCGGCTGTCTTTTGCTCGGAGTCGCTCAAAGTGCGATTGATGCCATTCAGCGCGCGCTCAATGGCTGCGATGGAATTCGCAGTCTGTTGGCGGGAACTCGCCGGATCGCCCGAGGAGAGTTGCCCAATGGCGCTCACTTCTGGGTTGGGCGGCTGGGCCGGCTCTGCCGCCGCTGCGTCATTCGGATTCGGCTGTCTCCTGTGTCTCGCAGGCGGCCGAATCGGCTCCGTTGCTTCCCTCATATTGTGGATGGCGTGCGCGGCAATCACCATGTCGGCGGGAGGCAGCTCGACTTGGACGAGTTGAAGGGACTGCGAAGGCTGAATGCTTGGCGCCAGCGCGCTGGCGCCAAGCGGCTGCTTCTTATGAAAGGGTGTTTCGAAGCAGCCCGTGAGCAAAAACGGCAACAGCCACGCAACGCTCCTGGCAGGCAACTTCATTTCCCCAACCCCGTCTGGTTTCGAATGTTCGCAGGCAGTACAGCCCGGCGTCCCCGATCCGCGGCGATGAGTGGAATACGCAGCCGGAATTCCGTGCCACGGCCTTCCCTCGATTGTACTTCCACGCTGCCGTGATGTAATTGCAGGATGCGGTAGGTCATCGCCAGTCCTATGCCGCTTCCCCCGCTCTTGGTCGTGAAATAGAGGTCGAAGATCTTTTCCCTGATCTCCTCCGGAATGCCCGGACCTTCGTCGGCAATGCGCAGCACGGCGAACTTAGCCATCGAGCGCGTGGAACGCGCCGGCTGCCTCCCATTGCCTGAGGTTGGCGGCGCGTCTTCATCGCCGTTCGGTTCCTGTTCCAAAATCACCTCTAGTATTCCGCCATCCGGCATGGCCTGCGCGCCGTTCTGGATCACGTTCAGCGTCGCTTGCTTCAGCAGATCGGCATCCACGTTGGCGATCAGTGGTTCTTCCGGCATGCTGCTCGTGAGCTTGACCCGATGCGTCGTCAACTCGTCGGCGGCCAAGGCCAGCACGTCGCCGATCACCAGCCGCACGTCCTGTTCGCGCAGGTCGAGTTCCACAGGCCGCGAGAAGTCCACCAGCGTCTGTACCACGCGGTCCAGCCGCCGGATCTCCGCATCGATTACCTCCAGATGTCTTGTCACCGGTTGTTCCGCGTCCCCCAGTTTCGACTTCAACAGTTCCAGGTGCACCACGATGGCATTGATGGGATTTTTCACTTCATGGCCGACGCCTGAAGTGAGCCGCCCGATGGCCGCCATGCGCCGCGAAAGCTCCAGCTCCGATTCGATCTTCTCCGCCGACTCCAGATCGTGCAACGTGACTAAAGTGCCCAGCCCCCTGAGCGTCTCATCGTCGTAGATAAAATCCACTGAGGCTTGGATGCGCAGCCCGTTCTCCGTGCGAATCTCTTCCTTCACGATGTTGGCGCCCGTCTCCAGAGCCTCGCGCAAGGTCCGACCCAGCACGGTGGCATCCGGAAAGATCTCTCGTGCCTGCCTGCCCAGAATGCTGTCGCGATCGACGCCCAAAAACCGCCGCGCCGCCTCCGAAACCAGAACTGCGCGCATGTCCCCGGTGAAAAGCAGAATTCCGTCCTGCAAGTTGCCCAGAATCTGGTCGAGATTTTCGCGCAATGCGGAATACACCTCTTCCACATTGCGCATGCGCTGACCGATTTTTTCGATCTTTGTCGAAACCAGTGCCGCAACGTCCTTTTTTGACGCCGTTCTATCCTCCCCCAGCGCTCCTCCAGCCGCAGTCAGGCGATCCAGTTGCCGGCTGATTTCGGTCAGCGGCCGCAGCGCAAGGTTACTCAGCAAAAATGCTGCTCCCAGCGCCACAATCAGCGCCAGCGCCATCAGCCGCAGCGCATTTTTGAGCAGCGGCTCGTACACCGCGCGCAGCAGCGAGGTGTGTACGCCTACATTCACCGTGGCGAAGAGCTTGCCGTTATTTTCGAGAGGCGCCACCACTTCGAAAACCGCCGGTTTCCCAAATGCCTGGCTCATCATGCGGATGGGACCGGCCCTGACCAGTTGTTCGTAGTTGGGGCGCGCGGGCAGCGCTTTGCCCTCGTTATCGGGATTCGTGCTCAGTAGGGTCACACCCTGGCTGTCGCCGATGTTGACGTCGTAGACCGTGGCCGAATAGCGGTTCACCGAATCGAGCGCCGCCTGCAGCGATGTATCGTTGCGCACCGTCTCGGCCACCAACTCCCGGAGCTCGCCTGGATTATTGGGATCCACGGTGCGGTCTCTGAGACCCGATTCCAGCGCGTTCTGCAGCGCGAACCGCACCTGCCTGGCCACCATCAGGTTGGTATCGTAGGTCTGCTGTACCGCTGCCTTCACTAGCTGGTGCACGTAAAGCAGCGACACCAGCCCTGCGATGAGAAACACCAGCGCCGAAATGGCCAGCACGAGTTTGGTCTTGAGACGCATCGTTGACCGATTCTCAGCGCAAGGACGCGATTACCTGTACGACTTCCGTCGCGCCGTAAACGCGCCTTGCAGAGGAAGGGCGTTAGCCCCTGAACGACGATTCTTCAGCACGAGCGCTCTCCCGTTCCCGCCCGTATTCCTTGAGCTTGTTGTGCAGAGTCTTC
>Ga0187847_10002234_pt1 | contig 15872 bp, 15 predicted proteins | sample June2016WEW_4_10_FD_132458 | JGI IMG/M metagenome (GOLD analysis project Ga0187847, IMG submission 132458) | Peatland microbial communities from SPRUCE experiment site at the Marcell Experimental Forest, Minnesota, USA - June2016WEW_4_10 | ecosystem: Environmental > Terrestrial > Soil >...
ACGCTCTCGCTTCTCCCATCCAGGCTTGAACAGCGGCAGGTAGTTCTCCTGCTGGTACGGATGTTTCAGAATCTCCTCGATATTCAGATCGATGCCCAGCCCCGGCCGGTCCGGCACTTCGATGTAGCCATCCACCTGATGCACGGGATGCGTCACGATCTCCCGCTCCCACGGCTCGTTGAACTCGTCGAACAATTCATGAATGAAGAAATTGGGAATGGAGGCGTTAAGCTGCACGCACGCCGCCGAGCAAACCGGCCCCTGCGCGCTGTGCGGAGCGATGACGCCGAAATGCGCGTCCACCATGTCCGCGATCTTGCGCGCGGCGAACAGCCCGCCCAGGTTCAACGGCTCCGGCTGCAAAATATTCACCACCTCGTGCTTCAGCAGTTCCGCGAACTGCTGTTTGGTCGAAAGGCTCTCGCCGGTCGCGATGGGCACCGGACTGCGCCGCGCCACTTCCACCATGGCCGGAATGTTGGTGTGCGCCACAGGCTCCTCGAACCACGTCGGCCGGAACTGGTGGATGGCTTCGGCGAACTCCACCGCGGTTGCTACGTTGAAGCGGCAGTGCCCTTCAATCAGCAGGTCCACCGGCGGCCCCACGGCATCCCGCACCGCCCGGATGATGTCCACGGCGAGATCGAAATCGTACCGCGAAAGGAACCGCCAGCTCGACCCAAACGGATCGAACTTGAGCGCCGTATATCCCCGCGCGGCCACCACCCTGGCTTTCGCGGCGAAGCTCTCCGGCGTGCGCGGCCCGCGATACCAGCCATTGGCGTACGCGCGCAGTTTCTCGTGGCATTGCCCGCCCCACAAGTTGTAGATGGGCTGGTTGCAGGCCTTGCCGATGATGTCCCAAAGCGCGATCTCGATGGCCGCCACCGCGCACATGTGGATCTGCGCGCCGTCGGTATACACATCGCGCACCAGGCGCTGCGAAATGGTCTCCACCTGGAACGGGTCCATCCCGATCACCAACGGCTTCAGTTCGTGGATGGCGGTCTCCACAGTCTTGCCGAAGCAGTTCACCGTGCCTTCGCCCACGCCGTGGATGCCTTCATTCGTGGATACCTTGGCAAACACCCAGTTCTTCCAGGGATTGCCGGCGATGTATGTGTCGATGGCCGTGATTCTCATCAAAGGGGATTGTACACTATCAGAACTGAAAGTACACGAACGGAATCGAAGCGTCGATAACGCCAAAAACCTCGATGCATAAAAACATCAGCGCCAGCGCGGAAGCGTATGCCAGCATGGGCGCCTTCAACACCCGCTCGAACCCCTCGAACTTCTCCTCCACCACCGCCAGCACCAGCGCAATCCCGATCAACTCCAGGTGCCAATTCGCGAGCAACAAGTGTCCCCGTCCGGCAAACATCTGATGCAGAACCTGCAAACTCTGCGGCAGATCGGCGGCGCGAAAGAATACCCAACCGATCATGACCAGCGCGAAAGTGCCGATCGCCTTAAACGGATATAGCCAATTCCAATCCTCGCGGATCTGCCGGTTGCCGCGAAAGAAGCGCTCCACCGCGAGCAGCGTCCCGTGGTAGCCTCCCCAGATTACGAAGTTCCAACTCGCGCCGTGCCATAGTCCGCCCAGCAGCATAGTGAGCATCAGATTCCGGTAGGTCATCCAGCGTCCGTGCCGATTTCCGCCCAGTGAGATGTACAGATAGTCGCGCAGCCACGTCGATAGCGAGATGTGCCAGCGGCGCCAGAAATCCGTGATGCTCGAAGCCAGGTACGGCCGCCGGAAGTTCACGGGGAAGTGGAAGCCCAACAGCTTCGCCATGCCGATGGCCATGTCGGTGTAGCCCGAAAAATCGAAGTAAATCTGCATCCCGAACGCAATCACTCCGCTCCAGGCCGTCAGCCAGCCGGGATTTCCGGAGACGTTCTTGAAATAGTCGTTGGCCACTTTGGCGAACTGGTCGGCGAACGCCATCTTCTTGGTGAGGCCCAGCGTCATCAACAGGACGCCGCGCGAAACATCCTCGGCCGAGGGCGGATGCCAGTGGTAGAAATCGTGGAAGAAATTGCGCGCGCGAACGATCGGCCCCGCCACGAGTTGCGGGAAGAAGCAGATGAACAGCGCATAGTCGATGGGATTGCGCACCGCCTCCTGCTCACCGCGATACACATCCACTACGTACGACATGCTTTGAAACGTGTGGAAACTGATGCCCAGCGGCAGCACGATATTCAGAAAGAACGCATCGGCGGGCCTGTCCAGCACCCAAGCCAGGTTGCTCCCCAGAAAATTGTAGAACTTGAAGAAGCCCAGAAAGCCGAGGTTCGCGCACAGGCTCAGGATCAGGACCATTTTCCTGCGCGGCCCCGGCGGAACCTTCTCCAGCCAGCGGCCTGCCGTGTAATCGATCGCGGTCAAAGTCAGCAGCAGCGGAATGAATTTGTAATTCCAACTTCCGTAAAAAAAATAACTGGCAACCAGCAGAATATATTTGCGGAGGGCGCGCGGGCTGGCGTAGAACAACGCCAGCACTACGGCGAGGAACAGGAAGAAATGTGCGGTGTTGAACAGCATGTCAAATCACTTCGCGGCCGGCGCATCCGGCGGGCCCAGTATGCGGGCAACCTCGTCCGCCACCATCCCCGAAAACCTTTCCACTCCATCCCGGTTCATGTGCAAGGCGTCCTTGAAGAACTCGGGATGCTCCAGACCATCGAAGAGGTGTTCGTTCGCCAGAATCACATTGGGGCGGGACGCCAATTCCCGGATGGAACTGCTGCGTTTCTTCACCAGATAGTCCGGGCGTACCAGCGGTCCGCGCGGCAAGCGGAAAAAGATGATTTTGGTGCGCGAGGTGCGGTAGCGGTCGGCCGTGCGCCCTAGCCAGGTGCGAAAGTAATGGGCCAGGCGTCCGGTCTGCGGATAAGTCTCGTGCAGCAGCCAGCCGCGCACCGTGTCCTTCTGCTCATCGGTCATCTCCGGCGGGTAAGTCGCCTTCAGGGTGGACCAATCGATCTGAAGTCCCACCATGTTGCGGGACGATTCCACGTAGTCGTAGGTCCAGTCGGGCCAGCCCCGGTGGCAAAGTTGAACGTAGGCGATGCGTTTCAGCGGGTGCGCCAAAAACGCCTGGATGTCGCTCTGCAGCGCGATCCCCTTCAGCACCGTCCCGCGAAAGGCTTCCCATTGCACGTCGCGGCTGTGGAACGACGACGCGAACTCGATGGCGTCGCCCAACCGAAGCCTGGCAACGCAATAATGCAGCGCGCGAATATCGTCATCCGGGTGGAACGCCTGATCCTCATCGTCGTAGTCGTCGACCCCAAACACAATTGCGCGATAACGGCGCGCCGTGGAATCCAGGTCGCGCAGCAGGTAGTACCAGGTGCGCGGATCGCTGCCTGCCACGCCGGCGGTCCTGACGGCATAGCCTGTCTGTCGCGGCCGCTGGTCCACTACCTTTGGCACATAGCCCATGCGCGAATTGCCCAGCGTCACCACCAGATTGTCGCCCGCCGTTTGCTGCGCCGCCTTTTCGCGCCAAAGGATCAGTTCCAGGAGTCCAGCGGAAGAATCCGGTTCCAGAATCGAAGTGTACAGGCGCGTGCGAAACAGCAGGGCATCCAGGCCCAACAGGAGCAGCAACGCAACAACCACTGTGAGGGCGATCCGGCGCGGCTTCCGGACAGAAGTGGTTTCAAGAGGAGGCGAAGGTGCGATGGCCATGCCTTTGCGCATTCTAACATTCGTCCCATTGCCCGCGTGGGGCAGGCTCTCAGCCTGCGCGGGACTCTCAGTCCCGCTCTTCGCACCGCGCACTACGTATACAGGCGCACCACCCACTCGGCATAAAGCGCCGGCTTGCGTCCGCCTTCCACCTCCATCGCAACCGCCCACACCGCCTGATACCCTTCGTCGAACGCTTCCAGCGACTGCAGCGTGAACCGCGGCCGGATGCGCGACCCCGCCAGCACTGGCGCCGGAAAGCGCACGCGGTTCAGCCCGTAATTGATCCGCATCTTGAAATCGCCGCGGATCTCGAAGCACTCGTGCGAGAGGCAACTCAGCAGCGACAGCGTCAGGAACCCGTGCGCGATGGTGCGGCCAAAAGGCGACTCGGCCTTGGCGCGCTCCACGTCCTGATGGATCCACTGGTGATCGCCGGTGGCGTCGGCGAAGGCGTCGATGCGCGATTGCTCGACCGGGAACCAATCGCCGACGGCTACTTCCTGGCCAATCAACGATCGCAATTCCTCGACAGACTCAATGATTCGCATAGTGCTTACCGAAAGGTGCGGAGCTCCGGCGCGTTCAGGTGCGGCACGCCGTTGAAGCTGAACAGCATTAGTTCGTCGTCCCGCAGACGCATGCTGGTGACGGCCGAGTTGCGCATCACGCCGGCCAGCCGCATGATGTGGCCGTCGGACACGCCCAACGCCGCCGCCACCCAAATCGCAATCGGCGTGGCGGATGTAAAGATCCCCACCGCGTCGCCGCGCTGGTACGCGGCCAGCGATGCGCGCGCTCCCAGGACGCGCTGGCCGAACGCCGCCCACGACTCCGCACGGCTCGGGTAGCGTCCTTCAATCCAGGCGCGCATCACCTGCGTATCGCAGTCGGTCCAGACGTGATGGATGGGCGATTGCTCGTCCTCCAGCTTCCGCAACAATTCCTGATAATCCTGTTTGAACTGCGGATCGGCCTCGCTCAGCAGCGGCGCGAATTCGCTGAAGACCGCGGTCAGATCGAACTCGTTCCATTGCGGCTCCAAAACAATTTCCGGAACCGCGACGCACGCATCCCGATAAGCGCACCAGACTTGCTCGGCGGTCTGCCGCTGGCGATTCAGGCACCCGGCAATGAACGCCCTGAACGGGACCTTCTGCGCCGCCAGATGCTGGCCCAGCAGGTAAGCCTGCCGCCGGCCCAAATCCGACAGCGCATCATAGTGCCCGCGCGTGCCTGCCTGGCCATGCCGGATCAAATAAAGGGAGCTCAACCGGCTCTCTCCGCGACCGCGGCGGCAATCTCCACCAGCCCGCGCACACGCTGGTCGAAGTTGCGAAAGCGCTCGTCCCGCGTCTGCCCGCGGTGATACCGGAAATAGATTTGCTGGAGAACCACGGCGATCTTGAAAATACCGAACACTTCATAATAGCCGAGGCCGGAAACATCCCGCCCGGTGATGCGCGCGTAGCGCTCCACGAGTTGCGCGCGCGTGAACCATCCGGGCAGCGTGGTAATAGCGCTCAGCGCATCGCGCCGCACCGGCGGATCGCCCGCCTCCGGCCAGTAGCACATCACGCAGCCCAGATCCACCAGCGGATCGCCTACGGTGGCCATCTCCCAATCGAGCACCGCTTCCACGCGGCCCGGATCGCCCGAGTCCAGCATCAAATTGTCGAGCTTGTAATCGTTATGCACCAGCGTGGGCGCGGGCGATTCCGGCAACCGATCCGTGAGCCAGCGGATGAGCTGATCCATCTGCGGCAGCGTTTCGGTTTGCGCGCGCCGCCAGCGTTCGGCCCAGCCGCTCACTTGCCGCTCCAGGAAGCCGGCGGGCTTGCCCAGCATCACTCGGCTTACCTCCACGGCGTGCAGCGCGGCCAGGCAATCCACGAAGGCCTCGCTCACGCGGCCGCCGAAGCCCGCATCACCCGCGTATTCAGCCGGAACCTCACGGCGCAGCACCAACCCACGGCGCCGCTCCATCACGAAGAAGATCGCGCCGATCACCGCCGGGTCCTCGCACAGCAGGAACACACGCGGCGCTTGCCGAAAGAACGGATGCACCGCGCCCAGCACGCTGTATTCGCGCGCCATGTCGTGAGCCTTGGGCGCCACGGGGCCCAGTGGCGGACGCCGCAGCACATACTCGCGCCCGCCGGCTTCCAGCAGATACGTCAGGTTGGAGTGCCCGCCGGGAAATTGCCGCACCGCCAGCCCTTGCTCGACGCCTTCGAGCTTGCCGCGCAGGTAGGCGGCCAGCGCCTGCGCGTCGATCTGCTCCCCTTCGCGCGCGGGGGCGAAGTCGGACGGCGTAGTCATGCGATAGCCAGCGGGCGGATGGGCGATCCGGTGCCTCCGCGAATCTTCAGCGGCGTAGCCACGAATAAAAAAGTATACCGTCGCTCCGCCGCCAGTTGCTCCAGGTTCAGGCACTCGATAATGTGTATGCCGCTTTCCACCAGCAGATGCACGTGTACCGGCATGTTTGAGTCGGGCACCTTCTCGAAGGCCACGGTATCGGAACCGGCGGCGAATACACCCCGGCTGCTGAACCAGCGCGCGCCCGCCACGCCCGGCCCCGGCCCGTGCACCTGCGCGATGAACCGCGCTGCATCGTCCCAGAAGCGCGCCCATCCGGTGCGCAGCAGCACCACATCCCCGGGCCGCACTTGCGCTTGCGCCGTGGCCGCGGCTGCGTCCAACTGTTCGGGTGTAATTTCGAAATCGGCGGGCAACGCTTCCGTTCCCATCTGCCCTGCGATATCCAGCAGCACGCCGCGGCGCAGAACGGGCGCGATCGTATCGACCGTATGCCGCTCCAGCCCGCCCGCGTAGGTTTGCAGCCCAGCCGCCTCTTCGCCGCCGTAGAGCTTGCCGCCGCACGAAAAATGGCACAGCGCGTCGATGTGCGTGCCCACGTGCCCGCCTAGCGCCAGACCTTCGGAAGCCGAACTCGCGCCATTACGCGCCACGTAATCGCCATGTTTTTTGTTTAACCCGAACAGGAACGGCGGATGATTGGGATGGTGCGGCATCCCCAGGTAATAAGGCTGTGCGAGGTCGTAGATGCGGGCCGATTCCACAGCCGCCAGCAGTTGCTCCATTGGTCTTCAAGTCCCGCTCTCGATTCTCCCACAGCGCGATACAATCGGAGCAAGCGCGTGAAAATCACCATTTCCAAGGAAAATTACCTCAAGGCCATCGCGGAAGCCGAATCCGAGGGCGAAACCGTGAAGGCGGCCACTCTGTCGCGTTGGCTGAACGTCACGGCGCCCGCAGTGACCATGGCCATCAAGCGCCTGAAGCGCGATGTGCTGATTCGCGTGGACGAGGAGGGCCACATCACCCTGACCTCCGCCGGCCGCGAGATCGCCAATCGCGTTTTGAACCGGCACCACTTGATCGAGCGCATGCTCACCGAGATCTTCGGCATGGAGTGGTACAAGGTCCACGAAGAGGCCGAGCAGCTCGAACACGCCGTTTCGGGCGACTTCGAACGCAAGCTGGTGGAAAAGCTGGGCGCCGGAGAAGCCTGCCCGCACGGCAACCGCGTGGGCTTGGACACGCCCGCCGACCGCCGCCGCCGCGGCCTGAAGACCCTCGACGAAAGCACTGCCAGTGAAGCCGTCGCGGTCACCAGCGTGTACGAGCGCGACCGGCGGCTGCTGGAGTACCTGGAAGGCTTGGGAGTGCGGCCCGGTTCCAGGGTGAGCGTGGAAGCGCGCAATGCGGACGACACGCTGACCCTGCGCGTCGACGGCCAGCGCGTGCAACTGGGACGCTCGGCGGCGCAGAAAGTGTGGGTGCAGGAAGAGAAGTCAGAAGACAGAAGTCAGAAGTCAGAAGTCAGAAGTCAGAATGAAGGCCGCCACGCCTGAGCCCGGCCGCGCCTTCTCACTTCTGTCTTCTGACTTCTGTATTCTGTCTTCTGTCTTCCGCCTCCCCCTACGCCCCCGCCGGCTTCAACGGATTCCGCGACTTCGAAATCGCCGGCGTTTCCGGCGTCTCCGGTTGCAGGTAAGTTGTCAGGTGTTCCTTGAGCATGCCAAACGCCGTCTCGGGATCGTCCGCGTACCGGAACAAATTCAGATCCTCCGCGCTGATGGTGCCATGCCGCACCAGCGCATCGAAATTGACGACCTCCTTCCAGTAACGCGACCCGTAGAGCACAATCGCGACTTTCTTGGCCAGCTTCTGCGTTTGGGTCAGGGTCAGCACCTCCATCATCTCGTCGAGCGTGCCGAAGCCCCCCGGAAACACGATCAAGGCCTTCGACAGATACGCGAACCACAGCTTGCGCATGAAGAAGTAGTGGAACTCAAAGCTCAGGCCCGGCGTGATGTACGGGTTGGGGAACTGTTCGAACGGCAAGCCGATGTTCAAGCCGACGGTCTTGCCTCCGGCATCGGCCGCGCCGCGATTGGCCGCCTCCATGATGCCCGGCCCTCCGCCGGAGCAGACCACGAAGCGGTGCGTGCCGTTGTCGGTGAATTGCGCGGCCCACTCGGTGACCATGCGCGCCAGCGTGCGCGCATCGTGGTAATACCGCGCCAGGGGACCGTCGTCGCGTATCCGGGCGGAGCCGAAAAACACCACCGTGTCGCGGATCTTCTGGTGGCGGAAGACCGCCAGCGGCTCCAGGTACTCGGCCAGCAGCCGGATGGCCCGCGCATCCGGGCTGTTCAGAAAATCCTGGTCCAGGTAGGCCACCGGCTTGCGGCCGTCAGGCGTCTTATTGTTTGCCATGTTCCAGTTGCTCGATTCGTTTCTTGAGTTCGCGCACGGTCTTCAATAGTTCCGGCAGCTTGGGAAACGCCGTGATCGCACGCAGCCATTCGTTGGCCGCAAAGGCGGGAGAGCCGGAGACGCGCGCGCCGGCGGGCACGTCGCCGCCGATACCGCTCTGCGCATACACGATCGCGTCGTCGTGAATGGTCAGATGGCCGGATACCCCTACCTGTCCCGCCAGCAGCACGTTACGCTCCAGGATGGAACTCCCGGCCAGGCCGGTCTGCGCGCAAATAATGTTGTCCTCGCCCACCACGCAGGCATGCCCGATCTGCACCAGGCTGTCGACCTTGGCGCCGCGCTTGACCCGCGTCTCGCCGGCCGTAGCGCGATCCACCGAGGTCAGGCTTTGCACCTCCACATCGTCTTCGATCACGGTGATGCCGGACTGCACGATCTTGTAATGCGTGCCGTCCGCCCGCTTGGCGAAGCCGAAGCCGTCTCCGCCCACCACCACGCCATTCTGCAAAATCACGCGGTTCCCGATCTGGCAGAACTCGCGCACCACGGCGTGCGAATGGGCCAGGAAATCGTCGCCGATGCGCGCGCCTTCGTAAACCACCGCGTGCGGATGCAACACGGCATTGCGTCCGATGCGCACGCGCTCGCCCACCACGGCGAACGGCCCAATCGAGGCGCCCTCGCCGATCGCCGCCGTTTCCGCAACGAAAGCCAGCGGATGAATGCCGGGCGCGGGCCGCGGCGGTTGATAGAAAAGCTCCAGCGCGCGCGCGAAATCCAGGTAAGGATTGCCCGACACCAGCCTGGCTAGCCCGGCCGGCCCGCTGATATCCCGCTCCGGTTCGGATACCAGGATGGCGCCCGCCCGCGTGTGCTTGACCTTGTGCGCATACTTGGGGTTCGCCAGAAAGGTCAGTTCGCCGGGACCGGCGTGCTCCATGCCGGCAACTCCCGTGATTTCGATGTCACCGCCGCCGGCTAGCTCGCAATCCAGCCGGGCGGCGATTTCGCGTAGTTTCATGGGCCAAGCTCCAGATTAGCTCAATCTTTACTACTACTAGCCATCAGTGTGGATCTATCAATGTGATGTGGGGCGGGCGTCCACGCCTGCGGCGGGTCTCCAGACCCGCCAGGGGCTTCACTGCGAGATCCTCAGAATCTCGGAGGCGACTTGCTGAAATACGCCGCCCAGATCCGTGGCGGTGGGAGAATAAAAGTACTCTCCGGCGGGCTTGGCGGAGTTGTAGATGGGGCTTCTGGGATCGTTCGAAACACGCTCCATGAAGGTTGCATCGATAGGCTCCGCGGAAGTTCCGCCCAGTCCGATGGCGTAGATGACAAGGACCAGGTTGGCGTCGTTCCGGATGGTGGTGGCCTGGTTGTCGGCGGCATTTACCGATGCGGTCACAATGGCTGTCGGCGGCGGATCCCGCCAACCACCCCATGGCGTTCTGTTGCACGACGCTCTTGATGGATGCGTCCTGCCCCATCCCCGTCATCGTCTGGCTGGCAATGGCGTACCGCACTCCTTCGCGCACGCCAGATCTGGCCATACTTCTAGTTAGTACATCGGCCGGCCGGGCGGAATCGCCTAAGGAAAATCACCTGAAGATGCGGCGAAAATCGCCTTAGCCACAATGTCCGTGGGGCAGACGATCGCATGGTGTCGTCTGCCTCGCTGACGGAACCGCCGTTTCCTGCCGATAAGATTCCTGGGAGTGCATTTTGAATCTGCCGTCGCGCCAATCCGGGCAAGCCGTAGTGGAGGTCACCCTGCTGGTTCCCTGGCTCGTTTTCGCCTTCGTGGCCGCATTTAACTTTGGAATCTTCGCCTACGCGCTGGTCTCCACCCAAAATGCCGCGCGCTCCGCCGCCATGTATGCGTCCCAGTCGCTTACCGTCGCCCAGAGCGGCGCCATCGTGACGCAGGTGTGCACTTATGTATTGGGCGAATTGGGAGATGCGCCGGGAGTCGGCTCCGGCGTCACAACCTGCACCGGCACGCCCGTCACCGTGACGGTGACTGCCAGGACTCCGGGGGCCGGCAACATGAATACGGTGCAGGTCTCGGTCACCTACAATACCATGCAACTGATTCCACTGCCCGGCCTGATGGCCGGCTCTCTATCCATCACCCGCATGGTCGAAATGCCTATTCGAAACTGATATGCGCAAACACCAAGGCGGGAAAGGCAGCGCCATCGTCGAGTTCACGCTGGTGGCCATCCCGCTGATCTTTATCCAGTTCTCGATCGTCGAGATCTGCCGCGGGATGTGGGATTATCACAGCCTGGCCCAATCCGTCAAAGCCGCGTGCCGGAGCGCGGCGACACGCGGCGCTGGCTGCGCCGGAGCGGGCTGCGCGACAACCGTGAGCCAGCTTGCCACCACCATCTCGGCCTACGCGCTGGGCATGCCCGCCTCGGCCCTCAATGTGACCTTGACATCCAACGCGGGCAGCGTGACTTGCAACCCCCTGAACACGTGTGCCGGCAATAACACCGTGTGGCCGCCCGCGGGCGGCAACGCGGCGGGATCGGACATCGTCATCTCCGCATCCTACAACTTCACTTCGATGCTGATGATGTTCGCGCCCGGGACCAGGGGGATGCAGTTTTCCGGGGTGACGTTTACCGCGGAGTCCCGGCAAGTAATCTTGTATTGATATGCGGAAATCGACTGAGTGGCGATGCGGACAAGCGGCCTTGATGATGACGCTGTCTCTGACGGTGATCCTGGGAATGCTGGGTCTGGTGGTGGATTTGGGATGGGCCTATTACCGGCAGCAAGCCGCGCAGGCGGCCGCGGACGCAGCCGCCCTGGCGGCAGTGCGCGCGGCGGTGACTGCCGATCCCAGCGGGCCAACCTGCGCCAACAAGGTGTTTTGCGGCGCGGCCACCAACTGTCCGGCCACCGCCCCCAGTTCGCCCTCCACCAGCTTTGACAATGCCTGCATGCTGGCGTCGGCCAACGGTTTCACCACCTCCGGCATCGACACGGTCAGCGTGCAGGCCGGCATCACCAGCCCGGTGCCCACGGTTTCCGGACCGGCCGCCGCCTATTGGGCCATCGTGCGCGTCCACGAGGCCCTGCCGGCGCTGTTTGGGGCGGCCTTCGCGCGCGGCGGTCTCAGCCCCGGCGCCATCGCCACCGCCGGAGCCATGGGCAGCGCCGGCGCCGGTTCCTGCATCTATATCCTCGATCCCACCGCGTCCGACGCTTTCCAGGCGGGCAATGGCGCGTCGGTCGAGTTGAGTTGCGGCATCTATGTCGATTCCACCGCCTCCGCCTCTAACTCCGCGGCGGCCATGTATGTCACCGGCGGTGCCACTGTCACTGCGCCGGTCATCGACGTGGTCGGCAGTTTCTATAAGGACAACGGCGGCAGCACCAGCGTGGTGCCCTCCACCGGAGCGAGTTCGGCCAACGACCCATTTGCGAATCTGTCGTCGCCCACGCCCGCAGGAAGCTGCCAGTCCGGCAATTTCACCGCATGGCAGGCGACACAATATACGCCCGCGCCCGGTACGTATTGCGGCTTCTCCCTGGGAAACGGCATGGCGCTGCAGATGAGTTCGGGCATCTACATCGTCGACGGAGGCGCCTTCAGCATACAGGGCGGTTCTACGGTCACCGCCACCGGCGGCGTGCTCATTTACCTCACCAACGGGGCTACCGTGAACATCGCCAATGGCTCGAGCGTTACCCTGTCGGCGCAATCGTCGGGTGCCTATCAAGGCGTGCTCTTCTATCAGGACCGCACCATGCTCTCACCCGGAGCCAGCACTTTCGCGGGAGGCGCCACCATGAATCTAACCGGATCGCTGTATCTCCCGCATGGCACACTCACCGTGGACAACGGCTCCGGAACCGCCGGCACTCAGATGGCGATTGTGGCCGACAAGGTCAACTTCCAGGGCGGCGCGCACCTGCTCGCCGACGCCGGCGGCACCCATACTGGGCTCAGCGCGGGCTACACCGTGTCCATGATTCAGTAACGGCCCGTGCCCATTGACCGGGCCACCAAACGTAATCAAGACACGTGGAGCAGTGGGGCGGGCGCCCTCGCCCGCGGACCGGCGCCCTCGCCGGTCCACCGGCCCCAGGCCGGCAGCGGTTCACGTCTTCAACGGAGCGGTTCCCAACCGTGCCAGTTTCCAGGCCACCCTGTACAATAAACGCATGGAAAGCCGGCCCGCCATGGATCGCCGACAATTTCTGGCTGCGCTGGCCGCCCAAGCCGCACCGGACAACCCTAAAGCCGACATAACGTTGCGCATCTCGCCGGTAGAGTTGGAAATCGCTCCGCGACGCACCATTCAGACCACCGGATATAACGGTTCGGCGCCGGGTCCGGTCCTGCGCCTCCGCGAGGGCCGGCCCGTCACGGTGGATGTGCACAATGAAACGCCCCTCCCGGAGATTGTCCATTGGCACGGCCTGTTTGTCCCTTCCGAGGTCGACGGCGCCGAAGAAGAGGGAACGCCCATGGTCCCGCCCCATGGCTCCCGGCGTTACACCTTCGTGCCCCGCCCCTCGGGAACGCGCTGGTATCACACGCACGTCTCCGCCGGCCGGAATCTGAAACGGGCCACCTATACCGGGCAGTTCGGGTTCTTGTATGTCGAGCCAGCCAGCGATCCCGGCCGCTATGACGCGGAAGTCTTCCTGGCGCTGCATGGATGGGAACCCTACCTCGGAACCATGGGCGCGGACGAAGGCACGCTCGATGTGATCTATCAGAGCTTCTCCATTAACAGCCACGCGCTGGGCTACGGCGATCCCATCCGCGTCACGGAGGGCCAGCGGATAATGTTCCGCATCCTGAACGCCAACGCCACCATGCTGCATCGCCTGGCACTCCCCGGCCACAAGTTCGAAGTAGCCGCCCTCGACGGCAACCCCGTGCCCGCTCCCCGCGAAGTGGAGCTGCTCGAGCTCGGCCCGGCCGAGCGAGTCGACGCCATCGTCACCATGCGCCAGCCGGGCGTCTGGATTCTCGGCGAAGTCGACGACCGCGTGCGAAAAGCCGGCTTGGGAGTGGTTGTGGAATACGCCAGCCGCCAAAGTCCAGCGCAGTGGGCCGCGCCCTCCGGCGCCCGCTGGGACTACACCATCTTCGGACGGCAGCCAGACCCGCTTCCGCGGGATGTGGAGGTGGTGCCGTTGGTCTTCCGGCAGAAGTTTGCGGGGAACCGCTGGGTGGATCACTGGACTATCAACGGGAAGTCCTTTCCCAAGACCGACCCGATTCGGGTCCAGGCCAACAGGCGATACCGGCTCCGCTTCGATAACCAAAGCGACGAATCTCATCCGGTGCACCTGCATCGTCACTCCTTCGAGCTGACGCAGTTTGCCGGGACGGCCACCTCCGGAGTCGTCAAGGATGTCGTGATGGTGCCGGCGCGCCGCCAGGTGGAAGTGGATTTCGTCGCGGATAATCCAGGTCCGTCTCTGTTTCACTGCCACATGCAACTGCATATGGATTACGGCTTCATGGCGCTGATCGAGTACGCCGGCACCCCCCCGGCCGCGCCCGCGCGCCACGGTCACCATGGCTAGTACATCGTCCAGTTGCGGCCAAAGCGCCATATCCGCGCTGGTTGACAAGTGACCATGGCGTTTGTGGGGCGGGCAATTCTGCCCTGGGGTCCCCTCTGGGGACGGCTTTTAGCCGGCTTGGCCGCCTGAAAGGCGGCTGCGGCCAAGATTGGCCGCCCCACGGTGCAACCGAACTGCCCCTATTTTATAAGGAACTATCTGTACGATGTGCTAGTCCCCGCCGCCATCCGTCGCAATGCTAAAATGAACTTGCCGTTGGGAGGTCGTCTAACGGTAAGACTGCAGACTCTGGATCTGCGTATCGGGGTTCGAATCCCTGCCTCCCAGCCAACTCCGGCAGTGCGCCCTTGCGCGCGCGCAAACAGCCACTCCGCCTCCCGCTCCCGCGAGTACCATAGTCTGTATGGTGATCGGTGTTCCCCGGGAGAGCTTCCCCGGCGAGCGGCGCGTCGCGCTGGTTCCCGCCGTCATTCCCAGCCTGACGAAAGCCAGCTTCCAAGTCGTCGTCGAGTCTGGCGCCGGGCTGGCCGCCGGGTACCTGGATACCGACTACACCGCCAAAGGCGCCCAACTCGCCCCCGCGCGCGCCGAGGTCTTCCGCCTGGCCGACGTGATCGTCCAGGTGCTATGCTACGGCTCCAACGATCGCACCGGTCAAGCCGATCTGCCGCTGCTCCGCGCCGGCCAGACTCTGGTCGGCTTCGTCCGGCCTCTCGGGCAACTCGAGACCATCCAGCAACTCGCGGCCACCGGCGTCACCGCGTTTTCCATCGAGCTGATGCCGCGCATCACGCGCGCGCAAAGCATGGATGCGCTCTCGTCCATGGCCACCATCTGCGGCTACAAGGCCGTGTTGCTGGCCGCCGACCGGCTTCCCCGGATGTTTCCCATGTTGACCACCGCCGCGGGCACCATTACGCCGGCGCGCGTCTTCGTCATCGGCGCGGGTGTAGCCGGACTGCAGGCTATCGCCACCGCCCGCCGCCTCGGCGCAGTGGCCTCCGCTTACGATATGCGGCCCGCCGCCAGGGAACAGGTGTTGAGCGTAGGCGGCCGCTTCGTCGAGCTCCCCATCCAGGTGGCCGACGCACAAGACGCGCGCGGCTATGCCAAGGCGCAGGACGACACCTTTTACAAGCGGCAGGCGGAGTTGCTAGGCGATCAAGTCGCCCAAAGCGATGTGGTCATCGCCGCCGCCGTGGTGCCCGGCAAGAAGTCGCCCGTGCTGGTCACGCGCGACATGCTCCACCGCATGGCGCCCGGCTCGGTGGTGGTGGATCTGGCTGCCGAGCGCGGCGGCAATTGCGAAGTCACCCGCGCCGGCGAAGTGGTCGAAGAACAGGGCGTCGCGGTGCTCGGATCCATCAATCTGGCCAGCACGGTTCCCTATCACGCCAGCCAACTCTACGCGCGCAACGTCACCGCGTTTTTATTGCACTTGTTCCGGGAGGGCAAGCTCCACACCGATGCGGACGACGAAATCACCCGCGAAACCCTGGTGACCGAGGGCGGCAAAATAGTCAACCCGCGTCTGCGCGAATTCTTTGCATTGGAGGGCGGGCTTTAGCCCGCGCGGGGCTTAAGCCCCGCCGAGGTTGTTCCGCCGAGGACATAAATTTGACAGATATCATCGCAAGCCTCTATATATTCATCCTGGCGGCCTTCGTCGGATTCGAGGTCATCCGCCGCGTCTCGCCCCTGCTGCACACGCCCCTCATGTCGCTCACCAACGCCCTAGACGCCATCGCCGTGGTGGGCGCCATCATCCTCGCGGGCGAACACAAAAGCGGCCTCGCCACGATCCTCGGTTCCATTGCCATCGTGGCCGCTACCAGCAACCTCGTCGGCGGCT
>Ga0187847_10002235_pt1 | contig 15859 bp, 13 predicted proteins | sample June2016WEW_4_10_FD_132458 | JGI IMG/M metagenome (GOLD analysis project Ga0187847, IMG submission 132458) | Peatland microbial communities from SPRUCE experiment site at the Marcell Experimental Forest, Minnesota, USA - June2016WEW_4_10 | ecosystem: Environmental > Terrestrial > Soil >...
GATCTTACGCATGCGCTGGGCCGCCGGGCGCGGCTGCAGATGGAGGGCCAGGAGACGGAGCTCGACAAGAGCCTGCTCGAAGCCATCAAAGATCCGCTCACGCATGCAGTGCGCAACTCGCTCGATCACGGCATTGAACCACCCGACGTGCGCGAGGCAGCGGGCAAGGACCCCGAGGGCACGCTCACATTGCGCGCCGTCCAGGAGGGCAGTCACGTACTCGTCGAGGTTTCTGACGACGGCGCCGGCATCTCGCCCGAGAAGATTCGCAACAAGGCCATCGAGCGCGGCCTCTTGACGCCGGAGCGCGCCGCACAACTCGGCGAGCGCGACCTGCTGCAGTTGATCTTTCTACCTGGTTTCTCCACCGCCGCCCAGGTGACCAACGTGAGCGGGCGCGGCGTGGGCATGGACGTGGTGCGCACCAACGTAGAGAAGATCGGCGGCAAAGTCGAGATCGACTCGCGCGTGGGCAAGGGCACCACGTTGCGCATGCGCATTCCCCTCACTCTGGCCATTATTCCCGCGCTCATCGTGCGCAGTATCAACCAGAGTTTTGCGCTGCCCCAGGGCGCACTCTCCGAACTGGTGCACATTCCTCCCGATCAGGCCGCCACGGCCATCGAATGGATCGAAGGCGCGCCGCTCTACCGGCTGCGCGGCCACTTGCTTCCGCTGGTTTTTCTTGACCGGCTGCTGATGCCGGGCCGTGAGTGCAAGCTCGCCAGCGACCGCGACAACTTTATCTGTGTGCTCGACGCCGACGGACGCCGTTTCGGCCTGATCGTCGACTCGCTTGCCGATCCCGAAGAGATTGTGGTCAAGCCGCTAAGCTCGGTGCTGAAGGATATCGGTTTGTTCTCCGGGGCCACGGTGCTGGGCAATGCCGATCTGGCCCTGATTCTCGATCCCGGATCGATCGCCATCCAGACTGGCGTAACCATCAGCAGCGAAGAAGCCCAAGCTGTGGAAGGCGAGAGCGAAGCCGAAGCCGCGCGCATGCGCTATCTGCTGGTGGAAGTAGCGGGCCGCCAGGCCGCAGTGCCGCTGGCCGACGTGCTGCGCATCGAACAGCTTCCGTTCTCGCGGATCGAATACATCGGCTACAGGCCGGTGCTCAACTTTGAAGGCCAATTGTTGCCGGTCGAGGACTCGGGCGGCATCCTGGCCGCGGCCGCGGGCAATCCCGAGATGCAGATTGTGGTGGTGGTCTGCTCCGACGGCGACCGCCACGTGGGCATCGCGGTTTCGCACGTGCTCGACGTAACCTCCGGAGCCAATCTCTTCGAGGCCGGCACGGGAGCGCGCACCGAGGGCGTGACACTTTTGAAGGATCGCGTCACCAGCGTGGTGAATTTGGGCGGCGTGCCGCCGCTGCCCGCAACGGAAAGCGCGCCCGAAGGCTGGCAACCGACTGCGGAGGCATTGGCATGAGTACGAGTGGAATCGCATTGCAACGCAAGCAGAAGAACGAGGCGCTGGTGGAAGTTTGCTCGGTGCGCGTCGGCACCACGCTCTTCGGCTTACCCATCCAGCACATTCTTGAAATTGTGGGCTCGACCCGTCCGCAGCCCATCCCGCTGGCCCCGGGTTTTGTGGGCGGCCTGATCCATTATCGCGGCGACGTGCTCACCACCGTCAGCCTGCGCTATCTGCTCGAGCTTCCGCCCCGCGAGGGTCGACAGGACATTCTGGTGCTGGAGAGCGCGGGAGCCTGTTTCGGGCTGCTGGTGGATTCGGTGGGCGAAGTTCTCACGGTTTCGGCGGTCGACTACGAACCCAACCCTTCGATTCTCGACGAGCGCCGCAGAGCGTTGCTGGCCGGCGCTTACAAGCTCAAAGACAGCCTGCTCGTCATGCTCGATCCCGAGCGGCTGGACCCGGCGCATTTGGGAGCGGTAAAGGCGGCTTAAAAACTGCCAGAGGCATTTGAACCAGGAGGAACACATCATGCGAGCACTGATCGTCGACGACTCGCGCTTCGTAAGAGGCTACCTGCGTGGCATGCTTGAGGAGCGCGGCATTGCCTGCGAGGAAGCCGCCGATGGCCGCCAGGGCATGGAGTTGCTGCACGGCGGCTTGATCTTCGACCTTGCGCTGATTGATTGGAACATGCCGGTGATGAACGGCCTGGAGATGCTTCAACTGCTGCGCGCCGAGGGATACAGCGACGTGAAGGTGATGATGGTGACCACCGAGGCCGAGAACGAATACATTGTGCGTGCCCTCGAAGCCGGCGCCGACGAGTATCTGATGAAGCCGTTTGACGACGAAGCCCTGAACGAAAAGCTAGCAATGCTCGGCCTTGTCGAAGCCTGAATTTTGTCGAGGGTTGAATTCTGTCGAGGGTTGAGTTTTGACGAGGCTTAGATTTTGACGAGGCATGAATGATGACGAGGCCTAAGTTATGACGGCGAGAAGCCGCATCCGGGTTCTTATCGTGGACGACTCCGCCGTGATGCGGAGCCTGCTGCGCTCTGTCATCCTCTCCGACCCCGGCCTTGACGTGGCCGGGACCGCAGCCGATGGCGCTACGGCCCTGGAGTGCGTCCGCCTCAATGCTCCCGACCTGATTCTGCTCGATGTGGAGATGCCGGTGATGGACGGCCTGGTGACGCTGCGCGAGTTGCGCGCGCGCCGCCACACCATGCCGGTGATCATGTGCAGCTCGCTCACCCAGCACGGCGCCACAGTCACCATCGAGGCTCTGGCTAGCGGGGCCAGCGACTACGTCGCCAAGCCCACCGGCCAGAGCGGGCGCGAAGCTGCCATCCGGACGCTGGCCCAGGAGCTGCTTCCCAAGATTCACGCACTCACTGGCCGCCTGCATGCGCGCCCCGCAACTCCCGCCGCGCCACGCACTCTTCTGCCCATGCCTCCGCCGCAGCCGCTGGCTCCGCATGTGCTGGCAAAGCCCCTGGTGCTGGCCATCGGTGTCTCCACGGGCGGCCCAGCGGCGCTCGACATTCTTCTTCCGGCGCTTCCTCAAGGTTTTCCGGTTCCGGTTCTCATCGTGCAGCACATGCCCGAAATGTTTACGCGTCTGCTCGCCGAGCGTCTCAGCCGCCGTTGCTCATTGCACGTTTGCGAAGCCGCCGAAGGTATGCTCGCAACTACCGGCTCGATCTACATCGCGCGCGGCAACTGGCACATGGAAGCGCTCGCCGCGGCGCGCCCCGGCGCTCCAGCCACGATCCACCTCACGCAGGATCCACCGGAGAACCATTGCCGGCCCGCCGTCGACACGCTCTTCCGCTCCGCGGCGCGCGTTTACCACTCCGGCGTGCTCGCGGTGGTGCTTACCGGCATGGGTTACGACGGCCTTGCCGGCGCCCGCATCATCCGCGAACAGGGCGGCTCCGTTCTTGCGCAGGATCAAGCCACCAGCACGGTGTGGGGCATGCCAGGCGCCGTAGCCCAAGCCGGGCTGGCGTACAAAGTGCTTCCTCTTGCCGCCATGGCGCCCGAAATCCTGCGCGTTGCCAGCCTCCCGTCAGCGTTGCCGGCGGAACTTCGCAGCCTTGCACGGATGGTGGGTTAGCCATGGAACAAACCGTATCTGTCGACTACGGCTACCTCCGTCAGATCGTCTTCGACGTGTCGCAAAACGTCCTCGACGCCTCGCGCGACTACCTCTTCGACACGCGTCTCACCAAGCTTCTGCGCAATCAGGGCATGACCCACCTGGACGAACTGGTGCGCTTGCTGCGCGCACGCAAGGACACCTCGCTGCAGCGCGAGGTCGCCGAAGCCATGACCATCAACGAGACCAGCTTCTTCCGCGATCTGCGCCCCTTCGACCTGTTGCGCCAGGAGTTGCTTCCCAAGATCATCGAGGCCCGTCGCTTTCATCGCACGCTCCGCCTGTGGAGCGCCGCCTGCGCCACTGGTCAGGAGGCCCACAGCCTGGCCATGATGCTGCTGGAGCATTTTCCCATGCTGGTCGGCTGGAACATCGTTATCGAAGGCACCGATATCTGCCACGAGGTGGTGCAGCGCGCCCAGGCCGGCCGCTATCACCGCATTGAAATCAACCGCGGGCTGCCCGCGCGCTACATCGTCCGCTACTTCGACCATATTGGCGAAGACTGGACCGTGAAGCCCGAAGTTCGCAAACTCTCGAACTTCCGCCAAGCCAATCTCTGCGGCCCAACTCTGCCGTTCAGCCGCTCCACCGACTGCTTCGATGTAATTTTTCTACGCAACGTCATGCTCTATTTCGATCTACCCACACGCCGTGCACTGCTATCCGGCGTGCACCACCTTCTTAGTCCAGACGGCGTTCTTTTCCTCGGCTCCAGCGAGCAACCCGCCGATCTTTCTCTCTGGACGCCCGTCCTCGCCGGCGGAACCTGCTACTTCCGCCCCCGTATCCCCAGCTAAAAGCAGCCACCGGCAGACAGCGAATGGAAGTGGTTGCTCTCACGCCAATCCACGCCAGAAAAGCACGCACTTAATACTGTGGCTTTCTTGAGATCTGTCCCCCGTGGCTACTTGTGCGTCCAGCCGTTCTGAAACCACCAGGAAGACGGCGTGCAGTCATAATGAAGGTCGTTGAACGTGAACCGCACCGGCCGAAAATCAGAGTACGTGTAATAACCGTGCAGCCCAAGGGACGCCCTCGGCAGCCACGCTCCAACACGCACCAGCGATACCAGCACTGCCGACACGATGAGTGCGAGGGTAAGGCCAGTTAGACCCAGGCCAATTCGGATGCCAGCTCGCCTCTCAGGCAATCGTCGCAGCAACAGCCTCGTGAGTGGCCAGGCAAGCGTCGTCAGGACCAGAACGTTCAATACGTACAACAAAGGGACGAAGTAATACTCAGCGGACGAAACACCGGAAAATTGCATATACGGCAGGGGCATACCGAAAACGGCCGAAGCAGGTCCATCTGCCTGAGACGAACAGTACGGGTACGACCATTCGATCGTGTAGCGCGACTGAAAGCACATGACGATCCCGAGCGCCAGAAGAAATGCCGCCCAGCGATTCAGAAATTCCGAAACCGTTTTCAAATCCTTACCGGCCTCCATTCTATTCAGGTGGTTCGAGCAGACACCTCCATAGTATCTCGTCGCAATTCGTCGAGATTGCAGTTCCGCCGACTCGCTAACTCACAGCTCCATTCGTTTTTCCGCGCAGCTGCCGCCAGGACACGTCCCGTTGCAACTCCAAAAGAACCTGTACGCTGGCCGTCCTGTTCGGCGATGATGGTAGGAACGACCGCCTACAGCCTTTTGCCATGGGAATTGCGCAGCCTGAAAGCCGCGCATTATCGAACGCAACACGCAAGCGGAGAAAAGAAGCGATATGAATTATCTGGAACGGTTCAAAGTTGCGCCGGGATCCAAAGTAAAACTCAAAAAGCTGGACCCCGACTTCAAGGACGCTCACAAAAGTCACAAGTCAGCAGCTGAGGAGATCGCCTATTATCAGCAGAAACTCCGCGAGCTTCAGGATCTGCTTTACGCGGAGCACGGCCATTCCCTCCTCATCTGCCTGCAGGCCATGGACACCGGCGGCAAAGATGGCGTGATTAACCACGTGCTGGGCGCCATGAACCCGCAGGGTTGCCGCGTGGCCGCATTCAAGCAACCCTCCGCGGAGGAGGCTGCCCACGACTTTCTATGGCGCGCGCACAAGGCCGCGCCTGCCCGCGGCGAAGTGGTCATCTTCAATCGCTCGCATTACGAGGATGTTCTGGTGGTCCGCGTACACAACCTGGTGCCGAAGGCGGTTTGGTCGCGCCGCTACGATGAGATCAACGACTTCGAACAGAACCTGACCGCGAACGGCACGCAGATTCTCAAGTTCTATCTGCACATCTCCAAAGAGGAGCAACTGAAGCGCTTCAAGGAGCGGCTCGACGACCCCAGCAAGCACTGGAAGATCAGCGAGGCCGACTACAAGGAGCGCGGCTTCTGGGACGATTACGTCGCCGGCTATGAAGAAGCGCTCTCCCGTTGCAGCACCAAACATGCGCCGTGGTTCATCGTTCCCGCCAACCACAAATGGTTTCGCAACCTGGCCATCGCGCGCATCGTCGTGGAGCATCTGGAATCGCTGAAGTTGCAATATCCCAAACCGTCAGTGGATCTGAAGCGCATCCGCCGCGACTACCACGCTGCGGAAAAAGACAAATAGTATCTGGAGTTAAGCTCCCTGTTCGCTTCGGCCGTCCACTCTTGCCATCTGGTCCCGAGGAAATGCCCGACGAACGAATTCACACCTGCGCCAGCGCGGACGGCCTGGAGCTAGCCAAAGGCGTGCGGGACTGATATACAACCGGTAACTTCCGGAGTGTCGGTAACTCAGGCCGTACGCTGATTGATTGGCCGGTGGAGTCTATTCCAAGCGAGGCGCACGCTCCCGATAGCCAGCATTCCCAAGCCCGCGCAGAACACGACGCAGCTTAGCGTAAATGCAGTTGCACCGAACCAGCCGCCGTGAACCATTGGAAAACTGCAGATCGACAATCCCGCACCGACGCTGAGGGTCCATATTCCAACCTTGCAGGTGGTTCTACTCCTCAACGAAATTGCCAGTCCTGCGCATCCGGCTATTCCAAACTTCGCAGCTAAGAAGAACATTGACCAGAAGTGTTCATGAAAAGATGCGCCAGCCGCTTGCGTGCAACATTCATAGCTGAAAGTGTTGTCTCCGTCGAGATGGTTGGACCATGCCAAGGTACGAAGCAGGGAAAACACACTGCCAGAAATTACGAGTATTGAAACCCACATCAGGATGCGGCGAACCATTTGCATGCAATCACCCTAAATCAAGACTCCCGAAATCGAGCAATCATCGGACTTGATTGATCGTTTCACGACGCGAAGAACTTCTTTTGCTGCTAGAAACGGGCACTTTTTAGCTTATGCGGGAGGATTGTCGCCACCTCGGAAGTTATGTTCTGGTAAACACCTGCGAGTCCAGTTTACTTACCGTCTAGCAGCCGCTCAACCTCATCGTGCAGCCGCGCGGTAATAGCGGCTTCGCTTTCTTCCGGCCCAAAATAGATGGCCTCGCCCACGCGCACTTCGAGTTGCCCCGAACGGAACCAGCGGCGCTTTCCCGTCTTCATCTCACTCAGGCCGCGGATGGCCGTTGGCACCACGGGCACACCGCTCTGCTTGGCCAGCAGCCCGATGCCGGGACGGAAGCTGGCCAGTCGCCCTTCAGAGCGTGCGCCCTCAGGAAAGACCATCACGCTGTAGCCGCGATCCATAGCCTTACCCGCATGAGCAAAGCTCAACTGGAAATCACGCTGCCGCGGCAACGGAAAGACGTTATAAAACGCGGTCACCAGCAAATAGGCTGGGAGCCCCAGCAGATAGACGCCCTTATGTTCCGGCGGCCACTTGGGATTGCGCCAATGCCGGTAGTCGTTAAGCATATCGCCCGCCATGGCCACGGCAATGCGGCGGCGCAATGGGCCGGCAAGCCCGTATTGGATGAGTGGACCGTCGTAGGCAGTCACGTGATTGCCCACAATAAGCAGAGGACCCGGCGGCAGCGGCTTCGCGGGGCCAACCACGCGTGGCGCAGCCAAGAACCAGGTGAGCGGGCGCTGAATAACTTCAAGGAACGCCACGCGCAGCCACTGGAAAGGCGCCCACCACGGCCACTCGGGGTAAACATAGCGAACGCGCGGCGCAGCAGGAATCCCTGTTCCCAGCTCTCTAATCCCTGGTTTATGCTCTCCGGTCTCGAGTTCCTGAGTCCCTAAGTCCCCGTCTTTTACTCCCTCGCTCCCTTGGTCCCGAGTCCCGAGTCCCTTAGTCCCTAAGTCTCCGTCTTTTGCACCTTCGGCACCACCCACCAACCTGCGCAACTCTCCAAGCGTCCGCACCTCTTCAAGCAGCCCGTTGCCTTCGACAATCCCCAGCCGCTCCTCGATGGCCGCGGAAAGCTGCACGCGTCCCAGGCTGTCGAGGTGCAGATCTTCGGTCAAGCGCAATTCGTCACCGACGCCGAGGTGGGTCTCCGAGGTGATCTGCGAAATAAGCGCGAGCAGCCAGTCGGACGAGGGCCCAAAGGCGTCATCCTCCGCGCGTGGAGTTCCATTGCTGGTGGTGGCCGCCGCAGCCTGGATGCGTGCCAGCCACGCCGCCACGGGTTTACGGCGCACCTTACCGGTCGAGGTGCGCGGCAAATCGGGCTCCGGCCATAAAACCCAGCGGCTGATGCGCTGAAAGTCGGCGAGCTTGGTGTTGGCCCGCGCGATGGCCGCTGCCGCCTGTTCTCCTGAGCCGCGGCAGGCCAGCACCGCGCATGGTTCTGGGCCGGTGGGCGTCTCCATGGCAACCACGGCGCAAGCCGCGATCTCCGGCTGTTCCTCGATGGCCGCTTCAATGTCCTCGGGGTGAATGTTGAGCCCTGCCGCGGTAACGATCACCTCGCTCTTGCGGCCCAAAAACTTGAGTTCGCCCGATGCCTGCCGCTCCGCAATGTCCCCCGTGGCCAGCCACTCGTCCTCGCGCGGGTGCAATTCGCCGGCAGCCCAAGTCGCGCCGGAGATCATGGCGCCGCGGACCAGCACCTCGCCATCAGGCCCGAGCTTGACCTCGCGTCCGGCAAGCGGTTTACCAATTGTCCCTTTGGCCACGTGGAAGGGATGGTTCAGCGTGATCAGCGCAGTGGTTTCCGTCATGCCGTAACCCTGCACAAGCACGAATCCGAGCGTGCTCCAGAATTGCTCGAGGGGTCCCGGCAAGGCGCCGCCGCCGGAAACAAAGGCCCAGAACTTCAGGCCGAATTCCCAATGCACGGCGCGGAAGCGCCACCAGCGCAGCCACGGGTTAAGTTTTTGCGAGCGGGCGATGCGTTTGGTGAGGCCGGGATGAGCCGCTTCCAAATGCGCCTTCAGAAGAGCCAGCACGCGGGGCACGGCGGCCAGAACCGAGATGCGCTCGCTGCGGATCAGCTTGACGATGTGCGGTGCAGCCAGCCGGTTCTCGAAATGCGCCTCCGCCTTGAAGATTAGCGGGATCCACAGCCCCATGGTCTGGCCGAAGACGTGGCTCAAAGGCAGCGTGTGCAGAATGCGCAGCGGATGAATCAGCCGCTCATAGCGCATGTAGGGCTGTGCGCCGTCTTCAATGGGACCCACGCTTGCCAGCACGTTGCCGTGCGTGATCACCACGCCCTTGGGTTCGCCCGTAGTTCCGGAGGTAAACAGAATCTGTAACGGCGTTTCGTGCTTCAGGCCCGAAACCGCGCCCATCTCAGCGTCGGGGAGACGGTCGAGCCAGCCTTCAAAAGCGAGCGTGGGGATTTCAGGCTGCGCGGCGGCCAGTTTACTGAGAAGCAGCACGTCGCCGACGGCGAGCTTGGGATGCACATCGGCCGCCACGCGCGCGGCAAAATCGGCGGATCCTGCGGCGTCGAGCGGAACGGCCAGCACCCCGCGCAGCAGGCAGCCGTGAAATGCGGCGATCCACTCCGCGCTATTTTCAGCCCACAGTAGCACACGATCGCCCTGTCCGATATTTTGCGCGGCCAAAAACGCGGCAAAGCGGCAGGCAAGGCGCGCCAAATCGCCATACGCGGTCGCGTGACGCCGGTTGCCGCGGTAGTGCACCACCGCAATCTCACGGTCGAAGCGCCGAAAGTCGTCGATCAGTGTGGCGAGGTGTTCGCGCATGAATTTTTCCGGCAAGATCATGGTACGCGATGGGGCGGCGTGCTTTGTGCTTCGCGTCCGTCGTACACTGGATTGACCAGGATTTCCCCCATGAAAAAACTCGCCATCGGCGTTTACGTTCTCGTCACTCTGGCATTGCTCGCCTGGGGTTACTATCAGGCGATTTACGTCGCGCCCAACGATGCCATGCAGGGCGAAATTTTTCGCATCATCTACTACCACGTGCCGTCGTGGGCGATCGCCTTCGTTGCGCTATCTGTTTCCCTGGCTGGCTCGATCGGGTATCTGGCCTGCCGGAGAAATCAACTGGACTGGGCGCAGATGGCCGACGCGTGGGCGGTGGCGGGCGCCGAGGTTGGAGTGGTCTTCCTGACTGTGGGCCTGACGACGGGACCATTGTGGGGCCGGCGCGCATGGGGCATCTGGTGGACTTGGGATGCGCGGCTAACAACATCGCTTGTCCTCTGGCTGATTTATGTAAGCTATCTGCTTCTGCGCCGCTTTGCCGCGGGACCGCAGATGCAGACCCTGGCCGCCGTACTGAATATCTTCGGCGCGCTCGATACCCCAATCGTTTACATGTCCAATCGCTGGTGGCGTACGCAACATCCCGCGCCGGTTTTTGGCGGGGCAGAGGGCTCGGGCATGGACCCATCGATGGTGGGCGCGCTCATGTGGAACATGCTGGCGTGGTTTCTCTGGGGAGTGCTCATCCTGGCGCTGCGCTACCGCGTGGAGCGGCAACAACAAAAGATAGCCGCCGCCGAAGCCCACGCGGCGCTCAACGCGTAACCGAGCAGAAATCCAGTCCAAAATGAGAGGCAATATGGACCAGGCAGCGATTCTCGACCATCAATTTCGTGTGGCAGCCTACGTCATCACCTGGGTAATCCAACTGGGCTACTTGGCATGGCTGGGCATGAAATGGCGGGCGCAGAAAAAAGACGCCGAGCGCCGCCGCATTGGGTGATCCGCGCAAATCCTCCGCCCACTAAGGCCATAGTACTTTCGGAACCTCATCTCGACTGTAGCTATTGGATTTTTCTAGTTACCTGACGATGAATCCTGTGTGAGCCGGATCGGGTACGCGGTTCCAAGGAGCCTGACGATGCACGAATTCTTCATCGTTTTTGCCTTTGTTGCTATGGTGATTGCACCTGCCGTAGCTGCCGCGGTCTGCACCGATCCGACGAGCGACTCCAACTAGATCGGAGCCGCGCCCACGCAAGCTACGCCATCCCTGGATCTGCGTTGGCATGGCGTGGTGCTTGTCTGCGTGCGGAACTCCGTAACCACCGAGGCGCCGGTTTGCAAACTGCAAATTGGGCGCCTCGTTGCGTTTACCGAAAATTGCCCTCCCTTTCCTCCAGCCGGTACACTGAGTGATCGAGGGCATGTCATGTTGGTAGTCATGAAAGCGCAGGCCACGCCGGAGGAGATTCGGGCGGTCTGCGACCATATCGAGCAATTGGGTTTCCGTCCCCATCCTCTGCCCGGCGCGCAACGCACAGCCATCGGCATCACCGGCAATCAGGGCGAGGTGGACCGCGGAAACCTCGAATCCCTTTCCGGCGTCGCGGAAGTCATCCGCGTTTCGAAAGCCTATAAACTCGCCAGCCGCGATGTGAAAGAAGAAGACACCGTGGTGCGCTTCGCGAACGGCGCAACCATCGGCGGCCGCGACGTGGCCGTAATCGCTGGGCCTTGCTCGATAGAAAGCAGCGAACAGGCCTTTGCCATTGCCGAGCAGGTAGCTGCGGCCGGCGCGCAGTTCTTCCGCGGCGGAGCCTACAAGCCGCGCACTTCGCCTTACGCCTTTCAGGGCCTCGGCCTTGAAGCCCTGAAGATCATGTCCGAAATCAGGGAAAAATTCGGCATGCGCATCGTCACAGAGGCGCTCGATGCCGAATCGCTCGACCTCGTCGCCGAGTGGGCCGACGTCATCCAGATTGGCGCGCGCAACATGCAGAACTTCTCCCTGCTCAAGAAGGCAGGCCGCATGCGCAAGCCAGTGCTCGTCAAGCGCGGTCTCAGCGCCACGCTCGAAGAGTTCCTCATGGCCGCCGAGTACGTGATGAGCGAGGGCAATTACGAAGTAATTTTGTGCGAACGCGGCCTGCGCACCTTCTCTGACCACGCCCGCAACACCCTCGACCTCAGCATCGTGCCCGCCCTGCAGCACGTCAGCCACCTGCCCATCCTCGTCGATCCAAGCCACGGCACCGGCCGCCGCGACAGTGTGCTGCCCATGGCGCGAGCCGGCATCGCCGCGGGCGCCGATGGCCTCATCGTCGAAGTGCACAACCATCCCGAGACCGCGCTCTCTGACGGCCCACAGTCGCTCTACCCCGAACAGTTTGCCGCCATGATGCACGAGATCGAGCAGATTGCTCCCATCGTAGGCCGCACTCTGCCGCGAGGCGTCGCAGTGCCTCGTGAAAGGGCACGACTTTAGTCGTGCCGCAATCACCCAGCAAAATCCTTGGGCTTTAGCCCCTGTCGGATCTCAACCGAAGCCCGATGAACCATTTCCGAAACATGTTTTAATGGTCAGTGGACAGCAAACAGTGAACAGTACGCGTGAATTGAGAATCTGGCAGCCGGCTCAACTTTCCGCCGTACTGCTTGTCCTCGCTCTCACCGGCTGCCGCCCCCACGATTTTCCGCAGTACCCGCCCAACTATCGCGAATACGCCTATGTGACCAACGGTGGCAGCGACACCGTAACTGTGCTGGACGTAGTGAACGTACGAGTCGACCGCGAGCTTGCCGTCGGGCAGCATCCAGTGGCCCTGGCCGCAAGCCCCACGCGCAATGAAATCTATGTGGTGAACGCGGGCGCCACGGGCGCGAACGGCTCGATTTCCGTGATCGATGCCGAGCACAACACGGTCGTGGCAACCATCGCCGTGCAGAAGCAGCCGCTGTCGATTGACGTCGACTCTGACGGTGCGCGTGCCTATGTGGCCAACTCCGGATCGAACTCTATTTCCGTCATCGATCTCAAGGCGCGGCGCGAAATTGCCCAATTTGGCGCGGGCGGAGGACCGATGGCGGCACGACTGGCGCCGGATGGCCACACCCTTGTCGTGGCCAACCAGCAGGGAAACTCCGTGACGCTGATGGACCCCGTGAGCGGCCGCGTGCGCTCTGTCTTCGAAGGCTGCCCCGCAGCGGCCAGCCCCATGATTCTGACGGATTCAAGCAAAGCATTCGTCGCCTGCTCAGCGGGTCATCAGGTCATGGTCATTGCTTTGGCGAACTCCACCGCTCGTCCCAGGCAACCCGAGCAACAGGCGGATCAACTCGAAGCGCTGATGGATGTGGGCCGCGGACCTGTCGACCTGGCGCTCAAGCCTGACGGCGGCGAGATCTTCGTTTCGAATTCGCTTTCCGATTCGGTGAGCGAGATCTACAACTCCACCGACGAAGTCGGCGACACCTACATGATCGGCGCCGATCCCGTCTGCGGTCTGGTTTCGCGCGACAATGCTTTGCTCTACGTAGCCAACCAGCGCTCGCAAGAAGTGACTGTCTATTCCATCCAAGACGGCAAGCGAGCGGGCGCGATCCACGTGGGCGACGGACCGGCCGCAATGGCCTTCTCCGCTGCCAGCCATTTGCTGTTCGTGGTGGACCGAGGTTCTGGCGATGTAGCCGTAGTTCGCACCGCAACCCAGTCGCTCTTCACCCTGCTCCCCGCAGGCCGCGACCCCAACGCCATCGTTGACAAGGCGTTCAAGGTGCAGTGAGGGCTTGTTACTAACGACTCGGCAAATCAGTGATCCCGTGCGAGGTTGAGGCTTGTGATCATCCGGCTGTGCCTCCACAGTTTCACAGTTTCTGTGTCGATGCGTGGAATTGTATACAAGTTATTTATTATGTGTATCTTATGTGCATCACAGTCTCACAGTCCGTTTTGGGGGATTTATATAGGGGGTGGGTACTGGGTAGGGCGCCCGCTTCCAGCTTCTCGCTCATACCACGGGTTGGGGTGGCAGGGGATGGCGGCGGAGGCGAGGGGTGGGGGTGGGGGTGGGTACGGACCGGCCGCATGTTTGACCGACTGCACCGGGCCGACACTCACACTCGCCCTGATCTCTGGTTTCATTGTGCGCCGGAAGGGGGAAATTTCCGGCAAGGCAGGAGGCGGCAGAACTGGCTGAATTTGCGGGGCTAGCGGGACCGCTGGCGGCGTGGGGACTCGACGGGAACGGGGACTGAGGGAGTGAGGAACTAAAAGGCAGTGGACAGCGAACAGGTAACTACCCCGTAGCCCGGTAGATCTGGTTCCCTGGTCCCCGAATTGGGAACCGCTTGCCGTCGTGAGTTTGCCTTCCAGGGACTCGTGCCACCCGCCGGTGGATCGTGAACCGTGGCTCGCGAATCGTAGTCCCGCGTGGAACGCTCCTCTAAACGTTCTTCAATTGAATGGCCAGTTATGAAAATGTCAGCGCCTTGTAATTTCGTTCGTATGTGACCAAACGATGACTTTCTAAGCTCATGCTGCGGTGTCCAATGTGTCATGGGCCAAGGAGGCCAAATATGCTCGCACTTCCCCCCCAAGCAAGAAAGTTGTATCTCCTCGTCTTGGTTGCAGCTTTGACCGTAACCGCGCACGCCAACATTCTCGCCACCGCCACCTACACCGATACCCAGGTTTCCCCGGGCGTCTACGACTACTCCCTTACCCTCAACAACACCGGCACCACCACCATCGGAACATTTTGGTTCAGTTGGGTACCGGGAGCCGGATTCCTGTCCGCAACTCCGACCGATATAACTTCACCCACTGGCTGGACGGATAATGTGACCAACGCCGGCAAGGCCATCCAATGGGTAAGCACGACCAACCTTCTCGACCCCGGGCTGACGCTAACCGGCTTCAGCTTTGAAAGCACCGAAACCCCTACAGAATTGCTGGGACTTGTCCCGTCTGGCACCGGGGCTGGCGACCCCATAACCACGTCCTTCGTTTACATCGCCGCGCCCTTGGCGGATCCCGGCGATCAGCTCGTTGCGGCCGCAACCCCCGAACCCGGCACCATGCTCCTGACCCTTACAGGTTTGGGCCTGGCCGCCTTATCCTTCAAATCCCGCATGCTGCGCCAAAACTGAAACCGGCGCTTGCGCAATCGCTCAACAAAGAGCCGGGTCCCTGGTTTCGATCTTGGGGACCAGGGCCCCGGCCTCAATCCATCCAGAAGATTGTGCGTTCCCATTGCTGTTAGCGTTCGTGGTTTCCGGGTCCCAGAATAGGGAACTCCTTGCCGTGGAGAGTTTGCCTTCCCAGAGAGTCGTGCCACCCGCCGGTGGGTCGTAAATCGCGGCTCGCGAATCGTAGTCCAGCGTGGAACGCTCCTCTAAACGTTCTTCAATTGAATGGCCGATTATGTAAATGTCAGCGCTTTGTAATTTCGTTCTCCTCTGCCGAAACGGGGAGCTCCTAAGCTCATTCTGTGGTGTCCAATGTGTCATGGGCCAAGGAGGCCAAATATGCTAGCTCATTCCCCCCACGCACGAAAGTTGTCTCTCTTCGTCTTGGTGGCTGCTTTTGCGGTAACCGCGCATGCCGACATTCTCGCCACCGCCACCTACACAGATACCCAGGTTTCCCCGGGCGTCTTCGACTACAACATCACCCTAAACGACACTGGCACCACGACCATCGGAACCTTCTGGTTCAGTTGGATACCTGGCACTGGATTCCTGTCCGCAGTTCCGACAGATTTAACTTCACCTAGTGGCTGGACGGAGTCGCTAAAGCCGGGCACCGCCGGCAAGGTCGGCATCCAATGGGTAACCACGACCGACCTTCTCGACCCCGGAGACTCGCTGACCGGCTTCAGCTTTGAAAGCACCGAAACTCCCGCACAATTGCTGCTCGGCTTCACTGGGACTCCCGGGAATGGTGACCCTGTGACCACGTCGACCGTGTACGCCGGGGCGCCCCAGGTGGGCACCGCCGATACGTTCGTTGCGGCCGCAACCCCTGAACCCGGCACCATGCTCCTGACCCTTACCGGTTTGGGCCTGGCTGTCTTATCCCTCAAATCCCGCCTGCTGCGCCAAAGCTGAAACCGGCGCTCGCTCACCCGAGAGTCGGGTCCTTGGTTTCGCTTTTGGGGATCAGGGATCCGCTCTCAATACCTCCAGGACATTTTGCGTTCCAGTGTTGTCTTCATTCGTGATTCGCAGCTCTCAGAATCGCGA